>LSQX01124148.1_pt1 | contig 19519 bp, 17 predicted proteins | sample 654561 | NCBI WGS metagenome assembly LSQX01 (sample SAMN04489861, study PRJNA283612) | anaerobic digester metagenome | isolation source: 4 biogas reactors fed with cattle manure at either 37C or 55C with and... | place: Denmark: Kongens Lyngby | collected 2014
GCAGCTTGCAATTGATGAGGTAGGGCCTCACAAAGTGATGCTGGGGGTTGCGGCTGCCGGAGCAGGCAGGCTCATTGGGCGTAGAGGCGACTTCTTTAGAGTCGCCGGGCGCACCCTGGCCCAAATTGACGACATAGCAGGGACTCTTCCTCCATATGACAAGCATGTAATTCTCGGCCCGACCAGTCCGGACAAAGTCGCAAAACACATCAAAGATTCTGTGGGTGTGGACATTGCAATAGTAGACGTAAATGATCTTGGCTGTGTAGATGTCCTGGGAACAACTGATCGCACAGCTTTGGACTGGGTATTGCAGGCACTCGCAAATAACCCCCTGGGAAATGACGATCAACAGACCCCCATCGCTATCCTTCGGCCTGTCTACTGATTCTTCCCAATTGAAAAAGTTATGGCGAATAGGCTTTCCGACACTCATATGCAGGTTAACATCCGCATATTTGGGTTTCGGGCTTCCCGCACAAAATGAGTGATAAAAAAATATCATAAATCTGAGAAGGGATTATCATATTGAGGGCGAATATGATAATAAAATAACAATTGATGCGCTTGTAGTAACGCGGAGGTGCTTATGAATACATCAGATCAAGTGATACTGGGACTCGTAAAATCCGGTGATCTGTTGTCCGTAGAGGCGCTGGCAGATCTCAGTGGCTTTTCAAGACCGACAGTGTACAGAGCGCTTGGACGACTTCAATCTAAAGGCCTGATTACACGCGTAAAAACTGGAGTAGCACTGCCGAAGGAAATAGAGACTTCCTTTAGCCACCGTCTTGGAGCCAATATGGAGAAGAAACAAGAGATTGGTGCAAAGGCGGTAAACATGGTTCAAGATGGAGACACGATTTTCATCGATGCATCCACAACCTGTTTGGCATTTGCAATAGAACTGGCAAAGCGCGATTTATCAAGAGTCTCAATAGTGACCAATTCTACGGTTGCTGTCAATGAGCTGATGGGTCGTGCAGGAGATTTCTATGTGATGTGTACAGGAGGCGAGATTCAACCCGGGCTTGGTGCCTTGGTTGGACCTTTAGCCTGTTCTTCCATTAGGAATATGAATTTTCAAAAGGCTTTCGTGTCAGGAGCTGCTTTTTCTCTGGATGCCGGTCTAATGACAACGCAAGCTTCTCTTGTTGAGCTGCTAAAAACTGCCTCGCAGTCTGCATCAGAGACGATTGTCTTGCTTGATAGCACCAAGTTTCAAAAAGAAGCCCTTCTGAATGTCTTTGATTTTAGTGTGTTTTCTACAATCATTACTGATAGCGAGGCATCTTCTTCAGTGAGAGGCGCTCTCAAGGCAAAGGGAATAAGGTTGTTGTAATGTCAACGAATGATTGCAATCACGGACTATTGAAGAGATTACTAGAGGAGTGACAGTAATGACCGATACGACCCCGGCACAGATGACTTATCCACTTATCATGATCATCAGTGAACTGCAGAGTCTTGTGGGAAAGGAGAATGTGTCTCTTACTGAGGCTGATAGATTTGCTTACAGTTGCGACTACTACTGGGTTCCAAGAGTGTGGATTGACCGGGGACGTATGCCCAATCTTCCGGATGTAATAGTACACGTTGAGAATAGTAAACAGGTATCCAGAGTGCTTAAGATCGCAAATCAGTACCGAATTCCTGTAGTGCCATGGGGTGGGGGTTCCGGATCTCAGGGAGGAGCGCTGCCTATCAGGGGTGGCATTGTCTTAGATCTGAAAAAGATGAACAAGATTGTGGAAATTAATTCTGAGTCGATGACCTATACCGTGGAGTGTGGAATAATCCATCAAGTGCTGGAGTGGGAATTGAACAAACATGGTTACTCAACCATGCATTTGCCTGCATCATCTAACTGTGCTACGCTCGGCGGATACTTAGCCCATAGAGGTTCAGGCGTAGCCTCATCAAAGTACGGTAAGATTGAAGATCTGATAGTCTGTATGGAAGTTGTGCTTCCGGACGGTACGATAATCAACACACCTCCTGTACCGCGACATGCTGCCGGACCGGATTTGAATCAGGTATTCATAGGTTCTGAAGGCACTCTGGGGATAATCACAAAAGCAACTCTAAAGATGTTCCCTTTACCTGAAAAAAGAGTATTTCGAGCGTTCATGTTCAAAGATTTGGTCAGCGCAATTGAAGCTGGAAGGATTGTCATGACCAACGGCTTAACGCCGTCAATTCTGCGCTTGTACGACCCGGTTGAAACCAAAGAACGCCTGCAGAGAATTCTGGGCATAGAGAAGCAGGGCGCGTACATGGTCTATGGATTCGATGGGCCTTCTCAGCTCGTAGACGTTCAGGAGAGTATTACCCGCGAGGTATTCTCCGGGTTGGCAAATGAGGACCTGGGGCCTGAACTTGGTGAGCTATGGTGGGATAGGCGGTTTCATTTCTACTTTCCCCCATATTGCCTTGATCTTCCCAAGGCGTTCGGCACTATGGACACGGTGGCAACCTACGACAAGATTATCCATGTATACTCTGCAATGAAGGAAGCAGTTGAGACAGATTTCCCAAATGCGGTTTTCATTGCCCATTTTTCTCACTGGTACCACTGGGGTTGTATGATGTACGATCGATTCATACTGGACGATGTACCCGATGATCCGCTGGAAGCAATAACACTATACAACAGTATCTGGGATGTCGGTATTAAGGCAGCACTTGAGGCCGGTGCAGTACTCAATGATCATCATGGCATCGGCTTGAAGCTCGGGCAATACATGAAAGATCAGTATAAGGATGCGTTTAGAGTTATTACAGCTCTCAAAGACTCTCTGGATCCAAACCATATTATGAATCCTGGCAAAATGGGACTCTAAATGCCAGTAGAGAACCTCGATTCTCTAATCTCTGAAGTGGAGGAGTAGGCACCTGATGGAATTAGCAAAACGCTGGACGACGGAAGACATAATCACTGCGTGTAGATTCTGCTGGATGTGCAGACATGTTTGCACTGTCGGTAACGTCACGTGCAAAGAATCACATACTCCCAGGGGGAAGATGCTACTGCTTTACAGCAAACTTGCAGAGATGGATATCTCAGATCAAGAGATTGCAGAGCTCATTCACAAGTGTGCTTTATGTTACCGTTGCATAGAGAATTGTGTGGGCGGAATTGACGTGCCCCAAGTCATACTCAATACAAGAATTGAGATGGCCCAGGAAGGGAGCTGCCCGTCGGAAGTCAGAAATGCACACGCCGCGCTTATGAAGCAGAAGCAATGTGCTGTTAGAGGCGGCAACAAAAGTCGAGAGCATACCTTAGACGATGTTCGGGAGCTGTCCAGACCGGCACAGGTTGTATTATTTGGCGGAAGAGGCACTGATGCGTATACGCCCGGGGCGATATCAGGTGCGTCAAAGATACTGGAAGCAGCAGGCGTTGACCATATCATTCCGGAGCAAGAATGTTGGTCGGGCTACGAATTCTATGAGATGGGGTTCCTTGACGATGCGATACGAACTGCCAAAGAGACACTGGGGGTACTGGCAAACGTATGTGATGATGCAAAGGGTTTAGCCTCTGTTGTCACCTTGGATCCTTCTGATAACTGGGCTTTAGAGCATTTGTACAAGCAATGGGGCCTAGATATGCCATTTAATGTGATTGACTTTTCATCATATGCTAAGCGCCTAGTTGATTCAGGTCAAATATCATTCCGCGATGCTGATATCGAGGTTTGTTACCATGACCCTTGCCACTTAGGCAGGTTGCAGAGAGTATTTTCTCAACCAAGGGAATTGCTGTCAAGTATTCACGGGTTAGTGATTAGGGAAATGCACTGGAATCGTGAGCAAGCATATTGCTGCGGAGGCCACATCAGAACGTCAAACAAAGATATCGCCGCCGGAGTTGTATCTGACTTAGTTAAGGAGATTAGAGCAACAAAGACCCATGTTGTTGTTACAGCCTGCCCCACGTGTTGCGATTCTCTGAAGCACGCAGAAAATGATTTTGATGTATATCACTTAGCGGAATTTCTTGCGCAATACCTTACATGGAACCCGGTTGGTTGATGGCTCAGAATAACGGGAAATGAGATGAATTAGTGGGGGTATAGAATATGCCGTTAGTGAATACCCGCGAAATGTTGAGAAAGGCAACCGACGAAAAGTATGCAGTCTGTGCGTTTAATGTTGAGTGTTTTGAACTGGCTATCGCAGTTATAGAAGCAGCTGAGGAAGAGAAGGCACCGGTGATTCTCAGCGTCGTTGAGCCGGCAATGAGAGCCATGGGTTCGAACCGTTTTGCAAGGTTTGCTAGGGGCCTCGCGGAACAGGCTTCAGTTCCGGTGGCTCTTCATCTGGATCATGGTTCTTCTATGAAGATCGTCAGGGAGTGTTTGGATCTTGGGTTTACCTCTGTAATGATTGACGCCAGTAGCGAGCCGCTTGAGGAAAACATCAAGATTACACTGGAAGCAATGAGACTTGCGGAAGGATATGGCGCTTGTGTTGAAGGTGAAGTCGGGTACGTACCAGGGGTCGAGGATAAGGCCTGTGATCAGGTGGGGGACGCAGCCTATACATCACCAGATGAAGCCAAGGTATACTGCGAGAAAACAGGTGTGCATTCGCTGGCTATATCTATTGGTACAGTTCACTATATGGTTAAGGAACCATTGAAACTCGACTTTGAGCTTCTGGATGAAATCAGAAAAACTGTCAAGGTGCCACTGGTTTTACACGGGGGAGCTGCAGTTCTGGATAAAGATATGCTAACCGCCGTAGAACGCGGGATAGCAAAATACAACATTGCTTACAAGCCATACCGTGCATTCTTGCATGGACTGGAGGATGCGCTTGACAATTTATCTGAAGAAGTAGCCCCTGGAAAGCTCTTTGTTTCACCGGCAGCAGTGATGGAAAGTGGGGTTAGGGCAGCGAAGGATGAAATGGCATCGAAGATCCGTCTGCTGCGTTCACTAAGTTTAGAGGCTGGCGTTGACCGAGAATAGGATGAGTTCTGGAAAGGGGTGAGATTATGCTAAGAGGGCAGTTTCCGGTTTCGAAGTACATACAAGGCCCTGGTGCAGTAGCTGAGTGTGGCAGGTACTTGCCTGTCAATTGCAGCAGCATCTTGCTGGTAGCTGATTCTCTGGTGATGTCTCTTATCCACGACGATTTAGTTGCAGGTGCCCGATCAGTCGATGTAAGCATCACTCCTTTTGAGTTTGGCGGAGAATGCTCCGAGAGTGAAATCGAGCGGGCTCGTACAGCTGCTGTCTCAAGTAAAGCTAGTGCGGTAGCAGGAGCCGGCGGAGGCAAGGCTATTGATACCGGCAGAATGGTTGCGCACCTTCTCGGGCTTCCGATTATTACTATTCCGACAATTGCCGCAACTAATGCGGCTTGTAGCAGTCTAGTGGGTGTGTATTCTGAAGATCATGTGTATAAATATCCAGTTAAGACAGGTCGGGTCCCGGATCTCGTTGTTGCGGATACTGCCATTATCGCCCAGGCACCGGTTCGTTCCTTAGTGGCCGGAATGGGAGATGTACTTACCGGAAAGTACGAAGGTCAGGCTATGAGACTGGCAGGGAAAGAGACTGTCCACGGAACCGTACCTAGCGAGACTGCTAACCGCTTATCAACTCTTGCACACGATATTGTTTTAGAAAAAGGCTTTCTCGCGAAATTGTCAGCTCAGCATAAGCGGCCTACACCTGCACTGGAAGATGTAGTTGAGGCGATTCTGTTCCTGAGTGAAGCTGGGGCTGAAGGAGGAGGCGGAACCGCAGTTGCTCACGGCTTACATTCAGGTTTGAGTGTAGTGCCGGAAACCAGGACTTTCTACCATGGTGAGAAGGTTGCGTTTTGCCTTATCGCTCAGCTTGTTTTGGAAAACAGGACAACAGAGGAAATTAGAAGGATACAATCTTTCTGTCTAAAGGTTGGACTTCCCGTTACCTTAGCCCAGATCGGCATTACCGAACGTGTCGAAGAACAGCTTTGCGCAGTCGTAACTAAGGCATCTGAACCAAATAGCTATGTCCACAACATGCCATTCACGGTAGAGAAAGATGCCCTTTTGGGCGCGATACTAATAGCTGACACACTGGGGCACGAGTTGCTGTTTTCACAGTAAGAAATGCCGGTGGTAAAGGAGGGAGAAGAGAGCCAATAATCGTGTGATACCGGTTGTGAATGGAGGCAGGTAAAGCTTGGTAACTGTGAGTGTTGCCCAAAAAACCATTTTTCTAGGAGGGATTACCTCGATGAAAAGTCTGCGTATGATGGTTGCAGTATTGTTGCTGGTTCTTTGCCTCTCAGGAAGTGCTCTGGGAGCCAAAGTGATGAGAATTGGCCACGAAATGAGCACTGAGACGCCGGAGCATATTGCGCTAGTTAGATTTGCTGAATTGGTCGAACAGAAGACAGGTGGACAAGTGGTGGTCAAACTCTTTCCTATGAATCAGCTAGGCAGTTTCTTTACCCAGTTACAGAACTTGAAAGACGGTTTGCAGGAAGGCCATGTAAACGGACTTGGATTTCCGGGTCACCTAATTCCTGAATACTTCATATTCAACACGTCATTTGCTCTACGGGATTTTGATGAAGCTGCCCGAGCGATCAATGGGCCTGTGGGCATGGAGATTCGTGAAAGGCTAATTAAGGAACACGGAATACGCCTAATTTCAGTGGGGGACTGGCGCAGGGGGGCTAGGCAAATCTTATCAAAGAAACCTATTCGTTCTGTCGCTGATGTACAAGGCTTGAAAATTCGCGTTCCTGAGACGCCATCGTTCCTTGCTTCGTTTGAAGCTGTAGGCGCTTCACCTACTCCTGTCGCTTTCGGCGAAGTCTACCTCGCTCTTCAACAAGGTGTTGTTGAAGCTATGGAATGCCCACTGGACCTTATCTACGGTCAGAAATTCTATGAATGCGCGAAATACATTGCCTTGACTTCCCATCTCCCTGAGCTATGTGCAATGGGTATAAACGAAAAGTTCTATCAAAGCCTGACCAAAGAGCAGCAGCAGGCTATCGAAGAAGCTGCACTTGAGGCGGGCAAGTACAACCGTGAACTTGTGGAGGCAAATGCAGCTAGTTACATGGAGAAGATGAAGCAAGCGGGCATTACATTTATCGATGTAGACAAGGATGCTTTCATGGAAAAGGGCAAAAGGGCGCCATACATGCTTGAGGAGAGAGGCGTGATACCTGAAGGGTTCTTCGATTCGCTACTGGAAAGCATTGGGCGCAAGTAGTCTTGATCGAGTCGGTGGCGTTCATCTCTGAGGAGGCAACCTACGTTTTGGGGTAGTAAGCTGACTGTGTAGCGCCTCCGATGGCCTGGAAGTGGGGTTGCCTGTGGTCGCCCAGTCATAATGTCAAATGGCAGAGCAGATTACCGGTAACCCCCTTTGTAGGTGCGTTTCATTATTTGGATGGAAAGGGGGCCTCAAAATGCAGAACGCGCTCAATCGCTTGGCTAAGATTCTGGATTACGGAGCGAAAGCTGCAATGATAGTCATGATTATGACTGTAACACTCCAGATCGTGATGCGATATGTCTTTTCAAGACCTCTCATGTGGAGCGAAGAGCTTGCTAGATTTGGCTATGCATGGTTTGCGCACTTCGGAGTAGGATTAGCAGCGAAAGACCAGACGCACCTCAGGGTAAGCTTTTTTGTGGAGAAAGCCCCTCCAAGCTTACAACGAGCGTTCAACGCATCAAGGTATGTAGCTGAGATAGCTTTTGGTACTTTACTCGTCTACCAGGCGATGCGACTTCGTGCAAGTATGGGCAACATAAAAGCGTATAGCTTGGGAGTCCCTTTGTGGTGGCTTACAGCAGCGCTTATTCCTGGCTTTGCAGCATACGTAATTTATAGCTCAGTTCATCTTTATCGGCTACTGACTGGAAAGGAGTGCTGCTTGTGAGTGGGTGGTTGCTCCTTGGCATTTTATTCGTTTTGATGGGCATAGGACTTCCTATAGGAATTTCCCTTGGTTTGTGCTGTGTAGGATTCTTTCTTGCTGAGGGTCTCCCAATGTCTACTATTCCACGGGTCATGATAAGCATGTTCGAGACTTTTCCGTTCCTAGCTATCCCGTTTTTCGCTCTTGCCGGGGAGCTCATGAATATCGGCGGTGTTACAGACAGGCTTTTCAATTTCGCGAAAACTCTGGTCGGGCACATTCCGGGTGCTTTAGGACATGCAAATGTGGTGGCCAGCATGCTCTTCGCTGGAATGAGCGGTTCCGCTGTTGCTGACAGCGCAGGTCTGGGAACAGTGGAAATAAAGGCCATGAAGGAAGATGGATACGATGATGACTTTTCTGCAGCGATCACAGCAGTTTCTTCTACGATAGGTCCAATCATCCCACCAAGCATTCCTTTTGTGATATATGGTGCTATGACCAACACATCAGTAGGAGCCCTCTTCCTAGGGGGTATGCTTCCCGGGGTGGTAATGGGGCTTGCATTGATGGTAGTAGTATATGATATTTCACGTAAACGTGGATATAAAGTATATAAGAAAGCTACACTGAAAGAACTATGGCGTGTCTTTGTGGAAGCATTGCCTACTTTTGTGACCCCGGCAATCATACTGGGCGGAATCATGTTTGGCATTTGCACTCCCACGGAGTCTGCTGTTTTGGCTGTGCTTTATGCATCTTTCCTTGGGGTATTCGCTTACCGCGAGATGTCTTTCAGTGACTTGCTCTACTCAATAGGTAGGGTAGCGCGCACAGTCGGGTCAGTCGTAGTGACGGCTTGTGCAGCTTTCATATTTGCGTGGGTGTTAACTTATACCGGGTTGCCTCAAGATGTTGCAGGTGCTTTAACAGCATTGTCGTCAAACAAGTACGTTTTCTTGGCGATAGTTAACGTCCTGCTACTAGTGATAGGTTGCTTCATGGATACTACTGCTGCCCTCGTTGTGATGATTCCTGTGTTGCTGCCTGCCGTACATGCCTTCGGTATTAATAGTATTCACTTCGGAGTAATGGTGGTGCTGAACCTGATGATAGGTCTTCTGACCCCACCAGTCGGCCTATGTGCATACATAGTCTCCGATCTGGCTAATTGCTCATTCGAACGAGTCATAAAGGCGTTGATGCCATTTATCTGGATTCTTGTGGTAGTGTTACTCTTAATCACTTATATTCCTGAAGTGACTATGTTTCTTCCGAACCTGCTCCTTAAGTAGACAGGTAGCTGTGAAGGAGGTGTGTCAATATGAATCTATGCTTCAACACTATATCATTCACACCGACGCATGTATGGAGCAATTCACATACACTTATCGACACTGCCGAGATTCTTGCGGAGATTGGCTTTGACGGAATGGAAATCGCAGCGGGGCGTCCTCACGCATGGCCTACTGACCTCAGTCAGGCGGAACGTTCTTCATTAAAACAGCGCTTTAACAGTCTAGGGCTAGAGATCTCCGCTATTTGCCCTCTGATTGCCCCAGGTCTTAATCCCGCCAGTTTGTGCGATAAAGAATTACGCGATTCCAGAGAATATCTGGTTGAATGCGTCGAATTGGCTTCAGATTTAGAAAGTCAACTCGTGGTTTATCCTGCAGGTTGGGTTATTCACGGTGCCTCCTGTGACGAAGCTTGGAAGCATTCATGTGAGACTTTGAGAGTAGCTGCTGAAAAGGGACGCAGATATGGTGTTACTCTTGTTGTTGAGGCTATACGTCGAATTTCATCTAATCTTCTATGGAGCAGCGAGCAGGCCCTGAAGATGGTCTCAGATGTATCGCATCCAAATGTGGGGCTGATGATGGATACATTTCACGTCTGGGCAGAGGGAGAGGAGCCATCAGGGGTTATAAGCAAATATGGTGAGCATCTCTTGCATATTCATATGGTTGATATATCAGAATCTGGCGCAGACCGCCGTATTCCCGGAGACGGAGTGCAGGACATAGCTGCTGTGATAGAAGGCTTGAAAGAGGTCGGATACGAAGGAGCTCTTTCCGTTGAGATTTGGGGGCTTGATCCCACAAAAATGGCTAGAGATAGTTACACAAATCTGAAGAGATTGTTGTTCGAATCTGTTTAGAGAAACGTAATTCCAAGTTGCTTCCAGTATATTAAGGGAGTTGAATAGTTATGGCTTTTCTTGCACCGTACGTGCAACAGCAAGGCTATGTTTCTATCGCAGAAATCGAAAAGGGTGAGACAGCAACTATGGATTTTGGGTTGCTGTCTCTTGAGGCAGGCGGAGAATTTGAAGGAACAACAGAGGGAACAGAAACAGGACTGCTTATTCTAGCGGGTAGATGTACGGTGAAGGGCGATGGATTTGAGTTTGCTGATATCGGCGGCCGCGAAAACGTCTTTGGAGGCAAGCCTTATGCAGTGTATCTACCTCCTCATGCATCTTACAGTGTCATGACGCCTTCCTATGTAGAAATAGCCATATGCAGCACTCCTTCCGATTCTAAACGTTCACCCAGGCTAATTAGCCCAGATGACGTGGTGTATAAGTCCCTGGGACGGCTTCATTGGCGACGGGATGTACATTACATCATTGAGCCAAGAACCAACTCTGACACTTTGCGGATTGGTGAGGTCATATATCCTCCAGGGCATTGGAATCTTCCTCCTCATTGCCATGATGCTGTGGAGGAGATCTATTTCTACCGAGTAAGGACTGAAGACGGGTTTGGTTTACAAATGGTTTATACTGAGGACCGCACTATAGATGAGCATTATATAGTCAAGAATAATGATACCATAGTGATTCCCAAAGGATATCATCCTGCGGCTGCTTCTCCAGGCGATTCCCTTTACATTCTCTGGACAATGGCGCCGCCGAAAGAGTCGTTGCCCCTAATTTCTCAGCCGGATCCTCGCTACGCATGGGCAGACGATTGCGGTGCTATGGTTAGGGAGCTCATGATGAAGTAGGCTGTTGCGCCTATCATGAAGAGCGGCAAATGGAGCCGAGCAATCAATATATCCCTATGGATCCGATCGGGAGAGAATCTGTGGGAGGAGAAGCAATGATGGTACCAGGTAGTCTTCTAGGTATTGATATCGGTAGTGGCGCCTGTAAAATGACCCTTATTGGCTTCAGTGGTCAAGTAAGATCTTCTGGGGCGAGAGAGTATCCTACATATTACCCCCAGCCTGGTTGGGCAGAGCAGGATCCGGAAGACTGGTACACTGCCGTCTCCAATGTACTTGCTGATTGGCGTGCAAACGATGTTGACACCAGTGATATTGCTGCAATTTGCGTCAGCGCACCGACTCATACAGCAGTGTTGCTAGATAAAGACTTCACTCCACTTCGGAGGGCAATTCTCTGGACGGATCAGAGAAGTATTGAACAATCGGAGAAGCTGGTATCAAAATACGATGACATGATTCTTCGCTTATCATATAACAGGGTAGACCCTGTATGGACACTACCTCAGCTTATGTGGGTCAAGGAGAATGAACCCCAGATGTGGGAGAATATCGCCAACATAATGTTCGCTAAGGACTATGTAAGATGGCGGCTTACCGGCACATACGCTACTGACTGGATTGACGCAATGGGTTCTATGCTGTTTGACGCGACAAATCTGACATGGTCAGACGAACTATGTGATCTTCTCACACTAAATCCCCATGATCTGCCTCAGGTCATGTCACCAATAGACGTAGCTGGGCGAGTAACCAAGACAGCAGCCCATGAGACAGGGTTGACTGAAGGCACTCCGGTAATAGTCGGCACTACTGATACAGCTCTGGAAGTCTTCGGGGCAGGTGCAATAGAACCAGGCCAATCCACTGTTAAACTTGCTACCGCAGGTAGAATATGCATCATCAGTGACCGAGCGTATCCTCACCCGCATCTTTTCAACTATCGTCACGTAGTCCCGGGTTATTGGTATCCTGGCACAGGAACCAAATCGTGTGCTTCTTCTTACAGGTGGTTCCGAGATGTATTCTGTGAGCAAGAGCAAAACGTCGCAAGATACTTGAGTTCAAGTGCGTATCAATTAATTGATGCAGAGGCTGCGAGGGTTCCTATCGGTTGTGAAGGTTTGCTTTTCCATCCATATCTCTTAGGTGAGTTGTCGCCCTATGGAGATCCATACCTGAAAGCAAGTTTTACAGGCATAACAATGCGTCACTCCAGGGCGTACTTTGCCAGGGCAATTCTTGAGGGAGTAGCATTTTCTCTTCTGGATTGCATGTCCATATTCGAGGAACTCTCAATGTCCATTAGTGATATTCGCATGATAGGAGGCGGCGCAAGAAGTCTCCTATGGAGTCAGATAGTCTGTGACGTTCTGGGAATGCCTGCATCAAAGCCGGAGATAGATGATTCGTCATTTGGTGGCGCTATGCTTGCGGGAATTGGCATAGGGGTTTTCAAAGATGCAAAGGAAGCGGTATCTACGTGCGTAAGATTGGCACGCCGCATAACGCCGAGTATGGAGAATCATCAGAAATATCAAAGACACTTCAGGATCTACAAGGAACTACACGATAATCTGACATCAACCTATCGAGAGCTATCTCGAATACTGGCAGGAGAGGAGAAGTAGACTGTCTCATTTGAGGTTGCAGGGGGTGACTGACAGATGTCAGCGAGCCAATATTCGCTGTTTTCCGGCGAGTATGATATGCCTCTCAGTTATCGTCAGCTTATTGATGGCGTGATCGACGAAGTAATGCCTGATGTCATACGGATCCGCAGACAGATCCATGCTTGGCCCGAATTAGGATTCGAAGAACACAAGACAAGCAGCCTGTGTGCGGAAACGCTGAGAGAACTCGGAGTTGATATTGTCCAAAGCGTGGCGGGTACCGGCGTTGTCGGCACTCTTCGAGGCCATGATTCTTCGTTCACAGTTGCCCTCCGTGCAGACATGGATGCGCTACCGATTTCAGAAGAAACAGGCCTTGAATTCAGCTCTCGGGTTCCGGGATTAATGCATGCTTGCGGACATGACGGGCATGTAGCAATATTGCTTGGTGCAGCGATGGTATTGACCAGATTGAGACAGATGATTCAAGGTAATGTCAAGTTTATTTTTCAACCTGGTGAAGAGAGCCTAGGCGGCGCGAAGCATATGATTGATTTAGGGGTTTTGGAAGACCCTGATGTAGACGCTATCTTTGCTCTTCATCTATGGCCTAGTGTCCCTCTTGGAGACATCGCTGTTCACAAAGGGCCTGCAATGGCAGCTCTCGATAGACTCAGAGTCACTCTGAACGGCTGTGGGGGGCATGCGGCTACACCACACAAGAGTGTAGATGCAATTGTCGCTGCAAGTCTTCTTGTGCTTGCGATGCAGACTATTGTGAGTCGCGAGATTGACCCATTAGAATCCTTAATTGTCAGTATTGGACAGTTTAAGGCGGGCAGTGCATATAACGCTATTGCAGATATTGCACGGCTGGACGGAACCGTTCGCACACTCAGCGACTCAATACGCAATCAGGTTCCTAGGTTAATTGAACGAAAAATCATTGGTGTAACACAAAGCACCGGAACTGAGTACTCTTTCGAATACACCTTTGGGTATCCACCTGTCATTAATGATCCTGCAGTAAGCGATTTCGTATTGAGAGCTTGCAGGGCCATTTTGGGTGACGAACGTGTGTATGTTGCAAACAAGCCTTCTATGGTCGGAGAGGATTTCGCCTATTATCTTGAGAGAACACCGGGTGCAATATTTTTGGTTGGCACGGGCTCAAAAACCACTGAGGAAATGGATGATGATGAATGTCAATCCTACCCATTGCATCATCCACGTTTTGGGTTCGATGAGAGAGCGCTCACAGTCGGTGTCCGTGCAATGACATATATTGCACTCAGAGCTCTGGAATCTTACAGTAATGATTCTCATATACGGTATGCCCAGGAGTAATTTGCCACAGTATACAGTAATTATGCACGTCTTCTGTAGCGGAGATCGTATGTATGCTTGGGTTTACGAATTCTTACCTCGGCGTTTGAAAGGAGCGGTAACCTTATGCTTGACCCTGAATTTCGGCAGAAATTATATGAAGACATGGTGCGAATGAGGATTCTTGATGAACGAACCATAGAACTAAGGCAAGCAGGAAAGATTCCCGGTGGTCTCCATAGCGGTATAGGGGAAGAAGCTACATTTATTGGTGCCTGTGCTGCTCTCCGAGCTGACGATTACATGTTACCAACGCATCGTGGTATAGGACATGTTATGGCTAAAGGGATCCCCATGAATAAGATTCTTGCTGACTGTTATGGGAAAGAGTCCGGGACTAATCAGGGGAAAGGTGGAATAATCAGAATTTGTGATCCAGAGCTCGGCGTGCTTGGTATAAGCGGTACTCTCGGAGGTGTTTTTGTCATTGCCACAGGCGCGGGTTTATCCATCAAGTACCTTGGCGAGGATAAGGTATGTCTAGCCTTCTTTGGGGATGGGACTTCAAACCGCGGCACTTTCCATGAAAGCCTTAACATGTGCGCGCTTTGGAATCTCCCTGTTGTCTTTGTGTGTAATAACAACCAGTACGGGATGTACACTCACATAAGTAGAGCTGTGGCTACCGGGGATATTGTAAAGAGGGCACATGCTTATGGTATTCCAAGTTGCTCTGTTGACGGAAACGATGTGGAAGGAGTGTACTTGGCAGTATCAGAGGCAGTAGAAAAAGCTCGAGCGGGTGAAGGACCGTTTTTCGTTGAGGCTAAGACATATCGTTGGCGAGGACATCATGAGGGAGATCCCGGCGTCTACCGGACTCATGAGGAGATTGAGCTGTGGAAGACGAAGTGTCCCATCCAGCGAATGCAGAAGAGTCTCCTACACGATGGCATCCTGAGCCAAGAAAAGGACGACGAAATCTGGAATTCTGCCCGTGAAGAAGTTGAGGACGCTGTAGAATTCGCTGAGAACAGCGATTTCCCATCGATAGACAGATTATATGAAGGTCTATGGGTCTAGTGAATAGGAGGGAAGCACTCAATGCCAGAGATACCATTTGTTCAAGCTGTGAGGGATGCACTTGCTGAGGAGATGCGTCGTGACAATAAGGTATTCATTATGGGAGAAGACGTCGGGCGTGGAGATGGGGCGCTGGGGGCAACCAGGGGATTGCTGCGTGAATTCGGCGAAGAACGTGTAAGAGATACGCCTATCTCTGAAGCTGCCATAGTCGGCGGCGGCGTTGGAGCTGCTATGACCGGAACTCGTCCTGTTGTGGAAGTTATGTTCGGTGATTTCCTTAGTGTCTGTTTTGATGAGGTCTACAATAAGGCTGCTAAGTGGAGATATGGACATGGCGGTCAGTTTCGAATTCCAATAGTAATCAGAAGCGCTATTGGAAACAGATTCGGTACAAGTATGGAGCACTCTCAGTGCCCTGAAGCGCTGTTTATGCATACTCCGGGCATCAAGATAGTCTTACCTTCTACACCTTATGATGCCAAGGGGCTCCTAAAGGCTGCGATTAGAGATGATAATCCTGTCCTTTTCTTCGAGCATAAACAACTATACCCAGTTAGAGGAGAGGTGCCTGAGGAAGAGTATACTCTTCCTCTAGGTGTGGCTGATGTTAAGCGAAAAGGTACTGATGTCACTATTGTTGCGTGGTCCCTTATGGTTCAGAAAACTCTTGAAGCGTCGGCTGTTTTGGCCGGAGAGGGAATTGAGGCAGAAGTCATTGATCTCAGGACAATTGTACCTCTTGACAAGGAAGCAATTCTCAAGTCTGTTGCATCCACACATAGGTTAGTCATTGTGGAAGAGGCAAATAAGACAGGTGGAGTGGGCGGCGAGATTGCGGCTATCGTTGTAGAGGAAGGCTTTGACTACCTGGATGCTCCAATAATTCGTGTTGCATCATTGGATGTTCCCATACCATATAGCCGGGTATTGGAAGCGCATGTTTTGCCCAGTGTAGACAGGATTGTTGAGGAAGTTAGAACGATCTGCAACTACTAGAGAAAGCTAAAGCATCTATTGGGATAGGTTAGTTGAATCCTGAATACTTCTTTGAGGGGTGTTTGGCATATGCCTTATGAAGTAGCTATGCCCAAAATAGGTTACGCTGAAGAAGGCACAATAGAAGAATGGCTCATTAGTGAGGGTGAGTATGTAACAAAAGGGAAGCCTTTGTTAATGATTAACACGGAAAAATCTGCGGTTGAAATAGAATCTCCTGCTGAAGGTTACCTCCATATCCTTGCCACCGCCGGGGACACTATTCCTGTAGGTACTGTAATTGGATTACTCCATGAGTCGCCGGATGACATCGGTAGAGAGATTAAGGGCGCAAGCCCTTCGTCACAAAGGGTTTTTGTTACACCTGCAGCAAAGGCTTTAGCTGAGAAAGAAGGGCTAGGCCTTGATGAGGTCATTAAGAATACCGAGAAGGAGAGAATAGGGCTGCGCGATGTGGAGAAACTGCTTAGCAAGCTTCGTCGACAAGATGAAGGTTCTGATGAGAATGCTTCTCTGAAATCGCCACAAGGAATACCATTAACACCTATACGTAAGACTATAGCTCGGCAATTAGTTCGGAGCCTGCAAGAATCTGCTCAAGTGACGGTAATCACCGAGATCGATGTAAGTAATCTGGCTGAATTGCGAGATCACACATGTCTTCAGAACGCAAATCGGAGGAAAGTATCGTGGAACGCAATTTTCATGAAAGCTATTGCCTTGGCAGTGGGAGAGCATCCCGTTCTCAATTCCCAACTCATTGATGAGCGAGTCTACGTTTCTTCTGCTGTTAACATGAGTTTTGCAATAGATTTACCGGAAGGTTTGGTCGTGCCGGTAATCAGGAATGTGGAGACTCTGGGAATAAGAAAACTCGATAACCACCTGGTTGAATGCGTGGAGAAGGCTCGAAGTGGACAGTTGACTCCAAATGATCTAAAGGATGGCACCATTACTTTTTCCAATTCAGGAATGTATGAGGTGGATTTCTTCACTCCTATTCTCAATCCGCCGCAAAGTGCAATTGTGGGTATAGGCAAGATAAGAACTGTGCCCAGAGTAGTAGAGGATGAAATCGCAATTCGTCTAGTCGTGTACATAAGTCTTACATACGATCATCGAGTTTTGGATGGAGCCGAGGCTTCTCGTTTTATGACAACCTTTAAGCGGTTGATTGAGAAAGACTATGTGGCTCTTGCCCTCGAAGCATAGGAGGTGTGAACCGTGGGCGCTCTCTCCTTCCATATCTTGGTGGTAAATCCGGGCTCCACCTCCACCAAGGTGGCTGTCTACCGGAATGCAGAACCAGTTCATCTGAAGGAGTATAGGCACACTCGTGAGGAGCTGGCGCCTTACTCAAGTGTTCTCGATCAGCTTGAATGGAGGGAGGGGTTTGTTCTTCAGACACTCTTGGAATCAGGATTCTCCCTGGAGGATTTTGATGCCATCGCGGCACGAGGTGGTAGATTAAAGTCTGTGCCCAGTGGCACCTACCGTGTCAACGAGTTGATGCTGGAACACGCACGGATGGGTCTGCAAGGTGAGCATGCGTCAAGCCTGGCATGCCTTATTGCGGCAAGACTTGCGGAGCCATTTGGCATACCGGCATATGTTGTAGATCCCGTAACTGTGGATGAACTGAGTGACATTGCGAGAATCTCCGGGCTCAAAGAAATCCCTCGAACAAGCCTTTCGCACGCACTAAACATGAAAGCAATGGCCCGTAAAGCTGCGGCCGGACTCGGCGTGAATTATCAGGACGCACGTCTCATCGTGGCTCACATGGGCGGAGGAGGTTCGATAAGCGCTCATGTACGCGGATTCATGATTGACCTATATAATTCGGACAAAGAGGGTCCGTTTACGTCTGAGCGGGCAGGAGGCATTCCCACCCTTGAACTTGTACAGCTGTGTTTCTCAGGTAAGTATACGCAAGAGATGATTGTGAAGAAGCTTGTTGGTGGCGGCGGACTAGTCTCATACCTGGGAACAACAGATGCTATTGTTCTGGAACAGCGCATTAAAGCGGGTGATGAAGAGGCTCATCTAGTCTTTGAAGCTATGGCGTACCAGTTTGCGAAGTATATTGGAGCTTTAGCTGCAGTTCTTGAAGGAAATGTAGATGCCATAGTCTTGACCGGTGGGATGGCCCATTCCGAAATGATGGTTGAATGGATTAGCAATAGAGTTCGCTTCATCGCTCCAATACTAGTATGTCCAGGAGAGAGTGAAATGGATGCCCTTGCTTTGGGAGTGTTGCGGGTACTGACCGGTGAAGAGGAACCACGAGTTTACGAATGAGGTGTCGGCATGGCTTTTAGGAGTTTCACGGATATTATCACAGCTGCAAAAGACGCCGGTGCGGTATCGCTGGCAATCTCAGGTGCGAACGATACTACGGTACTTGCTGCCTTAGAACTTGCTTTTCAAGAAGGGTTGGTCAGTAAGGCAGTGTTGACGGGAGAAATCAATGAGATAAAAGAGCAGTTGAGTCAGATGAATATTGATTGTAGTCGTGTAAGTCTGGTCGATGCCCATGATACTGCTGATAAGTGTAGGCTTGCTGTTCAGTCAATAGCAACAGGAGAGTCGTCTATTCTCATGAAGGGTCTGGTCAACACTGAAGTTTTCATGAGGAATATCTTGGACCCCATGTGGGATCTGAGAACCGATCGCTTTCTATCGCAGGTTGGTATCTATGAAATTCCAGGAGTTGAACGTCTCCTTCTTGTATCAGATGTAGGAGTGATCATAACTCCTGACCTTAAGCAAAAACAGTCAATTGTGGAGAATTGCATAGATGTGGCGCTGTCACTGGGAATAAAGCTTCCCAGAGCCGCTCTGCTTTCGTTTTCTGAATTCGTTAACCCTATGGTTCCTGCTTCTGTCGATGCCGCTTTGCTTACGAAGATGCGTGAACGGGGACAGATAAAAGGTGCCATTATAGATGGACCCCTGGCCCTTGACAGTGCTGTTTCTATGGAATCGACGATTCAAAAGAGCATAACTAGTGATGTGTCTGGGCGGGCTGATATTCTGATTATGCCCGATCTGATGTCAGGGAATATATTCGCCAAATCGTTGGTGTACATATCTCAAGCAAAATCAGCAGGTGTTGTAGTTGGGTCACGAGTTCCCATCATCTTAACATCGAGGGCAGATCCGGCAGAAAGTAAGTTCAATTCAATAGCGGTATCCATACTCCTTCACAAAGCTATGCAGCCTACTTAGGCCCACAATTACCGCTAACAGCGAGTTTTCCTCCTGCAGCCTTCTGTCCTGTGGGCGTTGACATCTTCTTGATAGGCGAAGCATAAATAGGGTACTGCTATGAAAACTCAGTCCTTCTTAAGCGGTACCCTGACACTCCTGGGCGCAGGAATCATTACAAAGGCCCTGGGCGCTTTGTTCGTTATTCCCCTTACCAGGTTAATAGGTGCAGAAGGCGTCGGACTTCTGCAGATGGCATCCCCGGTTTTCGTCGCAGCCTTAGTGCTCTCGGCATCCGGGATTCCCATCGCGACTTCGAAATTGGTGTCAGCAAGACTGGCCATCGGAGATGAATCCGGTGTAAGACCTGTCTCTTATACACATCT
>LSQX01193510.1_pt1 | contig 19519 bp, 20 predicted proteins | sample 654561 | NCBI WGS metagenome assembly LSQX01 (sample SAMN04489861, study PRJNA283612) | anaerobic digester metagenome | isolation source: 4 biogas reactors fed with cattle manure at either 37C or 55C with and... | place: Denmark: Kongens Lyngby | collected 2014
AACGCGATCAAGAGATACTGCTTAGCCTACACCAACGGTATGGAATTTCATGGATTAAAATTGACGGGCTTGAAATTGGTAATAAACTCTCGGAAACGAGGGTAGCCCAAATGCTAGGTGGAGCCATCGAAAAAAGCGATGGTAACTTACAGTTCAACATGGATGTCACAGCCGGATACCGGGGAGGATACCTTTATTTCAATCATTTCGGGAATATCTTTCTTGAGAACAGGTATACCGATTGGGGGAATTACTACCCACATTTAACGTTAAGGAACGCGTGGATGCTGGCTAGATATGTCCCTATCCAACGATTCCAGATTGAGTGGTTAAACAAATGGCGAAACAACAATCAATACCCGGCAGATGATCCACTAAAGCCTTTGAACGTGCCGTTTGACTATCAATTCGCGGTCGCGATGATAGGACAGCCGCTCGCTTGGATGGAAGCGACAGGCTTACCCGAGGAAGCGTTTGAAGTGATACCACTGGTAGAGGTATGGAAAGAGGTGCGGGGAGAAATGCAACGTGGGGTGATTTCGCCTGTAGGTGATGAACCCAATGGTTTTGGTTTTTCCGGCTTTATCAGCCAAGGGGAAGATCGTTTATTCGTGTTGCTTTTCAGAGAAAACACCACCCCATCGAGTAGCTTGGCATCGACAGTTTATCAGCTCCCGCACGATAGCGTAGCCGGAAGACGGTTCGTGCGACTCGCGGGAGAGGGAGTGTTGATGAACAGCGACGATGATCGGCTTGAGGTGGAATATAAAAAGCCGTTTCAATTTCTTTTTGGTTACTTTGAATAGGATGTAACTCAAGTTACAGTTTTAACCCGAACGAAAAGCTACTTTTGACATTTTAAAAACTATTTATTTACCGGACTGTTATATATTGCAGTAAAAAAGAAGCTTCGCCATGGCATAGTTCAGGATTCACAACTATGCTCATCGGGCTTAATAAAACATTTTAAAATTAACAGATAAATGACGCATGATGATTTTCCTGCGATTTTTCGTGACTTTAATCCATTAGAAGATAAAATGTTGCGCGTGATCGATAGCGAAGGGGATTTAGTGAATAAAGAGGTGATGCCCTCGCTCGACAAAGAGATAATTAAGGACGCGTACAAGCAGATGTTATACGAACGGGTGGCCGATGAGATGGCTATATCGTACCAGCGACAGGGAAGAATGTTCACCTATACCCCCAATTTAGGGCAGGAGGCGATTCATATCGCTGCCGGTATGAATATAGGAAAAGAGGATTGGCTAGTGCCCGCTTTTCGTGAAATGGGTACCCTGCTTGCAAAAGGAGTCACCATGGAAGAGATGTTTCTTTTTTACATGGGAAACGAATTTGGAGGGGGATTTAAAAATGCTCCCCGCGTACTGCCTATCGCTATATCTATCGGGACGCAACTTCAACATGCTTCTGGAATCGGTTATTCGGTGAAGTGCCGGGAAAAAGAGGAGGTGGTTTTCACGTTTATAGGTGATGGTGGTACGTCGGAAGGCGACTTCAGCGAAGCCCTTAACTTTGCCGGTGTTTGGCAAGTACCGGTCGTTTTTACCATACAGAATAACCAATACGCGATCTCGGTGCCGGTGAGCGCGCAAACCAACTCTATTAACCTCGCGGTGAAATCGGTGGCATTCGGCATGCCTGGTATTAAGGTAGATGGGAACGATTTTTTCGCGATGTACTTGGCTTACCAAGCCGCGGCCGAACATGCTCGATCGGGAAAAGGGCCGCTGTTGATAGAGGCTTTCACTTACCGGCTGGGTGCTCACACTACATCCGACGACCCTACCAAATACAGGAAGAAGGAGGAAGAGGTGGAGTGGAGCCTTTCTGACCCGTTGATCCGGTTGAAACGGTACATGGAAAAGAATGGATTATGGGATATCGACGAGACGAAACTTATCGAAGAATATAAAAAAGAGGTTGATATGCAGTTCTTAAGCGCTGAGAAGAACAAAACGTACCCCTTAGAGGACGTGTTCAAGTACATGTACAGCGATATGCCGGACGAGTTGAGACGCCAAAAAGCGGAGTATGAACAATTCTTAAACTGGAAGGAGAGTAGGCAATGAGCGTGATGACAATGGTGAAGGCGATTAATAACGCGCTGGATATTAAATTGAATGAAGACGAACGCATCGTGGTCTACGGTGAGGACGTGGGAGTAGAGGGGGGGGTGTTCCGCGTAACCGAGGGGCTGCAAAAGAAGCATGGTGTACGCCGGGTGTTCGATTCCCCCCTAGCCGAGTCGGGAATCGTGGGTACCGCCGTGGGAATGGCGGTGAGCGGATTAAGGCCCGTCGTGGAGCTGCAATTTGAAGGATTCACTTTCCCGGCATTTAACCAGATTATAAATAACGTGGCCCGCATGCAGCACCGTTCCCGGGGGAAATTTACTATGCCCGTGGTGATACGATTTCCTTACGGGGGGGGTATCAACGCGCTCGAACATCACTCCGATAGTCCGGAAGCACTTTACGCGCATATCCCGGGATTGAGGGTGGTAGTGCCCTCTACCCCGCACGATGCGAAGGGATTGCTGATCGCTGCCATCGAAAGCGATGATCCGGTTATTTACATGGAACCGAAACGAATTTACCGGGCGGTTAAACAAGAGGTTCCTGAAGAAAAATTCACCTTGCCACTCGACAAGGCAAAGGTAGTACGGGAAGGAACAGATATTACCGTGGTGGCTTTTGGTGCTCTCGTTCGGGAATGCCAAAAAGCGATTGCCATGGCGGATGAAGCGGGCATCTCGGTGGAACTGATCGACCTTCGATCGATTTATCCGATTGATAGAGAAACTATTCGGAAGTCGGTGCAGAAAACGGGGCGGATGTTGATCGTCGCTGAAGCGAATGAGTCGTTCAGCGTGGGGTCAGAATTGATCGCCATCGCCAACGAAGAGGCTTTCCTTTACCTCGAAGCACCCCCTCGGAGGCTTATGGGCTTCGATACCATCGTACCGCTGGCACAGGGTGAGAAATATTTCATGATCTCACCGGAGCGCATTTTTTATGAAATCGAGAAGAGCGTTAATTTTTAATCATATCATATGAAGTTTATATTTAATTTTCCCGACCTGGGCGAGGGACTCGACGAAGGAACCATTCTGGAATGGTACGTGAAGGAGGGAGATACCGTGAAGGTGGGCGACCCGTTGGTGCAAATGGAAACCGATAAAGTGGTGGCCGATATCCCGTCGCCAAAAGAGGGGAGCATTGCCGTGCTCCACGGAAAAGTGGGGGACGTGATTCGCGTGGGTACACCCCTCGTGGAGATAGCCGGTGCATCCCACGATCAAGAACAAGAACAGGATCAAGAGCAACATAAAGAGGTTGGTGAAATGGCTCAAACCCTTCCTATACAGGAACCCGAAGACGCGGGAGCAGTGGTGGGAACTATGGAAGTAGCATCGAAAGGTGATGTGTTGGACGCGAGCGACGAAAGTAGCGAAACAGCCGGCAAGGAGAGCGGAGGCGAGACACGCAAAGCACTTGCAACGCCCGTGGCAAGAGCGATGGCCAAACAGCTGGGAATAGATATAAACCAAGTGCCGGGGAGTGGGCCTTCGGGCAGAGTCAGAAGAGCCGATATACAGGATTTCAACGAGCGATCGGGACAGGAGTCCACACGAACGAAAAGTTCTCAACCATCTCCCGCGCCTAATGGAGATGAAACTTATCTCCCGCTCACGCAGATTCGAAAAACTATTGCTCGTAATATGCTGCACTCCAAACTGAACGCCGCGCATATGTCGGTTTTCGAAGAGGTGGAGATCTCTCGCTTGATGCAGATAAGGGCAAGTTATAAGGAGTGGTTTGCCGGTAAAGGAGTGAAGTTAACCTACCTCCCTTTTATCGTGAAGGCGGTGGCACAGGCGTTGAAGCGTCACCCACAATTGAACTCCCGGATCGATATGGAAAATAACCGGATAGTAGTCCGTAACCGCTACCATATCGGCATCGCGGTAGACGCACCCGATGGACTGGTAGTCCCGGTAGTAAGGGACGCGGACCGGTTGACCATCTTCGAGATCGCGAAGGAGGTGGGCGACCTGGCCGAACGGGCACGTGCTCGGAAGTTAACGTTGGGAGATATGAAAGAGGGCTGCTTCTCGATTACCAGTTTCGGCTCCATCGGGGGCATTTACGCGACCCCGGTACTTAATTATCCGCAAGCGGGGATACTGGGGGTAGGGCGAATCCTGAAAACACCCATCGTGAAAGAGGATGAGATCGTAATTGGAAATATCATGCCGCTCTCGCTCACCGTGGATCACCGTGTGGTGGACGGTGGAGAGACCACTCGCTTTATAAAGAGGGTGATGGAAGCCCTCGATGATCCCGTGGCCATGCTGATGGAAGAGTAGGGGGTTAAATCTCGATATCCTCGATATTGACGATCTTTTTTGAGATGGCGTAGATGGTGAGTCCCGATTGGCTACGGATACCGGTCTTCGTGGTGATGTTTTTACGATGGCGCACCACCGTGTGTACGCTGATGTTTAACTGCTCGGCAATCTCTTTGTTCAAAAGCCCATTCACCACGCCGGTTAAAACCTCGATCTCTCGTTTGGTGAGGTTGTCGTCCTGATGCATTTTACAAAAGAGGCGGTTCTTATTCACCAATTTCAGCAGCGACTGAACGATATGATCGGGGGTATCATACAACGAAAGCGTGGCATCGTGTGGGAGTGGCGACTGGCGCATTACCCCGTAGTCGATGACTGCTATTGAAAGGGTAGGAAACTCTTTACGGATCGAATTGATCTCCTTTTCTCGGTTTACAAAATGGACGGGGCTGGCAATCAAGATGTCGGTAGATTGATTCTCAAGTAATTCACCAAGCTCTTCAAGGTCCTCTACCCGATGTACACGGGCATCTAATTCGGGTGACTGGTATAAAATAGCCTGGATCCCCTCGCAGATAATCCGGGACGTTTCTAATAGGGCAATATGAATGGGGGTTCTATTTTGCATCGCGATTCTCCTCGAAACTCACTCCGGAAGGAATCAATATGGTCTCCTCGATTAAAGAGTGAATATATAAATCAAACTCCAGCTCGTATAAAGAAAAAAACAATTTTCGCCTGACATCCAGGTCGTTATCGATCTTCACGTACTTGAGTAGGAGATTTTTCAAATCTTTTAATTTCAATTCTATATCGGTATGATGATCGCTATACTCGTTGGAGGAGTACCTTTCTTGGGTATCGTCGTGCGCTTCGTTTTCCCATAACGAGAGAAAATAGGGAAAAGCAATGTTGTCCTCGTAATCAAGATGGTCGAGCACTTCCACGAAGTAATCGTTAAAAAACTTCTCTAGCATCTTAATCTCGCGTTCGGGGTGGTTTTCCTGCAAATGGCGGATATAGGAACTGATTTGCGGGTATTTATCGGAACGATAATAGTCGTGCGTTTCTTTTAAAAAATTAACTACCTGTATCAGTTCCTTCTGGGTGTTGAGTTGAAAACCCTTGGTGTTAAAACCATTGAACAAGTTAGCAATGTGGACAAACAAGTTCTCGCTGATGTCGTACTGTTCACACAATTGCTGCACGGTTTGATCGCTTACCCTGAAATCGATATTGAAATGCTGAAGCATGAGCAACAGACGGGGGTTCGCATCGATTAGGTCGGCCATCTTCACGGAGGGTTTTACCCTGATTTTCGACGAATGATACATGGGGTGAATTTTTTTATCTCATACGGTACAAAGATAGCGAAAAAATGGTGAAACGTCGGGCACGATCGAAAGTCTCCCTTTTTTTTTGTATTATTGCAGCGAATAATTAAACTACGAACAATGAACAATTTTCAACAGTTACAGATACGTCGCAGGAGCATTCGGAAATACGGAGAGGAGTTGCTCTCCCCGGATGAGACAAAGAAAATATTCGAGGCTGCTCTGCTGTCGCCGACTTCAAAAAATAGGCATTCTTGGGAGTTTATTGCCGTCGAAGATAAGGAAATGGGCGAGAAGCTCTCGAAATGTAAGCCCAAAAGTGCCGAGTTTATAGCGGATGCAGCACTTTTGGTTGTGGTTATCGGAAATCCATTGGTGAGCGACGCGTGGGTGGAAGATGCTTCTATCGCGGCCATTAACATGCAGATGCAAGCTGAAGAGTTGGGCATCGGCAGCTGTTGGATTCAGGTTAGAAACCGATTTTATTCCGAAAACGTGACATCCGGAGAATATATCAACGATTTGCTGGAAGTACCCATGCCATTGGAGGTATTGTGTATAATTGCCTTTGGCAAAAAAGAGAAAGAGCGAACTCCTGCCGATATAGAAAACCTGCACTGGGAAAAAGTGCATATTGGCACCTATTCTGATAAAATTTAGCTGACTGATTTATGATTGATCTATCAAAAATACCCTCCCCATGCTACGTGCTGGAGGAGGATCTTTTACGAAAAAACCTGCGATTAATCCGCTCCGTAAAAGAAGAAGCGGGAGTGGAAATAATTTTGGCATTCAAAGCTTTTGCCATGTGGAAGTCATTTCCCATCATCCGAGAGTACATCAACCATTCAACCGCCAGCTCTGTCGCGGAAGCCAGACTGGCATACGAGGAAATGGGCAATCTGGCACACACCTATGCGCCTGCATACACCGATTATGATTTTCCCCTGTTCCTCGAATACAGCAGTCATATCACCTTTAATTCGCTTTCGCAGTTCGAGCGTTATTACCCGGAGGTGCGAGGGTCGGGAAAAAAAATTGAATGCGGGTTAAGGATCAACCCTGAATTCTCGGTGGTGGATACCGACCTCTACAATCCCAGTGCTCCAGGATCGAGGCTGGGAGTAACGCTCGACACGATTGGTGAGCAATTACCGGAAGGGATCACGGGGTTACATCTTCACAACCTGTGCGAGAATAACTCTTACGATCTCGAAAAAACGCTGGAAGTGGTAGAACGTAAATTTGGACATCTATTTAGACAGATAAAATGGCTCAACCTGGGCGGTGGGCACCTGATCACGCACGAGGAGTACGATGTAAACCACTTGATTGTTGTGTTGAAGGGATTGAAAAAGCGTTATCCTCATCTCGAGGTTATCTTGGAGCCGGGCAGCGCGTTTGTTTGGGAGACCGGGGTACTTGTTGCTACCGTGGCAGATATCGTGGAGAACGGGGGCGTGATGACGGCCATGTTGAACGTTTCTTTCGCGTGTCATATGCCCGACTGCCTTGAGATGCCCTATAAACCACGAATAAGAGGGGCCTACCACGATCCGATACCGGATAAACCCACCTACCGGATGGGAGGAAATAGCTGTTTGAGCGGCGATTTCATGGGGGATTGGTCGTTCGACGAGCCGTTGAAAGTGGGGGATTGGATGGTTTTCGAAGATATGATTCACTATACCACCGTGAAAACGACGATGTTCAACGGGGTTTCACACCCTTCGATGGGTATATGGACGGTAGGGGGTGACTTCGAAATTTACAGGGAGTTTGGGTATCATGATTATAAGCATCGGATGAGTTAACGAACGATTTTTTGTTTGTTTGTTAAACTATTTGTAGTCAATTACGTTAAAACGATGAGAAGCTGATGTTGATAGAGATATAACATCAAGTGCTCAAAATAGTATTAACATCTAAAATATTAAATTATGGGATGGATATGGTGGATTATTATCGGAGCAGTAGCCGGATGGTTAGCAGGCCTTTTAATGCGTGGTGATGGTTTCGGATTTATCGTGAACCTACTCGTTGGGATAGCCGGTGCCGTTATCGGAGGATGGGTTTTTGGATTGCTGGGCATTGCCGCGGGAGGTGTTATTGGTAGCCTTATCACGGCACTTATCGGGGCCATTATATTGCTCTGGATTATTTCTTTATTTAGGCGTAAACGGGTTTAGCGTGTAGCCTCCTGAAAAACCATAAAAGATCGATGTGCCTTTTAGGGGCATCGGTTTTTTTCATTCGTTACCATGTACCACCATGTACAGATCTTCTCGAGTGGCTGCTTTGTGGTATCATTTTGTTCCCAATAAATTATGAAACAACGCTCCAATGAAACGACGCTCCATAGGTGTTTTCTCCGGATCTTTCAACCCCATTCATATGGGGCATCTGATGCTGGCTAATTACATGCGAGAGTTCACCTACCTCGACGAAGTATGGTTCGTGGTTACCCCCCACAACCCGTTAAAAGACCCGTCTGGTTTGTTGGGTGACCAGTCACGGCTTGATATGGTCCGTTTGGCGTTGGAGGGATATTCACACATGCACGTATCGGATATTGAGTTTCGTCTTCCCCGGCCTTCGTATACTGTGGACACGCTATCCGCCCTGAAAAACGAACACCCCACGAGCGATTTCGCTCTTATAATTGGAGGAGACAACTGGACACTCTTCAACCGATGGAAAAACTGGGAAAGCATACTCCAAAACCATCAATTACTCATTTATCCCCGTGTTGGTCAGCAGGTACCTATCTCTCCGGAGTTTCAAGATAGGGTACAGGTAGTAGCAGCACCGCTTATTGATATCTCCTCTACTTTTATTCGGCAGAGTATTCGGGATGGCAAAAATATTCGGGCTTTTCTTCCTCCGAACGTGTATGAATACATCGAGAAAAAAGGGCTTTACAAGTGAACTATGGTAGTTTAGTTGCTTCATTACCTGCTTCATCGTACCGCATCTTATCAAGGATGAATGGGAGTATGCCCGTATCTACACCGGCTTGTTTTAGCTCCTCTTCGTCGTCGAAAAGCAAGTTCTGAAACGACTCCATGCTGCCGGCTTTTTCTTTCGATAGCGTGTATAGCTCAACAGCCCGTTTGATGTTTCCCAGACTAATCTGCACGTGTCCGGCGTTGAGGAAGTCATGCGCGGTAGGTGAGTTCTCCAAAATACGCGTGTAATAATCTTGTGCTACATCGAACTTTGAAGAGAGAAAAGCGCACCACGCGACCGGGCGCCATGCTCTCGTGCTGTTGCTATCCAGCAGTTCTACTTTAAAGTAATAATTGAGAGCCTCGTCGTACTGTTTGAGCTCCAGGTAACAGTGCCCAATATTTAATTGAATGGTGAGATCTTCCGGACGGAACTGTTCCAGCCGGCGATAATACTCTAATGCAGTAGTAGGCTCTTTCAACATTCGGTAACAGTATGCCAGTCGATTAAGAACCCACGTGTTGTTTTCCTCAATCAGGTCGGCATGCAAGTAGGCGTCTAACGCGCCACGTATGTCGCCTAGCATTTGTTTGGAGTAACCAATTTTTTGCCAAGTCTCACTTTTCATCCTTCCCCCTTTCTCGGCCAGTAGGCTGTAAGCTTCTATTGCTTCTTTAAAATTGTTTTTTTCAAAATAGTAAAGTGCAATATGTTCGAGGTGCTTGGGTTGCCTCACGATGGGGTAGAAAGGTTCTATCTGATGATAATCGAGTGGTAGCGTGAAAATATCGAAAAACTCCTCGCGTCGCGGGTAAAGTTTATAAAAACGATAGAGATTCTGAATATATTTTTTAATGATTGTCTCCTCTTTTTGAAAGGGGTTCAGTGCTCGCTCTTCCTCTTGCATCTTTTTTATCTCTTCTCCCTCGGCCCCTAATTGTCCGATCATCATTTTCCGGTAGTTTTCCGGCATCATCATTATGCTGAGACAAAACGAGTACTTATCTGAATCGCAAATGAGGGACGACTCGAACATCGCTTCGATTAACGAGGTGCCTTCTCCTTTTTCGGTAAACAGATTCCGCAATGCACTATTACGCGGGTCGAACGGTAAGAACCAGTTGCTTACCTCTCGAAAAAAAGGATACGATTTCAGGTTCGAGAACGTTGAGTGAAACACATCGGCTCCATCCATTTGCAGCTCTGTTAGCTCTTGCAGCTTGTCGGAAAGACCACTTTCATCGATTATTTTTTGCCATTCCGGATTTTTCTCCTCGATCCCGGTTTCTCCCATCCATTCGTCAAGGTTGATCTTCTTCCCAATGATGGGGCTTAATTTCATCATCTCGGGGATGATCTCCTCCATGAGTCTCTGGGTGATTTTCTCCGTCTCATGTGCACGGATAAAGCCGGTAAGAGCAGCTATAAATCGACGGTTGAAAACCGGATCATCCGCCAGTAGCTTAAGTCGCCCGGTACACTCCGGATAGAGATGCCATTGTGAGCGATAGGCCTGAAAAATGGGGATTATCCCGATAATTACTCTCGCGGAAAGTTCCGGTTCGGTCCGGCGGCACATATCGAGTAAGAGAGTGATCTTCGATGCGTCGAACCGCTGCAGGATATTCATTGTAAGTGCCGTGATAAACATACATTTGGCGGCGAGTGACACCTGCTGGTTATCCATAAACCGTTGCATCGACGCGATCTGGTCACTTTTACTCCTCGGGGAAACGTACACGGTGTAAAACAGGTCTTGCAACGTGTTCTCGTAAGCCACCTGATTTTGATGTGCTCGTCCCTCTTTTTCAGGGCCGTCCTCCAGTAAGCCGATGAATGAAAAAGTGTCTACCTGTTTAGCCAGTGCCTCCGCGTACTCATCCATCGTGAGGGGGGTACGTACATTGAGTGTTCTGGTTTTCTCGAAAAAGAACTCCGGGCTATCCTGTACCAACAGGTGGTGAGCCGCGTCATCCGCGAGGGTATAAATATCACGGGTCAACTTATCGTGAATAGCCTCGCGCTCCGGGTCTTTCCCACCTTCCACCAAGTAGTGCAACATGTAGCGATAATGCGTGTCGAGCTCCGAAAGCTTCTCCGAGAACGTCCAGCTGTGCTGAATGCTAACCAACTTGTTGATAACATCGATGGCACTTTTGAGTTCTTTTTTCGTTAGGTGCAAACGAATGGCTTCGAGGTGTTTCTTTATAGTTGTTGGTTCCATAATGTTAAAGTGAATGATCTTTGATAATCAAAGTGCTGGGGAGAACATCTGTCCATGGCAATGCCGCGGCAAGTAGCTTTCCCCATCCGTCAATGCCCATGATCACCAAGTCTTGTTCTTGAATAAAATCCCGCTCTATCTTACGATCGTTGTCCCATAGCATAACTTTTCCATCGGTTTTTTTCACGATCATCTGGTAAAGCTTTTGTATTCGGGGATCGGATTCGATAGCTCCGATGGCATCCCAAATCATTAATTCTATGCCCTCTTTCTGGGCAAACCGGAAATGAACATAGGGGAGTATCTGCACATCGGCAGCACTTAAAATGGGCACGAATATTTTAGCCGCCGTTTCCAGTCCGCGATTCATAAATAATCCGGTTGCGGCAGGATTACGATCAATCAACGAAACAATATCGTTCAAAACACGTGCTTCATCCTCATTAAACTGGTTACTGACGTAACTCTCAGAATAGGACGGGTTCGTTTTCAGGCGGTAATATTTTTGCCAAAGGAGGGGCTTGAAACGTAAAAAATCCACTCCTAGCAACACGAAGTTGCTGCCCTGTTCTTTCGAGGTTTTTAAAATATCGGCCACGTGGTCGCGGGAGTGTTTAACGAAAGTGCGGACGGTAATTTTGTTTTTTTCTCCCTTCTCAATGATACGGGTGAAAGCTTTGTTTTGGTATACCTCGCTCTCCATTACTGTCGACTCATCGTCCGCTGTCGACTCATCACCCGTGGATACAGGCTGGGCAAGCGGCTCTTTGAGATGAAGGAAGGTGATGGATGAACTTTCCAGTCTCGAAAGCGCAAAATGAGCAGCCAGTATTCCCATTCGTTTCCCCGTGGCTGTATCAGTGAAGCAGACCAACGCGTGGATGGGCCTTTTTAGCTCGTTATCTCCATCGATTCTGTTTACAATGATGTCTACTAAATCCATACCCGCTCATTTTGTCCGTTAATAATAGTTGAGTAGCTCGCTGTCGAGCATCGAGTCTTTGTAACCCAGGAAATAGAGTATGCCATCTATTCCCACGGTCGAAAGCGACTGTTCAGCGGTCTGTTTTACCTTTGGCTTGGCATGGAATGCAATTCCCAACCCTGCTATTTCGAGCATGGGTAAATCGTTGGCCCCATCACCCACGGCCACCGTTTGTCGAATATCGATTTTTTCTACCTGCGCGATCAGTCGGAGCAGTTCTGCTTTTCGCTTCCCGTCTACCACGTCTCCCACGTAGTTGCCGGTGAGCTTCCCATCCACGATTTCCAGTTCGTTGGCATACATGTAATCGAACCCATATTTTTCCTGTAAGTAGTTGCCGAAATAGGTGAATCCTCCTGACAGAATCGCCGTTTTAAATCCAACCCGCTGTAACACTTTCACGAGGCGATCGAGCCCTTCCGTGATGGGCAGGTTCTTCGCGATCTCTTCCAATACCTTCTCGTCCAACCCTTTCAGTAGTTGAACACGTTGACGAAAGCTCTCGGTGAAGTCGATTTCTCCGTGCATGGCTGATTCAGTAATTGCTTTTACTTTATCTCCTACACCGGCCTTTACCGCGAGCTCGTCGATCACTTCTGTTTGAATTAACGTGGAGTCCATGTCGAAACAGATAAGGCGCCGCATCCGCCGGAACATGCTCTCTTCCTGAAAGGAGATATCGAAGTTAAGCGTGGACGATAATTCCATGAATTTTTGCTGCATCTGTTTGCGGTTTTTGGGAGTACCGCGAACGGATAACTCCACGCAAGATTTTGCCGCACGTTGTTTCTCATCCAGCGGGATTCGTCCCGTGAGGCGTACCATGTTGTCGATATTGAGATTTTGCTCGGCAATGATCCTTGAGACGGATGCGATTTGCTGGGCTGTTAATATTCTCCCCAATAACGTGATGATATAGCGATTTTTCCCTTGCATGCTTACCCAATTGGAGTAACGCTCCACCGAGATGGGCGTGAAACGGATGTTTACCTCCATCTCGTATGCTTTGAACAGCAGATCTTTCATGATCTCTCCCGAATTGTCGTGCATCGACTTAAATAAAATGCCCAAGGATAGGTTACGGTGGATGTCTGACTGGCCGATGTCTAAAATAAATGCACCATGTTTTGCCAGTATCTCGGTGAGTGCTGCTGTAAGTCCCGGCTTGTCTTCTCCGTTAATGTTAAGTAAAATGATCTCCGAATTTTCCATACGGTTGTTTTCAAATCACAGGCAGCGATACCTGCGTAAATATTTCTATTATATGTTGTTTTTCTATCTTGTCGAAATCTTCTTCCCTCACGGTGATAATACATCCGGCCATATCTATCGCCCCGGGACTAACCAGGATTTTCTCTTTTCCCTCCATGTAATAACAAGAAGGCCGGTGTGCTCTGCGGGGGAAAACCTGCACGCGATAACTGTTTTTATCCATGTAAGTTATCACGTTCATCATTGGTTCTTCCTTTTCTGGCTGCCTTCCCTTCAAGTAGTGCAGTACATCGTCGAATAGTTCTTCCACTTCATTTTTATTCTCGCTCTCTATGGTGAGGCATGAACGAAGCTCATGATCCCCTTGCAATAACACGGGCATTTTCCGTCCCGCCTGTAGGTGGAAGTGATCGGCAATAGAGGCACCACTATCGGGGCCGTTATAAAAAACCACGTAGTCGGGCAATTGTTCCGCCAGCGTGAGCATGTCCCTTATTTTTTTTCCCATTCGTTGTGGCACATGCGAGAATAGTGGAATAGTGAGATGGTTCCTTAGGATGGGGAATGGGTTGCAAAGGATGATATACTTATCCAGAAAGGGAATGCCTCTTTGCTGAGCAGGGCGATTGGGTTCGCACAGGCAACAAACTCCGGGTTTGTTCTCCCGTTGCGGAGATGCTTCCATTAAGGCGCTCCTTGCCGGGTTAAACTGCACGTTCACATGGAGTTGATCGTCCCAAGAAAAGGTCTTGGTTTTCATGTCATCAAGTTGGCGAACAGCCGATCGCAGTTGATCCCATTCTTTTTGTTGAGTTGAAAATAGATGTTCTATCTCAGTCTGTAGCTGCATTGATTGTCCCTTTTATAAAAACAAAGATAACGATATTTTCTTTTAAAAAATTATTTCCCGCTACTCTTTGGTTATCACGATTTTTTGTACCTTTGTGGGAAACGGGTTGCGAAAACAATTATCCTAGATATAAAAAACAATTAGCCGAATATAAAAATGAAAATAATACGCTTCATTTTTCCTTGCCTTCTCTTCTCGCTTGTCGTCACTTGTACCCAACGCGGTGGTGAGGAGCAAAAAGAGACGGGAGTCGACAAGAGAGGGAGTGAGGCTGCAACTGGTTTGAGTGGGGCGGGCGAGACCGACTCACTGACCGTGGAAGAATTCGACCATTTTCTCCATAAGTTCAGTATGCAACAATCTTTTCAATTAAACCGGATCAAGTTCCCCATTAAAGCGATCGTGCCCGATACAGATCACGAGGGGATGGCACCGATGGAGGAGACGATTGGAAGATATGAATGGGAGATGATAGACCTCACCTACGATAGCACCTTCCTAACACGCCCCTACGATCAGTATTACCAAGTGGTTCGTTTCCGAAACGATACTGCCGTGGTAGAGATTCGGGGTATTAATAACGGCATTTATGCCGATTATTATTTTGAACTGTTCGACAAGCAATGGTACTTGGTGTCGTTGTATGAAGCTTCGTTCTAGCCAGTTCTATTTAAGCATTTCATCGCCGAAGCTGAGAGGAAGGAGTTCCTTTATGCTGTTCGCCACGTAAACTGCGTTTTCACTGTACATGAGTATTCTCATGGGAGCGTCGAACCGGTTTTCAGCCTCCAGCAACACCTGTCGACAAGCACCGCAGGGGGTGATGACCTCTTCGGTGAACTTACCGTCGCGCCACGCGGCGATCGCGATCATTTCAACTTTTTGATCATGTAGAGTGGAGTGAGCAGAAAAGACGGCTGTTCTCTCTGCACATAAACCGGAAGGGTAGGCAGCATTCTCTTGGTTGCTGCCGATAAATGTTTGGCCGTTTTCGAGCAACACAGCGGCACCTACCAGAAAACGGGAGTAAGGCGCGTAGGCATTCAACGTGGCCTCTTTTGCGGCTTCGATCAGTTTTTTTTCAGCGTCGGTGCACTCCTCTAACGGATAAACAGCTATCTTTGTGGTTAAATTGATTTCTTTCATTATATAATCATGTATAAGTTGTTTCGCGAATATACATATATTTCCCCGCTCATCGTCGCTCTTTCCTTATTATTTGTCACTTCTTCTCTGTATGGACAGGGACGTGCAAGGACGTATGAAACGTATATTGACAGGTATGGCCTACTCGCGCAAGAGCATATGGACAGGTATCGTATTCCTGCTTCGATCAAACTCGCGCAGGGGATCCTGGAGTCGGGAGCAGGAATGAGTGATTTGGCACGCAATTCGAATAACCATTTTGGAATAAAATGTCATCGCGGTTGGAGCGGACCGAGGGTGTTCGCGCCAGATGATACGCCTAACGATTGCTTTCGCAAGTATTCGCGAGTGGAGGATTCCTACAAGGATCACTCTGAATTTTTAGTCAACGGTACTCGTTACCGGCCACTTTTCGAACTCTCGATTACCGATTACAAGGGGTGGGCGAGAGGCCTGCAAAAGTTAGGCTACGCGACCGACCGCGCGTATGCCAATAAACTGATAAAATTGATCGAGGATTACGAGCTATACCGTTTTGATGATCCCAAGTACAGGGGCGGAGTGAGTAGAAGCCAAAGAGAGTCGATGCGGAGACAAGAAACAGCACGAGTATCATGGACTCATCAACCCTATATTACCCATGGACTTGTGTACGTGATTGCCGTGGAGGGGGACACTTTTCTGAGTATCGCGAACGAGTTCGGGTTTAGTGAAAAAGAGTTACTGCGATACAACGAGGTGCCAGCCGACTTCCCTCTGAGTGAGGGAGACATTGTTTACTTCGAGCGGAAAAAGACCCGGGCCGACAAGCCTTACGAGGAGCATGTAGTGCAGGTGGGTGAATCGATGTACAGCATTTCGCAGAAATATGGTATACGTTTACGCAACCTCTATCGCTTGAATAAGAAGAGTTATGAGTATGTTCCCGAAGAGGGAGACCGCCTCAAACTAAGGTAATTCGCTCCCACGTGCGATGATTATCGTGACAGAGAATTTAACTAGGGTAGTAACTAGTCGATAAAAAATAAAATAACAAGTAAATATGCAATACAATACACGAAAAGAGAAATTGTTCCTGCCGGAATATGGACGAAACATCCAGAATATGGTGAATCACTGCGTGAGCATCGAAGATCCGGTGGAACGTACTAAATGCGCTTATACGGTGATCGACATTATGGGAAACATGTTTCCACACCTGAGAGACGTCAACAACTTTAAACATATCCTTTGGGATCACCTGGCTATCATGTCAGACTTTCAGCTAGATATCGAATATCCCTATGAAATAATCAAAAAAGAAGATCTCTACTCGTCGCCCGGCCGCCTTGAATACAGCCGGCCCACGATGCGGTACCGTCACTATGGCAAGATCATGGAGCGTATGATCAAAATTGCTGCTGATATGGAAGAGGGTGATAAAAGGGAGCATCTTGTAAAACTGCTTCTGACTCAGATGAAAAAATCATATTCGCAATGGAACAAAGAGGTCGTGGACGAGAAAATATTTGACGATCTTCGCGAGTTGTCCGGCGGTAAAATAAAACTCGAAGAGGGACAATTTACCATTCCAGATGTGAAGGTGGCCCCGAGTCGCGACAGGCTGAAAAATATCCGATTCCAGAGACGGAGATAAAGAGACGGAGATAGATCAATGATCCGAGAAAAAGATATCCTACAGGTAGGGCAAACTCAAAAACCTCATGGGGTTCGAGGTGAATTAGTGCTTGTTTTTCGTGATGCGGCCTATTCTGTCGTAGCGGCCGATTTCTATTTCTTGGAGATGGATGGAATACCGGTCCCTTATTTCGTGGAAGAGTTCCGAAGTACGTCCGACGTGGCGGCTCGGGTGAAGTTTCAAGAGATCGAAGATTTGGAGAGTGCTTCCCGTTTAGTGAACAAAAGAGTGTTTCTGCCGCGTAAATTAGCCGAGGTTGCACGTGAAGACGAAGAAAACGATTGGAATTACTTTATAGGTTTCGATGTAATGGATCAAAACGGGGAACACGTGGGAACCATTCGTGAGGTAGACGATTCAACGCTCAACGTGCTGTTCGTTGTAGTGCGAGAAGAAGAGGAACAACTTATTCCAGCCACGGAAGATTTTATTTTGGCCATTGACGAAGAGAAAGGTTTAATCGAGATGCATCTGCCGGAAGGGTTGTTGGAGAGATAAACACATGCCATTTGTACAGCTTAACAACGTGAGTATAGGTTACCCGGCTAAGGGAGCCCCGAGGATCATTCAGTCGGGACTGAACCTTACCGCCGAAAGGGGCGAACTGATCGCCTTAATCGGAAGGAATGGATGTGGAAAGTCTACTTTACTTCGCTCCTTGGCCTGCCTTCAGCCTATCTACGAGGGTGTCATCTGGCTAAACAAGGAAAACCTCACGGCGATGAAAGCCACAAGCCGTGCCAAGTGGGTATCGGTGGTGCTTACGGACCAGCAAGCAACCGCTTCGTTTACCGTGAGAGAACTGGTATCGATTGGCCGCGACCCCTACACTGGATGGTTAGGAAGTCTCAGCGAAAGAGATAACCGAGTAGTTTCCCAAGCGATCGAAATGACCTACCTAAATGGTTTCGAAGAGAGGAATATTCACGAATTGTCCGATGGAGAGAGGCAGCGGGTTTTTATTGCTCGTGCACTAGCCCAAGACACACCCATTATTCTGCTCGATGAACCTACCTCTCACCTCGATCTGCCAAACCGGATCAATATCATGCTTCTACTCCAAAAATTGGCTCGAGATGCAAAAAAAACTATTTTTATATCCACCCATGAGCTGGAGACGGCTATGCAGGTATCCGATAAGCTTTGGCTCATGGATAAAGGAAAAGGAGTTTCCGTAGGGGTACCGGAGGATATGGTTCTTGATGGTAATTTCGACACCGTATTTCATCATCCCTCTTTCGAATTTGATAAGGAGTACGGTAGCTTTATAGTGCAAAAGCAACTCAACCAGCCGGTTGCTACTCGGGTAAAAGACCCGTATGGATTATTGGCTCGTTGGACTACCAAGGCTTTATCCCGCAAGGGGTATCGCATTACCTCAGACGCCCCCTTGGAATTAACTGTTGATGAAGAGAACCGGAAATGGGTCGTAGAAATGGGTAATCAACGAGCGGTAGCATCCAGCATCGAGGAGGCATTAAAGCTCATAGCTGATTTCACGGCAGGGATGAAGTCGCTACAAGGATCGCTATAAGGATAGGTATAAGGATAGGTAGAACGGCCTATTTTTATTATCTTTGCACGCCTTATCGAACAAATTATTTATGGGAGATAAAAAACGAAATATTGCTATTTTAGGCTCAACCGGTTCTATCGGCACTCAGGCTCTGGATGTCATAGCACGATACCCAGAGCGATTTTCGGCCTATGCCTTGGTAGCCAATAACCGCGTGGAGTTACTCATCGAGCAGGCACGTGCTTTTTTACCGGAGATAGTGGTGATCGGTAACGAGTCGAAATACGAGCAACTCAAGGATGCCCTGAGCGACTTACCCATTAAAGTCTGGTGCGGTAGCGAGGGTGTAAAAGGAGCTGTACAAGTAGGTGAGGTGGACATGGTTCTCACCGCGATGGTTGGGTTTTCAGGCCTTCAGCCTACGATTGCCGCAATCACCGCGGGCAAAGCGATCGCCCTGGCCAACAAAGAGACATTAGTGGTAGCGGGTGAACTCATCACTTCGTTGGCATTAAAACATAAAACCCCACTATTACCAGTGGATTCAGAGCATTCGGCTATTTTTCAATGCCTTAACGGTGAAGGAAACAACGAGATCGACAAAATATGGCTCACAGCCTCGGGGGGGCCTTTTCGCACCTTCCCAAAAGAGCGGTTAGGTCAGGTGACCAAAAGTGAGGCGTTAGCCCATCCCAACTGGAGCATGGGAGAGAAGGTGACCATCGACTCTTCCACGCTAATTAACAAAGGCTTCGAGATGATCGAGGCCAAATGGCTGTTTGGGGTTGATCCCTCCGATATTGAGGTGTTGGTTCATCCCCAGTCGATCGTCCATTCGATGGTGCAGTTCAAGGATACTTCGGTGATCGCTCAACTGGGACAACCCGATATGCGCGTACCCATACAGTACGCCTTCTCGTATCCTGAACGGTTGCGTGTGGATATTCCCCCGGTCAATTTTTTCGAATTGTCGCGGTTGACGTTTGAGAAGCCCGATAAAGATCGATTCCCGAACTTGGGATACGCGTATGAGGCGGTGAAGGTGGGCGGGAACATGCCTTGTATCCTGAACGCGGCCAACGAGGTCGCGGTGGAGTTGTTCCTGAAAGAGCGAATCGGATTTTTACAAATGAGCCGACTGATAGAGGATACATTGCAAAAAGCATCTTTCGTGCAAGCCCCTTCATTGGATGATTACGTGGAAAGTGATGCCGAAACAAGAGCCATTGCCTTCGCCTTTGCCGACTGAT
>LSQX01193560.1_pt1 | contig 19519 bp, 17 predicted proteins | sample 654561 | NCBI WGS metagenome assembly LSQX01 (sample SAMN04489861, study PRJNA283612) | anaerobic digester metagenome | isolation source: 4 biogas reactors fed with cattle manure at either 37C or 55C with and... | place: Denmark: Kongens Lyngby | collected 2014
ACGCGCGGCGGTCGGCAAGCCGACCCAGCCACTGAGGCGAAAGCCGGCGGCAGCCGCGTCCAGATACAGGCTCTGGCGCGGAAACTCCGTGCCCAGGGTTTCACCCAGCCGGCGCAGGAACTCTTCCTGCGTACCCGACGCGCGCCAAGCACGTACCACCTTTCCGTTGTGCGAAAGCCGGAATTCAACATCCATCCGCGCCAGCGCCAGACCGCGCAGCAACTCCTCGATATGCCCGAACTCGGTGCGTTCGGTGCGCAGGAACCGCCGGCGCGCCGGCACGTTGAAGAACAGATCGCGTACTTCCACCGTGGTGCCGACCGGATGCTGCGCCGGCATCGGCTCACCCAGTTTTCCGCCTTCGCATTCGATGCGGAACGCGTGCTCGGCGGCAGCGGTGCGCGAGGTGATCGAAAAATGCGAAACCGAGGCGATCGAGGGCAGCGCTTCGCCACGGAAACCCATCGTCGCCACCGCCTCCAGATCCTCGAGCGAGGCGATCTTGCTGGTGGCGTGGCGCGACAGGGCCAGCGCCAGTTCCTGCTTCGCGATGCCGCCCCCGTTGTCGCGGATGCGGATCAGGCGGATACCACCTTCTTCCAGTTCCACGTCGACGCGCGTGGCACCGGCATCCAGCGCGTTCTCGACCAGCTCCTTCACCGCCGACGCCGGCCTTTCCACCACTTCGCCGGCGGCGATCTGGTCGATCAGGGTTTCAGGCAACAGATGGATCGACACGCGGCACCGGACAATGAAAAAGGAGCCGCTGATTCTACTGTGTGCGGCGCGACGGGGCCGGCGCGGTGGCGGTCGCTGCGGGCCCGGGCTAGACTCGGATGGCCATTTCTTGAGCGGAGGTTGTCATGCGCAATGCAGGCCATCTGTTGCAGGGCAAGGGGCCCGGGATCTACCACGTGGCGCCGGATGACTCGGTGCTGGACGCGATCCGGGAAATGGCGCAGCGCGGCATCGGTGCGGTGCTGGTGATGGACGGCGACGCGCTGGTCGGCATCATTTCCGAGCGCGACTACGCCCGGAACGTGATCCTGAAGGACCGCTCATCCAAGACCACCAAGGTCGCCGAGATCATGTCCTCGCCGGTCATCACGGTGCAGCCCGTGACCACGCTGGACCAGTGCATGCGCACCATCACCGACAACCGCGTGCGGCATCTGCCGGTGGTCGAGGATGGCATCGTGGTCGGGGTGTTGTCGATCGGGGATCTGGTCAAGGCCGTGATCGATTCGCAGGCGCGCGAAATCGAACAGTTGCAGAACTACATCGCCGGCTGAGGCCTGCTCAAATCAATCCGCTCAGACCCGGCTGTTCAAACAGACCTGCCCACATCGGCCGGACCGGTTTGATGCGTGGTACCGGCAACCCGCAGTGACACGATCCGGCGCCGCTCAGGCACCGGGTTCCAGCGGGGAATCGCCGCCGCCCCCGGCCGCTGCGCCCATGCCCATTCCCATGCCGGCACCGCCTGCCGCGCCACCACCGCCTGCACCCCCACGGCTGCCACCGGCGGCAGCACGGCCGCCATCGCTGCCGCGCTTGGCGCCACCACTGACCACCACCCGCATCGGTCCCTGATCGGGAATGGAAAGGTCCGCCGGCACCGGGGCCAGATCCAGCGCCTGGCGGATGAAGTCGCGCAGCGAGGCCACCAGCTTCGAGGTTTCGACCTGGCGCCCTGCCACCATGTCGCTGGCGGCGGTAGCGGCCAGGCGCATCTGTTCCTCGGTGCCCAGCAGGATCACATCCGACAGCGCGGCTTCGACCGCATCGCGGATGCGGCGGCGGCGCTCGGCGGCATCCGATTCCATGTCCGGCTCTTCACCCGATTCAGCCAGACGGCGCAGATCACGCAGATGCGCAGGATCCACCGCAAGCTCACCGGTAAACGAGCCGCCGAGCACCTTGTAGGCCGCGATCAAGGTCTTCAAACGCTCATTGATCTGGCGATTCTCGCGCTCGCGCTTGCGTTGCATGGTCTGCATGAAGACCAGCCGCACCCCGACCATCAGCAGCGTCATCAGCAACAGGCCGGCCAGTGTCGTGAACAGGCCCGACCACGAGCTGAAATCCAGAAGTCCGCGCATGTAGCCGCCGGGTGCAGATGAAGGGGCGGCAGTATCGCGCAGATTGCTTCAGGCCGGAGCCGTGGCGCCGCGCGCTCAGGACTGCGCGCGGCGCCACCACCCGGCCGAAACGTCAGCCGCCGTCGACCTGCTGGCGGTATTGCAGCGTGCCCTCCTTGCGACCGCGCGCGGCGCTGGCTTCTTCGGGCGAAAGCTTGTGCATGCTGCGCACCCGGCAGCGATCCACGCGTCGATGACCGGCGTGGTCGGGCACCACCAGTTCCACCCCGAGCGGGTCGCTGGTGCAGATCCACGAACTGCCACCGACGCTGCGCACTCCGATGCGCTGGCTCCAGTCCACATCCGGGCAGAAACCCAGCAGCTCCAGTTCGTAGACGTCGCGCACGCCCACATGCAGCAGGACGCGGGTATCGCTGAGCGCGTTGAAGCCGGTGACGCTGCTGGCGGAGAAGCAGTCCCGCTGTGCGTTGTCGGCGCGCGTGCCGCTTGCGCCGCCGGCACAACCGGCCAGCGCCGCGATCGCGACCATCGCAACGATGCCGGTGCGCAATCCGCCTAATCCGCGCACTCCAGATGTCGCATTGCCTTGCATGACCCACCTCCTGGCGCTGTCGATTCCGGTTCAAGGGTATGTCTGCCTGATACGGCCGCCAAGGCGGAAGCGTCGCGCGCGGCGCGGGCGCGTTCAGCCTGCAGTTCCGCCCCTGCTGTCCTTCGATCGCCATGTCGGCGGCGGCTAGCCGTGGCACTCTTTCGGCCCCGATTCCCGGACAAACGATTTCCGATGCCGTCACGCCCGCTGCTGTCGCTGCTCATCGCCACCGTGCTGGTGCTGGCACTGGCGTGGCTGGCCGACCGCATGTTCCCGTTGCCGCTGCCCGATACCGGCAAGGATGCGGCCACCGTGGTGCTGGCGCGCGACGGCAGCCCGCTGCGCGCGTTCGCCGATGCCGAGGGGGTGTGGCGTCATCCGGTGCGGATCGAGGATGTTTCGCCGCTGTACCGGCAGGCGCTACTGGCCTACGAGGACCGCTGGTTCCACTGGCATCGCGGCATCAACCCGCTGGCGATGGCGCGCGCGGCCGGGCAGGCGCTGTGGCATCGCAGGATCGTGTCCGGCGGTTCCACCCTGACGATGCAGGTGGCGAGGCTGATCGAACCGATCCCGCATTCGTTCGGCGGAAAACTGCGCCAGATGCTGCGCGCGCTGCAACTGGAATGGCATCTGGACAAGGACGACATCCTCACCCTGTACCTGAACTACGCGCCGTTCGGCGGCACTCTGGAAGGCGTTCAGGCGGCCAGCTACGGCTATCTGGGCAAACCGGCGGCCGAGCTTTCGCATGCCGAAGCCGCGCTGCTGGCGGTGCTGCCACAGGCCCCCAGCCGCCTGCGCCCGGACCGCTGGCCCGAACGCGCCCGCGCCGCGCGCGACAAGGTGCTGGAGCGGCTGCAATCCCAGGGCGACTGGAACCCGCAGACCGTGGCGCAGGCGCGTATTGAGAATGTCGCCGCACGCCAGTTGCAGGTGCCGATGCGGGCGGCGCTGGCGGCCGAGCGCCTGCGCCGCGAAAACCCGCAGCTGCGCCGCATCCGCAGCACGCTCGATGCCGACCTTCAGGCCCGCACCGAGGCCAGCGTCGCGGCCTGGGTCGAACGCCTGCCGCCGCGCACGTCGGCCGCCGTGATCATCGCCGACATCGCCACGATGCAGACCCGCGCCTATGTCGGCGCCGCGCATTTCGGCGACGAGGCCAGTTTCGGCCACATCGACATGGTGCGCGCCTGGCGTTCACCCGGCTCAACGCTCAAGCCCTTCCTCTACGGCATGGCGCTGGACGCGGGACTGATCCACTCGGAAAGCCTGCTGGTGGATGCGCCGCAGGATTTCGATGGCTACCGGCCCGGCAATTTCGACCAGCGCTTTCGCGGTCCGGTCAGCGCGCGCGACGCCTTGCAGCAATCGCTGAACCTGCCGGCGGTGGCGCTGCTGGATGCGATCGGTCCATCGCGTTTTGCCGCACGCATGGCCCACGCCGGCGCTCCGCTGCGCCTGCCACGCGGGGTCGAACCGAATCTGACAATGATCCTGGGCGGCACCGAGGCCCGGCTGGAAGATCTGGTCGGCGCCTACGCCGCCCTGCAGCGTGATGGTCTGGCGCGCGCGCCGCGTCTGCTGGCCGATGAAGGCACTGCGCCGGCGCATGACGAACGCCGCCTGCTGTCCCCCGGCGCGGCCTGGATCGTGCGCCGCATGCTGGCCGAATCGGACCGCCCCAACCTGCTGGCCGAACGCGTCGATGCCTCGCGCCGTGCGCATCTTTCCTGGAAAACCGGCACCAGCTACGGCTTCCGCGATGCCTGGGCCATCGGCGCCACACCCGGCGCGGTGATCGGGGTCTGGATCGGCCGCCCCGACGGCACCCCGCTGCCCGGCCAGTACGGCGCCATCACCGCGCTGCCGCTGCTGCTCTCCATCAACGACATGCTGCCGCGCGAACTGCGTGCCACGCCCGGCCCGATGCCGGCCAGCGTCAGTGCCGAGCCGGTCTGCTGGCCACTCGGCCTTCGCGCCAGCGACACGGCGGAACACCACTGTATCCGCCGGCACGATGCCTGGGTGCTGGACGGCACCGTGCCGCCGACATTGGCCAGTGCCGGCCAGCCGCCACCTGCACCGCTGGATTTCCGCATCGACCGCCACAGCGGCCTGCGCCTGGCCGGCGAATGCAGTGCCGCGCACGAGGAAACCCTTGCCAGCCTGGCGCCGTGGCCGGTGTTGGCACATCCCTGGCTGAGTGCAGCCGAACGCCGCCGCGCGGCGTTGCCGGCGCTGGCACCGGACTGCCGCGACAGCACCGAACCGGCACCCGTGCTGCGCATCGCCGGCCTGGTGGATGGCGCGGTGCTGCGCAGCCCGTCCAACCGCCAGCGCGCCCCGGAAGTCAGCGTGCGCGCACTGGGCACGCGCGAACAGGTGCAATGGCTGCTCAATGGCCGGCTGCTGGCACACAGCCAGGGCGAGAGCCCGGTGCAACTGCGTTTCGAGCAGAGCGGCGCACAGCGCCTGCTGGCGATCGACCGCCACGGCCGCCACGCCCATATCGACCTGCGCGTGCTGCCCTGATGCGCACCCGGTCACGCCCACACACCCTCACGCACGGTTTATTTGCCGCTGCATCGACGCATTTGGCAGACTGGCTGTCTGTTGTCCTCGATCCGGCGCCGTGAATTACCTGCAACTTGCCATCATCCTCGTCGGTGCCCTCGCGCTGCTGGCGGTCCTGCTGCACCAGCGCGGCCTGCGCCGCGAACGCAGCCTGCGCCACCTGCTGGACCGCGCCGACGCGCTGGAAGTGCTGTTGCACCGCACCCGCGAACGGATGAAGGAAATGCGCCAGGTGGTCGACCGCGTGCCGCAGGACATCGCCGCCGAAGCGCACGCTTCGCTCGATGCCAAGGACCAGGTGCAGCAGGGTCTGCGCGATGTGCTCGAACACCGGCTGTGGATTTCCCAGCACGGCCTGACCGCGCCGCAGAAGGAACTGGACACCGCCTGCCGCGCGATGGACCGCGCCTACAACAACATCGCCGAACGCCTGGGCCAGCTGGAAAGCGCCGGCGCCGAACTGGCCGATGTCACCCAGGCCGCAATCGAACAGGCCGCACGCGAACCCGCCACGCTGACCCGGCGCAGCGACGAAGACTGAAGCGCGGCAAAGCAGAACTCACGGCAGCCCATGCAGACCGGCCGAGGCACAGCCGCAGCCGCAGCCGGAACAGCTTCACCGTGAAAACCACACCCCTGCGCGTCAAAGATCAAGCCCGGGATTTACCCGGGCCGACCCTGTCAATCCACGAAAACCGCTGTGCAGCGATCTACGGTGCGACCTGCCCACGCTCGACCACCAGATCCAGCACATAGGCCACGGCCGGTGCATCGGCCGGCACGTCCTTCAACCGGTAGCGATGCACGCGCAGCACGCTGCGCACGCCCGGCTCATGCTCGAAACCTTCCACCGGCACCGGCAGCACCTGCCACGGGCCCGGTTCGCCTTCGCGCAGGCCGGCCTCGTTGAAGACCAGTTCGCGCACATGCAGGCATTGCGCCTCCGGCATCAGCGGGTGGTTGCAGGACACCTTTTCCGCCGCCACCTCGATGAACAGGCGCTCGCCTTCGCCGCCGTAACGGGTCGCGGCGGTCGGCGTGCCGTGCAGCAGCAGTTCGACGCCATCGGTGCCGGACAAGGTGAGCTGCGGCGGATCACCGGCGGCAACGCTGTAGCGTTCCAGCAGCGGCAGCAGTTCACCGATACGGCGTTCGGCCGCCATCAGACCCTCGTCATCACAGGCCATCAGCGTGGACATGCCGCGCGATACGGTGACCCTGCCATCCGGCCCGGCCTGCCACGACGCATGGATGCCGTTGCACAGATTCCGCACGCTGAGACCCTGCTCGCTGAAATCCAGTTGCAAGGGTTTGCCCGGACGTAACAGCACCTCGATATCCGCACCGCTGGCTGCGACCAGTTGCCAGTGATAGGCGTCCAGCGCCGGCACATCCGCAGGCGTGTTTTCCTGCGGCACGGTTTCGGCCGGCACCACTGCTGAAGACTCCGCCGGTGCCGCAGCGGGCGCAGCTTCCGTCGCCGGCCCGGACGACGGTGTGCAGGCGATCAATGCCAGTGCCGGCAGCAGCGCCAGCGTCAGGCGACACAATGCAAGGTTCATCGGCGCGTCCTCGAAGGAAAGGCAGGCCATGATGCCTGAAATCCCCTGCACGTCCGTGCCAGCGACGCAGCCCGCACGGCGCGCAACCGGCTGGCGGAAACCTTTCCTTCACGCGCACCGCACCTGCCCTTCACACACCACCGCATCAGCGCGGCTCGAACGGTGCAAACCCCCATTGCCGCAGCAGTGCCAGCCGTTGCCGCGCGATCTCCGGCTGATCGAAATAGATATCGCGCAGCAACTGTTCGTCGAGCGCGTCACCGCCGACCCGGAGCGCCTCGGCGATGGCCTGGCTGCGCTGCGCCAGATCGCGCGCCTGCTTGGCCAGATGCATGGCGTTGAACAGCGCCAGCGCCGCGATCAGCAGCAGACCCCAGCGCAGCAACCGCAACACTCCGCCCTGCACGCGTGGCATCAGCAGCGCCATCAGGCCGACCCAGCCCAGCCAGAACAGCGAGGAAAAACTGACATAGCGCGTGGCGAATGCATGTTCCACGCCGTAATCGGCCTCGCGGCCCAGCGCGGTCAGCAAGGCACAACCCAGTCCGAACGCGACCAGACCGAGCCACGCACGCGCCGCCGTTTCGGCCCGCAACTGCCACGCTGCCCAGAGGCCGGACAGCAGCGCCAGCATCGCCAGCGGCGCGGCCAGATCACGCCCGAAGCGCGCCACCGCGCCGCCGAGGAAATTCAGCACGTACAGTGCCAGGGCTGCGATATCGCGCTGCGCATCGCTGGGCACCCCGGACCCGAGCCAGAGCACGGCCATCGCACCCAGTAACAGCCACGGCAACGCGAACAGCAGGCGCCGCCGCATCGACCATTCGTGCCGCAGCCCGATCAGCAACAATGCCACCGGTACCAGCGCCAGCCCACTGCTGAAACTGGCCACTGCCACGCAGGTCGCCAGCAGCGCAAGGCCGTTGCGCCAGGCATCCAGCTGCGACGAAGCCAGACAGGTCAGCGCCAGCGTCACATTCACCAGACACAGCGCCACCGCCACCTGCCAGCCCCATTGCAGATTCGCCAGATGACCCGGATGCAGCGCCAGCAGGATCGCCACCAGCGGCAGCCAGCGCGCTGCGCCGGCGCTTTCCGCTTGCCACGCGAGCCGCAGCACCAGCGCCGCATGGCCGAGCAGCAGCAACCAGCTGGCGACGCCATCCAGCCACGGCTGGCCGTGCGACAGATGCGTGGTCAGCAGCAGCACTGCGTATGCGGCCACGTGCAAATGGCTGCCGTGGTGCACGCGGGCAAATTCCGACTGCCACAGCCCGCCTTCGCGCCAGGCCTGGTAGATCGGCACCAGATCCAGGTGGTCCCACAACATCATCGGGATCATCCAAGCCAGCGTGGTCAGCAGCAGCGCCACGGCCAGCGATGCGAACAAGCCGATATCCACGCGCACCCGGCGTGGCATGGCGGTCAGATCCGGTCTCATCACGGCACCGTTCCGTCCGTGACGGCACGCCGGATCCGTGGCCCGCTCCAGCGCTCCACGCTGCCGTCGCCGCCTTCCAGCTCCAGCCCGATCCGGTGCCAGCCGCGGCTGCCTTCGGGCAGCGAAATGCGGGTTTCGAACTGGATGTGCGGCAGGTTCGGATCGCGCGAGGCGCCGCGCAGGAACTGCACCACCCACGGATTGGAAGCACCGTAATCGGCCTGTGCCAGCGGCTGCCCATCCAGTAGCACCGTGACCTTGGCGATGCCGGCCACATCCTTGACCGCCCAGCCGCGTACCAGTACCTGCCCATCGACCTGCGCACCCGGTTCCGGCACCTCCACATGCGCGATGGTCGGCGTGATGCAGTCACCGTCCGGGCGCTGCGGCGGCAGTGCGAACAGCGCGATGCGGCGCGCACCCTCATCCACCTCGATCATCTGCGCCGGCGGTAGCGGCCCGAAGCGCGCGCACAGCGATTGGTAATGCGCCAGCAGCGCTCTGAACTTCACATCGCTGGCGCCAACCACCAGCAACTGCCACTGCCCGCGCTCGCCCTCGTGTTGCAGATTCCACAGCGCCAGCTGGCGGGCACGGCCATGGTGATGGTTGAGCGGATGGTCCAGTACCGCGATATCCGGATCGTCGAACGCAAAACCCAGCTGTGCGCCGAGCTTGAAGTTGTCGGCCACCACGCGCGTGCCGGGCGGCAGCGTGGCCAGACGTTCACGCACCGCCGTGGCGATATGGTCCCAGCCGGAAAAATTCTCCGGATAGAAGCTGCTGGCGGCCAACGCGCTGCGCACCTGCGGCAGCCCCACCGCCAGCGGCAACGTAACCGCCGTTCCCATCGCCAGCACCAGCAAGGCCCCGGTCGCGACCCGCCAGAACCGTGACCAGCCGGCCAGCACCAGCGGTGCCAGCACCAGCAGCGCCAGCCAGGCCGGCAACGGCCAGTGGAAACTGACACGCTCTGCATCGGCCACGAATCCCAGCACGAAGTAGCCCACCAGCAGCACGCCACCGGTCAGCGCGAACCAGCGCTGCCACAGCGGATGCCGGCGCCCGCCGCGACCGATCGCCAGCAGCAGGGCCAGCCCCAGCAGCGGCGTGGCCAGCAGCGCCTGTATCAGCAGGAAGCGGAAGCCATCGGCATGCAGCGCCCACGGATGCCGGTCAACGAACTGGAAGCGCCAGCCGGCCTCGCCATGGTGCAGGTTCCACCACAGCAACGGCAGCCAGGCCAGCGCCCCGGCCCCGATCGCCAGCCAGACCCGGCGCTGACGCAACAGCGCGCGTCCCTGCGGCAACAGCAGCAGCACGACGAAGCCGACCGCGATCACCGCGACGAAGCGGTAATGACTCAAGCCGCCCAGGACCAGCCCCAGCGCCAACCAAAACACTCCGCTGGCACTGCGTTCGCCCTGCTCCTGCGCCTGCAGCAACCGCGCCCCGCCCAGCAAACAACAGGCCGCCGCGAACGTCATCGGCACATCCGGCAGCGCCAGCACGCCGAGCAGGCCGGACAGCGGAAACAGCGCCACCAGCGTGCCCACCTGCCAGGCCCGCGCCGGGCCCAGCGGGCGCGCGGCCGCGATCATCAGCCAAGGCAGGGCCGCACCCAGCAGCAGGAATGGCGCGCGCAGCGCCAGCACCTGTCCGTCACCAAACGCCGACCCCAATCCGATCAGCCACGCAGTCAACCCCGGCAGGTCCGAATAGGCCCAGGCCAGGTGCCGGCTTTCCTGCCAATAGAAGGCTTCGTCCACGAACAGCGGCAAACGCGCTGCGATCAGCAGCTTGATCGCGCCCAGCAGCGCCCACACCACAAGAAACGTGACGCGTGCGCGTCGTTCTGACTGCATATCCCGCTACACTCCGAGCCGATCACCCAAGGCAGATTCCGATGTCCGTTCCCGCCCAAGCGACCACGATACCCGACTTGCCGACCGCCGCATTGACGCGCGCCCAACAGCAGGTCAACGCGATGATCCTGGGCAAGTCCGAGCAGGTTCAACTGGCCTTTGTGGCACTGCTGGCCGGCGGCCACGTACTGATCGAAGACCTGCCAGGACTGGGCAAGACCACGCTGGCACAGGCGCTGTCGGCCACGCTCGGATTGCAGTTCCAGCGGGTGCAGTTCACCTCGGATCTGATGCCGGCCGATGTGCTTGGCGTGTCGATCTACGATGCGCCCTCGCAGCAGTTCCGCTTCCATCCCGGACCGGTGTTCACCCAGGTGCTGCTGGCCGATGAAATCAACCGCGCGCCGCCGCGCACCCAGAGCGCGCTGCTGGAAGCGATGGCCGAACACCAGGTCACGCTGGACGGCACCACGCATGTGCTGGCGCAGCCGTTCTTCGTGATCGCCACGCAGAACCCGGTGGATTTGTCGGGCACCTTCCCGCTACCCGATTCGCAGCTCGACCGCTTCCTGCTGCGCTTCTCGCTCGGCTATCCGGATACCGGCTCCGAACGCGCGCTGCTGACCGGCCACGACCGGCGCGAACAGATCGCGGCATTGCAGCCGCAGCTGGATCAGGAGCAGGTGCTGCACCTGCGCGCTGCGGTCGAACAGGTGCATGCCAGCGAGGCGCTGGTGGATTACGTACTGGCTCTGCTGGCACGCAGCCGCCGTCATCCGGGCATCGAAACCGGGCTGTCCCCGCGCGCCGGGCTGGCGCTGTTGCGTGCGGCGCGGGCGCGGGCGCTGCTGTCCGGCCGCAGCCATGTGCTGCCCGATGATGTGCAGGCGCTGTTCGTGCCGGTGGCCGGGCATCGTCTGGTGCCTGCCGCCGATGCCGGCTCCGGCCCGGCGCTGGCGCAGGCGGTGCTCGACAGCGTGGCGGTGGATTGAAACCGGTGCTGACGGTTCCACCTGTCCGCCCCGGCATTTCCCGGCTGTTCTGAACACGCGCACGTCCATGTCAGGTTCCGCAACCCGCGCTTCCAGTTCCGCTGCTGCCGATCACGGCGGCGGCGAGCGCATGCGCATCCCGCAGGCCTTGCAGCGTTTCGTGCGTCCGCGCGCGATCGAGCCGCTGCCGATCCGCCTGCACCGGCGCCGCATCTATGTGCTGCCCACGCCCTACGGCCTGTTCTTCGCGCTGCTGCTGGTGGCGATGACGGTCGGCGCGCTGAACTACAACAACAATCCGGCGCTGATCCTGTGCTTCCTGCTGCTGTCACTGATGCTCAGTTGCCTGTTGCGCGGCTATCTGAACCTGAGCGGGGTGCAGTTGGAAACGCTCGATGCACAGCCGGTGCACGCCGGCCAGGTGCAGCGTCTTAGGCTGCGTTTCCGCAGCGAACGGCGGCGCCGCTGCGAAGGCCTGATCCTGCAACGCGACGGCCAGCGCGCCGCGTTTGCACTGCACGACGGGCAACCGTGCGAAGTGGAACTGACGCGCACCACGCGGCGGCGCGGACGGGCACCGGTCGGGCGCTTCAAACTGTTCAGCCAGCAGCCACTGGGCCTGTTCGAGGTCTGGAGCTGGCTGCATCCGGACGCGCGCCCGCTGGTCTGGCCGGCGCTGGAAAAAGACCCGCCGCAGCCGCCCGGTGAAGGCGGCCAGGACCATCCGCGCCCGCAGCGTGGTGCCGGCGATGAAGCGGTGACGCTGCGCGATTACCGCCGTGGCGATCCGATGCGGCAAGTCGCGTGGAAGCACAGCGCCCGCGCCCAGCACCTGCTGGTGCGCGAATACGAACAGCCCGGCGGCACCCGCCAGGATTTCTCGTGGGACGCACTGGCACCGCTGTCCAGCGATGCACGCGCGCGGCGGCTGGCACGCTGGCTGGCCGATGCCGAACGCCAGGCGCAGGTCACCACGCTGCTGATGCCCGATGCGCAAATCGGCCCCGGTCAGGGCCCGTCGCATCTGCATGCCTGCTTCAAGGCACTGGCGCTGGCGCCATGAGGACGCGGCCGTGGCAACGCTGAAACAGCGGCATCCGCTGGACCGCACCAGCTTCCTCTGGGTCGCGGCGGCGGTGCTGGCCTCGCTGCTGCCAGTGATGCCCGGCCTGCCGGTATGGCTGGTGATCCTGCTGCTGAGCGTGGCCACGCTGGGCATCGGGCTGGGCCTGCGGCGCCAACGCCTGCCGCCGGCGATGCGGCTGCCGCTGACCATCGCCGTGGCCAGTGCCGCGGTGGCCAGTTCCGGCTTCAACATCGGGCAGGAAACCGGCGCCGCACTGCTGGCCGCGATGCTGGCTTCCAAGCTGCTGGAAACCGGCAGTGTGCGCGATGGCCGCAGCGCGTGCAGCTTCGCGCTGTTCGCGATCATGGCCGGATTCCTGCGCGATCAGGGCCCGCTCACGCTGCTGCTGGCGCTGATCGGCGCGATCGTCGTGATCGCGGCGCTGGCGCGGCTGGCGAAAGTGCAGTTCCCCGAGCAGCCGTTGCCGGCCACCACGCCGCTGCGCGCATTGGGTTCCAGCGCGCTGCTGCTGGCGATCTCGCTGCCGTTCGCGTTCGTGGTGTTCTTCCTGTTCCCGCGCTTTCCCGAGCCGTTGTGGGGCGCGCCCGGCGCCGACGACCGCGCCCGTTCCGGCCTGTCCAACAACATGAGCCCGGGCGATATCGTCGAGATGCTGCTGGACGACAGCGCGGCACTGCGCGTCACCTTCGAAGGCGAGCCGCCGCCGCGCAACCAGATGTACTGGCGCGGCCCGGTGCTGAGCGATTTTGACGGGCGGCGCTGGTCGCGCTGGGATGGCGACATGTTCCAGCCACAGGGCGAACTGGTGATCACCGGCGCCCCGCTGTTCCACGAGGTGATGCAGGAACCCACGCAGTACCGCTATCTGATCGGCCTGGACGTGCCGGCGGTGGCGCCGGACGATTCGCGCACGGGTGGCGAACGCACGATGTATTCACGCCGTGCGCCCAACTCGGTGAAGCGTTTCCGGGTTGGTTCGGCGGTCGATTACCGTTTCGATCCGGAGCTTTCCGATCCGGCACGGCGCCGCAACCTGCGCCTGCCGGACGGCTACAACCCGCGCACGGCCGCGCTGATCGCGCAGTGGCAGGCCGCAGGTGACGACCCCGAAGCGCTGATACAACGCGCGCTGACACTGTTCAACGCGCAGTTCACCTATTCGCTGACGCCGCCGCCGCTGGGGCGCGACAGCGTCGATGATTTCCTGTTCAACACGCGCGAAGGCTATTGCGAACACTTCGCCTCGGCCTTCGCGGTGATGATGCGCAGCGCCGGGGTGCCGGCACGGGTGGTGACCGGCTACCAGGGCGGCTTTTTCAACCGCGTCGGCGAATACTGGCTGGTGCGCAATTCCGACGCCCACGCCTGGACCGAAGTCTGGCTGCAGGATCGCGGCTGGGTGCGGATTGATCCGACCAGCGCAGTCGCGCCCGAACGCATCCGCGACGGCCTTTCCAGCATCACGCCGCCACCCGGCGCACTGAGCCGCTGGGGCCAGCCGCTATGGGATGTCGCCGATGCGATGCGGCGCGGCTGGAATTATCTGATCGTGGATTTCAACGCCGCCCGCCAACGCGAACTGCTGGCACGCATCGGCCTGGACCCGCAGGACTGGCGCCAGCTCGGCGCGGCGCTGGCGATCGGCATCGTGCTGGCGGTGTCGATCAGTTTCCTGCTGCTGTGGCGCGGCAGCCCGACGCGCAGCCGCGATCCGCTGCTGGCGGCCTGGCAGCACTTCACCGCCCGCCTGGCGCGCGCCGGTCTGGGCAAGCACGACAGCGAAACCGCCGAGGCCTTCATCGAACGTGCGGCCGCCCACTGGCCGCAGCAAGCCGAAGCTCTACGCGCGCTTACCCGGCGTTACAGCACGCAGCGCTACGCTGCACTGACGCCGGATGACGACCAGCGCCGCGAACTGATCCGCGAACTGCGCCGTTTCCGCCCCGTATCCCCCGCCGCAAGGAGAACGCCATGACCCGTTTTGCATTGCTGATCGCGGCCGGCATCATGCTGGTCGGCTGCGCCACGCCGCCCAAGCCGCTACGCGGCCAATTCACCGCCGTCGCTCCGGCCCAGGCCGCCAGTTCCGGCCAGGCCGGCGATCTGGTGCGCTGGGGCGGCCGCATCATTGCGGTGGAGCCTTCGCCGCAGCACACCTGTTTCGAAATCCTCGGCCGCGATCTCTCCGGCAGCGCGCGCCCGGTCAGCGACGCCGACCAGAGCCAGGGCCGCTTCATCGCCTGCCGCAGCGGCTTCTACGATCCGGCGATCTTCACCACCGAGCGCGACGTCACCGTCACTGGCCGCATCCAGGATTTCGAACTGCGCCAGATCGGCGAATACGAATACCGCTATCCGCGCGTGGCCGCCGACGTGATTTACCTGTGGCCGCAGCAGAGCCAGGTGCGGACCTACTACAGCGATCCATTCTGGCCCGGCTACCACGGCTACTGGTGGGGCCACTACCACCGCCCGATCGTGGTGCGCAGCGTCAAGCCCCGCAGCAGCGAATCGGCACCGCCGGCGAAGTAGCACGGCACACCCGGTGATGCCGCCCGGCATCGACAGGCGCAGCTTGCGCCTGTCGCCGACCGCAACCTCGCCGATCAGCAATAAACCGCATCAGGCCGATCTGCCAAACCCGCCCGCCACGCCCTTGACCACCTGCGCCACCGCATCATGCGGGTGCAGGCTTTCAAAATGGGCGGCGTCGATCGCGTAATCGGCGATCCAGGGCTGGGCATCCAGCGCATCACGGACACGGCGCGCGGCGTCTTCGCAGTACATCGGGTTTTCGCCGTTGAGGCAGGCGAATTCCTGCTCGTCGACGCGCTTGACCGCGCCCTGCACCGGCGTGGCGAGCGTGGCTTCGACCAGATCGATCAGCGCCACCAGCGGCAATTCGTCCACATCATCGGCCAGCGCCACCTGCACCCGTGCACGCGAGCGCTGCGCATGCGGCGTGGCGGCGATGCCGGAAGGCGATTCCAGCCAGTCCGCGACTGCCGTGGCATCGACCTGGCCGCTGCCGAACTTTTCCAGGAACTGCTGCCGAACCACCTGCCGCGCCATCGCCGCCGAGCCCGGGCAGGTGCTGGAATACAGCACGTCGGCACCGATCTCGCAGCGCCAGCGGCCGTCTTCCAGCGTCGCGTCGATGCGCACCGGATACTGGCGCCAGCCCGAGAGCCCGCTGCGCAGCGAATCACGCCGCAGCGGCAGGGTGAATTCGATTGAAAGCCGGGCGCGACCGGACAGGCCGGTGTGCGAGGCCAGCATCGCGTCCAGCAACGCGCGCACTCCGGCCACATCCAGCGCGCCACGGCCCAGATATTCGTCGGACAGGCGGTACAGGCGCGACATGTGGATGCCGCGCGCGGTCGGATCACGCAGGTCCACGAAGGCCGACACCTGTGCCGGCAGCAGGCAGGTTTCGCCATCCAGCTTCAGCTTCAGCGGCATTTCGATATGGCGCATGCCAACCTGGTCCAGCGCGGCAAAATGTGCGGAAGGCTGGCGCGCGACGATGTCGGCCAATGAGGCTGGATCGGCATCCGGATGGACGGAGGTGTCGGTCATTGAAGGATTTCCTGCGGCCGCAATGCCGCGATCGGGAACAGTATTCGAAAAGGGAATCATGCAGGCATGGAAACGCCATCCCGTTGCAGGTGTGGCCGCCGCCGGCTCGGTTCAAGCCGGAAACGAAGCGGGCGCAAGCCGCCAGTCAGGCTGGCACACCAGCGGCGGCGCGCCAGCTGCGCCACAGCAGCGCCAGACCACTGGCCGGAAACGGCTGCCGATGGTGGCGTCGCAGCCGTTCCAGTGCCAGTTCATCGAACCGGGTGCGGACACGCCGCAGGCGCGGGCCGGCAGCGGTGGGTCGCACTTGCAGCAGCGCATCGGCCAAGTCCGCGAACAATGCGGCTGCGGCAGCATCGTCGCGGCGCTGATAGACTGCCGGCGCGCGCAGGTCGTGGCGCGCCAGCAGCTGCAACGGCAACCAGCCCGGCTGCGGCGTCTGCTCGGGACGGTGCCGGCGCCATTGCCACAGCACCAGATAACGCGCCAGCGCCTGCGCATCGCCGCTGCCGGCTTGCGGCCACAGGGCATCTTCCACCGCGACCAGGGCCTGCGCCATCGGCAGGCGGGTCGCAACCAGATCCTCGACGTTGGCCGGCGAAGTTTCGCGCGACAGCAGTTCCAGCGCGGCCAGCGTCACCACCCGCCAGCGCGCCGCACCGGCAACGCCGCCGCCGGCCAGCGCGAAGGCACGCACCAGCGGATGCGGCGACGCGTCCGACGCCTGCGCCAACGCCTCGCCCCACCAGCCCAGCTTCACCTGCGCCACGCCGCTGTCCGAGCGCCCGAACAACGCGTCCAGCCATTCGTTGAGCAACGCGCCCCACAACGCCGCCAGGTCGCGCGAGGCACCGGCGAACAGCAATGCGGTTTCCATTTCCGGCTCGTTCGCCAGCCATTTGCGCACATGGCTGTCGAGCACGTCATCGACCGATTGCGTCAGCGGCGAATCGCTCATGCCGGGGCCAGCGCGCCGGCGCGCAGCAGTGCTTCAGGTACGTCCACGACCAGATCCGCGCCCCAGCGGGCCGGATCATCATCGGCCGGGTGGAAACCCCAGCGCACCGCGATCGTGCGGCAACCGGCCGCGCGTCCAGCCTGCACATCGCGCAGATCGTCGCCGATGAACACGCTGTGCTGCGGCTCCACGCCGACACGCTCACAGGCGGTCAACACCGGCAGCGGATCGGGCTTGCAGCGCGCCAGCGTATCGCCGCCGATCAGCACCGCGCAGCGCTCGCGCAGGCCGAGCCGGTCGATCACGCGGCGCGCCAGATCCTCGCGCTTGTTGGTCACCACGCCCCAGCGCGAACCGGCGTCTTCGATCAGCGTCAGCAGTTCGGCGATGCCGTCGAACAGGCCGCCACCATGACCGATACGCTCGATGTAATGCGCCAGGAAAGACTCCACCTGCGCACGCCTTTCGACCTCGGAAAGCTCCGGCAGGCCCAGCGTCAGGATCGCCAATGCGCCGGCGGAAATCGCGGTGCGCACCTGCTCCACCGGCACCGCCGCCAGCTCCAGACCGGCGCGAACATCATTGACGGCGGCCGCCAGGTCGATGGCTGAATCGGCCAGGGTGCCGTCCAGATCGAACAGCACCAGCGGCGCGATCTGCGATGCCGGTGCCACGGCAGCCTGACTCATACCGGTTTCACCGCGCAGGCCAGGTAGTTGACTGCGGTCGAGCCGCCACGCCGGGTGCGGCGGCTGAACGGGTTGTAGTGCAGGCCGCTGACGTCTTCCAGCGTCAGCCCGGCGGCGCGCAGCGCCTGCGCCAGTTCGGCCGGGCGGATGAAACGGGCGTAATCGTGCGTGCCCACCGGCAGCAGCCGCATCACGTATTCGGCCCCGGCAATCGCCAGCGCGAAGGCCTGCGGCGTGCGATTCAAGGTGGAAAGAAACAGCCGCCCGCCCGGCTTGAGCAGGCTCGCGCAGGCTGCGATCACCGAGCCTGGATCGGGCACGTGTTCAAGCATTTCCATGCAGGTGACCGCGTCGAAATGGCCCGGCATCTGCGGCGCCAGCGCCTCGGCACTGATGCAGCGGTAATCGACCTTGCGACCGGATTCGAGCAGGTGCAGGCGGGCCACGTCGATCAGCTCGTTCGACAGATCGATGCCGGTGACCTGCGCACCCTCGCCCGCCATCGCCTCGGACAGCAGACCGCCGCCGCAGCCGATATCCAGCACCTGCGCACCGGCCAGCGTGCAGCGTTCGCGCACATAGGCCAGACGTTCGGGATTCAGATCATGCAGCGGGCGGGATTCGCCTTCCGGGTCCCACCAGCGCGAGGCCAGGCGCGAGAACTTGGCCAGCTCGGCCGGATCGGCATTGATCTGATCAGCGTTGAGCGGTGACGCGGCGTTGCCGCCTGCGGTGTCGGGCATCTGGCCCGGAGAGGAAACATTCATCGGCATGACTCCTGTTGCACGGCGCCCGCCACGGCCGCCGCGTTGCTCAGGCCGGGCGCAGCGTGGCGATGCGCTGCTGCCATTCGCGCACGCGGGCGGTGAGCGCGGGGATATCCATGTCCACCAGCTCGCGTTCGCGCAGACGCGCCTTGCCGCCGATCCAGACCCAGTGCACCTGGTGGCGGCCACAGGCGTAGACCAGTTGCGAAATCGGGTCGTACATCGGCTGGGTTTCCAGTTCGTCCAGCCGCACGGCGGCCAGGTCGGCGAGCTTGCCGACTTCGATCGAACCGATTTTGTCGGCCAGTTCCAGCGCGCGCGCGCCGTTGAGCGTGGCCATGCGCAGGGTCTGCGCCGCATCCAGTGCGGCCGCGTCCTGCGCCACGCCCTTGGCCAGCAGCGCCGCAGTGCGCATTTCTCCGAACATGTCCAGATCGTTGTTGCTGGCGCAGCCATCGGTGCCCAGCGCGACATTGACGCCGGCACGCCGCATCGCCTCGACCGGGGAAAAACCGGACGCCAGCTTGAGGTTGGACTCCGGGCAGTGCACCACCGAAACGCCCTGCGCCGCGCACAGCTCGATTTCGGCCGGCGTCAGCTGCGTCATGTGCACCGCGATCAGATGCCGGTTGACCAGCCCCAGACGCTGCAACCGCGCCAGCGGACGCTGCTTGTACTGCGCCAGCGAATCGGTGATTTCCTGTTCGGTTTCATGCACATGGCAATGCACCGGGATGTCGAGCTGATCCGACAACACGCGGATGCGTTCGAAGGCCGAATCGGCCACGGTGTACGGCGCGTGCGGCACGAACGCGGTCGACACCCACGCATCGTCGCGAAAATCGTCGTGCACCTGCTGCGCCTTGTCGAAATATTCGTCCTGGCTGCGCGCCCACGGCGTCGGGAAATCGATCACCGGCAGGCCGAGGCGGCTACGGAAACCCAAGCGGGAATACACCGCGCCAATCGCATCGGGGAAGAAATAATTTTCGTTGCAGCAGGTGGTGCCACCGCGCAGCATTTCCGCCACCGCCAGCTCGGTGCCGTCGGCGCAGAAACGCGGGCCCAGCACCGCGCCTTCAATCGGCCAGATGTGCCCGTTGAGCCATTCCATCAGCGGCAGATCGTCGGCGACGCCGCGCATCAGCGTCATCGGGTTGTGCGTGTGCGCATTGACCAGGCCGGGGATCAGCGCGCTGTGCGGCAGCTGCACGCGTTCCTTCGGCGCGAAACGTTCGCGCGCCTCGGGCGAGGGCAGCAACGCGATGATGCGGCCGTCACTGACCGCCACCGCGTGGTCTTCCAGCA
>LSQX01056951.1_pt1 | contig 19517 bp, 16 predicted proteins | sample 654561 | NCBI WGS metagenome assembly LSQX01 (sample SAMN04489861, study PRJNA283612) | anaerobic digester metagenome | isolation source: 4 biogas reactors fed with cattle manure at either 37C or 55C with and... | place: Denmark: Kongens Lyngby | collected 2014
AATTAGATTAGAGTGTATAATAAATTTATAAAATTATTCCGATTTGCATTATTTCTATATTAAATGAGGTAAAAATATGGGAAGAAAAGAGAGAAGACGACAAAAAAGAGCTGCTAAAAAGTTTAATAGTAGAAAAACAGTTCAAGCCAGCAATAAAGTTTTAATTTTTTTGGCGATAATAACTGTAGTTTTAGTTATAGCAACATTTTATGTGCGATATAGTGTAAGTTATTAAATTTAAGTCAAAATAAACTAAGGTGTAATATGAAGTTTGAAGTAAGAAAGAGTGTGTTTTTAGATGCCATACAAACCGCGGCATCGGCGGTACCTAGTCGTTCAACATTACAAATTTTGAACAATTTTTTACTGCGTTTGGAAGGTTCTTGGTTAGAGATTTCTGCCACTGATATGGATATGGGTATCAGAGTGCGAGTTGAAGTTAACGGTCAAGAAAATGGCGCGGTGGTGGTAAACGCCAAAAAGTTATTGGACTTGATAAAAGTTTTACCAGATGATAATATCAATATAATGGTGGAAGATTATCTTTTGCAAATTGCCTGGAGCGAGCAAGGAAAAGCTACCATTGCCGGCTTTGATGCCAGTGATTTCCCCCAATTCCCAGAAATTTCTGAGGGACTTTCTTTCAACTTGTCCAGTGTGGAACTTGCTTTTTTAACTGAAAAGACATCTTTTGCGGTATCCACAGACAGTACCAGATTAATACTCAACGGTATTTACATGGAATACAAAGACGGTCAACTGATTTTTGTAGCTACAGATGGGCATCGTATGGGGAAAGCACATATAGAACAAGAAAATCTACCCATAGAGCAAGGGGTTATTATTCCTAATAAGGCAATAAGTCAAATATTGCGTGCTAAATCAGGCGATGCTCCCATAGAAATTTCTTTTGATGATTCCCATGTGCTTTTCAGCGGTGAAGATATACAAGTGGTATCAAAGCTTATTGAAGGGGATTATCCCAAATACGAAAGTGTGATTCCCAGTAGCTTTGAAAAAGAAGTACAGGCCAATCGCATGGAACTTATTCAGGTATTGCGTCACGCATCAGCGGTGGCAAACCAGAGAACTCGTCAAGTCCGCTTGAGTTTCGAAGAAAATTCATTGGAAGTATCTGCTTCGGATCCCACTTCGGGCGGAGAATGTAGAGAAAGCTTTGCAGTGAATTATCAAGGCGAATCTCCTTTTACCATTGGTTTTAATGGCATGTATTTGCAGCAAATTTTAGAAATGTGCTCCACCGAAGAAATTCGCATTAAAATGAATTCTGTGGTGGGCGCAGTGATAATTGAACCCATTGGCGAAGGTTTAGATTTCTTCTTTTTATTAATGCCTTTGCGCCTTGTAGAAGATGCCTAAGTGAGGTAGTGTGCGAGCCCTGATTTATGCTTTACTTTTAGGAGGAAGCCTCTGGGTTCAAGTTTCGGCTCAAGTTGCTCCCAGTTGGTTAAATGCAGCTACTAATGGCGGGGCTAAAGCACTGTTAGATGGTACAGCGGCGGTTTTTGCAAATTCTGCTGCTGGGGCTCAGCAAAGTAAAATATCCGTGGAATTAGGCGCTGGTGGCCTGGGTCAAGATATATATTTGTGGACCGCAGGCGTGCTTCCCATTAGCGAAAATGCGGCTTGGGGATTAGGTATAGTGGAGCCATCGCCGGGGGCATTAGACCAACATCGCGTGGAAATGACAGGGATAACTAGACCATTTGTGGGGACTTGGCTCGGTGCTAGGGGAACTTTTCAGAAAAACCCTCTAGATCATCGTGTGGAACTATCCATGGGTGCATATCATAAAATTACTCCTCAGTTTTCTGCATCTTGGACCATAGAAAACTTGAGCGAATCCTTGGATAGCAATTATTTGCATAACCATGGCAAAAGAACTTTTGGCTTGGGCTTTGCTTGGGGAATAGATAGAGATTTGCGCTATACTTTGTGGTTAGATGGCGAAACTCAGCGATTTAAGTTGGATAAGCAATGGTGGCGCGGTGCGGGAGGTTTTAAAATAGATATAGGTGCTCAACGCAATTTACAGCTACTTTCAGGCTTTTCTCTGCAGAACAAGCAGCGTTCATGGGAGCCAGAGGGCGCTTTAGGGGCTAGTTATTCCCAGCAGTTTTTTTCAACAAAGCTAAAATTTAGTTATGCAGTTAGCGGAGTAAGTTTTAAAGATGGTTTTAAACAAATGCAGCACACAGTTTCTTTGGGGGTGGTTTTAAATGCCTATGCAGACGAAAACAAACCCATGCCTTTTGTGCGTGCTGAAAGAGTTTTGATTTCGCCCACCGGCAAAGATTCTTTGCCCCAAGACAATATTTTTTACCTGCGCATAGAAGAAAATAGCGGTTTGGTGGAGAATTGGAATTTAGTGATTTATACCACGGACGGAAACTTGCTTCCCAAAGATGTGGTGCGCCGCTTTAGCGGTGCGGGCATGCCTCCCCATGCGGTGCGCTGGAACGCCGACGATGTGGCTGGCTATGCTTGTCCTCCTGGGGTTTACGCATATAGGCTCATAGCTGTGGATGGGGGTGGAAATCAAAATTGGACGGAATGGCAGCATATAGAGCTGCGCTAATTTACATGTTAAAAAAGCTCTTTATCACAGATTTCAGAAACATAAATTCTGCGGAAATTGATTTAAAACCAGGCTTAACCCTAATTTCAGGGGATAATGGCCAAGGTAAAACGAATTTTTTAGAAGCTTTATTTATGGTTAGCCAAGGTTGGTCTTTTCGCAGTCGTTCCCATGACGATGTGATAAACTGGGATGCTAAAGAGTGCATGCTAAGAGTGCAAGGAGAAATAGCAGTAATCTCTGAGAGCGAATTTGAGCAGGGATTTTTGCTACGCCGTCGCCGCGGTGCGGAAGTACGAGTGGATTCCCAGAAAAGCACAAATATGGGGGAATTGCACGGGCGCTATGGTTGCGTTTATATGGGTCCCGAAGATATTGCCTTGGTACGCGGTGCGCCCGAGTTGCGTCGCCGTTGGGTAGATGTTTTGATGAGTAAATCCCACCCCGATGGCTTAGACTTGTTACGCAAATTCAGGAGGATTTTACGGCAACGCAACAGTTGGCTAAAAACTAGCGACCAAAACTTTTATGGCGATGAACAATGGTTTGCCCTCACCGATATTTTTGTGCAACTTTGGTCGCAGATTAGCCAACGGCGAGCCCAAGTCTTAGAAGATTGTATTCCACTGCTCAACGAGTTTTACGCAGAAATTAGCGGCGGCGCCGAAGATATTAATCTTTCTTATATAAATGGGACCGGTTTGGAATTGGCGGAGCTGGTTTCCATAGATTTACAAGAATTACAGCAAATATTGTTAGAAAAAATGGAGAAATTAAAGGCACGGGAGCAAATTATGGGTTTAACCATGGCGGGGGCTCATCGAGAGGACTTTGCTTTGAACTTTTCCCATGGCAAAGACTTTCGTTACAACGGTTCCCAGGGGCAGTGTCGCAGTGCAGGGTTGGCTTTGGGGCTAACTGCTTTTGAATACACCCAAAGATATTTTCAGCAAAACACCGCATTGTTGGTAGATGATATCTTTGCGGAATTAGATGCTAAGCGTCGCCAAAGTTTGGCGAATTTGATCACAAAAAATGTGAAACAAGTCTTTGCCGCATTGCCACGCACCGAAGATCTTCCTTTTAGCAGCGATCACCTTTTACAAGTGCAAAAAGGCGAAATCACCACTTTATAAGACTTTTCTGAGCATTTTAATGCTTTTTTGCGCCCAATCAAGCTCTAAACCGTTGCGATTTAGCACTCTGACACCCATTAAAATGGTGAAAATCACCCCAGCGACTTCGGCGGGACTACTGTCGGTGTTCCAGGGGCGGGTTTGCATTTCTTTGGCAATGCCATTTTCTATGGCTTGGCGAATTTCTTGGAAAAACTCTTGGGTTAGCTCGGTAACTTCGGGGTCAGATTCCCCTAATTCCGTAACGCAGTTGGCCAAAAAACAGCCCAAAGTTAATTGACTTTCCGAACAAGGGTCATTAATGGTTTCGGGGTTTAACATTCTTTCGAGATACGATAAAATATCGCCGCTTTGGGTCATTTGTTTTATTTGTGGCTCTAAGGTTTTGTGACGATAGCAGCTTAAAGCCTTGATAAAAAGACTTCTCTTGTCGCCATAAGTGGAGTATAAGCTAGCTCGGTTCACTCCCGTCGCCTGCACAAGCTCTTCGATGGAAGTGCCATTAAAACCGTGTTCCCAAAACAAATTCATTGCTTTTAAAAGAGCGACTTCAGGATCAAATTGCTTAGGTCTAGCCATATACTACCTTTTTACCTACAAAGGAGGAAATAAAACAAACAACGAAATAAATGCGGAAAGTACACCTAATAGCGCCCCAGCGATAATATCGCTAAGCCAATGCACACCAAAATAAACGCGCAACATTCCCCAGCTCAAGGGCATAAGTACTACAATCCACCCAATAAATGGATTTAACATAAATATAACCATCCCTGGAGCAATGTTGTTCATTACATGGCCACTAGGGAAAGAATACTTATCTAAAGGAGGAACTTGGGCTTTAACTTCCTTTAAAGCGACAAAGGGTCGTTTTCTGCGGGTGCTTAGCTTAACTAACCAATAAAGAGCTAAGCTCACCCCTGCAGCTGTTAAGGCGCGCACCACCATAGGTTGTAATTCTATCCAGGTGTTTTGCGAAAAAAGCACTATTAACACCAATACCCAGACATAGCCATCGCCTAGACGAGTATAAAAACGCAGGAATTTATTAACTTTCGGAGACACCTGACGAGATGTCAAAAAAGAATAAAAGCGAATATCTTGTTTTTGTAACCATTTAAACACATAAATAATTTAGCTTATGTTATAGAATACGTGTATTTATGATTAGCATTATTGCATAGAGGTTTGTAGATTTAGTGATATGTCTAATGTTTTAGTAATTAATAGCGGAAGTTCTTCCTTAAAATTTGCAGTAATTGACCCTTTAACAGAAAAGTTTTTTGCCACTGGCTTAGTAGAAAACATCGGTGGAGAAGCCCATTTAGTGGTAAAAATGGAAGGGGATAAAGTAGATGAAATCACTGCGGTGCCCAATCATCAAGTGGCCTTGGAATTAACAGTAAAAGTTTTGGAAGAAAAAAAACTTTTAGAAAATGGCCTCAAAGTTGTTGGCCATCGCGTGGTGCACGGCGGAGAGTTTTTTAGCGATTCCGTGATAATTAACAGCAAAGTTAAGACGGCCATAGAGTCTTGTAATGAACTTGCGCCTTTACATAACCCTGCCAATTTAGAAGGTATCGAAGTTGCTCAAAAGCTTTTTAAAGGCGTACCCCAAGTGGCGGTTTTTGACACGGCTTTTCATCAGACTTTGCCCGATTATGCCTATATGTATGGCTTGCCTAAGGAACTTTACGAAAAAAAGGGTGTGCGCCGCTACGGATTTCATGGTACTTCCCATCGTTTTGTAACTTTGCAAGCGGCTAAGTTGTTAGGAAAAACCCGTCCAGAAGTCAATTTAGTTACGGCGCATTTAGGAAACGGCAGCAGTATTACCGCTGTACTAAACGGATATTCTGTGGATACCACCATGGGCTTGACTCCTATGGAAGGAATTCCCATGGGAACTCGCTCTGGGACCATAGATCCGGGAATATTTATGTATTTACATAGACAGATGGGCTGGACTGTAAGCGAAATAAACGAAGTGCTCAATAAAAAAAGCGGTTTTTTAGGGCTTTCTGGAATCAGCAACGATATGCGCACTTTAAGTGAAGCAGCGGTGGCAGGGAACGCTCAGGCATCGCTTACTATAGAAGTGTTTTGTTGGAGCTTGGCAAAAGCCATAGCGTCCATGGCAGTGGCATTGCCGAGCATAGATGCTTTGGTTTTTACAGGGGGGATAGGGGAAAATAGTGCATTAATCCGTGAAAAAACCTTGGCTCATTTAAAAATATTGAATTTTGAGGTGGATTCAGGGCTTAATTTGATGCACGGAAAAAAAGAAAAAGGTATAATAACTAAAGAGGGCTCTACTCGAGCTATGGTTATTCCCACCAACGAAGAATTGCTCATTGCCCAAGACGCAATGAATTTAGTGAGTTAATATATGAAGCGTGCATTTGTTCTTGTCCCTACTGGAAATGATGTTGGTTTAACATCTGCGAGTTTAGGTTTAGTTGAGGCCTTGATTTCTAAAGGTTATACTGTGGGCTTTGTGAAACCTGTGGCGCAGTTAGAAAGAGAAAACGACATAGAACATTCCACAGCTTTGGCGCGCAGTTTATACGAATTAGATACCCCTGCACCTCTAAAAATCTCTGAAGTAGTAAAGCTTTTGACTTTGGGCGATGAAAGATCATTACAAGATCGCTTTATAGAGCTTTTTAATCAAGTGGCCAGCAAAGTAGATGTGATAGTTATTGAAGGATTGGTGGCTTCCAAAAAGCTTTTTTATGCCAAGAGGGTAAATAGGATTATTGCCAGTTCTTTTGATGCAGATATTATTTATGTGGCCGCTCCCCATCGCAAAGGTCCAGAAGAACTTTTAGAAGCCGTGGAAATCGAAGCCCAATCCGCCCGTTCTGGAGGTGGACAAGTGGCGGGAGTTATGCTCAACAAAGTGGGGCAAAATTCTTGGGATGATACCGAAAATAACATTATAGGTCATACTCGGACGCGTTATTTCGGCAATACTCATGTGGAGGCCATTGGCCAGGATATAATTGAAAAATACCGCCAGTATTTTGAACGCTCTACGGTGCCATTAATAGCTTTAGTGCCCTGGGTAGAGGGATTATCGTCGCCTTCCACCAAAGATTTAGCGGATTATTTAGGTGCCCATGCTCTGCGTCGGGGAGAATGGGGTAATAGGTTTGTAGAATCCGTGGCGGTTTGCTCCATGGGGCTTTCCAAAAGCCTTTATTTTTACCAAGATGGAGCCTTGGTGGTTACCACCGCTGATAGGTCAGACATTGTATTAGCTGCGTCCATGGCGGCTTTAAATGGTGTGAAGTTGGCGGGGATTTTGCTTTGCGGCCGTTACGAAGCCGATCCGAATATGCTGATTTTGTGTCAAAAAGCCTTTTCCCAAGGTTTGCCCATAATAACCATCGGTGCAGACATGTATTCGGTGGTGGGAAAGATCTCAAATTATCATAAATCTATTTCTATAAACGACAAAGAAAACGCTAAAACCGTATTTGAAACCGTGGCTTCTACCGTTGATAAAGAGTGGATGAAGCAGATATTTTCAGCTCAGCGCGAAACCCGCATGACGGGAACAGAATTTCGCACTCGCATTATAAGTTCTGCGCGTCGTTCGCCCAATAAAACCATAGTTTTACCCGAAGGTACTGAGCCCCGCACCATTAAAGCTGCGGTGATTGTGTTTCAAAGACAAATTGCCGATCCGGTGCTTTTGGGCGATTCCCAAGAAGTACAAAAAGTGGCAGCAGAACAAGGTTTAGTGCTTCCCCAAGCCTTACGCATTGTCAATCCCAAAGATATTGCTCATAAATATGTGGACGACTTGGTAGAAATACGCAAACATCGGGGTTTAACCCCAGAGCAGGCCGAGCGCTTGCTCGAAGAAAATATTTGGGTGGCTACCATGATGTTAAAACGCGGTGAAGTGGATGGTTTAGTGGGGGGGACGGTTTATACCTCCGCCGATATGGTAAGACCTGCACTGCAAGTGATAAAAATGGCTCCGGGTTTTAATTTAGTCTCCTCAGTCTTTTTTATGTGTTTGCCTACCCAAGTGTTGGTTTATGGCGATTGCGCCATAAACCAAAATCCCGATTCCGAAGAATTAGCAGAAATCGCCATCCAAAGCGCAGATTCGGCGGCGGCCTTTGGCTTGCCCCCTCGGGTGGCCATGATTAGTTATTCATCGGGGGCATCTGGGCGTGGCAGCGATGTGGAAAAAGTGCGCAAAGCTACCGAAATTGCCAAAGACCGCCGACCAGACTTACTCTTAGATGGTCCCATGCAGTACGATGCCGCCACCACAGAAAGCGTAGCCGATCAAAAAATGCCCGATAGCCCCGTGGCAGGACGCGCCACCGTACTGGTTTTCCCCGATTTGAATACCGGAAATACCACATATAAAGCTGTGCAAAGAGCCACGAATACAATCAGTATTGGCCCCATGTTGCAAGGATTGGCCAAACCGGTGAACGATTTGTCTCGGGGAGCTTTGGTGGACGATATTATCTATACCATCGCCATTACCGCAATTCAAGCGGGAGCAAGTGCTGCGACCGAAGAATTAGAAGAATAAGTTAAAATCATTAGAATCGCTGAAATCATCTATGGAAACACCGTATAAACGGATGTCATCTAGCCATAATTCGCCTTCACCATTTACAAAAACACTGAAATTGGTGAGATGACTTTTGACAAAATCCCAGCCCATATTGCCACCAATATCGTCGGCGGCCAAAAAATCTGTGGGTTTTAGGCTGATGCTTTCCCATTCTTCGGAGGCAGTTAAATGCACCCAAGCTTTATCGCCAAAAGGCTCTCTATCGTTGGATTCCAAAGCCACGGAAAAACTTGTATTACCCCGTACCCAAAAAACCAGAGAGTCTAGGGTGGATAAATTATAAGCGTTTTCGCCAAAATCTGAGCCTACTAAAGCCCAGTCCGGGGATGCTATATCGTAAATTAAATGCAAAGCTTTGCCGGAGCGAGGACTGGCATCTTTTAGGGCGCTTTTAAACTTCTCATCGGGGTCTGGTTGCATAAAGTTTACTTCAGGATGAGAGCTAGAGGTGAACCAAAAGCCAGACTGAGCTGGAGCTTGCAAAGCATTTAAATCAGAGTCATTTTCGAAATTATCTAATAACACAGAATTTAGCGCAAGTTGCAAAGAATCATCTATGCCTTGCCAAATATCTTGGGGCGGCAAAGGTGAACTATAAGCCTTGCCCCATAAAAGCTTCAGAATATTGTTGGTATCTGCGGGGGATTCTAAACGCACTTTTAAAACTGCAAAATCTTGGCTTTTATCGAAGTAATTTAATTCATAAATCAATTCTTTAGTGGCCGAAGAAACTAAGCGGAGATCTTGACCTTGGTCTAAACTTTGGGAAAAATCGAAATTTTGGGCATTTAAATAAATTTTAAGCACCGTGGGAAAAGACAAAGGTCGCATCCAGTCTGGGATAACTTTAGAAAGATTAACTTCTTGGTTAAAGCGCCACAAATCGGCGTTTTCTTCGGTGATTTTAGGCGCAGAAATGCTTTTTAGGTCTAAAAGCTGTCCAGCTTTGACTTCGCAACTTGCCTCGGCGAAAACTTCTTGGCTTTTAGCATCAAAAACGCTGAGAATATGCTTGCCCGCAGGGATGTTTTCTAGTAAAAATGCCCCTGCAGAATCTAAACTCGCATTGATAGCCATACCGTTGAGATTTACTCGAGCATCTGGAGAAGCATCAGCCACTTGACCCTTGATGGAACCGTTGGGGATTAACTCGGTTTTGTGCACCACACTTTGGGTGGTGTCGCCATGCTCTATTTCAAAACTAAGACCCAGAGAGTCTTGACTTAAAATCAACTTGTATTTTCCGGCTGGTAAGTGTTTTATTTCTAAGTTGCCTTTGGAGTCCGTGTGGCCATCTTGGTACATAGACAAGTCGTTAATAAGCATATTTTGATCCATTTGCCAATATGGACGCAAAGAATAGGCCACCCCGGCAGCGGCTTTGCCATTGGGGTAAGAAATTTTAAAAGCGATGGAGTTTTCTGTCTCCATGGTGTTTCCAGCCTGGCGCTGTCCGCAGGATAAAAGCACCATTAAAAAAAGCCATAAAAATATTGTTTTAACTTTCATTTTTGCTTTCTCCCTGGGCTAAAGGAAAGATAGCTATGTTCATTTGTACTATGCGGTCTGCACTTTCACTTTCTTCAACTCTTTTTTGTATTTGTCGCCTAAATTCTCGGCTAAGTTCTTTAATATCTTGCAGACACTCATGATCCATAGCCATAGTCAATGTAGAAATATCTCGCTGGTCCACATCAATTTCGTCTAAAGCGCGGGCGCTGAGCTCTATCACCTGCTTTTGAAACTGGCGAATAGCTTGGGCTTTGGCAGGACCGCTCACAGAAAGGTGGGCTTCGCTGAGTTGTAACCTTTCCGAAGCCATTTTTTTCACCATATTAAGTTTTTTTAAGACATTAATAGCTTCTAAAACTTGGGCTTCGCTAATGGGCGGGATCAGGCTTTGAGCAATTAAAGTAGGATTAACTATGCCATCGCTAACTTCTAAAAAAGCTCTGACTGCGGCAATCCACCAATGGCTGAGGAATTTAATTTCTTCGGCGGTAATTTGTCGTCTTTGCACATCACGCAGGGCAAAAGCTTTGTCTAATAATTCCTCTTTCTTAGCTTTTTGGCGGGAACGGGCGGCAGCAATGAGCAAATCGAAATACTCGGCAGCTCTACCCTGTAATTCTAAAAGTTCTTTGGCAGCAGGCACACAACGGTGAGGTAAATGTTGTTCTTTTTGCAAAATTCTGAATAATTGACTGGCATCTAAACCGAGTTTGTTTCCTAACATGCGATAAGAATACAAAGGCATCTCCGCTTTGCGGGCTTCGTAATATGCAAAAATATAATCTCGGTAATCCGTAGCTTCAAAAATACTGCGCATAATATTATTGTATAATAATATCAGAGTAAATACACGGCAAAAAGCTATTCTCTATGGACAAAAAGTCAATGACCGTCAAGTTCTTCCCAGCGCTCGTAGGCGGTGAGGAGTTCTGCTTCGGTTTGTTGCAGTTCGTCCTGTAGTTTTTGCACAGCTAAATGATTGCTGTAAATTTCGGGGTCGCTAAGCTGTTTTTGCAAAGAATCCACGCTGTTTTCAAGCTTTTCGATGTGTTCGGGGAGTTGTTCAAGCTCGCGCTGTTCGTGGTAACTCAACTTTTTGCGCTGCGGAGTCGCAGAAGGCGCTGTTTTAGTCCCGCCATCGCTTGCAGTTTTGCTTTTTGTAGTCATTTTGGGGGCGTATTGTTGCTCTAATTTATGCTCGTTTTTCTGCTGGGCTTCCCAATCGCTGTAGCCTCCCACAAATTCTCGCACCACGCCATTTTCTTGCATAATCAAGCAGGAACTCACCACGCGATCCAGAAATTCTCGATCGTGACTCACCGCAATCACCGTACCCGCATAATCCGCCAGCAATTCTTCCAATAAATCCAAGGTCTCTATGTCCAAGTCGTTGGTGGGTTCGTCCAGCACCAGCAGATTAGAAGCTTGGCTAAAAATGCGGGCTAAAAGCAGGCGATTGCGCTCGCCTCCCGAAAGTGCAGAAATAGGCCCCCGGGCGCGGTCGGCGCTAAACAAAAAATCGCTTAAATAGCTGAGAACATGGCGATTTTTGCCATGAATTTCGATAAATTCCTTGCCATCGCCAATATTATCCACCAAAGTTTGCTCTGGGTGCAACTCTTGGCGCAACTGGTCAAAATAAGCGATTTGCAAATTAGTGCCCAGGCGAAGTTCTCCTTCTTGGGGCTCTAACTTTCCCAGTAAAAGGTTGACTAAAGTGGTTTTTCCGCTACCATTGGGGCCTACAATGCCCAGTCTATCGCCCCGAGAAATCATTAAATCCAAGTTTTGCACAATTTTTTTGGCAGGCCAGCTAAAAGTCAAATCTTGGGCTTCTAACACCAATCTTCCCGAAGGATCGGCGTTTTCCACCCGCATTTTAACCTGCCCTTGACGCTCGCGGCGCTCACTGCGTTCTTGGCGCAGCTTTTGCAAGGCTCGCACACGGCCCTCGTTGCGGGTACGGCGCGCTTTGATTCCCTGGCGAATCCAGACTTCTTCGGCGGCTAACTTCTTGTCAAAAAGTGCATTTTGTCGCTCTTCGGCTTCCAAACGAGCTTCCCGCAGTTCTAAGTAGCGATCGTAGCTGGCATCCCAAGAGCTGATTTGCCCGCGATCTAGCTCCAAAATGCGCGTGGCCATATTGCGCACAAAAGCGCGGTCGTGGGACACAAAAAGCACCGCACAATCCAAGCGTTTCACAAAGTTTTCCAGCCAGTCAATGGAGGGAATATCCAAGTGGTTGGTGGGTTCGTCTAGTAAAAGCAAATCTGGCTGGCTCACCAAAGCGCGTGCTAGCAAAGCTCGCCGTTTTTGCCCACCGGAAAGATTTTCACACAAGTCTGTGGGTTCCAGTTCCACCCGACTGATGGCAGTATGCACCAACACCTCGCCCTCGTAGCTTTCTAAACCAGAACGCAAGCCTTGGGAAACCACCGCAAAAACTTCCCCGCGCAAATCTGTGGGTACTTCTTGGGGTAAATAGGCGATATGGGTATGAGGGCTTTTGATGATTTCTATGCTATCGGCGGAAGCCTCCCCTGCTAAGATTTTGAGCAAAGTAGTTTTGCCACAGCCATTGCGCCCCATTAGGCACACGCACTCCCGTTCTGCAATATTAAAAGCAGCGTTGTCAAACAAAGGTGGACCGCTAAAACTCAAGCGCAAATCTTTAACTTCTAATAAACTCATAGACTAAAATTAGCTTATAAAGCTATCATTATGCTATGAAACGCATTAAAGAAGCCGTAGTCATATTTTTCCGTAGTTTTGGGCAAATTATGCTCCAAGCCAGTGGCTTAACAGGGCTGTTTTTTGTGTTGGGAATAACTGTGGCTTCGCCTACGATGGCTGCGGGGGGCGCTTTGGCCGTGCTGGCTGCGAATTTGTGGGCTTATAAGTTAAAATATCCTCGGGATTTATTGAAAAAAGGCTTTTTTGGCTTTAGCCCTGCATTGGTGGGGGTGGCGGTGGTGCTTTTTTTGCAACCAGCGTGGTATTTGCCCCTGGTGATTGTGGTGGGAGCGGTGTTGGCGGCTGCCATTCAGCGGTTTTTTGCGAAAATAGAAGTCGCGGTTTTTACCCTGCCTTTTGTGTTGGTAACCTGGGGAATATGGTGGGTGGCGCATACTTGGTGGCCCGAATTAATGCAAGGAGGCGGTGCTGATCCTTTGGTAAAAGAGTTGCTGTACTTTCCTTTGCTAAGCTATGGGCAAGTGATATTTCAGGGCTCGGCTTTGGCTGGTTTGCTTTTTTTGGCGGGGGTGGGTAGCAGCAACCTGCAAACAGCGATTTTTGGCTTGGCCGGAGGAACTTTAGCCAGTGTGGTGGCGTTGTGGGTGGGAGCTGATATGCTGGCCGTGGGACAGGGATTGTGGGGCTTCAATGCAGTTTTGTGCGCCATAACTTTTGCCGGTAAACGCCGCATGGATTTTATATGGGCTGGTGCCGCAGTGGCTTTAGCACTATTTGTGGGTGCATTGATGCAAAACTTTGCCTTACCTCAACTGACCTTTCCCTTTGTGGCTGGTTCGGTTATGACCCTGGCATTGAAAGAACGGGTGGGGTAGTTAATGGTTATGGATGAGAGTAACTAGCTGTTGTAAAATTCTCATTCTCTAAAAATAATATACCACAAAAACACCTGTTTTGCTAGATTAATTTAAGCTGTCGCCAGTGCAAAACGGCGATTACAAGCAAAAAACGCAACTTATTGAGGATTAAATTACATGACCAGTGCCACGCAAAGAGCTGAATTACAAGCAAAAATTTGGAAAATAGCCAACGAAGTTCGGGGTTCCGTAGATGGCTGGGATTTTAAGCAGTTTGTGCTGGGCGCACTGTTTTACCGCTTTATCAGTGAAAACTTTTGCAACCATTTTAATGACGAAAGCACCGATTACGCAGCTTTGCCTGACGAAGTAATTACTCCCGAAATAAAAGATGATGCCATTAAAACTAGGGGCTACTTTATCTATCCCAGTCAATTATTTGCCAATGTGGTAAAAAATGCCCATAACAATAGCGATTTGAACACCGATTTAAAAAGCATTTTCGATGCCATTGAAGGCTCAGCCAGCGGCTATCCCTCAGAAGATGACATTAAAGGCTTATTTGCGGATTTTGACACCACCAGCACCCGCTTGGGCAACACCGTTGAAGACAAAAACAAGCGTTTAACTGCGGTACTCAAAGGCGTGGGAGAACTTAATTTTGGGAATTTTGAAGACAATCAAATAGACCTGTTTGGCGATGCTTACGAATTTCTGATTTCTAACTATGCCGCCAATGCTGGAAAATCTGGCGGCGAGTTTTTTACCCCGCAAAGTGTGTCCAAGCTTATTGCGCGGTTGGCCATGCACAAACAAGAATCGGTAAATAAGATATACGACCCCGCCGCAGGTTCGGGATCGCTACTTTTGCAAGCCAAAAAGCACTTTGACAATCATATTATCGAAGAAGGTTTTTACGGGCAAGAAATCAATCATACCACCTATAACTTGGCGCGGATGAATATGTTTTTGCACAACATAAACTACGATAAATTCGACATTAAACTAGGCGATACCCTGCTCAAACCCTTGCATATTGACGAAAAGCCCTTTGATGCCATCGTTTCTAATCCGCCCTATTCAGTGAAATGGGTAGGAAATCAAGATCCGACCTTGATAAATGACGAAAGATTTGCTCCGGCAGGGGTTTTAGCGCCTAGATCTCGGGCTGATTTTGCTTTTGTGCTGCATGCGCTGAATCACCTTTCTAGCAAAGGCAGAGCAGCCATTGTTAGCTTTCCCGGGGTGTTTTATCGGGGAGGAGCAGAGCAAAAAATCCGGCAATATTTGATAGATAATAACTATGTAGAAACCATAATTGCTTTGGCGCCGAACTTGTTTTTTGGGACTTCCATTGCGGTAAATGTGCTGGTGCTTTCCAAGCATAAAACAGAGAATAAAACCCAGTTTATCGATGCCAGTGGCGAAGACTTTTTCACCAAAGTTACCAATAACAATGTGCTTGAAAGTGAGCATATTGAAAAAATCATGGAACTTTTTGATAGCAAAAAAGATGAGAAATATGTTGCCATAAGCGTGGATAACACAGAAATCGCCGAAAACGATTATAACCTTTCGGTGAGCTCCTATGTGGAGTTTAAAGATACCCGAGAAGTGATAGATATTAAGGTGCTCAATCAGGAAATTAAAACTACCGTGGCCAAAATCAATGAGCTACGAGCGAGCATTGATGAGGTTATTGAAGAGATTAATGGTTAATGGTTAATGAGTGAAATAATTTTATACACCACAGATGATGGACTGACTAAACTTGATTTGCGTTTAGAAGATGGAACAGTTTGGCTTTCTCAGCTTGAAATAGCTGAGTTGTTTCAAACGACTAAGCAGAACATTAGCAAACATATACAAGCAATTTTTGATGACCATGAACTGGATTTCAGTGCAACTGTCAACCAAAAGTTGACAGTTCAAAACGAGGGAGCACGAACGGTTGAAAGGTTAATTACAAGCTATAATCTTGAAGTTATTTTGGCCGTAGGTTATCGGGTGCGTTCTGTTCGTGGCGTTCAGTTTAGACGCTATGCTTCAACAGTTTTAAAGGAATACCTTGCAAAAGGTTTTGTTATGGACGACGAGCGGCTCAAAGGAAATGGCGGTGGTCAGTATTGGAAAGAATTATTAGATCGCATCCGGGATATCAGGAGCAGTGAAAAGGTTATTTATCGTCAGGTTTTGGATTTATATGCTACAAGTGTAGATTATGACCCCAAAAGCCAAGCGACAATACAGTTTTTCAAGATTGTGCAAAATAAACTACACTACGCCACCAATGAATTAACGGCTCCCGAAGTTATTCACATTCGAGCAGACAGCACTAAAGAATTTATGGGGCTTACGACTTTTAAAGGAGCGATGCCCACGCTAAATGAAGCTAAAATTGCCAAAAATTATCTTACAGAAGATGAAATGTTTAGGCTAAATCGACTAGTTTCAGCCTTCTTTGACTTGGCAGAGCTAAGAGCAAAAGAACAAACGCCAATGTATATGCAAAACTGGATTGATGAATTGGATAGATTTTCGCAAATATACGGTAAGGATAGGTGTTAGGTTTTAGTGGTTAAAGGTTAATGGTTAATGGTTAATGGTGAAAATATGATTACAGAATTGTTAAAAAACGCAAAAGTTGAGTGGAAAACCTTGGGGGAGGTGATAAAACTAAATAGAGGAAAAAGGCTTGTTAGAAAGCAACTTGAAGAGACTGGGGAATTTGCTGTATATCAAAATTCCATGACACCTTTAGGTTTTTATCATGAGCATAATGTAAAAGCCAATACTACTTTTGTGATTTGTGCTGGTGCAGCAGGTGAAATTGGCTATAGCAGCTTTGATTTTTGGGCTGCAGACGATGTTTACTTCCTAGAAACTCCAGATTATATTTATAATAAATTTGCATACTATTATTTGTTAACTCAGCAATTTAAAATAAAAGGACAAGTTCGCAGAGCTAGTATTCCTAGACTTTCAAAATCAGCTATCGAAAGGCTTAAAATCCCCATTCCTCCTCTTTCGGTCCAAGAAAAAATTGTTGAAGTGTTAGATAAGTTCACTGAGCTAACCGCAGAGCTAACCGCAGAGCTAACCGCCAGGCAAAAGCAATATGAGTACTACAGAGAACAATTGTTAATGGTTAATGATAAAGGGTTAATGAGTAATGGCTGCAAAGCGGAGTGGAAAACCCTGGGGGAGGTGGCGTTTTTTCAAAGAGGATATGATTTACCCAAAACGAAAATGATAGAAGGAGGGTATCCAGTAACTGGTTCAAATGGCATTATAGGTTATCACAACCAATACACAACAGAGTGTCCCGTTATTACAGTAGGAAGAAGTGGAAGTGTTGGGAAGATTTCAATGTATAACCAAAAATGTTGGATACATAATACAGCATTGTTTGTTAAAGAATTTAACAGTGTGATTCCACGATATATTTATTATTTATTACAAACATTAAATTTACCTTCTTATGGAACGGGAGCTGGGGTGCCTACATTAAACAGAAATAATATACACCCTATCAAAATCCCCATCCCCCCTTTAGCCGAGCAAGAGCGCATTGTGGCGATTTTGGATAAATTTGATACCTTAGTCAATGATATTTCCGCAGGATTGCCCGCAGAAATCGATATGCGCACCAAGCAATACGAATATTACCGGGATAAATTACTGAGTTTTCCCCAGGAATGAGGATTTTGCTCATTTGGTCATATATAATGGCTTAACGACCCAGAACAACATAATATTGAGGGGTGAAAATTTAATTTTTAAAAAATAGTTTCATTTTTTGAAAATATTTGTGTTTAAATGGTAAGAACCGTCGTCTTATATAGTAGTCAGTGATTTAAACACTGGAGGTTTTACATGACTACAAAAAAATACCCTCTTACCAACGACTGCGTATTCCACATAGTATTTGGTAGAGAAGAAACCAAAAACAACCTGCTTTACTTGCTCAATACGGTTTTTGCTGAAATTGGGTTGCCGCTTACTGAAAATGTTACCATTATGAACCCCATAGATTACGGGGAAGCGGTGCAGGTTAAGTCGGTAGTTTTTGACATCAAAGCTAAAACTAGCAATGATAATCTCGTTAACATAGAGATGCAGAGAGAAGATTCTAGTAATTATATCAGTCGCAGCTATATATATCTATCGAGAATACATGGTGAGCAGTTGAAAAAAGGTGATAAATACGAACAAATTAAGCCTACTTATGGGGTTAGCTTTTTAAATTTTGTGATTTTCAAAGAATTTCCCGATTATATAAATAGCCTTATCCCCTCATTTGATAAACATAAAGAATATGAAATCAAAGATTTTCAGATAGTTTATATAGAGATGCCTAAAGTGCCTGTTATAAAGAAAAATAGCACAGCTTTCGAAAAATTGATATATTTATTACATAACGCCGATCGAATGGAGGATGAAATGGCAAATGAAATTGTATTTGAAGATCCTGCCTTGGGTCAAATTTATCAAGATTACCTGAAAATTAACGAAAACCATCAGTTTATAGCATTAATTGAGGCTAAAGAGAAGTTTTGGCGTGATACCGAAGCGCGAAAAGATTTTATCGAAGCGCGAAAAGACTTTATCAAAGCTGAGGGCAAAGCTGAGGGCAAAGCTGAGGGTAAAGCTGAAGTAGTCCTCCGCTTGATGCAGCGACAGTTTTCAGCGACTGAAATCGCAGATATGGTGGGAATCACCCCTGCCGAAGTGCAGCAAATCATTGCCAATCAGGCATAAATCGTTTCATATAAAGGCACCTTAGGGTGCCTTTTTTGACACTGGGACACCCAAATTAAGCGCTGGGACACCCAAAAATGGAAAAACAATTTTAAAACCCTATATAAATCAACGACTTACAAAGATGAGGCAAAAACTCATGTCAAAGTCAGGAAATAGCGCCGCTATTGAAAAATTGCTAAAGTTAATTACTGCAAGTATAAAAACAGCCAAATCCAACTTTAACCATTAACCCTTCACTTTTCACCATTAACCATTAATAACTAATCATTAACCCTTAAAATCATGTACAAACCCATCGCTGAAACCAATAACTTCATCGTTCTCGATAAATACATCAAGCACCATACGCTTTATGAATCCTCCCCAGACCATCAATCAGAAGCGGAGTTAGAGCGGGAGTTAATTCAGGATTTGGTCCATCAAGGTTATGAGTATTGTCGCGATTTGACCACTCCGGCGGCGATGTTGGCCAATGTACGCAAGCAACTGCAAATTTTGAATCAGGTGGAGTTTGCAGAGGGCGAGTGGCAGCGTTTTGTGACAGAATATTTAGATAAACCTGGTGAAGGCATTGTGGAGAGAACCCGCAAAATCCATGATAATCATGTTTACGATTTTGTTTTTGACGATGGGCATATCCAAAATATTTACTTAGTGGATAAAAAGCTCATTGCTCGCAATAAGGTGCAGGTGATTTCCCAATTTGAGCAAAAAGGCACTCATCTAAATCGCTATGATGTTACTATTCTAGTCAATGGCTTGCCTTTGGTGCAGGTGGAACTCAAAAAACGCGGGGTGGCGTTGAGCGAGGCTTTTAATCAAGTGCATCGCTACTCCAAAGAAAGCTTTAATGCCGAAAATTCCCTTTACAAATACCTGCAGATTTTTGTGATTTCTAATGGCAGGGATAGTCGATATTTTGCCAATACAGTCAAGCGCGATAAAAACAGCTATGATTTTACCATGAATTGGGCTAAGGCAGACAATACCAAGATTGAGGATTTAAAGGATTTTACCTTAACATTCTTCCAAAAACACACCCTGCTCAATGTTTTGCTCACTTATTCCGTTTTTGATGCTAGAAATAATTTACTGATTATGCGACCGTATCAAATCGCCGCCACCGAAAGGATTTTGTGGAAAATTAAGAGTTCTTTTACCGCCAAAAACTGGTCTAAACCCGAAGGTGGAGGCTATATCTGGCATACCACTGGTTCGGGAAAAACCCTAACTAGCTTCAAAACTGCGCGCTTGGCCACGGAGCTGGATTTTATCGACAAGGTGTTTTTTGTGGTGGATCGCAAAGATCTGGACTATCAGACCATGAAGGAATATGACAAGTTCCA
>LSQX01125025.1_pt1 | contig 19514 bp, 15 predicted proteins | sample 654561 | NCBI WGS metagenome assembly LSQX01 (sample SAMN04489861, study PRJNA283612) | anaerobic digester metagenome | isolation source: 4 biogas reactors fed with cattle manure at either 37C or 55C with and... | place: Denmark: Kongens Lyngby | collected 2014
CGGTCGCGCTGATACTCCCCTCGATCGGTGCAGGGAGATATCGGGAATTCTCTGCCCTTGGTTTCGCTGTCAAACGCCGCCCGTTCGGATAACACAAGTCTTTGATTTTTATACAGCATCTCACGGACGGTCATATCCGGCATTTTTCATTCTCCCGTAAGTCATTATTTTAAAGATATAAGACGTAAACAGTCCTTATTTGTTCCGCGGCACCAAAAACAACAACTCTTTATCTGAATGATAATACAAAGTCGGCGATTTGTCAATAGAAAAAATGATTATTGTTATAATTTACAATTAATTCTCCGAACCGAATCTTGTTCCGCATTCGGAAATCAGCGCCCTTGCCGCGGTAATGTCGGTAATTCTCCGGAGCAGCTCGTCCTTATCCGAAGTCTTTACGGCAAATGTCAGAGATACGTTTTCTTCGTAAACAACATCATCGATCACCGCGCCGTATGTTTTTATCAGATATTCTGCCTTTTGATAATCGTTATAGTTCAGCAGAACCGTGAAAACAGAATATTCAACATATCTTACTATGCCGGCTGCTTCCGCTGCTTGGTTTGCGGCAGCTGAATAGGCGCGGGTCAAGCCGGAGGCGCCCAGGAGTATGCCGCCGAAATATCTGGTAACGACGATTATGGCATCGGTAAAGCCTTTCTTTTTTATGACATCGAGGACATACGGACCGCTCGTTCCCTGCGGCTCTCCGTCGTCGCTCATCCGTTCCGCAGCTCCCCGGTTTATCTGATATGCGTACACATGGTGTCTTGCGTCCGGGTTTTTCCTTTTAACCGATTCGAGGTATTCCACTGCTTCTTCAACGGAGCAGACTCTTTTGGCTCTGCCGATAAAAACCGACTTCTTTTCAATATACTCTATTTCGCTTTCGCGTTCAAGAGTTATATATTCGGGCGGAGGAGGCGACTGTTCCCCGCCGATATTCAAAAAACTATTCATCGATATTATCCGGAGAGTTGTAAACATATTCCGCAAACACGCCGCGTGCGCGGCTGTCGGAAAGTGTATCAACCTCTATATAATCATGAGTGTAATTTACGTTGGTTACCGATGCGAGCTTATAAATCCTGTTTAGTTCGCCTGACTTAATGTTGGGGATTCGGTATGTGACGGGTAGTCTGCCCTGACTTACCGCATCTTCAAGCTTGGCTATCAGCTCATCTATCCCTTCTCCGGTCTTCGCCGAAACAGCTACGGTATCTTTAAGAGAAACAAGAGAACCTGCCTGATCCCAGACTACGTTAAGAAGCCTGTCAGATTCGGCATCGCACTTGTTCCAGACATATATAACCGGCTTGCCATCAGCTTCGAGTTCACGAAGGATTTCTTTGCTTACTTTCAGCTGATTCTGACATTCGGGGTCGGACGCGTCAACCAAAACAAGAATTATATCCGCATATTTCACTTCGTCAAGGGTGGATTTAAATGCCTTGATCAGATGGTGCGGGAGGTTTCTGATGAAACCGACGGTGTCTGTCAGCAGTATTTCTTCTCCGCTCGGGAGTTTATAGCGCCTCGTCGTAGGATCAAGAGTTGCGAACAGCTTATCTTCGGCTAAAATTCCGGCGCCGGTAAGGTAATTAAGCAAGGTTGACTTGCCTGCGTTTGTGTATCCGACTATGGCGCAGCTCGTGATTCCCGAACGCTGACGCGCTTTGCGCATAGTTGAACGGGATGAATCAAGCTTGCGAAGCTGTTCTTCCAGGAATTGAATTCTTCTTTCGATATATCGTCTGTCGGTTTCGAGCTTGGTTTCGCCCGGACCGCGCACTGCAATGTTTCCGCCGACCTGTCTTGAGAGCTGAAGTCCCTTTCCTATCAATCTCGGAGCGGTGTATCTCAGCTGCGCAAGCTCGACCTGAAGCTTTCCTTCGCTCGTCTGCGCATGAAGTGCAAAGATATCTAATATCAGCATCGCGCGGTCGATGACCATGACGTCATTTTTATCATCGGACAGCGCATCTTCAATGTTTTTTATCTGCGACGGTGTCAGCTCCATATCAAATACGACAAGCGGAACTTCATTTATTGAGCAGAGTTCGTAAAGTTCCTTGATTTTACCGGAACCGATAACGGTTGCAGGATCCGGACTGTCTTTTGCCTGTGTCAGACGGGCAAAGGCCGAGCCGCCGGCGGTTTCAAGCAGCCGATCGAGCTCATCAAGCGACACCTGTGCTTCTCTTTCGGTCGTGCGGCCGGTAATTACAGAGACCAGAACCGCACGCACAGCGTTTATTTCGTCTTCTCCCCAAGGGGTGTTAAGCAGTTTGTTTTCCATGAATTATTAATATATTCTCCTGATTGCCGCAGGGGGAGATGCAAATTCGAAAATGATGAAAAAGCGGAAAACGGTATTGCCCGCTTCCCGCATTTTTTCTGCCGTTCGATTATTTCTGTTTAAGCGCGCTCGCGGCCGCAAGACGCTTCTTGAACTTGTCGACCCGCCCGCCGGTATCCACGAACTTTTGCTTGCCCGTGTAGAACGGGTGGCATTTCGAGCAGATTTCGACATGCATCGCCCCACCGTTTGTCGAACGCGTCTGAACTTCGTTGCCGCAGGCGCATTTGATCGTAACGTTTTTATATTCGGGATGTATTCCCTGCTTCATGCTTGAGCACCTCTCTTTCCGTAAGACCGAAAGAAAGCGTCAGCCTCTTCCTGCCTGTTTCATAATACCAAGGTATTATACCACAAATTGAAGCGAATTTCAAGGGGTTTCGGAAAAATTAACAGCTTCAGGTGTTAAAATTATCTTTTACTGCATGTTATTTGAATTACAGCTTATTAAATATCCAGTTTTCCGAACGCTTCGATAACTTTATTTATCGCCTTATTGATACGGCTCTCATTATTCGTCATGCTTGATACGAAATCACGCTTATTTTTTTCGAACATTGTCATGAATATACCGTCCCTGAGAGTCTCACACCAATATGTGTCGCCCAAATCATAGCTTCTTGTCCTGTATATCAGATCCAGCATTTCGGCGGATTCGTTGTCGCGCGCGTATTTGCCCTTCAGCGAAATTTCAAAGTATGCAGGTATAACCGAATTTGCCGATTCGGATGACAATGCCTCCAAAACAGCTCCGATCATTTCCAGCCTGCCGGCCGCCGTAACCGGAACACTCGGGACGCAGCCTCCCTCGACTCTTGAATAATATTCTTCCTGACTCTCGTCATATTTCGGATACGGAATAACTCCGAAATCCTGTTCCATTCCTCTGAGTACCGCGATGTAGAACAAAGTGTTATCAAAGAACAGAGCTTGACCTCCGACGAACATATCATTTAAAGTCAAATCACTGTTTGAAGCGAATTTGTTTCTAAACCAAGTGTTGTTATCCCAGGTAATCGTGAATATTCTTTCCACTACCTCAGCGAATTGCTTATCCCCGGTAAGCTTAAATTCCGGTATGTCATCTTCGTTTTTTGCTATCGATTTAACACCGGCGCTGCTCCAGAAGCAAGGCAGGACATGCTTCGGCTGAGACAGATAGCCGTATCTGTCCGTTTTTGTCATTTCGTTGTCGCCGTCGACATCTTCCGTTACTGCCGAACACATCTCCTCATATTCGTCATAATCCCAATCGCCGTTGTTGACAAGATCGTATATGTTTTTAAGATTGAAATTCTCATGTATCTGTTTGTTGAAAACAAGTACATGCGTATAGTCGGAGGGAGTTAAATTAAAATCGCTGTATGCGAAATAAAGCCGATCATGAATGGAAAGCTCCGGATTCAGCGACTGGCTCCAATACGGCTGGCTCAGATCGATATAAGGTATCTCGCGGAAATTGACGATCATACCCATCTGGGCAAGAGTCAGCGTCGGATAATCTTCGCAGAAAAAGACGTCGTAAATATCCTCCCCGGACATAACTATTTTTTTGGCTTCCTGATTCATTGCGGTAAATCCGCTTGATACAGATTCTTTGAATAAGACATTCAGCCTGTTTTCAACCATACGGTTACGAAGATGGATAGCATCGTTTAGAATATCACCGTCCTGCTCTTCCCTGTCGATTCGGGTATGAAGCCAGCTGGATTCATAGACAAAGTTATCGAAAGTTTCTCCTTCAAAATCCAGATCGTCGGGGAGATTATCTTTGAATAACGGTTCTGTTTCTCCGGTTGTTTCCTGAACCGTTTCGATATTTGTTTCCGCGTTTTGCATTACATCATCAGCCTTGGTATCGCCGCAGGCCGAATAACTGAAAATCATAACCGTCGGTAATAAAAAAGCAATTATTTTTCTCTTCATCGGTTTTGACCATCCTTTCATCATAATGCCGTAACACATAATTGTATAATTTGTTCAACACTCTTTCGTGAAGATATTATAAACGATATCTCATTCAAATTATATAACACAATTTGTCAAAATGATTTGCAAACTGTTAATTATAATACAATTTGATTTGAGTCGTTAAAAGTAATATATGTTAATTTTACAATATTGGGTTCATCCGGTATTGACTTAATATTTTTCTCACAAGCCTTGAAATCATTCCATGATTGTGTTATAATAGGCAAAACAGCAAATAAATCAATTATGCGGAGGAACAATTATGATTAAAGTTGCAATGCTCGGCAAGTGGCATGTCCATGCCGAAGGCTACGCGAACGAAGTCAACAGAAGCGACAAAGCTCAGGTGGCCGCCGTTTGGGACGATGATAAAAATCGCGGCGCCGAATGGGCCAGCAGGCTCGGAGTCGACTTTGTCGAGTGCCTCGACGAACTTCTTGCAAGAGAAGATATCGACGCCGTAATCGTCGATACTCCTACCACGGCTCACCGCGACGTGATTATTAAAGCAGCCAAAGCCGGCAAGCATGTTTTCACCGAAAAGGCTCTCTGCCCGACTGTCGCCGAATGCGAAGATGTTAAGAAAGCAATTCTTGACGCTGGTGTTACCTTTACGATTTCTTATCCGATGCGCGGCACTCCGACCGTTCAGTTTGCAAAAAAGATGATCGAATCCGGCGCATTCGGCAAGCTCAGCCTTGTCCGCATCCGCAACGGACACAACGGTGTTTCCGGTAATTGGCTACCCGCTTACTGGTTCGAGAAGAAGGACGCCGCAGGCGGCGCCATGATGGACCTCGGCTGCCATCCGATGTATACCCTGCCTTACCTCTGCGGCAAACCGAAACGCATCAACGGCATATTCACCGCTCCCTTCGGCTCTAAGGTCGATGAAAACGCCGTTTCAACCATCGAGTTTGAAGGCGGAGTTATCGGCATAGGCGAAACAAGCTTTATAACCTACGCAACCAAAGAAATGATCGAGATCTACGGTTCCGAAGGAACTCTTATCTCCATCAACGGCGAGGTTCAGTTCAAATCTTCAAAAACCGACGCTTACGGCGCTGACTGGTTCAAGCCGAGACTGCCGCAGCCGAAACCGAGCACCATCAACCGCTTCCTCGACGCCATTATCGCCGGCGAAAAGGCTCCGGAAGGACTTGGCATCGACGACGCCATCGCTCTGACCGAGCTGCTCGAAAACGCCTATATCGCGGACGAGACTAACAGATATCAGCTTAGGATAGAAGCTTAATAATTATTCTTGTATCAATGCCGGGACTTTTCTGTCCCGGTTTTTTTATTTTATTTTTCATTCATCGAAATCGTTGACATTTTATCATTTTGGTGTATAATGTTGATATACAGGATTTTGTTCTGCAAATAAAACGAAAGGACAGTTCAATTATATGAAAAAAATAAAGATAGCCCAAATCGGGACCAGCGCCAACAGCCATGGAAACCCGATTTTCGACAGCCTGCAAAAACAGAGCGATATGTTCGTAATCGCGGGATTTGCAATGCCGGAAAACGAACGAGAGAAATTCCCGCGAAACATGAAGCTTTTTGAGAGCTTCCGCGAAATGACCGTCGATGAAATATTGAGTGATGATTCCATTGAGGCAGTCGCGGTTGAGACGGAAGAAATTTATCTTACAAAATACGCTTTGATGGCTGCCAGAGCCGGGAAGCATATTCATATGGAAAAACCGGGCGGGCGCGAGCTTTCGGAGTTTGAAGAATTAATTGAAACAGTTAGAGCCGGAAAAACGGTTTTTCACACCGGCTACATGTACCGATACAACCCGTATGTTATCGATCTGCTCAAACGCATCAAGGAAGGCGAACTCGGCGATATAATATCTGTCGAGGCTCAGATGAACTGCCGCCATCCGGAGTCGGTTCGCAGCTGGCTTTCAGCATTTCCGGGCGGGATGATGTTCTTTCTCGGCTGTCATCTGATCGATCTCATATACAGAATTCAGGGTGAACCGAAAAACATAATCCCGCTGAATCGAACAACAGGTTATCTTGGGGCTTCGGGAGAAGATTTCGGCATGGCGATTTTTGAATACGACAGAGGCGTTTCCTTTGCTAAAACCTGCGCCGTCGAACGCGGAGGATTTGCGCGAAGACAGCTTGTCGTGACCGGAACCGAAAGGACCTTTGAAATAAAACCCTTTGAAATGTCCGCTCCGGGCGGCATTTGGACCGGTAAAATCGAGTTTTTCAGCGACGCATGGGCGGACAGTGGCGTTTATACCGAAACCGCCGTTTTCGATCGCTACGACGCTATGATGAACGGTTTCGGGCGCATGGTGCGCGGCGAGATTGAAAATCCTTACACATATGATTATGAGCTTGGTTTATACAGGACCGTACTGCGCGCCTGCAATGCTTTATAGACAATACTGTTTTGGCTTTTTGAAAAGAAACGCATAAAACTGTGCATTGTTACTTATCCTGTAAAAAATATCCTCATCGGCGTTTTGGCGGGGATTATCTGGATCGGAGCTGCGGCAGGCATATTAGTTATATCCGGGACAATGAAAATCGTTGCCTGCAATTCCGTTCCGATGCTTTGGTTATGGATAATTTCGGTATTCATCAATGCGGCGATGCAGGAATTGCTTGTCAGAGGATATCTCTACCAGATGCTGAAAACCGATTACAACGTTTTTGCTGCTGCCATAGTAACAACCGCTTTATTCACACTCATGCACGGCGGAGCTTTCGAAGCAGGTATAATTCCTGTTATGAATGTTCTGACAATGAGTATTTTGATGACGGTTGTAACGGAATATACACAGTCTTTGATTGCACCCGTTATTATGCATTTCATCTGGAATTGTGCCGGAGCGGTCATCCTCGGCGGAGTAAATCTGGCGGACGATTACCCGAGTTTATGTACGTCGGAGTTTACCGGAAACGAATTGATCGCGGGCGGCGCGCCTAAGATTGAGGGCAGCATTGTCGTTTTGGTTCTTAATATTCTGCTGATTTCAGGGTTTGTTTTTCTTTCGGAAATGAAGAAAGCGAAAGTTTCTGTCCTGACTGCCGCAAATAACCCTTAGATAAGTTTAGATAAGTTGTTTTATAAACACTTCGTCTTTGTTTTTTGCTTTACAGCCGGGAGCTTTTCTGTATCCGTTTCTAAGATAAAACCGCTCCGCCGTATCGGTTGTTAAAATGCTTGTGTGTATTCCCTGACGTCTGAAATGATCCTCGGCAAGACGCAGTAGCGCTGCGCCGTGCCCGCTATTGCGGTATTCTTCTGCTACCCAGAATTCTCTGATAAAACCGACGGTTTCTTCAAAGAACCAGCTTGTAAAGTTCTCCTTATTGAATTGAATAAATCCTATGATATTACCTTCTTCATTCGATCTTATATAGGCTTTAACGCCTTCGTCATTCATCTCACGAAACAGACTATCCCAATCGTTTACGTTAATACCCAACTCGGAAAAGTACTTTTGAAATGCCTCCCGGAACCGCAGGTCGCAGAAATCAGAAACCAAATCATCGGAAAATCCCGAGTTTGGGTTCGGAAATCGATATCTGAGATTAAGACAATCCGGAACGGAATCATCTATATAGCCGGTATCTGAAAATCCGACTTTTTCAAAGATACGCAATGCCGATTTGTTTTCTATATTGACGCAGACTTCGACACAATCGTATTTCTCTTCTTTTGCAAGTTCTTGCAGAATCATGCGAAGCGCTTCGGTGCCGAATCCTTTTCCCTGGAAATGTTTATCTATCATGAACTGCTGCAGATCATAGCAGGCTGGTTCATCATCCAGATCTTTTACTAATGCGACGCCGATTATCGTCCGATCATCTGCAATTCCTATCACTTTTACGCGGCAGGAACGATAAACATAACCTCTCGCGATAATTCCGACGGCGCTGTCAAGATAAGCTTTCTGATTTTCTTCAACTGTCAGTTTTGCAACTTCATGCCAGTTATCCTCATTTACTTCAATAAGTTTGAGCAATATTCAATTCTCCTAATATCAGGCAGTTTAACCGAAATAAGACCTGCTGTAGAAAACCGCCTTTTGAAAGACGGTTTTCTGTATTTTATTGATTTTTCTCTTGAATTACTGGTTCCCGGCTTCATAAGCGTCAATCGCTTTGTCGATGTTTTTCTGGATAGTGGTTTCATACTTGGCAAAATATGATGCGAAGTCGGATTTATTCTTCCAGAGCATATCTGTAATCTTCGTGTCGCAGTAATCGAAAGCTATCTGATATGGATATGAAAGCGTATTGAAGACAATATCAAGCATCGGTCCCGATTCGGTGTCGCGGGCAATTTTGCCGTTGAGCATGATGTCGTAATAAGCGGGGACAACGGTGGAGACCGACTCAAAACTCAGCGACTCAATTATTATTCCGGTGCGCTCAAGGTCGGAAGCGGTGACCGGTATCAGCATAACATACGGCGTTCCGCCGAAGTGATAGTATTCTTCCTGTTCCTCTGTATATTTCGGGCTTGGGATGAAGCCGAAATCGGCGTCCATGTCGCGCAGCGAATGGGTGTTTCCGACAGCTTCGTTGTAGAAGAGAGCCTTACCGGCGATAAACTGGTCAAGACCGCCGTGGTTACCGGCAGTACCGTACGGAGCGAGGAAACCGGGTGTGGCATAAAGGTCGGCTATCGCCTGATAGCGGTCGTAATTATAGGTATTTGCAAGATCGAAATACGGCATGTCGTCGCTGTCTTTGGTAACGCTGAGTTTCGCGCCGACGCCGTAAACAAGCGCCTCTGCGCCGACTCTTGACCATGATGTATAACCGTACTGATCGTCGTTGCCCCATTCGCCGTCTCCGTCGATATCAAGAGCGACGGCGGTGCCCATTTCTTTCATCTTGTCAAGTACCCACTTGTTGTCTTCAACAAGCTGGTAGGGGTTGTCAAGCTCGTAGTTTTCTCGGAGCGTTTTATTGAACATAAGTCCGCGGACTTCGTCGTAGTGAGTGGTATCGAAAAGACTTATGGCATAATATACTTTGCCGTTTATCGAGGTATCGCGGATGCTGTTCTGAACCCACCAGGGCTTTGTGAGGTCGATATACGGAATATTTGCGTATATCGTCGCTTCACCCTTTGTAGTCGACGTGAAAGCATCAAAGGTGGTTATCAGGATGCAGTCATAAGCATCTTCACCGGCGGCTATCGATTTTGAAGCGGTTGAAGCTGCACCGGAATTGCTTATTTCAACTATCGAGACTCCGAACTGCTCGGATGTCGCAAGGTTGCGCTTATAGATTGCGTCATTCAGAGCCTCACCGTTCGCTTCTTCGGCGGTTATGGCATATGTCACCATCCAGTCGGCTGTATTTCCGTTCAAAAATTTGAACTCATATCCGTCGAATTTTATATCCTGCGGAAGATCCGGGCGAAGCTCGGTGGTTGTTTCGGCTGCATTTTCTGCTGTTGCGTCGGGAGAAACGGTTGTTATGCTCGGGGTGTTCGAAGATTCGCTTTTGCCGCAGCCGGCGAGCATGACTGCGAAAACAATAACCGCGAGTAAGGCTGCCACAATTTTCTTTTTCATGATGTTATACTGACCTCTTAAAAAAATGTTTTGTATTTGAAATATTATAGCATAATCGTCCCCCGTTTGTCAATATTATTTTGTTTATATTGCCGATTTTAACACGATTCCGTTACATATAAATCACCTTTTCGGTTAATATTTCGGTAGGTCGATATTGACATGCGTCAGCTGCTGTGGTATAATTATTCAAGAACGTTGAGGAGAGTTATTATGAACAAAAAACTTATCGATATTATTACCGAGTGCACAAAATTAAAGAAAGAAGAGATTTCATCGGATGCGGAGCTTACCGACGATCTCGGTCTGAGTTCTCTTGATATCGCAAATATTTTTATTGAAATCGAAGAACAGCTCGGCTGCGTTGCCACCGATAAAGAAATCGATAAAATGAAAACGGTCGGAGATATAGAAGCTTATCTGACAAAACATCTGGATTGGTAACCGTTTATACGCATATGCGCGTATGCGCGTCGGCAGACGGCGCGCTTTTTTATTTCTCCTCCGAATCGTCTCAATAAATCCTCCGCAAAAACATCATTGCTTTTGCCGAGTTAACTTAAATTTTACTTTTATCTTACAAGAATTTGTTAATGTCTTGCATTCGGCGGAAAAATATGCTAAAATATAATATCCACAACACGGCTTTAAGCTCCAGGGGGTATATACCATATGTTCAAAAGTTCCGAAAAACGCTTTCCCGGCTTCCATGCCGGATTTATACGGTTATTCACATTAACGGTCATAATCACTGCCGCCGCTGCGGCACTGACGCTTTCGATTTATGCGGCACAGCCTCAAATGAATGCCACGAACGCCCCGCCTCCGATTACCGTAACGGCTCAGCCGGAAGGTATTATATCAAAGCTGCCGGGTGATATAAGATTATACTCAAAATCGGCAAAGCATTATCTTTTTCTCCCTTCCAGCGCCGATTTAACCGCTATACCGGTGAAGTATAACGGCGAGTTCAAACTTTACGACCCGGACACCGGAAATCTGTATTCAAAAGGCGAAATCGCTTCTCTGAATCTTTCGGAGGAAAAGTCATATATATATGAGTACAATGAGGGCACAAATACCTATAACCGCTATTCGGTAATCGTAATGAAATCGACTTCTACCGCCTCGCTGTATGTGGAACTTGATGACGGAGAAGAAGCACTCAGAAGAATCAATTCATGGCAGGACAATGTTGAAACCGGCAGCATAAGGGTTTCCGAAGTCGACGGGAAAATTATATACGACGGCGAACTCACGAGGATGAAAGGGCACGGTCTTACCTCATACGAGGCGTCCGGCAACACCAATACGAAAAACTCATACAACATAAATATCGGAAAAAGAGCCGAGCTGATACCCGGTGCCGGAGCTTCTAAAAAATGGGTCCTTCTCAGAATCCGGACCTGGGGAAATTACGACCCGGCAGGTCTTTCGTATGTCACGGCGTTTGATACATACAATGCCATTACCGGCAGCGATTACTACAATATCTGCGCAAGATACGTTGACTTATATATAAACGGCGAATACCGAGGAGCTTATATACTTACCGAAAGAATGGATATTAACGGCTCCATTCGCGTTACCGATCTTGAAAAATATACTCTTTATAAAACCGGCGGCAGAAAGGACGAACGCTCCGAAGATGACCCCGCGATCGCAGCGGGCATAAAGAGTTATTCATACTGCCCTGATGCATATCACGAAATTGAAGACATTGATATCACCGGCGGATATGTGCTTGAAATAATGTGCGGCCATTACGGTGAATATGGCTTCCTGACGAAAAACGGTATGTTTGTCAATGTCAAAAGCCCCGCTTATCCGACAAAGGAACAGGTGCAATACTGCGCACTTTATATTCAGCAGTTCGAAAACGCACTTTTTAACCTCACCGGATACAACAGCGAAGGAAAGCACTACAGCGAATATATCGACACAGTCAGCTTCGCCCGACAGTCTCTCGTATATGCTTTCTATTTAAACTGGGAAATATACCGCACCAGTACATACATGTATAAAGATGTCGACGGATCAAAGCATGGAAAGCTGACTTTCGGTCCCGTCTGGGATTTCGAAACCGGACCGTTTGTGTTTGAATACGACAAAACTCTTCTGGGCGCCACCTTCTCATACACCGAGCATCAGCAGTATACCTGGTATCAGCGCTTCTGGCAGAAGGGCGACTTCATGGATATCATGATAAAAGAGAACGAGCGGATGAAAGGCGTTTTAGACCAGATGCTCGGAAAAACCAAAGCCGTCGATATATTTGACTATGACGAATATGCGGATGGTGTGGAAGCCACTCAGAACATGAACTGGATCCGCTGGCAGCAGCCTGACAGCTATCGAGTCTGGGCTGACCGAATGTATAACGCCATAGGTTACAGATACGACCATTGGTATGATAATTTATGGAATCCCGATAAGTATCTGGTATCCGTCGATTCAAAACTCGAAAAGACAGCCGACGGAAAAACCGTCTTAAAGGCCGATATCAAGGGCAAATACTACGATGTTCAATGGTATAAAGTCTCCGAAGATGACATGACATACGGTCAAATCATCCCGAAGGCAATGGATGAGGAATTTATCGTAACTGAAGACGGTATGTATTTCTGCGCTGTTACTGGCCCCAACAACGCTTACTGGGACGGTGCGCGCGGCTCTATCTTTAAAAGCCGGGAGCTGATTATGTTCAGCCCTGTCATAGATACAACCGGCAAAACTCTTCCGCGAGCGGGGGGGCTTATGCAGACATCTGCCGCATCCACAGCCAACCAGAACGACAGAGCGAACCCGGTTGACAACGCTGAGGTAATTCCCGTTGATGCAGCTATTAAGGATTCCGGTGCTCCTGTGGAAGTTTCCGGCTCATCCTATGTGCCGTGGATCGTTGTGACGGTAATAATTCTTGTTCTTTCTGCGGGAAGTGCATTTTTAGCTGCAAAACGCAGCGTCGGGAGGGAGAAATCAGCGGGATGAAAAATACGAAACGGATTTTAGAGTTTATCGCAATTTTTTCAGTTCTTCTCGGTTTTGCCTCTCTGCATATTTTTGCGGCTTATCCCTCATCCGGTGTTGAGGTTCCCGCCGGTTCGGATATACTTAAGGGAGAGCTGATTGGCGAAGAAATAGGCTGGGGCGGCAGCCACGAAAGCGGTGGAGCCGCCGCCTTTGACGGTAATCCATACAGCTTTTATGACCCCACTCAGGCATCGGTCGAAAGCTGCTACACCGGACTTGACCTCGGGGAAAGATATATCCTCACAATGGTTATGATTCTTCCCCGCGAATCACAGACCAACAGATATAACGGTGCTATGATACAGGGGTCCAATGACCTAAATAACTGGATAACGTTATGGCAGAGCGATGAAGATTCCTACAACTGGGATTGGCATGAAATAACCGAGTTTGAATACAACATCGGATACAGATATTACAGATACTTCAACGACCGAAACCACGGTGATGTCGCCGAAGTTGAATTATACGGCTACAAGGGCACAAAAGGAGACGACCCGTTTTCAATGAGCTCGGAATATCAGATCGAAGGCATCAGAATAACCTTTGATTCCGGCGGCGGCGGTAAATTCGATCCGATTTCCGTTAATTTCGGGGAAAACTTTCCTGAACTTCCGGTTCCGGAAAAAAACGGTTTTACCTTCGACGGATGGTTCGCACATAAATCGGGAGGCTCTGCGTTAAAATCCGGCGATAAGGTAACATATTTGGAAGATATAACCCTTTACGCACGTTGGACCGATCCGAATGCCGGGAAGGAATCTCTTTCGGCATCGGGCGATGCAGAATCCGCAGCAGTTATTGATGATAATAATCAGATATTGTCTGACCGCAAATCAAATATTGCGGTACCGGTCATATGCTCGGTGATTTCTGCAGCTGCCGTCGCAACATCGGCTGTTTTTCAGTTCAGAGTAAAAAATAAACAGAAATAATCGAAATCAAAAACTGCAATTTCGCTTTAAATTTGCAAAGATTCCTAAAATTAAACGGCGTCCGGATTCATATCCTGACGCCGTTTGCCGTTGTTTGGATTTTTCAGTTCTGTTATTTATTTTGCCAGCTCTTCCCACGGGCAGATGTCGGCTGCCGTTTTCGGCAGCAGACGGAAACTGAAGCTGTATTTCTTTGCATCAAGTCTCCATTTCGGGTCGAGCGCGGGTCCGCATGAATTAGAGCCGATACCGGAATGGGAATAGTCAATATTCAGGTGGGTGCATCCCTCATGCTCAAGTTCCCAATCGTGGTTTGCTTCGGTAAGCTGTTCCGCCGAGTAATGGGAGGCGTTGAACGAGAAGTTCTCCCCATGAGCCGATACATACAGTCCGTAACCGCCGACATGCCTTATCTGAACCCATCTTGTATCGCAGTGGGCACCGTGTTCCTGGGGCATTACATAAGACTCATACAGGTCGGCTACCGGAACATCGAAAAGACCGATGACCGTGTTTAGCTTCTTGTCTTTATATGCATCTCCCGGACCGCGGCCGAACCACCTTACATTGTCAAACCACTTAGGCAGGCAGAGCTCATATCCGAGTCTCGGCAGGAAGTTGACTTTTTCGCTGATATCACAGTCGGTTTTGACAGCAAGAGATCCGTCACCGTAAACTACATACTCGACATGGGCGCGGAGGAAAGGAACCAGAGCCTTCGCTCCGAGCGAGATATCAGCTTTCACCGTTACGCTTCCGTCGGAATTCGCTTCCGCTGTCATCGAGTAGCATTTTTGTTCAGCCTTGTCAAAGCCGTTTCTCTTCCATTCCCATTTGACATTGCGGTCGTTGTCGGTAGGCGCACGCCAGACGGTCAGCGTCATCGGTGCTTCGAGCAGTTCCCTGCCATCCGATTCGATCGAAATCAAAGCTCCGTATGCCGCATCGAAGATATAAGACTTATCGTTTGCCGAAACGGTGATATAAGCGTTGCCCTGTTCGAGTACAGCCGCCGGTTTGGATTCGATATTCTTTATTTCAGGCTTATCCGCGTTGAGGCAGAGCTGTTCGAAACCGATAAAATCTCCGGCTTTGCCCCATCTGTCCTTATCTTCAGTCCTCACGAGCGTAAGCGTAAGATAGCAGAATCCGCTTTCCGGCTTGTAATCGAAGCAGAAGTCTTTTGACTGACCGGGTTTTATAGCTGCGTTAAGCATACCGCTCTTAACGGTTTTGCCGTTGCGCTCTATCCGCCACATAAATATACAGTCGGAAAGATCGGTAAAACAGCGGTATGAGCTGATTCTGACAAGGGAGTTTTCCGGATCGACAAGCTCGGCTTTGAAAGGTTTATATGTCTGCTTAAGCTCTTTAAGAGATGAGCTTATCCGCCGGTCGGGGTAGACAAGACCGTCGACGCAGAAGTTGCCGTCATTCGGCTCGTCGCCGAAATCGCCGCCGTAAGTGAAGCGCAGACTGCCGTCATCCTGCGGCACGGCGACGCTGTGGTCGGTAAATTCCCAGACGCAGGCGCCGAAGAAATTGTCGTTTGCATATATTACATCCCAATATTCTTTCAGACCGCCGGGACCGTTGCCCATGCTGTGAGCGTATTCGCAAAGGTAGAGCGGCTGACGGTAGGTCTTATTTGCGCAGTATTCGGCGCACCATTCGGGGTTGGGATACATATGGCTTTCAATATCGACTACCGCAGTCTGCTGCACCCCTCCGGTATAATCCTTGTTTGCGCCTTCATAATGGACAAAGCGGCTGTTGTCGCGGCTCTTAAGATACTCCGACATTTTTATGTGGTTTTTGCCATAGCCGGACTCGTTTCCGAGACTCCACATAATAACGCAGGGGTTGTTCTTGTCGCGTTCGAAGAGGCGGCGGATCCTGTCAAGATAGCTCTCCGTCCATTCGTCCGAATCGGAAAGCAGATTCCATTTAATGACGCCCATGCCGTGCGTTTCTATGTCACATTCGTCTATGACATAGAATCCCAGCCGATTGCATAATTGCATAAAACGCGGGTCATTAGGATAATGGGAGGTGCGGACGGTGTTGACATTATGCTGTTTCATAATATAAAGATCGCGCAGCATATGGTCATACGGGGTGGCATGTCCTAAAAGATGGTGGCTGTCATGGCGGTTTACGCCGCGGGCTTTGACCTTTTCACCGTTTATCAATACAACGCCGTCCTTTATTTCAAGACGGCGGAAGCCGACGTCAAAAGAGATGAATTCCGCGCCGCAGCTGATAATCAGCTTATAGAGATACGGTGTTTCATCCGACCAGAGCCTCGGTGCGCTTACCTCGCAGGAGATATCCGATAATTTCCCCGCAGCGACGGCAGCGCCGTCCATGTCGACAAGCTCCCATGATCCGTCGGCCGAGGCGGAAGAAGTAACGGTGGCTTTAAGCGATGCTGTTTTCAGGTCTTCCGAGACTTCCGGTTTAATGTAAATGTCGTCAATGCGGACATGTTCGCGGAACAGCAGATACACCTCGCGGAATATGCCCGACATACGCCACATATCCTGGTCTTCGAGATAGGAACCGTCACACCATTTTATGACCAGCACAGATATCGTGTTTTCGCCTTCTTTGACGAGTTTTGTGATATCAAACTCGGTCGTCATGTGCGAGACCTGGCTGTAGCCGACAAAGCTGCCGTTTATCCAGACATAGAAGCAGGAATCAACGCCTTCGAAGGTAAGGATAATATCTTTAAGCCGAAGCGCACCGTCATCCATGGTAAAAGTTCTCGAATAAAGCGCGCATGGATTTTCATCCGGTACATTGGGCGGGTCAACCGGATAAGGGTAATTGACATTGGTATAGTTGGGGACATCATAACCGCGGTCAAGATACAAAGCACTTTGCCAGTTCGAAGGAACCGTCATCTTTTCGGTATCATGAGGTCCTTCGATTCCGTCAAATTCGGTTATCGAATCGAAAAAGGTAAAGTCCCACTCACCGCAGAGCGAACGGAACCAGGCTGAACGGCCGCGGTTGTCGGCGACAGCCTTCTCGCGGCTTTCATACGGAATGAAATAGGCGCGGTTGGGGAGGCTGTTGACATGGAGGGTTTTTAAATCCTTATAGTAAGGTGTTATAATTGACATATACATCCTCTTTTCTTTATTTTCAGTCGAGTGAAGTATATACTGCGATAAGTTCGTCGAGAAGCGCCTGTGTCTTTACTTCTTTTTTTGCGTAAGATGAGACGAAATCGCCCTTTTTCGAACCGAGCACTTCTCTCATGATAAGCCCGATGCTGTTGAGAGCGTAGTTGTAAATATATGCGAAATCGGAGGTCGAAGAATCGTGGATTATATCCATGATCTGCATCGCGGCATCCTGATTGTCGCGGATATATTTCGTTTTAAGCGCCACTTCATAATAAGCCGGAGCGACGGTATTGTAGCCTTCATACGCAAGAAGCTCGAGAACGGCGGCAATCGTGTCAAGCTTATCGCAGGTAGCCGGTACGCAGACGAGGGTAGCAACGTCATGGATCAGAGCGAGATAGCTTTCCTGTGACTCGTCGTATTTCGGGAACGGGATAACGGCGTAATCTCCCTCCATGTCGCGGAGGTAGTCGGAGATATAGAACCAGCCGACCATGAAAGCGAGGGAATCGGCTTTGAATTTATTCGGGATTTTCTCATGCAGCGATGTGTAATCCGCCGGGAAAACCCTTATACCTTCGTTTTCATAGTAGATTTTCTTTATTTTTTCGGCATATGAAACGGTTCGTTCGTTGTTCATAACGAGGATAGGAGTGTCATTTTCGTCCCTTTCGGTGCAGCGGACGCCGGCGTCGTATGTGAAGTGGTCGGTAAGGTTGGCGGTTATTACGCCGCAGCCGTATTGGTCGCCTTCGTCGAATTTGGTATCGCCGTTGAGGTCGGAATAGCACTTCGATGCATATTCAGAGAACTGATCAAGCGTCCATTTTCCGTCAAGCACCGTGGTATATATAGACTGAGGATCGCCGAGAAGATTCTCAAACATCTGCTTGTTTACATAGCAGCAGGACTGATGGCGTATAAGACCTATGGTTATGTCGCCGGACATAAAATAACGCTTGTTTTCGCCGATGGAGCATTCGCGGGTATATTCGCCGTTCCACCAATCTTTTTCGATATCGATATAAGGCGCCCCCTCGAGGTTCATGAACATTCCTCTTACAACAAGAGGAACGACCTGGAACTGAACACCGAAAACGAAATCAAATTCATTTGATCCCGAAGTGACGCATTTTTCTATGATCGGTCCTGCATCTTCGTTTTTGGTTAATACATTGAAGTTAACATTTACATCGTTCTGAACCTTCATGTTTCTTTCATAAATAGCATCGTTTACAATGTCGCCGGTTTCTTCCGAAACATCAAAATAGTAGCCGTCGGTAGAGAAATATATCGAGTTCAAAACATTAATAGTGGTTCCCCCGAAGTCGGTACCTGCGGGAACCGAAGTTGCGGGTGCGGTGGTTTCTTCAGTCGTTTCTGCTGCTGCCTGAGTATCGGTATTCCCCTGAGAAGGGGTACCCCCTTCTTTGTCTCCGCAGGCAAACAATATGGAAGAAGTGAGCAGTATGGCGAGAATGATTGCCGTGAGTTTTACTAAAACGGAATTCTGCATGAAAAATAGCCTCCCTACGAATAAACATGTTGATAAATATAATAAACAACTACATAATTATCTCACAAATCAGTGATTTTGTCAAGAGGTTAACACGATTAAGGTTTACTTTTTTGGGGATTTGTGGTAAAATAAATGTCAACCGAAAAAATGATACAAAGAGGCATTTATTTATGATGCGTTTAGACAAATATATTTCCGGCGCAGGACTTATGTCAAGAAAAGAATGCGCCAAAGCCGTAAAAAAAGGGCGGATAACGATAAACGGTATGCCGGTGACGCACCCTGAAACCAAAGTACAAGAGGGACAGGATGAAATCGCGCTCGACGGAACGATAATTCCTTATATGGAATACACATATATCATGCTCAACAAACCGGAAGGCTATGTAAGCTCGACCGATGACCCGTCGGCACCGACGGTTCTTGAACTTGTGGATGAAAGATATTCGCGGATGGGGCTCTTTCCATGCGGCCGGCTCGATCGGGATACTACGGGACTTTTGATTCTGACCGATAACGGTCCGCTGGCGCATCGGCTGCTCTCTCCGAAGTATCACTGCGAAAAGACATATCTTGCCTCCCTTGCATTTGTCCTTGACGATGAAACGGTAAACAAACTGGAGGCAGGCGTCGTTCTCGACGGTAAGATCACCAAACCCGCAAAAATCGAGATATTGGGACCGACAAAGGTAAACATTACTCTGACAGAAGGACGTTATCATCAGGTAAAGCGAATGTTCGAAGCGGTCGGGAACAAGGTTTTAAAACTGACAAGGACATTCTTTGCTTCCATTCCTCTCGACCCATCTTTGGAAAGCGGTGAGTGGCGGATGCTTACGGCTGATGAAATCGAAGCACTCGAAGCCGCGCCGAATAAAGCAAAAGACGAAAATTGATATTAATATGTAATCCGCAGGAATGCGGCAGTAATTGTATAGAACAATGGATATTATCAGAACTCTTGCAGATGAACTGAAGATACCGCTCGACAAA
>LSQX01354766.1_pt2 | contig 19510 bp, 15 predicted proteins | sample 654561 | NCBI WGS metagenome assembly LSQX01 (sample SAMN04489861, study PRJNA283612) | anaerobic digester metagenome | isolation source: 4 biogas reactors fed with cattle manure at either 37C or 55C with and... | place: Denmark: Kongens Lyngby | collected 2014
CCGGTGCTTCCGGTGCTTCCTGCGACAGCGTTCTTCGCCGACCGGGCCAGGCCGTAGTCCGTCGCGGCAACGAGCACCGTTGCCTCTGGCAAGACGAGTGCGCCAGCGTCATCGGTGCTCAGTTCTGCTTCACTACTCAGCGTCTCTACGGCAGCAATCAGCTGGTCGCGTGTCTCGGCCGCAGCGAGCAGCGACGGGTCAGCTGCCTCGACCACTCCCGCGCTCTGCGTCACGAGTTCAAGCGCGTGTGCGCGAGCATCATCAGCCTTTACCGCCGACGCATTTCGCTCATCGATTGCGGCGAGCGCAGCGGTGACTGCCTCGTCATATGCTCGCCCGGCTGCGGCCTGCTCGTTCCACTGCCACACGCCGCTTCCGACACCTGCGGCAATCAGCACGGCCCCGGCGATGCTCCCGGCAATGATCCAGCGTCGCTTGCCTCCGCGCCGTGGCGGCACGAGCGCCACCTGCGGCTCGCCCACGGTCGCCTCTGCGACGGGCGTCTCGGTCGGGGTGCCAGGTTCCACAGCACCAGCGTAACCCCGCAGCATGCGCCACACCTCAATCACCACCATGTAACTGAGGTCGAAGCGGCCGCCTGGCTCTAGGGCACGAGGATCAGTTTGCCCGTGGTGCCGCGGCTGGCGAGCGCACGGTGCGCGTCAGCCGCGTCGGCGAGCGCGAACCGATCACCGATGCGGACCTGCAGTGTTCCCGCTGCGATGGCGTCGAAGAGCTCTCGATAGCGCCGCTCGACCTCGTCGCGACTGCGCATAAAGTGGGGCAGGCTTGGGCGGGTCACCATGAGCGAGCCGCCCGCGTTGAGTCGCTGCAGGTCAAATGGGGGCACCTGACCGCTGGCCCCGCCGAACAGCACCAGTGTGCCCCGCACGGCAAGTGAACGCAGTGAATCATCGAAGGTGGTGAGCCCCACCCCGTCAAAGACGACCGACACTCCCTCGCCCCCGGTGAACTCGCGCACCCCATCCGCGAAGTCGTCGTAGGCAAACGAGCGGATCGCACCCGCGGTCAGGCTCAGCGCACGCTTCTCGTCGGTCGACGCGGTGGTGAGCACCCGCACCCCGTGCGCGACGAGCAGTTGGGTGAGCAGCAGGCCGACACCCCCGGCGCCCGCGTGCACGAGCACCGTGTCACCTTCTGCGGGAGCAGGCCGTGCGGCCGAAGTTGCGAGGTAATGCGCAGTGCAGCCCTGCAGCGGCAGCGCCCCCGCGGTCTCGAGATCGATGCCCTCCGGCACGCGCACCGCTTGATCCGCGGGCACCACGAACTGATCAGCGTAGGTGCCGCGGGCACCGGCCGTGGCCACGCGGTCACCCACGGCAAACTCGGTTACTCTGTCGCCCACCGCGATCACGGTGCCCGCACCCTCGGTGCCAGGCGTGAACGGCAGCGGCACGCTATAGACACCTTGACGCTGGTAGATCTCAATGAAATTCACACCAATCGCGGCCGCCTCGACGAGCAACTCGCCTGGTCCTGCCGAGGGCACCTCGGTCTCGTGAGCCACGAGCACCTCGGGCCCACCGGTCTCACTCACGATGATTGCTCGCATTGCTGCCTCCCTGCCGTTGCTTCCCATTGTCCCGCCACCTCCTACACCTGCGCGAGCGGCACCCGCGCGGCTACCAGCGGTTGTGCACCTCTTCAGCCCACCCGAGCACGCCATCAAACGCAATCACTTCGCCATCTGCCGTGGTGAAGGTGCCAGACCAGAAGCCGAAGCACTGGTCGGTGTGGCCCTGCAGCACGAGCAGGTTGGTGCGGGTCTGCTTGTTATGAAACGGCTCAAAGGTCGCGTCGAGCCCGCCGCCCGTGATGCGCCACGGCTCGCGCCACCGCTCAAGGTCGTAGCTCCACTCGGTGTCGCCGTGGATCTTGTGCATGCGCCCGTCGACAAAAAACGCGTTTTCGCTGACGCCCGTGCCGTCGGTCCATCCGGCGCCGACCTGCACACCAATCACGCGGCCGTTCGAACGGCCCGATCCGGCGCCCCAGTTCCATGAGATGTCATAGGGCCAGCGGCCGCGGCCGTGGTCGAGCACGGCCCAGGCATCGCCGGCGTCTCCGCCGACCTGGTGCAGGGTCCCGTCGACGCGCAGAGTGCCGTGAGCGGGCCGAGCCAGATCCTTGACCGTGTATTGAAATCGGGTGTCACTCCAGGGCACGACCAGCGCGAGCCGCTCGTGGCCCTCGGGCAGCTGCGCGACCACGTCAAGGGACACCCCGGGGATCTCGCAGCGCAGGCGCGTGCCGCCGTCGACCTCGTCAATGTCGATCGCGAGGTGCTTGGCCCGGGTCATCGAGCGGCCTCGCTCGAGGGTGGGTGCGAGCACCGTGCCGCGTGGGGGAATCACCGTGCCAGTCCAGTGGTGTTGCCCGCCAGTTTCACGGTTGTAGACCCACACCTCGGGCACGCAGGCATAGTCGATGTGCGACACGGTCAGCCCGATGATGTGGGTGGGGGTGGCGATGTTCCAGTATTCCCAGCGCTTGTTGCGGCCGCGACCTGCGCCGATGCCGCTCGTGTCAACAATGGGCTGCGTGGCCCAGCCAACCGCATCCCTGTTCAGACGCCCCGTCGGCAGGGTGAGTGACACGGGCGAGGTGAGTTCTGGTTCGTGTGCGGTGCTCATGCTGCTCCTTGATGACGGCACGGTGCTTGATGACGGCAGAGCGCGATCGGTGACAGTGAGCGCAGCCGCCTCGCGGCCAGGCTCGGTCGCGACGCCCACAAGGCGCCGCATCTCGGTGACGAGCCACTGGATCGTGGCAGTCGCATCGCGCCGCGCTTCGGCCGACTCGTCTGGCCGATTCAGGTAGCCGTGCAGCGTGCCCATCTGCGTGATCACCCGCGCTGGCACGCCAGCCTCTTGCAGCTGCTCGGCAAACTGCTCGCCCGAGGGGCGCAGGTCATCGAGGTCTGCGTTCACGATGACCGTTGATGGCAGCTTCGAAAGCTGATCCTGGGCCAACTCACCCACCACTTTTACCGCCGGGTCATCGCCCAGGTAAAAGTCGTACATCTCGCGGATGCGCGCAGCACCGAAGCGGCGCTGCTCAGGCAGGTCAGCGGTGACCGCCGCCACCTCAGGCGCCTCACGCTGCACGCGGTGCAGGGTGGGGTAGACGAGCACGAGCCCGGCAAGGTCGCCCCCAGCCTGCCCCAGCGCCGCGGCGGTCGCAAGGTGCGCCCCAGCGCTCGCACCACCCACGAACACAGGGCCCGTGTGCTCGGCCCGCATCCGCTGCAGCACCGCGGCCACATCGTCCGCGGGCTCGGGAGCCTTCACCCTGTCACTCGCGAGCACATAGTCAACTGACACGACTCGCAGCCCCGCCTCGGCGCAGCGTCGCGCCACCCAGTCGGCCTCGGGCCAGTCGAGTGTGCCGCGCACAAACGAGCCGCCGTGCGCCCACACGAGCGTCGCCCACACCTCACCGCTCGGCTCATAGAGGCGCACTGGCACCTGGCGCATGGTCAGCACACCAGGTTCTCTGGGGTCTCGCCCGCCTTGAGGTGCTCGATCTGCCGCCATATCAGTCTCGCCATGCGAGGCATCATCGCGGTCGAGTCGCCCCCGACGTGCGGGGTGATCAGCACGCCCGGTAGACCCCACAGCTCGTGATCTTCGGGCAGCGGCTCGGGGTCGGTCACGTCGAGCGCGGCCCGCACACGGCCGGTGCGCACCTCTGCCGCCAGCGCCTCAGTGTCAACGACGGCACCGCGAGCCACATTGACGACGAGCGCCCCATCGGGCATGGCCGCGAGCGCGGCAGCATCGATGAGCCCGCGGGTGTCGTCGGTGAGCGGCACGGCAAGGATCACGATCTCAGCGTCAGCGAGCGCCTCGTACAGCGAGTCGAGCCCCAGCACCGACACTGCCTCTCCCGCGAGGTTCTGTTCGGTGCGGGCGCGGGTCGCGAGCCTCGTCAGGTGCGTCTCAAACCCACTGAGCCTTGCTTCGATCGCCTTGCCCACTCCGCCGTAGCCGATGAGCAGCACCCGGCGGTCGGCAAGGCTCGGGAAGGTGCGCAGGTTCCAGACCCGCTCGTCATTCTCACGCACAAAATCGGTGATACCCCGCTGCATCGCCAGCGTCATGGCGACGGCCAGCTCAGCGGTTCCCGTTTCGTGCACGGTTGCCGCGTTTGCGAGCGGCACCCCCGCCGGCAGGTACCGATCGACACCGTTGTAGCCAATCGATTGCCACTGCACGAGCTGCGTCGTCACCTCAGCAATGCGCTGCAGTCGCTTCGCGCCACCCCAGTAGGGCGGCACAACGATGTCGATGCGCTCGACCGGCGGCGGCCCATCCAGGTTCCATCGCACAAACTCGACCTCGGCCACGTCACCGATCGCCTCACGCAGACCAGGATCATCGGGAAGCGACACCACCAGCTCAGCCATACGGCGAGTCTACTCGCGGCAGCGCATCAGGCTTCGGCGCGCCGAGCCGAGAGGTCTCAGCGCGGATGTGGGTGGCACCGGGCAGAATAGGCACATGAGCAGCGCTGCCTACACCGCCTTCACTTACACCGATGCCCACGGCATCGACGTGCACGCCTATGTGTGGTTGCCGGGCGTCGCGGGCGCCACCACCGACACCGATGTGGTGGCCAGCGCCGACCTCGGCACCGAGCCCCACGCGATCGTGCAGATCGCTCACGGTGTCGGCGAGCACGCGCTGCGCTACGACGCGTTTGCGCGGGTGCTCGCTTCGAACGGGTTCGTGGTCTATGCCAACGACCACCGCGGGCACGGTGAGACCGGCAGGCAGCAGCACGGTGGCGATCTCGCAAGGCTCGGCACCCTCGGCCCAGGGGGTCTTGCGGCAGCCGAGGCCGCGATTCTGCAGCTCACTGACCTCGCACGCGAGCGCCATCCTGGTCTGCCACTCATCATGTTCGCCCACTCGTGGGGCTCGCTCATGGTGCAGCGCATCATGAACCGCAAGCGACGGCCATTTGATGCGGTGGTGCTGTCTGGCAGCGCCTACCGCACCCCCTCAGCGATGGAGTCGGGCCCACTCAACAAGCGGTGGCAGGCCGCCGATGCGAACGGCTTCGAGTGGCTCAGCCGCGATCCGCAGACCGCCGCAGCCTTCATCGCCGACCCGCTGTGCTTCTCGGCCGACATCGCGAAGCTCTTCGGGCTCGTCGACGCGGCGAAGCTCTTCGGCACGCCGGGTCGTGGCGTCGCGAAAGACGTGCCGCTGCTCATCGTGTCGGGCAGCGATGACCCGCTCAATCGCGGTGACGGGCTGCACAAACTCGCCGATGCCTACCGCAGACGCGGAGTCACCGATGTCACCCTGCGCATCTTCTCGGGAGCCCGACACGAGTTGCTCAACGAAACCAACCGCGACGAAGCCACCGCTGAGATTGTCACCTGGATGCTTGACCATACCGCCGCTGACTACGCTTGAGGCATGTCCACGCATCACGGAGAATACAAGGTCAGCGGCGGCAAGCTCGTCACCCTCGACTTCGATGTCACGGGCGATGACCCGGCAACGCTCACCAACGTGCGCATCTCGGGAGACTTCTTTCTCGAGCCCGACGACGCGCTGCCACTCATGAATGAGGCGCTCGAGGGCCAGCCAGTCGATGCGAGCGTCGAACAGCTGAGCGGCGCCATCCAGGCGGCGCTGCCCGCCGGCACCCACCTCATTGGGTTCACCACCGAGGCGGTCGCGGTCGCCGTGCGTCGCGCACTCACGGGCGCAGCGCAGTGGCACGACTACGAGTGGAGCATCCTGCGCGAGCCCGCACTGTCGCCGATGATGAACGCCGCTCTCGACGAGGTGCTCACTGCCGAGGTGGGCGCAGGGCGGCGAGGCCCTACTCTGCGCATCTGGGAGTGGAACGAACCCGCCGTTATCATCGGCAGCTTTCAGTCGGTCATGAACGAGGTTGACGAAGACGCGCTCGCTGCGCGCGGCGCACAACTGGTGCGACGCATCTCGGGCGGCGGGGCCATGTTCATGGAGCCCGAGAACAGCATCACCTACGCGCTGTATGCCCCCGAAGAGCTCGTGCGCGGCCTCACCTTCGCCGACTCCTACGCCTTTCTCGATGACTGGGTGCTCGAAGCGCTGCGCTCGCTCGGCATCGATGCCGAGTACAAACCACTCAACGACATCACGAGCCCTGCCGGCAAGATTGGCGGTGCCGCCCAGAAACGCATCGCGGGCGGTGCGGTGCTGCACCACGTCACGATGGCCTATGACATGGACGCCGACGCGATGACCGACGTGCTGCGCATCGGCCGAGAGAAGCTCTCTGACAAGGGCACGACGAGCGCGAAGAAGCGGGTCGACCCGCTGCGCAGCCAAACGGGTCTCAGCCGTGGCGAAATCATCGACCGCATGGTCGAGGTGTTTCGCGGGCGCTACGGTGGCACGGATGACCGCGTGACCGAAGCGGAGTATGCTGATGCGGAACGGCTCGTGGCGCAGAAGTTCTTGACCGAAGAGTGGATTCGCCGCGTACCGTGACCGCGCGCTGACGCTGCCACATCTTCGGATGCCGGGCACCGCCTGCGCGTTGCACCGCAGGTGACGCGGTCGGCTGTGCCGGCAACCGGGTCTGCGAATTGACACCCCGCAACCTGAGCCGATGGAGGCACCCTATGACCGTGCAACGAAACACTCGCGAGATCGAAGATGGCGTCGTCACCGACCTTCGCGAAAAGATGACCTACGGCAGCTACCTCGATCTCGACACCCTGCTGTCGGCCCAACACCCAGCATCGCGGCCCGAGCACCACGATGAGATGCTGTTCATCATTCAGCATCAAACATCAGAGCTGTGGATGAAGCTCGCGCTGCACGAACTGCAGAGTGCCAGGGAACTGCTGCGCGCCGACAATCTTGGCGAGGCGCTCAAGCGCATTGCCCGCGTCAAGCACATTCAGGATGTGCTCACCCAGCAGTGGTCGGTGCTCGCAACACTCACTCCGACAGAGTACGCCGAGTTTCGCGGCGCGCTCGGCAACGCATCCGGCTTTCAGTCGGTGCAGTATCGCGCGATCGAGTTTGCACTCGGTAACAAGAACGCACGCATGCTGCAGGTCTTTGAGTCAGAGCCGGCAAACCACGCGATGCTGAAAGCCGAGCTTGAGGCACCGACGCTCTATGACGAGTTTCTGCGTCTCGTGGCCCGCCGCGGGCTCGCGGTGCCTCGCGAGGTGCTTGAACGCGATGTCACCCTCGCCTATGAGATGAGCGAGGCCCTCGTGTCAGTCATTGCGGAAATCTATGAGCATCCGAAGGAGCACTGGGATCTGTACGAGGCCTGCGAAGAGCTCGTTGACCTCGAAGACAACTTTCAGTTCTGGCGGTTCCGTCACCTGCGCGTGGTGACCCGCACGATCGGCATGAAGATTGGGACGGGCGGGTCAAGCGGCGTCGACTTCTTGCAGCGCGCGCTGCAGCTCACCTTCTTTCCCGAGCTGTTTGCCGTGCGCACCGAGATCGGTCAGCCCCGGGCGAGCAAGTAACTGGTTGAGCGCGTACTGGGCGGGCTGAGTGACGTGAGCAGGCGCTTCGAGATGCAGCATCGTGAGGGCGTGGATCAGCTGGCGGTGACCTACCGCGATCGCAATGGTCGGTGGGCGCGCGGCTTCCTCACGCTGCCACACGAGCACGATCTCGGGGCGCCGCTCACCCCATCCGCTCTGCCCTCTGACGCGCAACCGGGCGTTGTCACCGGCGGCTTCACTGACTGGCATGTGCACCTGCACCTGATCGACGCCGGCCAGCTAATCGGTAGCCCAATCGTGCGGGTGCACGACCTCGGCGGGGTGCCAGCGGAGCTCCAGCGCATCGCCGACACCGACACCGACACCGACACGCACGCTCCCCCTCACGTCACCCCGCACACCCAGGTGCTGCACGCGGGCGCGTTTTTCACACCGCCGGGCGGGTACCCATCTGATCGAGAGTGGGCTCCCGCGGGCAGCTTTCGTGAGGTGGCCAGCGAGGCCGACGCCCCTGTCGCGGTCGATGAGATGAGGCGCTCTGGCGCGAGCGCGATCAAGGTGGCGAGCAACGTCGAGGCGGGGCCAGTGTTCGATGACGCGGTGTTCGGCGCAGTGGTTGCGGCAAGCCGTGCGGCTGGTCTGCCCGTCGTGGCGCACGCCGAGGGGCCCGGCGAAGCGCTGCGGGTCGCCAGGCTCGGCGCGCAGATCCTCGCGCATGCTCCCTTCAGCGAACTGCTGAACGATAACGAACTCACAGAGTTGGCGGCAACGACCACCTGGATCTCGACCCTCGACATTCACGGCTGGGGTGAGGGTGGGCGCGAGCACGAGATCGCGGTTGCGAACATCGCGGGTTTCGTGCGCCACGGCGGCCGCCTGCGCTACGGCACCGATATGGGCAACGGGCCGACCGTGACCGGCCTCAATGAGCGCGAACTCGCCTCACTCAAGGCAGCGGGTCTCAGCACCGAACAGATGCTCGATGTGCTTACCCCGCTCGACCCGCTCTCACCGAACACACAGCTCCTCTGGGTGCCCCGTGACGAGACCGGCGTGCTGCGGCTCGCAGGGGCAATGCGCTTGCCGGTCGGCAGCCGCGTCCGCGCGGGGCACCCAACGGCATAACTGGGCTCGCAGTGTCACCCGGCGACCGACGCCTCCTCGCAGAGGAATCCCGCGACCAATACCGCCCTTCGGCGTGAGCACTACGCCGCGTGCGGCGCAACCCGTCGGGCTCGAACCACCGCGAATGCCGTCAGCGCAAGCCCGCCGAGCGCCCAGACAATCAGCGCACCCGCTGCCGCGCCGGCACCGGCGGTGCCCATCGCGATCGCCTGGAACCCGCCAAACAAGGCGCCGATCGGGCTCGCATCACCGATCGCCTGCAACAGCGGCGGCGCGGTCGAGATCACTCCGATCGCAAAGGCAATAACGAGCAGGGCAAATGAGAGGAAGCGGCCGACCCCGCCGAGCAGAGCCGAGAGCCCCTGGTTCACGAGCGAGAACGCGATGCCCGCAAGCACTGAGAGCCCCAAGAACGAGAACGTCTGCTGCGCGTCATAGCCGAGCAGCAGCGGCAGCACGAGGCCAGCGATCGCCCCCTGTGCGGCGCCGATGCCGATGGCCGGCAACGCGCTGCGCAGGGTGACGTAGCCGAGGCCGCGCGCGGCTTCGCGGGTGCGCCGCCACAGCGGCGCGAGTGCCAAGAATGAGGCGAAGGCGCCAGCCCACAGCGCGATGCCAGCAAACAGGGGCACTCCCGAGGCGTTGAAGAGTTCATCGCTCGCACCTTCGGCGACAACGGGCTGCATGACGACCTCAGAGGCGCGCTCGATTTCTTCGTCGGTGTAGCTGGGAATTCCGGCGACGGCCTGGTCGAGGCCGTCAGCGAGTTCAGCGGTGCCATCGGCGGCCTGACGAGCGCCGCTCGCCAGCTCGGTGGTGCCAGCGGCCGTCTGGCGCGCACCATCGGCGAGCTGGGCGGTGCCCGAGGCAAGCCCCGGCACCTGGGCGGCCAGCGCACCCATACCAGCGGACAACTGCGATGCGCCACCGGCGAGTTCGCCAGCGCCACCGGCAAGGTCGCTCAGACCGTCGGCGATCTGCACCGAGCCGTTTGCTGAAGCCCACAGCCCATCAGAGAGCATGGTGCCACCGTCGCGCAGCTCTTCCATCTGTCCCGTCGCGGTGTTCAGCTGCGTCTGCACCTCGGCGAGCGCGTCGAGTGCTTGCTGCTTCATCTCTTCCGAGGGGAACGGAATCTCTTCGCTCTCAATAGCCTCGATGAGATTCGTCAGTTCCTGCTGCAGTGTTGACCCGATCGGCAATATCGTGTCGACGAGCGAGTTAATTCCACCCACGTATTCCTCGACACCGCCTGCGAGCGCGAGCTGACCGTTCGCAGAGTCGCGAGCGCCCTGGGCGAGCTCCTGCGTTCCGGCAGCAAAACCGGTGAGCCCGTTTGCCAGATCGGCGGTGCCGCCCGCGAGTTGGTTCACTCCTCCCGAGAGCTGCGCCGTTCCCGAAGCGAGCTCAGCGATGCCGTCGGCAAGCTGCGTGCTGCCGTCGGCAAGCTGCGCAGCACCGTCGGCCAACTGCGTGCTGCCACCGGCGAGCTGGCGTGCACCGTCGGCAGCCTCGCCAAGGCCCGCACCAATCTCAGTCATGCCGACGAACACGCCGCCCACGAATTGTGATCCAAGTTGCGCGTTGAGCACCGCGGTCGCGGTGGTGGTGACAATGTTCGAGAGCGCACTGTCGAGCAATCGCCCACGGTCGCTCGTCACAATGTCGATCGTCGCCTGCTCAGCCTGCTCAACCCCCCGCGACATTGAGGTCGCGGCGCTCGAGAAGTTTTCGGGGATCGTCACGACGGTGGCATATCGACCATCTTCAAGCCCCGCGGCAGCGTCTGATTCATCGGTGAGCAACCAGCTGAAGTTCTGTGAGTCGGTGTCACTGTCTGACCCGATAAGCTCGGCGGCGAGCACGCGGCCGAGCGGCACCATCTGGCCGTCAATCGTGACGGGCTCGTCGAGGTTCACAACGGCGGCGGTGACCGTGTCGAGTCGCTCGGTCGGGTTCCACAGACCCCACAGCAGCACCCCGGCCGCGGTGATTGGCACCAGCAGCAGACCAATGATGGTGCGCCAGGTGAGCGTGCGCCCGGTGCGCAAGCGCTGCAGACCTGCGCCGCCTCGTGCATTCAGTGTCGCGCTCATGCGTGCCCTCCGTGTGCAATGGTGGCTGGTTCGGTGACGACGGCGTTTGTGCCGGTTTCGACGGGATCACCAAGCACGGTGATCGGTGTGGCAATCGGCAGCGCAGTCTCTGCGAGCTCGCGGGTGCCGAGCACCACAATCGTGAGCGATCCGCGGCGGTCACGGCGCGTAGCCCCGTCACCGTTCAAGCTGGAACGCGCGCTCTCGAGCAGCTCCCGGGATCGCAAATCGGCGCCCCACCCTCGCAGATCGAGCACGAGCAGTTCGGGGTGGTCGGTGAGCGCCTCGCCGATCGTTGCGGGCGTTGCCCACGCCGCCCTGCCGCGCACGGTCGAGGCGCGCTCGGGCAGCAGCAGACCGCACACCTTCAGGGTGCCGCTCTTCATGGGGCTACGGCCGCTGAGCACTCCAGCAAGCGACGAAGACAGCGGATTCGCGGGGGGCAGCACGAGAGCCTCCCCCTCAGCAACACGCAACTCGGGCACACGGCCGACACTCGGCAGCACCACGCGAGTCGCAGCAATGCGCGCCTCAGGCATGTCGGGCGGCCAGTTCGCGTGCTCGATCTCGCGGGCAAGCCCTTCACCCTCGACATCAAACGAGGGCAGCATGCGGTCGAGCCAGCGCGGCATGCGCCAGGCCCGATCCCCGAGCAACTGCAAGACGGCAGGTACGAGCGTCATGCGCACGATGAACGCGTCGACAAAGACGCCGACGGCGAGACCCAGCGCGATGACCTTAATCGATGGATCACCCTCGGGCACGAAGGCCGCAAAGACCGCGAACATGATGATGGCGGCGGCGGTGACGACTCGGCCCGAACCGATGAAGCCTCGGCGGATCGCCGTGCGGCTGTCGGCGCCGTGCACCACCTCTTCACGAATGCGCGCGACGAGAAACACCTCGTAGTCCATGGCGAGCCCGAAGAGCACACCCATCAGAATGATCGGCATGAAGCTCAGCACGGGGCCGGCGTGGTGCACATTGAGCAGGTCAGCAAACCAGCCCCACTGGAAGACAGCGACGACCGCACCGAAGGCGGCGCCGACCGACAACACATAGCCGAGGGTCGCCTTGATGGGCACCCACACCGAGCGGAACACCATCGCGAGCAGGATGAGCGACAGCCCGACCACGAGCACACCGAACGGCAGAAGCGCCTCGAGCAGCAGCTGGGACACGTCGATGCCAACCGCGGTGAAGCCCGTGACCGCAAGACTCACACCGTACTGTTCAAGCCACTCGTCGTGGTGAGCACGCAACTCGTTCACGAGCTTGGTGGTGCTCTCGGCCTGTGGCCCCTCTGCGGGCACCACTTGAATGATGCCGGTGTCAGCACCCATATTGGGGGTCGCGAGCGGTACCTCTGCAACACCCGGTATCGCGCGCACCTCGTCCGCGAGATCTTCCATGAGCCCCAGCGGGTCGGTGCTCGCGATAATTGATCCGGTCAAAAGCAGCGGGCCATTGGCGCCCTCACCAAAGTGCTCACCGGTGAGCTCGTAAGTGACGCGCGCGGGGTTGTTGGGGTCGAGGGTCTCGGCTCCCGGCAGTGCAAGCCGCAGGCTGAATGCCGGGATCGATGCCGCGCCGAGCACCACCAGCACGGCGATGATCGTGAGGAGCGGCTTCACCGTGACGAGCTTCACCCAGCCACCAAAGAAGCGCTCTGAGCCGGTCGGGCGCATGCCGTTTGGTTGCTTCGTCGCAGTTGCGGGTTCGCCGATTTCGTTCGCCGCAGCGGGAGGCTCGATCCCCTCGCGGGCCTCAATTGCAGCATCAGCATCTGCCGTCTGCTCTGCAGTGTGTGCCGCGAGCGCCCGGCGCTGCCGCTTCGACAGAATGCGCATGCCCGCCATCGCGAGCACCGATGGAGTGAGCGTCACCGCGATGAGCACGGCAACAGCAACACCGGCCGCAGCCGCGACGCCGAGCGACGTCAAGAACGGAATCCCCGCCACCGACAGCCCGACAAGCGCGATGATCACGGTGAGTCCGGCAAACACCACTGCCGAACCACTCGTGGCGGTCGCGCGGGCGATACTTTCATCCATTGGCACACCCGAGCGCAGCTGCTCTTGGTGGCGACTGACAATAAACAGCGTGTAGTCAATGCCGACGGCAAGACCCAGCATCAACGCGAGCATCGGCGTCGTCGAGGTCATCTCGATGAACGCGGTCATGAAATAGATGCCCGCCACCGAGATGCCCACCCCAATGAGCGCGATGATCAGCGGCATGCCGGCGGCGATGAGCGATCCGAGGGTGAAGAGCAACACAAAGAACGCGATCACCACACCGAGCGCCTCGGTGATGGTGAAGCCCGGGATCGAGGTCGAGAACGCGTTACCGCCGTAGGCAGCCTCGGTACCCTTGGGCAATTCGCTTTGCAAGGTTTCTGCGGCGAGCGCGATGCCTGCCTCGGTCGCTTCGGGCACCTCGCCGAGCGACACCTCCATTTGAATGGTCAGCAGCGCCGCGCGGCCGTCGTCGCTGAGGCCGCTTGGCGCGAGCTCGCTGAAAGGGCCCGACACCGCGATGACGCTGTCGAGCGCTTCGAGCTTCTCGGTCTCGTCGATGATGGCTTGCCGGTAGGGCTCTTCATCGACCCGCTCACCCTCGGGTGCGACCACAATGACGTTGCCGCTCGTGCCACTCACCTGGGGGAACGTGCGACCAAGCGTGTCGATCGCGGCCTGCGATTCGGTGCCGGGGATGGTGATCGGCGCGTTCGCACCCTGCGCGAGAAACAGCGCGCCCGCGCCGAGCAACGCGAGAATGGCAATCCAGATGAAGAGCACCAGCCCCTTGGCGCGAGTGGCCCACTGTCCAAGGGCGTAGAGCAGAGATGACATGCGGATCTTTCAGTCGCGGGTGTTGCCTGCGGCTCGGCACCGCGGCGAAGCTCCCGGTGCCGGGCGTCGACGCACGGTTTCGATACACTAGTGTATCCAGTTCGATACACTAATGTATTCTCACAAGCTTCAAAGAATCTGAGCGCCACCGATATGACCGAACCTGCCACCCCAAGCGCACGTCGCCAGGCAACCAGAGAACGCCTCCTCGAAGCAGCGGCAGAGGTGTTCGCGGAAGAAGGGCTGCAGGGCGCTTCGGTCGAGACCATCTGCCACCGCGCCGGGTTCACCCGCGGAGCCTTCTACTCGAATTTCACCAGCAAAGAAGAGCTCTTTCTCGCCCTGCTTGAGCGGGAGTTTGAGCGGCGCGCCGCCGACCTTTCGGCCAAGACCAAAGAGCTCTCACCGGCGCTGCGCGGGCGCGGGGGCCTGATCAGTCCTGCGCTCGCAACCGAATTCATTACAGAGTTTCTCTCGCTCGGAACCAATTCGACATCCTGGTACATGCTCGAGGCCGAGTTCGGTCTGCTCGCCATGCGTGACCCCGAGGTCGCACCGAACTATGCCGAGTTTTTGCAGCGCTCGTACTCGAGCCTCGCCGACGCTGTCGAAACGGCACTCACGGTGGCGGGCCGCCGATTCACTCTCCCCGCCGAGCATTCGGTGCAGATCCTGGGCGGTGAATACGAGCGGGCGCTGCGCATCACCGCGCTCAGCGGCCCTGACGCGGCCGGCGGCCTGCACCATCTCCCTGAGAACATCAGCGAACTCCTCTTCGCGATCACCGAGCCGATTGCGAAAAAGAAATAGGATGAGAGCGTGCTGCTTTCAGACCGCGATATCAAGGCCGAACTCGAGTCAGGGCGCATCGGGCTGACCCCTAGCGAGCCCGAGATGGTGCAACCGTCGAGTGTCGATGTTCGCCTCGACCGCTACTTTCGCCTCTTCGATAATCACAAGTACGGAGTCATTGACCCAGCGCAGGATCAGCCCGAACTGACCAGGCTGCTTGAGATTGACCCGGAAGAGGGATTCATTCTGCACCCCGGCGAATTTGTGCTCGGCTCAACCTTCGAGCAGGTGCGCCTGCCCGATGATGTGGCCGCGCGCCTCGAGGGCAAGAGCTCGCTCGGTCGTCTGGGGCTCCTCACCCACTCCACCGCCGGGTTTATTGATCCGGGGTTCGAGGGCCACGTCACCCTTGAGCTCTCGAACGTCGCGACCCTGCCGATTCGCCTGTGGCCGGGCATGAAAATCGGCCAGCTGTGTTTCTTCAGGCTCACCTCTCCGGCCGAGCGCCCCTACGGCGCTGGCGCCACCTTCTCGCGATACCTCGGCCAGCGCGGTCCCACCGCTTCGCGCTCACACCTGAACTTTCACCGGGCCGATGTGACCGACACTGACGCAGGAAGCCCGGGGGCCTGAGCGAGCCGACACGTCCGCTCCCATCGCACCGCAGCCATCTCCAGCCAATGACGCCCAACTACTTGCCGCAGCCCCTCTCGATCGATCCGATCTGTGCGGCCGCACTGCGCTGCTTCACCGTCAGCGGCTTTCACGGCACGTCGATTCGACAGATCGCGGCCGAGGCCGGGCTGTCGGTGCCGGGCATTTACCATCACTATCCGTCAAAGGCCGCGATTCTTGTCGCCCTGTGCGACATTGCCATGGATGGGTTGCTGGCGGCATCGCACGAATCTCTGCAGCGTGGCACGACCACCCTCGAACGGTTTGAACACCTCGTCGGATGCCTGATTCAGTTTCATGCCGAGTACGGCGACATCGCGTTTGTGACTTATAGCGAGATTCGCTCACTCCCCGAGGGTGCCCGCGAGAAGCACCTTGAGCAGCGCCGGGAGGAGCAGGCGCTCGTCACCGAGGTCGTCGAGCGCGGTGTCTCTGAGGGGCTCTTCACGACCCCCCACCCCCGCGAATCCGCGCGCGCCATCTCGACGCTCTGCCTCGGTGTCTCTCAGTGGTATCGCCCGAGCGGGCCGATGCCTGTGAATGAACTGGTGCGCGTCTATCTCGACATCTGCAAGGACACCGTGCGCATCGTTCGGTAACCACCAAGTTACCTGCTCTCGTCGGCACCACACGGTCTCGTGCAGCACGCCGAGATCAGCGGCCGAGCGCCCTCGCCACCTCGAGAATCTGCGGCACACCGTCTTCGAGCGTCGGCGCGAACGCATCCCCTGGCCGCTCACCGCGGCGCCACCTCGTGTAGATCGCTTCGAGAAACACCGAGCTCTTCCAGAGCGCGAGCGTCTGATACCAGGGGAGGTCATCGATGCTCAGCCCGGTGCCCGCGACATATCTCGTTGCGATCTCGTCGCGGGTCAAGTAGCCGTCACGCGCAGTGGCTGTCGAAATCTCAATCGCGGTGCCCTGTGAAGTCTGGTCGTAATAGCTCGCGACCAGGTACCCGAGGTCAGCGAGTGGATCACCGAGTGCCGCCATCTCCCAGTCGAGCACGGCGGCGACTCTCGCCGGGGCGTCCCGGTGCACCATCACGTTGCCGAGTCGATAGTCACCGTGCACCAGTGCGGCTCTCTGGGTGTCAGGTCGGTGTGCGTCGAGCCACTGACCGATCTCGGCCACGAGCGGCAGCGAGCGCTGCGAGACCTGTGATGCGAGCGCAGTGAACGTCTTCACCTGCCGTTCGAGATATCCCTCCGGCTTACCGAAGTCGGCGAGGCCAGCCGCCTCAAGGTCGATGTTGTGAATCTCAGCCAGTGTGTCAACGAGTGCCTCTGACGTCGCTCGTCGCTCGTGCGGCGTGTCGATTGCGGCAGGTGCCCGATCCAGAATGATCTCGCCGTCAAGGTGTTCCATCACATAGAAGGGCACGCCCAGCACCGATTCGTCTGCGCACACCGCAAGGATCTTCGGCACCGAGACGCCGACCCTGCCAAGACCCTGCTGCACGCGTGCTTCACGCATCATGTCGTGCGTCGAGCGCGGCAATGGAGGGCGCGGTCCACGGCGAAGCACCGCCCGTCGCCCACCGCGCTCGATCAGATAGGTGATGTTCGATTGCCCGTCACCGATGCGCTGCCAGCTGAGCGGCCCGATACCAATGCCGTGCTCATCGAGAAACGCGACAACGCGGTCAACAATCAGGAGCGGTGGCCTCTCGAGCCCCTCAGCATCGGCCGCGGTTGCAACGACCTCGACACCATCGGGCGCGGAGTTCAACGCTCTGCCCATGTGTCTCGGCCGTGCTCATCGACGCGATCGAGCGGCTGAGCGCCTGCCTCCACCTCGTGCCGCCTTCGCGATGCAGCACGTCGCGAGATCGCCCACTTGTGGGTCTCGTTTGATCCGTCATAGATGCGGAAGGGTCGAACTTCGTTCGCGTACGAGGCGAGCGGCAGCGCATCGCTGACGCCGTCACCTCCGCACAACTGCATTGCGCGGTCGATGATGCGGAAGATCGCTTCTGAGCAGTGCACCTTGGCGATGCTCGAGAGTGCGGAGCCTGCCTTGGGATCGGTTTCGAGCAGGTGCGCCGTGCGATCGATGATCGCAATCGAGGTCTCAATATCGATCTCACTCTGGGCGAGCATTTCTTGCGCGATACCAAGATCCTTGATCTTGCTACCGAAGATTTCACGGGTGTTGGCGCGATCAAGCGCAATGTCCTGCGCGCGCTGTGCGAGCCCCAACCAGCGCATGCAGTGCGTGAGGCGGGCAGGCCCGAGGCGCACCTGCGCGTACCGGAACCCTTCACCAGGTGCACCGAGCACCGCGTCATCGCTCACGATCACATCCTCGACGTAGAGGTGTGGGTGCCCGCCATCAACCGTCGAATCGATGGTGTGGATCGGGTTGCCGACGCGCATGCCGGGGTGATCCATGTCGACAAGGAACATGGTCGCGCCTGCCGGAATTCCCTCGGCCTCGATCGCCTCGTTCGTTGCCATCAGAATGCAGAACGCCGCGCCGTCTGCACCGCTCGAGAACCGTTTGTGGCCGTTGATGCGCCAGCCTCCGTCAACGCGCTCCGCGCGTGTCTGCAGTCCAGCGGGATCGCTGCCTGCACCCGGGTGCGGTTCGGTCATGCCGAAGCATGAGCGCGCGTCTCCCGCCCCAAGCGGTGCCAGGTACCGCTCCTTCTGCGCATCGGTCGCGATGAGGTTCATCATGTGCATATTGCCCTCATCAGGTGCCATGCAGTTGAGCACTGCCGGGCCGATCGGTGAGTAGCCGGCCTCAATGAAGATCGCGGGCCAGTGTTCCAGCGGCACCCCCTGCCCACCGAACTCCGTGGGCAGATGGGGGGCGAACACGCCAGCGGCCTTTGCCTGCTCCATCAGCACGATCCGGTCGGCATGGGCGAGCGTCGTACCCGGTTTCGGTTCGGCGGGAATCACCACCTCGCGAATGAACGCGCGGGTGCGCAGCCGCAGGTCTTCAATGTCGGCTGGGAGCTGGCTCATGCGGTTCCTCCTGCGCTCAGCAGACCGCCGTCAAGCACGAGAGTCTGACCGGTTACCCACTCTGCGTCGGCTGACGCGAAATACATCACAGCGCCCGCAATATCGTCGGGCACGCCCAGGCGACCAAGCGGATAGTCGGCCGAGACCTCAGCCTCGCGGCCCTCATAGAGCGCCTTGGCAAAATCGGTTTTCACCACGGCCGGTGCGACCGCATTGACGCGGATCTCTGGACCGAGCTCGGCAGCAAGCGTCATGGTGAGGTGCATCACAGCGGCTTTGGTGACGCCATAGAAGCCGATGCCCTCCGAGGGCACCTTGCCCGCAACAGAAGCGAGGTTCACGACGTTGCCCCGGCGCTCCTTGAACGCAAGCCCGTCGTGGTGATAGGCCGCCTGCACCCAGCCAAGGGTGCCGATGACATTCACCTCGAGCAATTTGCGTGCGGCCCCGAGCTCGAGCTCCATCGTCGTGCCATAGAACGGATTGATGCCAGCGTTGTTCACGAGCACATCGAGCCCACCGTAGGTTGCAGCAACGTGGTCCATCACCGCGGCTCGGTGCTCAGGATCATCGGCCTTACCGGCAAGAGAGGTCACGGTGCCCGGGGGAAATGTGGCGGCGGCTTCGGCGAGCGCCTCTTCCTTGCGTGCCGTAATGCAGACTCGGCCGCCCTCTGCAACGATGCGCTTCGCGATCGCGAGGCCGATGCCTCGGCTCGCGCCCGTCACAATGGCAACTTTGCCCGCGAATCGCTGGGCTACCGGTGTGGACATGCAGGTTCCAATCTTCTCTTCGTTGATCGATCGTTGCCTCACCATATCACATCCGACCGATCGCTCGCTCGGTACATGGAATGGTGCACCCACACCGACACGCGGGTGCGCGGAGAGTCAGCTAGCGTCGGGCTGCCGCGCGCTGATCACGCTCGGCCTGCTTCGCGAGCATCTCGTTGTAGGCGTGAAGCTCAGCATCACCCGAGCGATCGGCGAAGCGATCCTTGCGCTTCTGCTCTTTTTCATCGCTGCGCGACCACTGGATCGCGACAATCAGTGCCAGCGCCAGCGTCGGGAGTTCACCGATGCCCCACGCGATACCGCCGCCGACGTTCTGGTCTTCGAGTGGTGTCGCCCCCCAGGTGCGACCCATGGCGCCGTACCAGTCAGCGGCAAGCAGCCCCTTCGTGGTCATGATCGTCACCCCAAAGAATGCGTGCGACGCCATCGTCGCAAACAGCGTCGCAATGCGCAGCGGGTAGGGGAAGCGGTATGGCACGGGATCGATGCCGATCATCGACAGACTGAACAGGTAGCCCGAGATCAGGAAGTGCACGATCATCCACTGGTGCCCCAGGTGCTCAGACGCCGCCCACCGCACCATCGGCGTGAAGTAGAACACCCACAGTGAGCCCGCCCAGATCACGGCGGCCACGACGGGATGGGTAATGACCTTCGAGTATGGCGTCTGCACCATCCACATGATCCACTCGCG
>LSQX01297350.1_pt1 | contig 19508 bp, 13 predicted proteins | sample 654561 | NCBI WGS metagenome assembly LSQX01 (sample SAMN04489861, study PRJNA283612) | anaerobic digester metagenome | isolation source: 4 biogas reactors fed with cattle manure at either 37C or 55C with and... | place: Denmark: Kongens Lyngby | collected 2014
GCAGATAAAAGACCATTTCCTGTTCGAAGCGCTCGGACTCTAATTTTATTCCGCATTCTTCGGCCGCTTTAAGAATATTCTCTTTTACTGTCTGCAGCCTTTCCGGCTCGTGAAGTTCGACTTCTTTTTGGAGGTCAAGAATAATCTGAATCCTTGATGTGATGTCTTTATAAAGAACGGCTCCTTCTTTTGCACGATATTCGTTAAGACTCTCAAGAGCTTTATCGAATGCAGATTCCACCACAGGCCAATGTGCCTCATCTATTATTTCGCTTGTTTGAGAATTCAAGATGTCAGGAAAGCGCAGTATGCTTGGCAGAAGGTCGCTTTCGGCATTAGAAGAGGGGAGGGAGGAGCGGATTTGCGCAAGCTGCTTATAATATGCCTTTACAAGCTCTTTATCAATGATTTTGGCGCCGGCTTGTGAATTTGCTTCAAAACCAAGAAAGACATCGATGGCGCCTCGCACCAAAGATTCTGCAATTTTATTGCGGATTTCAAGTTCCTTCTCTTTTGGGAGCAGCTGGCTCTTTATTGAGATGTCAGCGTTTTTGGAATTCAGCGAACGGATTTCGATTGTAAGTTTGCCGGAAGGAAGCGCTGCTTCCGCCTTGCCGTAACCGGTCATGGATTTTATCATTATATCTGCTTGTTTTTACAATATTATAGTGTAATAGTTTATTGGTACACTGCAAAGGTAAACAATATTTTTTAACTTCCAAATCTTTCAGGCGAATTTACGACAAATATCGTTCCTATTTGTGAATATTTTCACAGAATTCATTATTTTTGTTTTTTGCTATTATAAGGCATATATTTAAGACGCAGATTAACGTTTAATGTTAAATAACATGGAAGCAGAAGAAAAGAAGAGTCTCAATTTTATTGAGGAAATAATGGAAGAAGATCTTCGGAGCGGCAAGGTGAGCAGCATACTTACCCGTTTCCCTCCGGAGCCCAATGGATATTTGCACTTGGGTCATGCCAAGAGCTTGTGCATTAATTTCGGCCTTGCGGAAAAGTACGGCGGCAAAACCAATCTGCGCTATGACGATACCAACCCCTCCAATGAGGATGTGGAATACGTGGATGCCATCAAGGAAGACATCAAATGGTTAGGCTTTGAGTGGGGTAAGGAATTGTATGCTTCCGATTATTTCGAGCAGTTATATGATTGGGCCGAAAAGATGATAAATGACGGTTTTGCCTATGTGGATGACCAAAGTCAGGAAGAAATTTCGGAAAACCGCGGCACTGTGGAAACCCCCGGAATAGAGAGCCCGTATAGAAACCGTACTCCGGAGGAGAACCTGAAGCTTTTCCGCGAGATGCGTGACGGCAAGTATGCGGAAGGCGAAAAGGTGCTCAGAGCCAAGATAGATATGGCTTCACCGAATATGCTGATGAGGGACCCGATTATGTACCGTATAAAATATGTGGACCATCATCGTACAGGCGACAAATGGTGCATATATCCCATGTATGACTACACTCACGGTCAGAGTGACTCAATAGAACGCATCACCCATAGCATCTGCACTCTTGAATTTGATGTGCACCGTCCGCTTTACGACTGGTTTATAGAGGTTCTGGAGATTTTCCCCAGCCATCAATACGAATTTGCCCGGCTCAATCTAACCTACACCTTAATGAGTAAGCGAAAACTCTTGGGGCTTGTCGAAGATGGTATCGTGAGCGGTTGGGATGACCCCAGAATGCCTACCCTTTGCGGAGCGAGAAGGCGCGGCTACACTCCCGAGGCTATCAAGATGTTTTGTGATAAAATAGGCGTGAGCAAGCGCGAACAGCTCATCGATATCCAACTTTTGGAATGGTTTGTAAGACAAGATTTGAATGCCCGCTCCAATCGTTATATGGTTGTTCAGGACCCTCTTAAGGTAACCATAAGCAATTGGCCGAAGGGGAAAGTGGAATGGTTCGATTGCCCGCTCAATCCTGCAGAGCCCGAGGGGGCTTCCCGAAAGGTGCCTCTAAGCGGCGAATTATATATTGAGAGTGCTGACTTCATGGAAGACCCCCCTAAAAAATTCTTCCGTCTCAGACCCGGAGGAGAGGTAAGGCTCAAATATACATATATAATAAAATGTGATGAGGTGGTAAAGGATTCCGAGGGTAATGTAATCGAATTGATTTGTTCCTACGACCCTGCCACAAATCCCAAAACAGGGGAGTGGCGCAGCGTAAGGGGTAATATACATTGGGTTTCCGGCGAACATGCCCGCGAAATCACAATTCGGGATTATGACCATCTTTTCACCCTCGCCGATATGAGTCAGGTGCCGGAAGATAAAGACTATAAGGATTTCCTCAATCCCGAATCCCTTGTTATCCGCAAAGGTCTGGCTGAGCCGGCGCTTTTGGAAGACAAGTCGGATATACCGGTTCAATTCGAGCGTAGCGGTTATTATGTTGCAGACCCCGACTATACCGAAGCAGAGCCTGTATTCAATAAGACGGTTTCTTTAAAGGATTCTTACAAAGCCGGATAAAATTCAGCCGGACAAGTTTGTATTCTATAACAGATTAAGCAGTTTTGCACGGGATAGCAGGCAGTTGCCTTTGGCGGCTGCCGAGCGTCCAAGAGTGCTGAAGCGTATTTTTGTGTCCATAGATACTTTGCTGAGCGAGTGTTTGTTCACTGCCGTGCGGATGGGCAGCATAAGGTAGTCTCGGCCTACGATGAGACGTCCGCCTATCACTACAAGGCCGGGGTTGAATACATTTATAAGACCTGCTATGCCTCGTCCGAGCGTTTCGCCCACTTGACCTATGCCCTCAATAGCCAACACATCTTCATTTTCCACTGCATCCAAAACATCTTGAAGCGTTATATCTCCTGCTTCGTGGTAGACTTTCCAAAGCGAGGAACGCCTTCCTTCCTTCAGTTTTTCTTTTATCCATCTCGTGAGTGCGGATCCTGAAGCTCCTGTTTCCAGACAACCTAATTTGCCGCAGCGGCAGATGATATCGTTATCGAGCATCGGGAAGTGGCCTATTTCTCCGGAGAAGCCCGATTTGCCGTAATATAGGTGGTCGTCTACAACGATGCCCATACCAAGCCCCCAACTGAGATTGATGAAAAGCATATTGGAATCGCCTTTTTCACCGAGCGACATATATTCGCCGTAGGTCATTGCCCTGGAGTCGTTCTCGATAGTGACCGGAGCTTCGAGTTCCCTTTGGAAAATATCTTTCAAAGGAATGTCATCAGATACGAAATAGGAAAGACTGAAGCCTTTTTCGGGATTTACGCGCCCTGTAAGACTGATGCCTACACCGAGAACCTTGTTCCATGCAACGCCGGAGTTTGTTACCTCGTCGCGGATTTTGTGACAGATATCGCGAAAGCTCTCTGCATTGGCTTCCAGCACGAAAGGTATGTCCTGAATATAGAATTTGATATTTCCTTTGAAGTCGGATATGGCTATATGAAAGTGCTGGCGGGCTATATCCACTCCTATAAAGCAGCCGGCATCGGGATTAAGACCGAAAGTGCTGGGACGGCGTCCGCCGCTGGTGCCTACCTTGCCGCAATCTTGCAGATATCCTTCTTCTACGAGACCTGTGATTATCTTTGTTGCAGTGGGTACGCTGATTTCCAAGTGCTTGCTGAAATCAGCTATGCTGCAGGCCCCGTCTTTTATACAAAGTTTTATTATACCCCTTTGTTCTTTAGTCATGGTTTAAATTCTTAAAAGTACTTCAAAGGCAAATTTAATAAAAAATACTATATTTGTAAATGTTTTTCGAAACATTTTTAAAAATCTAAATGTTCAATGCGTTGAAAAGAATAAAATTTGCAAAACTATCCCTCAGGAGCAAACTGTTTTTAAGTCTGTCTGCAATTGCTGTGGTGCTCTTGGTGTCGAGTATAATTTCCGTATTGGAATATAGGAGCGTAAGTTCGTATGTGTCTGATATGATTGCAGATAATATACATAACATAAATATAGCGCAAAAGTTAACCGACCAAAGCGGTGAGTATAACCTTGCAATCCTCGCTCTTGTTGGCAAAGACAGCTTGGTTTCGATGCCGGAGTTTGATAATGAGGGCTTTGAGTCACGCTGCGACAGCTTGCGCACATCTCTTTCTGAGAGCGGCCTGATGCATTTGGCCGATTCGGTAGAATATTCCTATTCTGCCTATATGCTTACAAGCCTCCAATTGCAGGATGTAATAGCTTCGGAGTTTACTGATACTCAAACTTGGTATTTCGAGAGTCTTCAACCACGCTTCAATAAACTCCTCGCTGACATAGGTAATTTGACTGAAGCAATATATAAGGATCTTGAGCATAATTCCGCCACCTTTGAGAGCACCTTCTATCGTGGCATCATACCCGGAATTGTGGCTGTGGCGGTTGGTTTCCTGCTTCTGCTCATGTTGTTGTTTTTCATTACAATCTATTATGTGAAACCTATATACGGCATGCTGGATTCTATTAAAATGTATAGGTCTTACAATACTCCGTATAATTACGATTTCCAGGGTGATGACCAACTGCATGAACTTAATGAAAATGTGCGTGAGCTTGCATCCGAAAACAGCAGACTTCGCAAACGCATTTCCGCCATGCGCTCCGGCAAATCGGCAGATACCTCAAAAGAATGAACTGGAGCACCATCAGCCGTAATGTAGGGTACGCCCTTTTGGTGGTCGCACTCTTTATGTTATTGTCTGCCATTATTGCGCTGACAGACCCCAACGATACGGCCTTTGTTCCGCTTATAATAAGCTTTCTGCTAAGCTTTACGGTTGGCGTATTCCCTTTCATCTTTGTAAAGAAAACAGCAGCCATATCTCTTAAAGAAGGTTATGTGATAATTTTTCTTTCTTGGCTGCTGGCTTTCCTTTTCGGCATGCTTCCTTATACTCTGTGGGGCGGCCCCTTCACTATAATGAATGCATGGTTCGAGAGCGTCAGCGGCTTTACCACCACCGGAGCCACCATTCTTTCCAATGTGGAGGCCATTCCCAAGGCCCTGCTTTTTTGGCGCAGCAGCACACATTTCATAGGCGGCTTGGGAGTTGTGGTGTTTTTGCTGCTGCTGATTCCCAACACCAGCCCGATGAGGCTTCGGCTTACCAATCTGGAGCTTTCCTCCCTTTCCAAAGGAAGCTATCGTACAAGAGCGAACCAGACGGTTTATATCTTCACTTATGTATATCTCGGGCTTTTTGCGGCATCATTCCTGCTTTATTGGGCAGCCGGAATGAGTCCTTTCGATGCCATCAATCATGCATTCAGTGTGTGCGCAACCGGCGGATTCAGCACAAAAAATTATAGCATAGCGAGCTTTAATTCACTGCCGATTACATTGATTACCATGCTCTTCATGTTCCTCTCCAGCACTCACTTCGGTCTTATCTGGTTGGCGCTTGTGAAACGCAGTTTAAAACCGTTTAAAAACGAAGTTTTAGGGCTGTATGCCGGCACTTTGGTGATATTCAGCGTAATAATGGCATTTGTACTTAAATTGCAAGGCCTCACGGATTCTTGGGGTAATGCATTTTTGATTGGAGGCTTTGAGATGTTGAGTTGCGCCTCGACTACAGGCATGACCATAACGGACAGTTCCAATTTCCCGTTTTTCTTAAGTGTGCTAATGATGCTTTCGGGTACAGTCTGCGGCATGATGGGCAGCACCACCGGCGGTATAAAAAGTGACCGTTTTCTCCTGCTTCTTAAGGGGATAAGGGCGCATCTGCATAAGGTAATACACCCGACAAGTGTAACAGAAATCAAATATTGCGGAAAAAAATTAGATGTTGAAGACGTCCATCAACATATCCTTTATATTGTGGTATTCGGTTTTATATGGATGATTTCCGTGCTTCTTACTCTTATCAGCAGAGTAGATACCGGCAATGCTCTTATAGCCACCCTGAGCTCACTCGGCAATGTAGGACCCTCTGTAGGAGATCTTGGCACTTTCGGCAATTACGGACTGCAACCATCTTTTGCAAAGTTTGTATATACTCTCGATATGTTCCTCGGTCGTATAGAAATTTATCCTGTGTTTGCTGTATTCTACTTGATATTAGACCGCAAGAGAAGATTTTGATATGCAGTCGAGGGCAGATTTTTTATATTCCGAATTTCTAAAGCTTCTCAGCGTTGATGGCACTCCATGTCAGGACAGGATGCTGCGTACTGCAGCGGATTTCCTTATGGGGGACGACCACGACATTATGGTTGTGAACGGCTATGCCGGCACAGGCAAGACAACGGTTGTGGCAGCTATAGTTGCCGCACTCAATAAATTCAAACTGAACACCGTGCTGCTTGCTCCCACCGGACGTTCCGCCAAACTTCTTTCGGAAATGTGCGGGCGCCCTGCATACACAATTCATAAGCATATTTACAAGCAGCGCTCTGTGGGAGAGGATGGTTTCGGACAATTCACTTTAGTGCCAAACAAGGCTAAAAGCACGCTTTTCGTGGTGGATGAGGTGTCGCTGATAGGAATTGATAATGATGGCAGGCAGTCATCGGCAATGTTCGGCAGCGGAAATTTGCTCTCCGACCTTATAGGATTTGTAAGAGGCGGCATAGACTGCCGTCTGCTTCTCATAGGTGATGGCGCCCAGCTGCCTCCCATAGGTCTGGAAGCTTCTCCTGCGCTTTCCCCCGATTTTATGGATGGTTTTGGAGGGGTCTGCTACGAAACACTCACTACGGTTGTGCGTCAGGCAGAGGAGTCGGGCATCCTTCATAATGCCACAATTCTCAGGAAACTCATTTCCAAGGCAGAACCGGGGGATGTTTTCGATAATCTTAAACTGGAACTCGGCGGTCACAAAGATATTTTACGCATAGACGGCAGCGAATTGATAGATGCCATAGGTGAAAGTTATAATTCTTTCGGCGAAGATGCCGTTGCCATACTCTGCCGTTCCAATAAAAGAGCCATACGCTATAATATGGGTGTACGCTCTATGGTGCAATATAAGGAAGAGCGCCTTGTAAGGGGAGATAAACTTATGATAGTGAAGAATTGCTATCAATTTTTGGAGGAAGTGGAGGGAATTGATTATATTGCCAATGGAGATATTGCAAGTCTGATGAAGATAAGTTCTTATGAAGAGCGTTACGGGCTTGATTTTGCAGAAGCCACGCTTTCTTTTCCCGATTATGACAATGCCGTGGTAAAGGCAAAAGTATGCCTCAATACCCTGGAAAGCGAGTCGGCCTCACTCACTTATGAGCAGCAGAATCTCCTGTATCAGGGAGTGTCGGAGGATTATTCCCACATAAAAGGCAAAAAGCGCCGCTATGAGGCTGTGCGCGAAGATAAATACTATAATGCTCTCCAACTTAAATACGCCAATGCCATTACTGCGCATAAATCTCAGGGCGGGCAATGGGACTGCGTATTCATAGATTGTCCTTTTTGGCAAAGAGAGCAGACTTTAGATGATCTCAAATGGTTATATACCGCTATTACACGTGCGGTAAAGAAAATATATCTTATAAATTTTCCGGACAGATTTTTTAAATGAAACGGTTTTCAGTCATATTGCTGCTTGCGGGTTTGTCCCTGTATGGATTCTCCCAAGTTAAGGAGGAAAATCATTTATGGGCTCCCGATTCGTCTTATTGCGCCTATAATCTGGCAGGGGATTTATATATTAAAGATGCTGCCGGCGCAACCATCCGCCTTACCGGTGACGGGTCCGATCTCATTTTGAACGGATATGCCTCTTGGGTATATTTTGAAGAGATTTTCGGCCGTCCTGCCAATCACCGTTCATTCTGGTGGAGCCCCGATTCCAAAAAGCTGGCATTTTACAGATATGATGATACAAATGTTCCTATGTTCCCAATCTATTCTCCTTTCGGGCAGAACGGCACGCTCAAGCAGACACGCTATCCAAAGGCCGGACAGAGGAATCCCGAGGTGCGCATAGGCATCATAGACCTTGATAAAGTTAATGTGCGAAAAGGCGCAATCAAAGCCAAAGATATTGTTTGGGCAGATTTCGATTCATCTCAAGACCAATACTTCGGCATACCCTTCTGGGGAGCCGACAGCAAAAGCTTTTTTGTGGGGCGGGAACCCCGTATCCAAAACAGCTACGAACTTTATGCTGTTTCGGCAGGCAACGGCTCCAAGAGGTCTATATACAGCGAAACTTATAAAACCTGGGTGGAATGGCCGAGCGATATGCTTTTTTCTGATGATGGACTTTACATGGTCCGCGCTTTCGAAACCGGCTGGGAGCAGATTTATTTTTTGAGTTATGACGGCAGCGTTTTCAAACGTCTCACAAACGGCGAAAATTGGAAGACAAGACTAATCCGCCGCAATCCCTCGAGCGGAGACATCTATTTTGTTTCACAAAGGGATTCAAGAGTGCGTTCGACTCTCTATAAACTCTCCTCTGATGGAAGCGTAAGCGCTGTTACTCCTACAGAATATAACGCTGACAGGGTTGAGATTTCTGAGGATTGCAGTTTCATACGCGCATGGCTCTCGAACGCCCGTACTCCACGATTTGAATGGAAAGACGGTGTTTTCGAAGCGCCCGCTTCTCCGGACAGCCTTGCTTTGCCTCAAATAATCTCAATAGAAGCGGAAGACGGCCAAGCCATGTACGCCGGCATAATTTATCCTAAAGACTTCGACAGCACCAAGGTTTATCCCGTGCATATGGAAATTTATGGCGGTCCGAACAATCAATATGTTGTAGACCGTTGGCGCAGGCCGCAGCAATGGTGGAGCGAGCAGGGGATAATCCATATAGTTGCGGACGCCCGCTCTTCGGGCCATACGGGAAGAGCCGGCACCGACTTGGTATATAAAGATTTGACAGGCACTCCCATAAAAGATTTCTGCCTCTGGGCCGAATGGCTTAAAAGTACAGGCTATGTGGGCAACATAGGCGTGGAGGGTTTCTCTTTCGGCGGCACCAATACGGCGCTTCTGCTGTTGAACCATTCCGATCTCTTCTGCTGCGGAATCGCTGGCGGGGGAGTATATGACTGGATGCTCTATGATACCCATTACACCGAGCGCTTTATGAGCACTCCGGAAGACAATCCCGAGGGTTATGCAAACAAGGTCACCGATTATGTGGAAAATTATCCCGGAAACGGCTCAAGCATGCTCAGGCTCACTCATGGGACAGGGGACGATAATGTGCACTTCCAGAACACGCTCCTGCTCGTAGATGCTCTGCAGCGAGCCGGTAAACAGTTTGAACTAATGATTTATCCCGACGGCATGCACGGCTACCGCGGTGCTCAATGGGAGCATTCCTGGGCTTCCGACAAAATTTTTTGGCTGAATAATCTTAAAAACAGATAATATTATGAAAGAATTTGAAAAAAGGGCTCAGGCCTGGTTAGATGGTGATTTTGATGCTGACAGCAAAGCTGCTGTGCGCGAATTGCAAAAAGATCCCGCCGCCCTCGAGGATGCTTTTCACCGCAATCTCGAATTCGGTACGGGAGGTCTTCGCGGCCTTATGGGTGTTGGCACCAACCGCATTAACAAATATACTGTGGGTATGGCCACGCAAGGGCTTGCAAATTATATGAAAGCCAATGTGAAGGGACCTCTCAGCGTATGCGTTTCCTTCGATTCACGTAACAACAGTCCTTACTTTGCGCAGATTACAGCCGATGTATTGAGCGCCAACGGCATTAAGGTTTGGCTTTTCACGGAAACCCATCCGGTCCCCTTGGTGAGTTTTGCGGTGCGCCATAAAAAGGCCACTGCGGGAGTAATGATTACAGCTTCGCACAATCCTAAAGAATACAACGGTTATAAGGTGTTTTGGAGCGACGGAGCTCAGATTATATCTCCTGTAGATAAAGACATTGTGGCAGAAGTTGCAGGAATAACAGACCCCTCGCAGGTAAAGTTTACGGGCAATCCCGACTTGATTGAAACCATGGGCCGTGAATTGGACGAAGCTTATTTCCAAAGCGTTCTGCCGATGATGCTTTCGCCTCAGGCGCGTAAAAAACATGCCGGACTGAAAATAGTTTATACTCCTTTGCATGGCAGCGGCGTGCGCCTTGTACCTGAGGCCTTAAGACGCCTTGGTTTTATGAATGTGCTGACTGTAAAAGAACAGGAAAAGCTCGACGGCAATTTCCCCACTGTGGCATCTCCCAATCCGGAGGAGCCGGCCGCCCTTAAAATGGCTCTGGAGCTTGCGGACAAAGAAGCCGCCGACCTTGTGATGGGGACAGACCCCGATGCTGACCGCATGGGCATAGCCGTGCGTGATAATAATGGTAAAATGCTGCTATTGAACGGCAATCAGACGGCAGCCATGCTTACATATTATATACTGACCCGCCGAAAAGAACTTGGCACTCTTTCTCCGCACAATTATGTGGTCAAGACCATAGTAACCACGCCTTTAGTTGCCGATATTGCAGCAAGTTTCGGGGTGGAATGCTTCGATGTGCTTACAGGTTTCAAATATATCGCAGAGATTGTGCGGCGTTATGAAGGCAAGCGTGAATTCGTCTGCGGAGGGGAGGAGAGCTTCGGCTTTAATGTGGGTGAGCATGTACGTGACAAGGATGCGGTTATTTCTTGCTGTATGGTGGCGGAATGCGCAGCTTGGGCGGCAGAGCAGGGGATGTCGCTCTATAATCTGATGCAGAAGATTTATGAGATTTACGGTTACCGGAAAGAAGGTCTGGTATCGTTGGTGAGAGAAGGAGTTGCCGGTGCGCAGGAAATTCAACAGATAATGAAGGATTACCGCGAGAAGCCTCCGAAGCAACTTGCCGGAAGTCCGGTGGTACGAGTGATAGATTATAATTGCCCCGATAAGACAGGCCTGCCCAAAAGCAATGTGCTGCAATTCTTCAGCGCAGAGGGGGATGTGGTTACGGTGCGGCCTTCCGGAACGGAACCTAAAATCAAATTTTATTTCGGAGCCAAAGGCGGGGACTCAGACGCTAAAATAGAATCTCTGAAAAAGCAGTTCGCTTAAGCCTGGCTTTTTAATTTCCTTAATTTCCGGAATGCTCCTTGCACCACTGAGCAATCGGGCATTCCGTGCATTTCGGGGCGCGGGCGGTGCATATATACCTGCCGTGCAAAAGCAACCAATGATGAGCAATAGGACGGTCTGAGGGCATAATATGCCGTTCGAGATCCTTTTCGACAGCATATGGCGTATTGCCTCTCGAGAGCCCCAATCGGCGGGCTACACGGAAGACATGGGTGTCCACTGCAATCACCGGCTTATTGTATAATACGCTCATTACTACATTTGCGGTTTTACGTCCTACTCCGGGCAAAGACATCAGTTCTTCCTGCGTGGCGGGGATTTCGCCGTTAAAGTCACGTACCATTTTTTTAGCCATTGCCACTAAGTTTTTGGCTTTGCTGTTCGGGTATGTAACGCTTTTAATGTAGGGGAAGACTTCTTCGGGGGATGAGAGTGCAAGAGTATCAATTATAGGAAAGGCGGCAAAGAGTGCCGGAGTAACGGCATTCACCCTTTTGTCGGTGCATTGGGCGCTTAGAATCACCGCCACTAAGAGTTCGTAGGGATTTCGGAAAAGGAGCTCTGATTGTTGAGGGCCCATATTTTCGCGAAAATAATCCAAAACGGCCTTATAGCGCTCTGCAACAGGTATTATTTTGGTTTTTGCCATTCTTAGAAGGTAAGCGCAAGCTCAATGGCTTCGTTATTATCGCTTTCGATGCATTTTTCGTCCTTGCATACGAATACGCGTCCCGGATAGCGTTCGAAAATTTCGCGGTTGTGGGTTACGATTATTACCGCACTGCCGTTCTCTTTATTCAAGCGCATTAGGATTTGCATTATGCCATCGGCCGTTTCACTATCGAGATTGCCTGTGGGCTCATCTGCAAGAATGATTTTCGGGGAATTAAGGATGGCTCTGGCAATAGCCACACGCTGCTTTTCTCCTCCCGAGAGATGATGCGGCATTTTATGAGCCTTGGTGGTCATGTCTACCATTTCCAGAACTTCTTCGATACGTCCCGAAATGTCGTTTTTGTCTTTCCAGCCGGTACTGCGCAGCACAAATTCGAGATTTTGCCAAACCGAGCGGTCCATTAGGAGTTGAAAATCCTGAAAGACTACGCCGAGCTGCCTGCGGAGAGCAGGTATAGCATGCCTTTTAATGCCTTTGAGACTCATCCCGCACACTTCTCCATGACCTTCCAGAAGGGGGTTTTCTGCAGTTATGGTGCGGATTATGGAGGTTTTTCCGGTACCCACCTTGCCGACTATATATACAAAATCGCCGCTTGATACCGACATGTCTAACGAATGCACTACCACATTGTCTCCTGCCAGTATGTCGGCCTTTTCAAAAACTATAAGATTGTTCATAAAAAATAGAAACTTCCTTTGCAAAGATACAAGAAATCCGGCAATTTTTGTTAAATTTGTAATCTTTAATTTATTATGGAAATTATGAAGAAATCCGCCATATTCCTAGCATTTGCAACGCTTGTGCTGCTGTCGCCGAATCTGGCGGCGCAAAGCCGTGCACAATTGTTCAGGGAAGCTCAAGACCTGTACAGGAGTGGCTCGTACGGTCAGGCAGCCGCTCTTTTCGACAAGCTGGAAGATCCCCTCAGCAAGGCGTATTCCATACTCTGCGCTTCCAAACTGAATTCCACCAACCATGATGAGCGCATGAGCAGATATATTGACAAAGAGGCTTCAAGTGTTTTGGATTCCCGTATACATATGACGATGGCAGGCAACCTTTTTGATGAGGGCAATTATGAGGCCGCTGTAATGGAGTTCAGCCAAGTTGACCTTGCTTTGCTTCCAGAGGCGGAACAATCGGAATGCATCTTCAAAAAGGCTTACAGTTTCTTCTCCTTAGGCAAGTATAACGCAGCCATCAAAGATTTCGTGCAATTGCAAAGCCGTCCCTATTCCAGCTACACAGCTCCTTCCTGCTTCTATTTGGCCTACATGGCTTATAGCATACAAGATTTCGAAATCGCCGAGCTTTGGTTTAAAAAAGCCGTTGTTGATGAAAGATTCAAGTCACTTGCGGAGTACTACATAATGGAATGCCGTTTTATGAGTGACGATTACGACTTTGTACTGAAAAATGCTCCCGCTATGCTTGACACCCTTCCTGCGGAAAGGCAGGGCCGAATGGCGCGTATAATCAGCGAATCGTATCTGGTAAGGGGACAGAGCGACAAAGCTCTTCAATATTTGAATAAAGAATCCAAGCCGGACAATCGCACAGACTTCTTTCATGCAGGCTCGGTGCTGTATGCAGTGGAGGATTACAAGGGAGCAATAGAGAATTTTTCACGCATGGAGTCCCGCACCGATTCCATCGGTCAGGTGGCAAGTTATCAGTTGGGTTATTCTTATATACAGACCGGCAACAAGGTTTCCGCCGCAGCCGCATTCAAAGAGGCTTCTCAGCTCTCTTTTGATTCTGTAATTCAAGAAGACGCCGCATTCAATTACGCCAAACTCTCTTTTGACCTCAATGGCGATACTACTCCCTTCTCTGAATATATAAGCAAATACTCTACCGATAAGAGGGGAGAGCAAATCTATAATTACATGGCAATCGGTGCACTAAACAAGCGTGATTATACTGCAGCCATAGAAAACTATTCCAAAATCGAAGAACTTGACGATTCGCAAAAAGGAAATTATATAAAGGCCAATTACCTGCGGGCAGGTCAACTCATTTCCGGAGGGGCCTGGAGCAGTGCCATCCCGTATCTTAAGGCGGCAGGCTTTTATTATCCCAAAACCAACCGTTTCAATCAGCTCAGCCGCTATTGGTTAGCGGAGGCCAACTATAATTCAGGCAATTTTGCAGAGGCCGGCAGAATATGGGAAGAGCTTTACAATACAAGCGCGCTCAGAGGTATGCAAGAAAGCGCTCTCCTTACTTATAACATAGGTTATGCTTTTTATTCTGATAAAAAGTACCCGCAGGCCGCGCGTTGGTTCGATCTTTATGCCGCGAGCAAAGATGAATTCAACCGCGAGGACGCTCTTCTGCGTCGCGCAGACTGCGATTTCGCAATGCACAGCTACAGGGAGGCAATAAAGTATTATCAGAGAGTATTGGATGAGTTCGGTGAGCCGGATAAGCTGTATCCGGTCTATCAACAAGCCCTCGCTTATGGACTTTCCGGACAAAATAAGACAAAAATCAATGTGCTCTTGGCGGTAAAGAAGGCATCGCCCGATGCACCGCTTTATCCCGAAGCCATGTACGAGCTCGGAAGAGCTTATATGGAAGACGGCAAATATCAGAATGCAGCTGCTATTTTCGAACAGTTGCGCGTCAGCACCTCCGACAAGACTTTTGCCGCCCGCGCTCTCATAGGCAAAGGCATGGCCTACAGGAATATAAAGGCATACGACACAGCGCTTCAACAATACAAACAGGTGGTTTCGCTTGTTCCCGGCAGCGAATATGCCGAGGAAGCCATGCTTGCAATCAATTCCATTTATCAAACCACCGGCACACCAGAGAAATATATAGAGTATATCGAAAGCAGCGGTCTCAATATCGGTAAATCCGCTTCAGAAAAGGAGGCAGTGTACTTCAATACGGCTGAACAGATTTATTTGGCGGGCAATTACAAAAGCGCCGTGAATTATCTTAGGAAATATATTTCGGACTATCCGGCGGGTGCAAGAAGGGGGGATGCAGCATTTTATCTGGCAGACTCCTACAGCCGTTTGGGCGAAAAGGAAAAGGCATGCGCCTGCTACGAAGATGCCGGCAAATATTTGAGCAAAGGCTCATTTGCGGAAAGCGCAGCTTTGGGCCATGCCGTTTTATCTTACGAACTGGAACATTTCGATGATGCCCTGAAGGCCTACACCAAACTGTTCGAAATAGCGCAAATGTCGGAAAACAAGGCCATTGCGAGGCTTGGAATGCTCCGAAGCGCATATTCTGCCAAGAATTGGGCTCAGGCAATAGAGGCGGCAGATAAAATAGAGTCATCTACTGACCCGGAGGCTCAAAAACGCGAGGCTCAATTTATAAAAGCCAATTCTCTTCTTGCCCAAAGCAAACGCAAAGAAGCTTTCAGCATTTTTGCAAAACTTGCAGTTCTGACCACTACAGATGAGGGTGCAGAATCTGCTTACATGGTGGTTCAAGACCATTTCGACCAAGGGAACTACGACAAGGTGGAATCCTCGGTATACAGCTATGCCGGCAAGTTTGGACTCCAAACCTATTGGCTGGCCCGATGCTATATTGTGTTGGCTGATACCTTTACCGCCAAAGGCAATAATGTGCAGGCCAAGGCCACCTTGGAAAGCATCCGCGACGGCTATATACCATCCGGAGAGACTGATGATATAATGACGCTTGTAAACGAACGGCTCGAGAAACTCCAATAATGAAGTACGACATGAAGAAATTATACTTGTGCATAGCTTCCGCATTTGTTTTCTGCCTCTCTGCAGGAGGCCAGGACCTCAATCCGGAAGTGAAGGTTACAAACGAGTACGAAGCCCGTCTTGCTGATGTACACAAGAACGGAGTTTTTATGACAGTGCCGGATTCGCTTACCAAATTCACTACCGACATCGACTATAGTGTATTCGAGACAGAATATCGCGGAGCTTATGATTTTGCTCCCTACTTTATAAATGTGGCTCCGCAGCCGGCTGTTTTTGATGGTAAGAGCTTTTATTTCAGAGCGGGGGCAGGTTACGGTTTCCACCCTGTCGCAAGGCTCGTTTACTCGCCCTTGCAGCGCGGTCTTGTCCGCCTTACAGGACATGCATCCTTTGACGGCTACGCCGGCACTTTTAATTCTTTGGATGCGAGGCCCGATTATTCCGGTCACGATTTTTCCCTTGCTTCCGGCTTTGATGTCCGTTGGGATAAAGAGACTTTTGACCTTTCGGCCTCAGCCTCTTACAACGGCATATATAATGAGGATGACAGCCTCAAAAGCAGTTTCCATAATGTGGTGCTTTCCGGAAAGATACGCTCCAACAGTGAACATACGCTGTTTGGCTATGATATAGACGCAAAAGTATTTTATTCGCGTGATGATTTAAATCATATTATTACGGGAAAAGAGCATCTTAACGAATTGGGTTTCGCTCTCGGAGGACTCATAAAGCCATTGGATTCAGGAACATTCAAACTCTTTGCCGATTTTGATTTTGAAGGCAGCCTCTATACAAAACTTTACGAAAACCAACTGCTTGCCTCTCTTGCCGCCCTTGCCGCTTTCGATTGGGATTTTATCGATCTTTCGCTTGGGCCGCGCATTTCATTCGGTTATGGTTTCGGCTTGTATCCCGAACTCCATGCCTCCACCATGTTCGGAGGCAATGACGTCAAACTCTCCATAGATGTTACGGGCGGTCAGCAGATGTATGGTTACACCGCTCTAAAAACGCTTAACCATTGGGTGAATCCTTCTTATTTAAATACTTTCAAGCTTCCTCAAGAAACAGTGAATGCAAGTTTGAGTTTAAGCGGTAAAATGCTTAAGCGCTTGCAGTATTCATTATCTTCAGGCTATATAATTCATAAAGACGGTCTTATGGATGGCTTGGCAGAAGGGGCAGCCGGTTATGTGGTTCCGAGCATAGCTTATGCCGACTATCAGGAAGCCTTCGGAAAATTGCTGCTTAATTGGGAAAGCCCCCGCTTCAGCGCCAATGCAGATATACTCTACAGATGGACTGACTTGATTGCCAACAATGTTTATCTTGGCGTGCCCGCATTGACTGCAGAGCTTTCCGCCTTATATAATTGGAATAACCGCATTTATTTGGGAAGCCGCATTAAAGTTCAGAGCAATCGCGCATCCACAGTGCTGGATGTGCCGGGCTTTGTCGATTTGGGTCTTTATACAGAATATAATTTTGTCCGCAATTTTGCATTGTGGGCTCAGGTGGGGAATATACTCAATCAGAAAATCTCATATTCCCCAACACATATAGCCGGAGGGGTTTATTTTACCGCCGGTATTTGCCTTAAACTAAAATAAACTTAAGAATACATGTTGGAAAAAGAAAAAATGATTAAAGCGGAACAACAATATTCCGCAAACAGTATCCAGGTTTTGGAGGGTCTGGAGGCAGTTCGCAAAAGGCCGTCCATGTATATCGGTGACATTGCCGAGAGGGGCTTGCATCACCTGGTTTACGAGGTGGTTGATAATAGTATAGACGAAGCCATGGTAGGCTTCTGCGACCAAATAGATGTGGAGATTCTGGAGGGAAATTCCATCCGCGTGCGAGACAACGGGCGCGGCATTCCCACCGGAATAAACGAAAAGGAAGGGCGCAGTGCGCTTGAGGTGGTAATGACCGTCCTTCATGCCGGCGGAAAGTTCAGTAAGAGCAATTACAAAGTATCCGGCGGTCTGCATGGCGTGGGCGTAAGCTGCGTGAATGCCCTCAGCGACCTTCTTACCGCAGAAGTGCATCGCGAGGGAAAAATCTTCCGTCAGCAATATTCAAAGGGAAAGCCCATAAGTGAGGTGGAGGAGGTGGGAACTTGTGACGATACCGGCACAATTATCACTTTCCATCCTGATCCTACCATTTTTATTCATACTACCAACTATAAATACGATACTCTTGCCGCCCGTCTGCGCGAACTGGCCTTCCTTAACAAGGGCATACGTATAACGCTCACCGACCATCGCGAAGAAGTGGATGAGATGGTGGTGGACAGCAACAGTGATAAAAAGCCCACAGGCCGTAAGGTGAAAAAATCAAAGGTTTTTTACAGCGAAGATGGTCTGCGTGAATTCATCGACTATCTGGATGCCGGAGCGGAAAAGCTTATTCCTGAGCCGATTTGCGTGGAGAGCGATAAAATTATTCCCATCGACATCGCTCTTCAATATAATACCGGTTATTCCGAGAAGGTTTATTCTTATGTGAATAACATAAACACCATAGAAGGGGGAACGCATCTACAGGGCTTCAAAATGGGACTCAGCAGGGCGATGAAGAATTATGCCGAAGCCAGCGGTATGCTGGAGAAGGCCAAGGTTGAACTCGCTCAGGAAGATTATCGCGAAGGCCTCACAGCGGTTATCAGCGTAAAGGTTCAGGAGCCTCAGTTTGAAGGACAGACCAAAACCAAGTTGGGCAATACCGAGGTTACGGCGGCTGTAAGCCAGGCGACAGGAAATGCCATAAGCGCTTATCTGGAAGAAAATCCTAAACACGCCAAGATAATAATCGAAAAAATACTGCTTGCCGCCACCGCGCGCCACGCTGCCCGCAAGGCCCGTGAAATGGTACAGCGAAAAAGCGTGCTTTCAGGCGCCGGAATGCCAGGCAAACTTGCCGACTGCTCGGAAAATGACCCCGAAAAATGCGAGATTTTCCTCGTGGAGGGCGACTCCGCAGGCGGAACGGCAAAACAAGGGCGCAATCGCCGCTATCAGGCTATCCTTCCGCTCAGGGGCAAGATACTCAATGTGGAAAAAGCCGCCTACGGCAAAGCCTTCGAAAGCCAGGAAATCCAAAACATCTATACTGCTCTCGGCGTGCGCTTTGCCCAGGAAGAAGATGAAAACGGTGACAGACGCCTGGACCTCAGCCGTCTGCGCTATCATAAGGTGATTATCATGACTGACGCTGATGTGGACGGTTCGCATATCTCCTGCCTTATCCTGACCTTCTTCTTCAGATATATGTTCGACCTTATAAAAGACGGTTATGTATATCTAGCGACTCCGCCGCTCTATTTGGTTAAGAAAGGCAAGGACGAGGAATATTGCTGGACCGAGGAGCAGCGCGAGAATGCCGCTTTGCGCATGGGAAAAGGTTACACCATACAAAGATATAAGGGTTTGGGAGAAATGTCCGAGGAACAATTGTGGGAGACCACTATGAATCCCGAAAAAAGACGTCTCCGCCAGATAACCATCGAAAATGCAGCTGAAGCGGAACGTACTTTCAGCATGCTGATGGGAGAGGATGTTCCGCCACGCAGGCAATTCATAGAAGAAAACGCTCATTATGCAAATATAGACGCTTAAAATTATGTATTCCGATATTTTTACCCGTATAGAACAAGGCTCCGCCGGTCCGATAGGCCAGTATTTCGACCAGGCCTTCGGTTATTATGTATATCCGCGTTTGGAGGGAGAACTCGGCCCTCATATGATTTTCAATGGCAGACAGGTGCTGAACTGGAGCCTGAACGATTATTTGGGACTTTCAAACCATCCCGAGGTGCGCAAAACAGATGCTCAGGCGGCTGCGGAATACGGTCTCGCATATCCTATGGGCTCCCGTATGCTTTCCGGCCACACCCGCGAGCATGAAAAGCTGGAGAAGATTTTCGCCGACTTCGAAAAGAAAGAGGATGCATTCTTGTTCAACTTTGGTTATCAGGGAATTGTAAGTACAGTTGATGCTCTTACGGGTCGTCATGATGTAATAGTTTACGACTCCGAGTCGCACGCCTGTCTTTTGGATGGAATACGCATGCATTTGGGCGAGAAATACAAATTCCGCCACAACGATATGG
>LSQX01096887.1_pt1 | contig 19507 bp, 12 predicted proteins | sample 654561 | NCBI WGS metagenome assembly LSQX01 (sample SAMN04489861, study PRJNA283612) | anaerobic digester metagenome | isolation source: 4 biogas reactors fed with cattle manure at either 37C or 55C with and... | place: Denmark: Kongens Lyngby | collected 2014
TGTACACTTTCTTCAAACATTATACACCCTATCCAAATAATACGCAACGATTTATGACAATTACAGTGCATAAAAGAGGTAATATAAGGTTAAAGAACCATCGGATAGAGATGCTGGGCTGATATTTGCGTAAGGGCTACGAATGCTCTGTTGAATACCAATCTATCATAATGCGGCTTAAACGCCTGTAATTGCAGAAAACTCATCATCCAGGGCTTTTGGACATAACAACTGACGATAACCGTCTTTAATGAATTGGATGATTCTATCGGCGATGACAATGTGCCCGTCCCTGTTTGGGTGGATACCGTCCACACAAAGAAGCTTTGTAAAATCTGGGAAACGCAGGAAGGCCCCACGGATATCGATCCAAAGGGTTTTGGTTTCCTCAGCAACCTTCAGGATGACGGAATTATACCGCTCTTGCCACCAATATATTTTCGTTACGCTGCCAAGCCATTTTAAAATATTGGCCTTGGCGGCAGGGTCGTTTTTACTGATCCAGTTCAGGTAACCGTCCGCATTCAAAGGGGGAAGGTTCATCAGAACAGGGATCCCTTCATTTTCCTTTACCAAATGGATGGTTTCCACAAGGGTGGTTTCAAATGTTTCAAAATCTGTTTTGGGGAAATGCTTGATATCGGGGTTTTCAGCGATTTCGTCCCAGTTGAAATCACAGTCGTTTCCGCCATACTCGATGAGCACCACATCGGGTTTTTCCTTGAAGATATTGTTTTTTAGTTTTTGGATCCCCTTGATCAGGGTACTTCCGAAACGAGAAGTATTGGTGATAATTCCGTTCAACTTGTTACGAACAATATCAACATAATTCTCTTCAAGAATGATATACTTATTCTTGTTTTCATCGTAGATGACCCCTTTTGAAATGGAGTCTCCGGATACAACTATTTTAACCGGTTGTTTCATAGCCTCAATGGACATTCAGGCACCCCCAACCATCATTGCTAAAAACAGTATATCTTACTGTGGCAAAAACTTCAAGAGGAAAACCTCCTGGCTCTTTTTCAATGGACATATCTCAATTCATTTATCTTTGCCCGATTGCTATGTAATCTGTTTCGCAATAGTAAAAAGACTCATTTTCAAAAAGGATTTCCAATTCATCAAGAGCTTCAACCATTCGCTTGTGATCCTGTTTATGCTGTTCATTCTCAGGTTCGGCATTCATTAGCTTCTTGTAATAATCCTTGCGGTAATTAAAACTTTCAATGAATAAATCGTGTCTTTCATCAAAATCCATACCCACTGTGTCTTTAATGTCATATAGCATTTTAATATTTCTAAAACCAGCCCTCCAAAGCTGGTTGAATATTTTTCGTCCATTCAGCCTGTCCGATACACCTTTTGCTTTTAAGGTCAGTTTGAGAATTTCTGATATCAGGTTTTCTTCATCTGGATAAGCCAATTTTGAACCATCATCGGAGCCCCTTAACATAATAAACGCGCCTTTATTCATCATTCTCCGTAACCTGCTTAGCATTTTAATGGGGTTTTGAAGATGATGGATTGTCAGGGCTGAAAAGACAAGATCGAAACCCTGGACGTTGTTCTGTTCTAAAACATTTTTCAATGATTCCTCCATTGAATTATCTTCAATGTCCAGCTCATAGAAGGAAAAAATCGGATCATTGATGCTTTTGTTTGCTTCCTCAATTTTTACAGTGTTTATATCAAGGCCTATTATACCTTTGAACTGCTCCTTATACTTACTGAACCTGGAATAAGTAACATACCCTTCAGCACATCCAACATCTATTGCCAGCAGATTATTTTTATTCTCTAAGTTGCTCATAACATATTGAAAAGCTTTTGAATCTACTCTCAAAGCATTATTCGCTTGAATCCTCAGCCTTTCTTTTTCGTTTTCGTAAGTTGGTTGATATATTGATTTTTCTCTTTTCCCTTCCTTTTTATTATTGCTCTCCTGGGATTTTTCCGATGCAGTACCGCCCTCGCATAAACTGCCGGTGTCCCTGGAAAATGCAGAGCTTATACTCTGGTTCAAATCATTATACCCAAGCACAGCAAGCCAATTAAACAGATATTCTACGATAAGTCTTGCTTCAAAACTTGTACAGTTGGAGGCTTCATGTACCAGATTATTTCTAAGCTTAACAATTGCGTTTAAATCAATAGATTTTAACAGACCTAAATCTTTATTGGAGTATTCTGACCATTTGGTTAGTAAATTACATTCTCTGAAAAGCCCAATGATTTCTCCGAATGTAAAATGCTGATACCCTTTAGTGCCCTTTCCGACCTCTCTTTCTTTTTGCAGTATTTGTTCTCTATCTTCGAAAGGTAAAATACTCAGTGCCTGTGAAATCACTTTTTTAAAGAGCAGTTCAAAAATAACACATGACTCTTTGACTACAACATCGTTACTTCCGATTTCCAATGCTTTTCGAATGAATAGAAGCTTGTCGTTCACAATACTATTGTTAATCTCACTTCTCATCAATTTTACCTCCGAAGTTTATTGGTTATACATATTATAACATACATCCATAAGCAATCAGTAACTTAGTATAATGAGCACTTACTTGAATTGTAGAAAATGCAGGCCCTGAAAACACCTGGGGGGAGCGTTCTTCGGCTGAAGCTTTGGTAGACGCGACTTGTACGTGTTGTTTGCAACTTATTTGTATCCAAATACATCTAACCTGTTACTGGCAAGCTATTGAAAATTTTACCTGATGCTGTTGAATTATTGCATCATAAACAATATAATGGTGATACGGAATTTTTCACATCATTTCAGAGAACCCAAATTTTCACAGAGCATCGGACAGCATCCCGATCATAAACAGTAGCACGGATATGGGAAGAAAGGGTTTGCCATGCTAAGCAGGGTTACTGCCTGTGGGCTTTTGGGAATTGACGGTTATCTTGTTACAGTCGAGACAGATATCAGCAACGGGATTCCGGCCTTCGATATTGTAGGTTTAGTGGATATAGCGGTTAAGGAAGCCAAGGAGCGCGTCCGGGCAGCGATCAAGAACTCAGGCTATGAGTTCCCCTCCCGCAGAATCACAATCAATCTTGCCCCCGCCGATTTGAAAAAGGAAGGAACGGCTTATGATGTACCCATTGCTGCGGGAATTTTGGCGGCCACAGGGGTTATCCCGATAACATCCCTTGCTGGTTGTTTGCTGTTGGGGGAGCTTTCGCTTGACGGAACCTTGCGCCCGGTATATGGCGTTTTACCCAAAGTGATTGCGGCAAAACAGGCAGGCCTTGAAAAAGTGATTCTGCCACAGGAAAATGCTATAGAGGCTTCTGTTGTTAAAGGAGTTCAGGTCATCCCTGTTGCCAGCCTGAACGAACTGGTGCAGTATACAACCGGGCAGGTTCAGATAGCCCCGGTTGAAAACGAATGGAACGCCATGTCTCAGGAAGGATCCATGGAGGATATGGATTTCGCCGATGTCAGAGGGCAGAATCATGTGAAGCGGGCACTGGAGGTGGCCGCCGCAGGAGGGCACAACTGCCTGATGATCGGCAGCCCCGGCAGCGGGAAAACCATGCTGGCGCGCAGAATGCCGTCCATCCTGCCTGACATGACCTTCGAAGAAGCTTTGGAGGTGTCAAAAATCCACAGCGTTGCAGGGCTGCTACCTTCAGACACTTCCCTTGCGACCAAAAGGCCTTTTCGGGCACCACACCATTCAATCAGCAGTGCAAGCCTGATCGGCGGTGGGAAAATCCCTAAACCCGGAGAAGTCAGTCTTGCCCATCTTGGTGTTCTGTTTCTGGATGAACTGCCCGAGTTCAACAAAAATGCGCTGGAGGTAATGCGTCAGCCCCTGGAAGACGGTTTTGCGCTGATTTCAAGGGTGAATGCATCGATTACATACCCTTGCCGCACAACCCTGATCGCTGCGGCAAACCCCTGCAAGTGCGGTTTTTATCTGGACGATACGCGGGAATGCACCTGTTCGTTTCAAGAGGTCAAAACTTACCTTGGCAAGCTTTCGGGGCCACTGCTGGACAGGATTGATATCCAGGTAGAGGTGCCGACCCTGAAATATCAGGAACTGAATGAAGAACAGGAAAAGGCTGAACCCTCCCGTGAGATTCGCAGCCGTGTGAACAAGGCCAGAGAGCATCAACTAAAGCGTTTTACCGGAAAGGGAATTTATTGTAACGCACAAATGTCCCATACGATGATAAACCAGTATTGCCGGTTGGGAAAGGAAGAGTCAGCCCTGATGTATGAGGCGTATCTGAAGCTGAACCTGACAGCCAGGGCCCACAACCGCATTCTTAAAGTCGCCCGGACCATTGCTGATCTGGAAGGGGCGGATAGCATCAACTCCGTTCATATTGCAGAAGCAATACAATATAGGGCATTGGACAGGAATCTGTTCAGATAAATCCAGGATGAGGTATAAGATATGAAACCTGAATTGAGAGAGTGGATATGGCTGGGCAATCTGCAGGGGCTCATTACCCGGAAAAAAGTTGAGCTGCTTCGGATCTTTGATTCACCTGCGCAGTTGTACAATGCCGACGCCTTTGCCTTGGCACAGACCGGTATCCTAAGCCGTGAAAACATCAATGCCATCCTGTCTCCGGCGGCCAGGTCTGAAACCGACAGAACCATAGAAACCCTGGTGCAGCAGCACATTGATGTGATAACACTGAATGATGAAAGCTATCCACACCTTTTAAAAAGTATATGTGATCCTCCGGTATGTCTGTATGTCAGGGGCAAAATCTTCAATGAAGAGCCTTGTGTTGGTGTGGTTGGCTCCCGGAAAGCCTCTGGTTACGGGGTATCCGTAGCGAAGAAAATATCCTCCGAACTTTCCCAATTCCATATCTGCGTGGTTAGCGGCATGGCCAGGGGAATCGACACCGCTGCCCATCTGGGGGCGTTGCAGGCAGGTGGGCGAACCATCGCGGTTTTTGGCTGCGGTTTGGATATCATATATCCGCCGGAAAATAAAAAGCTGATGGAACGCATTGCTGAAAAAGGAGCCATTGTTTCTGAATACCCCCCGGGTGTTCTGCCCGCGCCTCACCATTTTCCCATCCGCAACAGGATTGTCAGCGGTTTGTCGGTGGGAATTCTCGTGGTCGAGGCAGGCGAGAAAAGCGGCTCGCTGATTACCGCTCAGTTGGCATTGGAACAGGGCAGGGATGTTTATGCACTGCCTGGCAATGTCATCAGCCTCAACAGTAAGGGGACCAACAAACTGATTCAGGATGGAGCCAAGCTGGTCACCTCTGTTCAGGATATCCTGGAAGAAGTCGTTTGGTTTAAAAGCCTGGAAGAAAAGCCGGTGCTTGATCTGGAAAACTACCGAAACAAAAAGGTCCTTCAGAGCACATTGGATACAGACGAACAGAATGTAATGGACATGCTCTCCATTGAGGCCCTCCAGATTGACGAAATACAAAGCAAGCTGGCATGTGAGCTGCCACTGGTACACCGTGTTCTGTTAAGCCTGGAAATGAAGGGCTTGATCAGAAGAGAGGCGGGGGGAAAATACAGTCTGGAGGTCTGACTCTTCTAAGTTGATACTTTGCTCCGCACAACTAAGGTGGCTGCGCGCAACCAAATAACGGAAACGTACAGCTGCAAACAGCAGATATTTGTTTTAATACTGATGTTTTGCAACAATCGCAATCAGGTACTATGGAATGATTACACATTTCATTATCCATAAATACTTAACTTTCCCACCTCAACTTGTGAGTAGTGTTTTGAGACGCTGATATCCAAACGGAGGTGTGATATCACACCTCCGTCGTTAGCCTGCTATTTGGGCTAGCGCCTAAAACACTGTGGAAAAGTTGAGAATATTTGTTTGTTTGAGGTTTTCATGAAACTTTTCGGTGGCATTTACGTCTAAAATATTCGTGGTGTGATATAATGTTTTCACTGCAGAAACCCATACCAATAAGTAAATGTACATGACATTATTCAAAATCATGTATTTCGTGTATAAAATACCAAATTGGACGTTTTATGCGTGAAATACGGTAATTTTCAGGTAAATGCAGTGAAATCAAATGATATGGTATTGTAAGGTAAAACCTGCCATCCATCATAAATAAATTCAATAAGCATAAAAGAGGTGTATATTTTGCCAAAGAAAAAAATCAATTTATCCGCCCTGCTCGTCTTATTATTATTAATTGCCACCCTTTTAAATGGTTCTCTTCAGGCATTGGCAACCCCAGCCGGGGAAGAGGTCACCCTTGAAGTCAGCGGCGGGTTCGGCGGCATTGCCAAGCTTGGTGCATGGTCTCCCATCCAGGTAAAAATCAATGCGCCGGGCAGAAATATTTCCGGCGAGCTTCAGGTGGAAGCCAGTTTGGATCAGGCCAGAAAAATCATCATCGCCAAGCCCATCGAGCTGAAAATCGGAGCGGAAGAAAGCTTCGATTTTGAGATCCCCGTTGTATCGGCAAAAAGGTCTGTCAGCATTCGCCTGGTTGAAGAGAAGAAAACCCTGGCAGAAGAAGAGTTTTCGTTTACACGTCTGCTGCCGCCTGAAGTGATGCTGATCGGCGTCTTGTCGGACGATCTGGATGCTTTCGGATATTTGAACGGGAATACGGTCCCGGTGGCATCAGAGATGTACTACGATGAAAAGATGAAGCTGATGATGGCATCAGGGCAGGTTCCAATGGCGGCAACAATGCCAGTGCCCGAATCGTCCGGCTATCAAAAACGACAGGCTGTTGTGGTCAACCTCAACAGAGATTCCTTCCCGGAAAAAGCTGAAGTTATGGACGGCTTTGACTTTATCATTATCAACCAATTCGATACATCGCTGTTAAGTAATCTTCAGATGGAGACCATGGAAGCCTGGGTGGGTTCGGGCGGTGTTTTAATGCTTGGCACAGGGATGAACTGGCAGAAGGTTTATCATGGCCTTCCCGATAACCTGAAATTGTTTGACATTGATAAAACCACAGATTTCGACAGCTCAGCCATGCTACAGGGCTTTTCCGGGAAAAATGCTTCCGGGTTGACATTGCGGCTTGCGAAGGGAACCCTGGGCTTCGAATATTTATCCCCCCCACAGGGTGCCAGTATGAGCGAACCCACACGCTGGCTGGACAACGATGTTTTTGCCGGAGATGCGCAAAATCCGCTGGTCATCAAATACAGTAAGGAAATGGGTTCCGTTCTGGTTCTTACCTTCGATCCAGCTGCAGAGCCTTTCGTGTCCTGGGCGGGACGAACTGCCTTCTTCGAAAACACATTTAAATTTATTGGAACGAATTTTCAAAAATATTATGAAATGAGAAATGGGTTTTACCAGAAGCAGGTTTACAATAGCAACAACCTGCAAAATCTGGTCAATGTAATTCCCAGCGATAAAAAACCTCCCTTTGTCGGGATGTTTGCAACCCTCGGCATTTATATCCTGATCGCCGGGCCGGTGCTGTACATCATCTTGAAAAAAATGGACAAAAGGGATTGGGCATGGGTATTAATTCCTGCTCTGTCAGTTTTATTTCTTGGCGGGATGTATGTTTTGGGTTTCAAAACCCGTTATCATTCTGCGGTGCTCAATACTGTATCGGTTGTTCAGGTTTCTCCCGGAGGCAATGACGCGGTCGTATCTTCCTCCATTGGTGTGTTCAATGACAGAAGGGGAACGCTGAAGATTGAATACAACACAAGCAACGGCTTGAATTCTCCCTTCATCCAAAACAACGATTATTATGGCTACCGTTATTATGGTGATAATATCGAAGGGCAGGTTGTAGGCAAATATACCATGGGCCAGCCGACTGTCTTCGAGCAATACGATGTGATGCTGTGGACCCCGATGATGCTCAGTGCCGAAAAAACCATACCGTTCGGGGGGGATGTCCTGAAAGACCTCTACCTGAAGGGTGGCAAGCTGATGGGCAGCATCACCAACACAACGCCCTATGATCTTTTGGATACGGTTGTCATGGTTGGCAATCATATCATCCCCGTGGGGGATATTATTGCGGGAGAGTCCAAACAGGTGGACATCGCCCTGGACAGTAAACAGGTTTACAAGCGTCCGGACGAATATCTGGATGGTTATTTCGGCCGCAGCTATTACAATAATGCCAGGGATATTCCGTCAAACTTCCAGGAAATGATGCGAAGGCGCAATTTGTTCGAAAACTATATCAATCAAAGCTATAATCAAAGCTACAGTACGCAGACAGGAGAAGCGAAATTTTCCCTTTTGGCAAGGAACAGCCAGGAGATCGATTACGGCCTTACTGTCAATGACAAGCAGCCGCAAAAATACAATCAGAATCTGATTCGTGCGGAATCCCCCTTTTCCTTTGAACCAGGTCGGGAGGTTGAAATTCCGGCAGGAATCATTATGGCAAACATGTATCAAAACAAAGAGATTGGTTGGCAGGAAGGTTATTACGGCATTCGAGTGAACAATACAGGGGAAATGGAATTCCAGTTCAATCTGCCTGAGAAGCTTTCAGTGACGGGGTTCAACCTTTCTGTTGAAAACTATATCCCACTGTATGTGAAGTATAACATGGAGAGCAACCAGAACAATGGAAACATTCAGACTGAGGTTGTGTCCAACAAATATGAATATGCCCTGTACAATGTAAAAACCGGGAAATGGGATTCCATCGAAGCGAAAATAGCCGTTGACCAGGACGCTTACAGGTATATCGGTTCCGGCAATGAAGTTCGCATGAAAATAACGGTGGTGGAGTTAGGGATGGCTTTATCTGAAGAGGATTACGCTGCCGGGATATACAAACAATACGAGCAGGAGCTTCTGGGCATGCCGGAAATCTCTGTGCGGGGGGTGGCAAAATGATGGTACATGTAGATAACCTGACAAAACGTTATAAGAACACCTTGGCGGTGGATCGACTAACGATGGAAATTCCGGCGGGGGAGATATATGGCTTTGTTGGCGCAAACGGCGCTGGTAAAACCACCACCATGCGTATTATTGCAGGGTTGATGGCTCCAACCTCGGGTAAGGTTTACATCGATTCAATGGATGTATCCAGGCAGCCTTTGCAGGTGAAAAAGCACCTCGGGTACATGCCGGACTTTTTTGGCGTGTATGATGACCTGAAGGTTTCTGAATATATGAGCTTTTATGCGGGTCTTCAGGGCATACAAAGAAGTAAGGCAGCAGGCTTGATTGATTCGCTGCTGGAGCTGGTGCGGCTGTCGCATAAGAAAGACGCTTATGTGGATACTTTGTCCAGGGGTATGAAGCAAAGGCTTTGCCTGGCGCGCAGTCTGATTCATGATCCGAAGTTCTTAATCCTGGATGAACCCGCATCGGGCCTTGATCCAAGGGCCAGGGTGGAAATGAAAGAAATCCTGAAGGAGCTGAGATCCCTGGGGAAAACCGTCTTGATCAGCTCCCATATCCTGCCTGAATTGTCCGAACTGTGTACCTCCATTGGTATTATAGATTCCGGAAAGCTGATCGCCAGCGGTTCGGTTTCAGAGATCGTTGAGAAATTATCTCGCTCGGGCAAGGTAAAAATTAAGGTTGCCGGGCAAGAGGAGGAAGCGGTAAAGGTGCTGATGGAAATCCCGGGTATCGGCTCCATCAGTTCGGTATCGGATTTAATTGAAGTGGATGTAACAGGTGGTAGCGATGCTTGTGTAGAGATTTTAAGAATCCTTGTGGGCAAGGGGATACCGGTAGTATCCTTCCAGCCTGTGGAGGGTTCCTTGGAATCCGTGTTCATGCATTTAACCGAAAGGGGGAATGGGGATGAAAACTAAAGCAGAAAACAGCACGAAAGAAATCTCCCCTTTTGTTCTGAAACTCAACCCCATCCTGGAAAAGGATATGAAAACAAAACTGCGGGGCTGGCGTTCTACCATATTGATCAGCTGTTATGTGATCCTTTTGATCTGCATTTTGTTTGTCTACTTCGCAGGGAATAATATTTTCAGCCCCTACAGCAACGGCAGCTTTGATCCAAGAATGGCCATCGATGCATATAATCTGATCATCACGTTTCAGTTTGCCCTGCTGTTTCTGGCTGTTCCCGCAATTACCGCAACCTCGGTCAGCAGCGAGCGCGAGCGGCAAACGCTGGATTTAATGCTGGTAACCAATACCCCTGCCCGGAAGATCATTGTGGGTAAAATCATGGTTTCTCTGGCGCACACGATGCTGCTGCTGATTGCATCCATGCCGGTCATTGGTGTTGTGTTCTTTTTTGGTGGCATCGGCTTTCTGGATATCTTCAAGCTGCTGCTGTTCTATGTGATGACTTCATTTTTTGTGGCCAGCTGTGGTGTGTTTTTTTCCACGCTGTTTAAAAGAAATATTGTTGCTATCATCACCACCTATATTACCCTGGGGTTGATCACTTTTGGGCCGTTCATCGTATTTGCAATTTCCGTCACGCTTAAGCAGCGGTTTAACATGTCAGGCTTCAATCCTGTATATCAGGATTATGTAACCGCACTGTTCTCATCGTCGGTTTTCGGGTTTACAAGCTTTTATATTGGAGATTCCGGCATGAGTAGGTATTATGGATACGGCGGTGGGAGTATACTTTCCAGCGCAGCCCAGGAAATTGAAAGATTGATCGCGGTTGCGCCAGGGTTCTGGAAATGGATGCGTCCGTGGCTGGTGAATGGTTTGTTCAACATTCTTGCATCACTGGGGCTGATTTTCTTAAGCGCACGTATATTAAACCCAATACACAGGAGAAAGTAAAACCTGAAAGATAAAGGGGATAGCATGGAACCAGGGTTTATAGACCGGGCTTTAAAGCCACTGAAAAGAAAAATGCATTTACAGGCCGGGCTGAAATGGCTTCAGATCATATTGGTTGCAGCCGGAGCGGTTTCATTGGTGCTGGCCTTTTTATCGCTGTTTGTGGTAATTCCCTTTATGCGTCTTAAGCTGCTGTACATTTTGGCAGCCTGCCTGCCGGCGGTGCTGATTGCCGCCATGTTTACCGTGCCCACAAGAAAAAAGGTCATGGTTCAGGCTGACAGCCTGGGATTGAAAGAGCGCGTGATCACGGCCTGGTACCTGAAGGATGATCCTTCGCCGATTGCCCGCCTGCAAAGGGAAGATACCAAAGCGGCATTGAATGGAACCAACCTGGCTGGGGCTTATCGAATCACCTTGTCCAGGAAATTGCTGCTGGCAGCTTCAGTAATGCTGTTGGCTGCTTTTATGCTTTCATTGGTTCCGGGCAGGGTCTCCCGGCAGACACAGCTTCGGGAAGCACTGATTACTGAAATGAAGGAGCAGGAAAAGGAGATAGAGGAAAAGGTAAAGGAACAGCTGAAGCAGAATCCTGAAATGACTCAGGAACAGCTGGAGCAGCTTCAGGAGGCACTGGAAAAGCTGAAAGAGGCCTTCAAGCAGGCTAAGACTGAAGAGGATGCCCTGAAGGGGTTGGCCCAGATGGAGAACCTGATGGAAAAACTTCAGGCACAAAACCCCTTGCAAGATCTGAAGGAAATGGAAAATGCGCTTGCGGGCTCTTCTTTAACCGAGAAACTGGCTGAAGCGATGAAAAACCAGGATGAAGAGGCGTTAAAAGAAGCTCTCGAGCAACTGAAAAAAGAATTAGAAGATGCACAAGCACGGAATGAGCTGGCCGAAATGCTTGAAAATGCAGCCTCTGAAATTGCAAATAATCCTATGCTGGCTGAAGCTTTAAAAAACCTGGCTGCATCTGCTGCATCAGGCTCTAAAAGCAGCACTGAACTGGCACAAAGCTTATCTGAGTTGTTAGAACAAACTCAGGTAAGTGCCGAGGGGCAGCAGGCCTTTACGCAGGCCGCCGGTGAAATCGGCAAAGCCTCTTCCAATGCGCGCAGGGCTATAGCCCAGGTGGATCAAAGCGTCAAAAACGGGAAGCAAGGCGGTAGTGGCTCCAAGACTGCTCAGGGAGAGGGGAATCAGCCCGGTAATCAAGGGCAGGGCCAGGGGCAGAGCCAAGGAGAAGGTGAAGGCCAGGGTGAAGGTCAGGGTGAAGGTCAGGGTCAAGGCCAGGGCCAAGGCCAAGGCCAGGGTCAAGGACAGGGTCAAGGTCAGGGTGGTGGTCCGGGTGCAGGCGAGGGCTCTACCAGTGAGGATCAGGGTTATAATGAAGGAGATCAACCGGGTAGCGGAAGAGCCCCGGGCTCCCGTAAAGAGAATGAATATCAGCGCATCTATGTACCCGAGCGGTTAGGTGGGGAAGGGAATGAGTCTTCGCTTTCGGGGCAAAAGCTGGAATCGGGCAGCAGCACCTTCAACGAAGCCGATGACGCACCGGTTCAAAAGGGAACCATGATGCCCTGGCAGGAGGTTTTAACCGAATACCGGGATGAGGCCGCACAGACCATGGACAGTCAGGATATTCCGCCGGGCATGAAGGATCTGGTCCGGGATTATTTCAGTTCACTGCAATAGTAACTTACTGCTGCAAAACATCAAATTAAAACAAGAATTTGATGTTTTGCAGCTGTGAGTACCGCTGTTGGGTTGTGGGCGTAGCCCACTTTGGACGGAATACCATTCCTCAGTATATACTAAATTTATCAAAAAGAGGGTTAACGCAATACCCATTCCTTCTTTGAAATGACTGCTAATCACGAACCAATCAAAAAAATAGATATCACACCTGTGAACATAGGTGTACCGGGCCCGGGCATCGGTGCAGCCCCAAAGGCGTCCACCGGGAGTATTGGAGGAACATTGCCATGCAGACACAACAGGAAGATTTCAAAAAAGTGTTGGAAACCGTAGGCAGGATAGAGCAGGAGGTTTCCCGTCATATGATAGGGCAGAAGGAAGTGATCCGTCAGGTGATCCTGTGCATGCTGGCCGGTGGGAACATCCTTCTTGAAGGCATGCCGGGCCTTGGAAAAACCAGGCTGGTCAATACACTGGGAAAGGTGATGGGACTGGAGTTTTCACGCATCCAGTTCACCCCCGACCTGATGCCGGCCGATGTGACCGGTACCAACCTGGTCAGCCGCAAAGAAGGCGGGGAAGGCATGTTTCAATTTCAACCCGGCCCGGTGTTCAGCAATATTGTGCTGGCCGATGAAATCAACCGTGCCACGCCTAAAACTCAAAGCGCCATGCTCCAGGCCATGCAGGAGGCCACCGTTACGGTAGCAAACACCACCCACCGGCTGCCGCAACCGTTTTTTGTACTGGCCACGCAAAACCCGATTGAAATGGAAGGAACCTACCCGCTGCCTGAAGCGCAGATGGACAGGTTCCTGTTTAAGCTGGATGTTCCGTTTCCAGATTTTAATGAATTAAAGGGCATTATTCAACTGACCACAACAAACAAGGTTGAAGAATATGAAACTGTCACGGATGCAGAAGAAATCCTTCATATCCAAAGCGTTTCCAGAGAGCTTCCGATTGCTGAACCGGTAATGGACTACGCAATCAGGCTGGTCATGGCAACCCATCCGGATGAGGCAAACAGCCCGGAGGTCACAAAAAAGTATGTCCGTTACGGTGCAAGCCCCCGTGCAGCGCAGGCCATCATAGGCACCTCCAGAATTCGCGCGCTGTTAAGCGGCAGGTTTAATGTTTCCTTTGAAGATATTCAAAAGGTTGCCTATCCCGCTTTAAGGCATAGAATATTCCTGAATTTTGATGCGGTTTCCGATGAAATGACGCCGGATAAGTTGATCGATGCACTGTTGAAGGATGTGAAAACCTACTCATGAGAATTCTCGACAATGAGACGCTGAAAAAAATTCAAACGCTGTCCCTTCAAGTGGGTATTCCTTTGTCCGGGCAGGCTTCGGGCAACAGAAAATCCAGAAGCAAGGGAAGCTCGGTAGAGTTTTCAGATTTCAGGGAATATGTGCCCGGGGACGATTTCCGGCGGATAGACTGGAACGCTTACGGCCGGTTTAACAAGCTGTTCGTCAAGCTTTTTATGGAGGAACGGGAAGCACCCATTCAAATATTCCTGGACATCAGCCTTTCGATGAAGTATGGCGACCCTGATAAGAATCTGGCCGCAAGACGGCTTGCGGCAGCACTTTCATATATCAGCCTGGTGGCCTATGACAGGGTGCATATTCTGCCGTGGAATGACAGTGTACAGGAGCCCTTCGGGCCGTTTCGCACCCAGGCCGTCTTTATGGAAGTGGTCAATGTGTTGAAAGGGCTTGAAAACAACGGAAAAAGCAGTTTCGCGCAAGCGCTTCGAAAAATGGAGTGGAAGGTTGGCCGGGGGATCAGCATTGTCATTACAGATGGGCTGATGGACGAAGGCATGGATGAAGCTTTGAAGTATTTGAAATACCGCCGGCAGGAGGTTTTTCTGTGCCATATTCTTTCCAGACAGGAGCTCTCACCCGAGCTGTCCGGCGCTCTGGAACTGATTGACAGCGAAACCGGACGCAGAATGGAAGTTACTGTTTCGGGTTCTTTAATGAGTGCCTATGAGAAAAACCTGAAGCATTTTTTATCAGGAATCAAGGAGCAATGCAAGAAGTGGGGAGTCCACTACTCACTGCTCCCTTCCGACATGCCCGTAGACCAAATGGCAAAAACCGTATTTACAACGTGCGGAGCTCAGGTTCCTATATTTACAGCGGGGACAGGTTCCTATGTAAAAAATTAAGCCAGAGGGCGGAGCTCAGGTCCCAGCCAGAGGCGGGGCGTTCCTGTGTAAAATACAATGGTTACGCTGCGTTTAAACCGTGCGGGCGCAGGTTCCTGTGTAAAAAAATTTACACAGGAACCTGTCCCCCATGTAAAAAGGATGTGACTGTTTGACTTTTTTGTTGCCCTGGGGGTTGCTTGGCCTGGTGGCCATTCCCCTGATTCTTTTACTATATATTCTGAAACAGAAGCGGGAAAAGCTGACCGTGTCCAGCCTTGTGCTGTGGCAGCAAGTGCTGCGGGACATGCAAGCACGCACCCCATGGCAGAAGCTGCGCAATAACCTGCTGATGTTTTTACAGATTCTGGCTGCGTTGTTGATCACATTGGCATTAGCCGGTCTTGCGTTGCAGCTTTTTAAAGGCGAAAAAGAATCAGTTATCCTCGTTCTAGATACCTCGCTAAGCATGTCAGCCACCGATACTCAACCTACAAGGCTTGAGGCCGCCAAAAAAGATGCGCTGCAGTATGTAAAAGACCTGCCAAATGAAAGCAGGACCACCGTTGTGACCATAGGTCGGGAAGCCAATGTATTGCTTTATGCATCCACTTCCACTGATGAAGCTGCCAGAAGCATTCAAGCCATTGAAACGACGAACAGTTATATGGATCCGGCTAAAGCAGAAGAATTGCTGTTGTCTTTGAAGAAACAGGATCAACAAGCATCAATCGTATTGTTCGGGGATCAGCCCATCACCGTAGGCAACGAAACGATTCAGTTTTCAAATTATGAAAGGCAAAAAAACAACCTCGCACTGATCCGCTTCAATCATACCCGTTCTAAGGATTTGATATCGGCCATGAGCATTCTGCGCAACCAGGGCGATACAGACGCCGAAGCTTCTGTAAGCCTGTATGCAGATGGAGAGTTTCTGGATTCCCAGAGGGTAGAGGTTAAGGCAATGCAAACCCAAACTGTGTGGTGGCAGGGAATCCCTCCAACCATCGCGGAGCTTCATTGTGTGATCGATACCAAAGACATTCTTGAAGCGGATAACCATGCCTACGACACTATCCTCTCAAATGATCCGGTTAAGGTGTTACTGGTGACCAGGGGTAATTATTTTCTGGAGAAGATATTCTCCCTGATTCAGGGCGTTGAGCTTGTGCGAACTCTGCCCGAGGAAGTGACCGAGTACAAGGGGTTTGACTTGTACATTCTGGACGGGACCATTCCCGAAAAGCTTCCCGCCGACGGAAATATTGTACTGTTTGCCCCAGAACAAAACAGCCTGTTCCCCGTTGGGGACTGGATGGATACACCGGCAGTACAGCCGGTTGAGCATGCCATATTCAAGTACTTGGACAAACTCAGCTTTTCCATCGGCAGAACACGGATCATGGAAAAGCCCTCCTGGGCTGAAACCGTCATGGAAGCAAACGGAAACCCCATTATCATGGACGGTCGGGTTCAGAACACCAGAGTCCTGATCTTTGGGTTTAATCTTTATGAAACGGATCTACCACTAAAGTCGGAATTCCCTGTTTTAATTTCGAATATACTTACGGAATACTCCCCGGGCAGCGGAAACGCGATATCCGGCGTTTTATCCGGGGATGCCATACGCTTCAGCTTACAGCCCGATACTCAAAGCGCAAAAGTATACCTGCCCGGTGGGGAGACCGTGTCCGTTGCCCCGCCGATTCCCCCTGAACCGTTTTTGCGCACCGATTCCCCGGGCCTATATCGATTGGAGCAGAAAAAGGCAGACGGAACCGTCAACACTGCTTTCACGGTGAATCTGCCCGATGAATGGCAGATGGAGAGCGGCAGAGCCGGAGCTTCTGCACAAGAGGCGGAAGCAGGTGTCAGCATACCGGTTCAGAAGTCGGCTTTTCCACTGACATTGCCCCTTTTGGCCCTGGCAACCCTGATATTATTACTGGAATGGTGGATTTATGCAAATCGGAATTACGTTTGACAACCTTTGGGTGATGGCACTGTTTCCGGTGCTCGCCGTCTTTATTCTCATCACCGCCAAAAAGCTGCGGTTGGGTTCGGCTTTTAAAAAATGGGCCATCCCAGCCCTTCGTATGGTGCTGATTTTTGTGCTTCTGCTTGCTGTGGCCGCGCCTGAGATCTCCTCAAAGGCGAAGAAAACCGCAACGATTTTCATTGCCGACCTGTCAGACAGTGTCCGTGGAAAAAAGAATGACATGGACGCGTTTATTTCTGAGGCGGTATCCCATGCTGAAAACCGCGATGTTACAGGCTTGATCGCATTTGCTGATGAATCCAGGGTGATTCGGATGCCGCAGGATAAAGCCGGGTATACAGCACTACCCGACAGAATGCAGTCCGACGGAACCGATATCGAAAAGGCCATGCTGCTCGCACGCTCGATCACCCCGGATGACGCCGGGAAAAGGCTTGTTCTCTTATCTGACGGGAAAGAAACAAAGGGAGATGCTCTCGAAGCCGCCAGGCTTCTGAAGCGCCTTGGTTATACGCTGGATGTGGTTGCATATAACGCCGACGAAAAGCAAGAAGTACAAATTGAAGCGTTCTCAGCACCGAAGCAGGTGAACGCAAAGGAACGTTTTGATGTTTCGATGAAAATCATCAGTAATGTGCAAACAAAGGCAACGGTGCGGCTTTTTGGCAACAGAACGCTGACTGCTGAAAAGGAAGTGGAGCTTTATCCTGGTGAAAACCTGTTTACCTTCTCCGACAAGGTAGATGAGGGGGGTATGGTGTCCTATACCGCCGAGGTGGTTGCAAAAGACGATACGGTGCTGCAAAACAACGCACTTTCGGCATTTACCGTTATTTCGGATCATCCCCGTATTTTACTGGTGGAAAGAGGGAACCGGGGAGAGAATCTGGTGCGGTATCTGGAACAATATGCCCAGATCACAAGGACCCAGCCCGATGAAGTCCCAACCTCTTTATCAGGGCTTTTAGCCTATGACGCGTTCATTCTGGCTAATATTTCAGCTGAATGGCTGAACACAGACTTCATGAACCTGCTTGAGCAGGCTGTTCAGCACCAGGGAAAAGGCCTGTTAACCATCGGCGGGGAAAACAGTTATGCTCCGGGAGGGTACAATGATACCCCGCTGGAGACGATCCTTCCGGTTGAAATGGATATTCGTCCGAAAGAAGAAAACCCTGACCTGGGACTGATCCTTGTCATCGACAAGTCCGGCAGTATGACCGGAGGAAATTACGGTATCACAAAGCTTGAACTGGCAAAGGAAGCTGCTATCCGTGCGGCGGAAGTGCTGGAGGAAAGGGAGCAGCTGGGTGTGATCGCCTTTGATGACGCCATACAGTGGGTGATTCGAACAGAACCATTGACCAGCCTGAAGGAAGCGACCGATTTAATCGGTACCATTCGTCCCGGCGGCGGAACACAGATCCTTCATCCTTTGGAGGAAGCCTGGCAGAATTTAAGAACAAAGGATACAAAGCTGAAGCATATCATTCTGTTAACCGATGGCCAGGCCGAGCAATATGGCTATGAGCGCATCATCGATGGGGTTCGTGAAGATGGAATAACCCTTTCAACGGTTGCTGTGGGTGAGGGTGCTGATACGCTGCTGCTCAAAGCACTGGCCTACGGCGGGCAGGGCAGGTACTACCAAACCGATGAGTTCTCCGACATTCCCAGTATCTTTGCGAAGGAGGCCTTTCTGGCAGGGCAGAAGTATTTGCAGAACAGGCAGTTCTACCCTGAGCTGGTCACATCCATGGGGTTATTAAAAGGAATAGAGGCGGTGCCACCTTTGGACGGCTATGTTGCAACCCGGGTGAAACCTGCCGCACGCACCATTTTCAGAAGTGATATTCAGGATCCTGTTCTGGCGACATGGCAATACGGCCTTGGCAGAACCGCTGCCTGGACATCAGACATCCAGGGAATATGGACCTCTCAGTGGGCCATGTGGCAGGATGCCCCTGTCTTTTGGGGAAACCTTGCGGGCTGGCTGGTTCAGAAAAACCTGAATACCGATTATACAGTTGAAACCAGGGTGGCTGATGGGAAAGGTGTGGTCACGGTGCAGGCTGAGACCGACAGCATCCTGTACGAAGCTTCGATCACAGGAACCGTTGTATCGCCGGATGGAACCAAAGAAACCATCGAACTGAACGCTGTCCGTCCCGGAACGTTTGAAGGAACGATCAACCAATCCAACCCAGGGGCTTATGTGGTTCATCTGGAAGTGCCCGGTGAAAACGGGGTGGAGAACGTCAGCGCGGGAGTGGTCATGCCCTATTCCGACGAATACAGGCTGCTGGATGCAAATGCAGCGGGTTTTCTGGAGAAGCTTGCACAAACAGGCGGAGGCAGACTGATAACCGACCCGTCTGAGGTATTCAAAGGCGAGATACAAAACACCGGGGCCAGAAGGGATCTGACCTATGCGTTGATCCTGGTCGCACTGATTTTGCTGCTTTTGGATATTGCACTGCGCAAGCTGCAGATCCCGTTGGAGCCCATCATTTTATTTATGAAGGAAAAAATAGTTGCTCCCATTGCCATTATTGTGAAAGAGCTAAAAAAGCCAAAGAAAATTGCTGTCATTGCGCCGACAGCACCCGGTGCTCAAGATATGCCTGGAGAACCCCCTGCAGCGGAAAAACCAGCGGAGTCTAAACCCAAAGGCCCGCCAGCAGCCCCAAAAAGCAATCAGATAAAGCCACCAAGCCTAAAGGAAGAAACTGCAAACGACAGCAAGGATCACATCAATGCGCTCCTGAACAGAAGAAAGCAGTGGAAATAATAACGAGGCCCGATGGGTCCCCGCCCCACCTCTTAACGTATTTTCAGCCAAGGGCTGAAAAACGTGTGGTGGCGGGTACCGATTACCTTAATCAGGCGGCGAGCATTGAATAACGGGTCGCTCTTATGGAGTGTTCCAGTGGGTAC
>LSQX01340280.1_pt1 | contig 19502 bp, 14 predicted proteins | sample 654561 | NCBI WGS metagenome assembly LSQX01 (sample SAMN04489861, study PRJNA283612) | anaerobic digester metagenome | isolation source: 4 biogas reactors fed with cattle manure at either 37C or 55C with and... | place: Denmark: Kongens Lyngby | collected 2014
CCAACAATCGACGACGCCACCCGCTTGGCCGTGGCAAAGGCAACGGATCGTGACCTTGTTTTCAGTCCCGAACTATGGGAGCAGGTCCAGGAGCGATTCAAACGCTATGACCATGTCGCCACAGAAAACAATCGCAGGCAAGCTTACATACCTGAAGGCGCGATTCCGGTTAAAAACCCATCCGGAACTGCACCGTGCTTCATTGTTGAAATCGGGGATTCCTGTGTGATCTCACTGCCGGGGGTTCCTCGCGAGATGGAAAAAATTCTGCATGAAACGATCATCCCTTTTCTGAATTCGAAATACCAGTTGGAAACACAAATCATTGTCGCCACCGTCTTACATGCAGCCTCCTTTGGCGAATCTCAAATTGATGAGCTAATTTCTGATCTTGAGGAACAATCAAATCCGACGGTTGGACTGCTGGCACATCCCGGACAGGTGGACATTCGCGTGACCGCTAAGGCACGGTCAGAAGATGAAGCTTTGCGCCTGTCCAAACCGGTTGTTGACGAGATCAAAGCCCGCTTGGGCGTCAATATTTATGGCATTAACGAAGAAACCCTCGAAAGCGTTGTCTGCCAGCAGATCAATCAGGAAAATCTTTCCTGTTGTCTGATGACCTACGGGCTCGACGACTCCCTCGAGAAACGGATAAAACGCGGTGGATTCACGAATTTCCGGAACAAAACGCTTGATACCGCCCCATCTTCAATTGAAGATCTGGCTGAAATTGTAAAAAAATTTCACAAAGAAGAAAAATGTGATGTCACCCTTGGCGCAGCAGTTTTATACGGTGAACTGGTCACAGCACATTTTGTTTTTCAGGATCAATCAACCCTGACCACCCACACACGGACCTATGGTGGTCCTCAAGAATACGGCGTTTTATGGACGCAAAATGCGAGCCTCGATTTTTTGCGGCGGCAATTGATCCGCAGAAAAGAACAACAACAGGAGAGCCATGAATAAAGCTAATCTTATATTAAAGAATGCAACCGTGCTAACCATGGACAAACAATTTCATATTTTCAGTCCTGGCGCGGTCGCAATCAATAATGACAGCATTGTCGACGTCGGAAAAGAAACCGATATCATCGCAAAACATGAAACCGATCAAATCATTGATTGCGAGGGAAAAATCCTGATGCCCGGGTTAATCAACGCCCACACTCACGTGCCCATGACGCTTCTGAGAGGATTGGCAGATGACTTGCGCCTGGATGTTTGGCTGATGGGCTATATGATGCCCGTCGAACGTGAATTTGTTTCGCCTGAATTTGTCCGTCTGGGGACCAGGTTGGCTTGTGCCGAATCTATTCGCAGCGGCATAACCACCTTTGTGGATATGTATTATTTCGAATCAGATGTGGCTGAAGCGACAGCCGAAGCTGGTTTGAGAGCAATTTGCGGACAAACCGTGTTAAAATTCTCCACGCCCGACGCAACCTATTATGAGGAATCGCTGGAATATGCGGAGAACTTTATTAAGAAGTGGAAAGATCATCCCCTGATCGTCCCTTCCATTGCCCCACATGCGGCTTACACCTGCACAGATGAAATCCTGCAAGCCTGCACTGAGCTGGCTATCCGCTATGATATCCCATTACATATTCATATTTCAGAAACCGCAGGTGAAGTAGAGGATATCCGGAAAGAATTCGGTATGCCAGTTGTCCCCTATTTGAAAAAACGCGACATTTTTGATGCAAAGGTCATCGCCGCCCATTGCGTGCACATTGATGAAGGTGAAATGCGCACCTTGCGGCGTGCCGGGGCAGGCGTAGCGCACAACCCATCTTCAAACTTGAAACTGGCTTCGGGATTTGCGAACACTACCCGTATGCTGGATCTTGGTCTGAATGTTGGAATTGGAACAGACGGGCCTTCTTCTAACAATGACCTCGATATGATCGAAGAAATTCGTCTGGCGTCGATGATCGCCAAAGCAGTTTCTGGTGATCCTACCGCCCTGCCAGCCAGACAAACACTTGCAATGGCAACCAGCATGGGAGCAAAAGCTATCCACATGGATCACCTGGTCGGTTCGATTGTTCCGGGAAAACGCGCCGATCTGATCCTGATTGATATCGGGAAAGTTCACAATTCACCCAATTTTCGACGGTCTCCAGATAGCATTTATTCTCAGGTCATCTATGCGGCGAAATCGACTGATATCAGCGATGTGATGGTTAATGGGAAATGGTTGATGCGAAATTACACGCTTCTGACCCTGAATGAAAAAGTACTGATGGAGGAAGCCCAGGTTTACGCGGACAAAATAGACGCATTCTTAATTGAGCGTGAGCAATCTGTAATTTCTAAATTGATCGCAATTGGCGGCGCCATGGAAGAAGAAAGTTTTGAAGTTCAGGCGAAGGTCAGAATTTCCAATCCTGATTTGATTATCGAGTCGTTATATCAGGATAAAATTGAAGTCATTTACAACCGGCACTACCACGAATATGATACCTATTTTTACTTTGAAGATGAAAATCAGGGTCGCCTCCGTTACCGGGAAGATGAATTTATCGATGCAAAGGGCGAAGTGACAAACGTTCGCAGCCGGCTGACGTTGATTGGCGTCACACGTGAAGGCAGTTTTGATCGGGATGTGATGCTTTCACGCAGCCGATATTATGCACCGGCAACACATTCCTTGCGGTTCTACCGAGAGTATTTCGAGCCATCGCGCGAACTTGACATTGAAAAAGACCGGAAACGCTACCAGGTCATCTATCAGGGCGTTGATTTTTACGTCAATATTGATACGCTTATCGAACCAAACCTTGGACACTTCCTCGAAGTGAAAAGCCGTACCTGGAGTCGTGAAGATGCGATGAAGAAATCAAAATTGATTGCAGATTTGATTGAATACCTCGGAGCTTCTTCAGAAAAAGCTGAAATCCAGGATTATCCGGAGATTGTGGAAAATTTTTTAAATCTAAATAGATGAGGAACCCGAGACACAATGGCTATTCATGTTTTATTTCTCGCTGCTGAAGCAGAACCATATGTAAAAATTGGTGGCTTGGGCGATGTGGCAGGCGCACTGCCGAACGCCATACACCAGGTTTCTAAGGATTCGAGCCCCGATCAGCAGGTTGATATCCGGATGGTATTACCCTACCATTTTGCTATCAAGCAAAAGGGGTTTGAAACAACCTTACTTGGGAAGTTTGATGTCCCCAGCAAGATGGGTCTGGTTGAATGCCAGGTGCATGCCGTGAAAAAAGATGGCGTTCCGGTTTATTTACTCGATGGCGCGCCTATCGATGACAAATTACCAGTTTATTCGCCCGACCCCAACCTTGATGGAAATAAATATGTGTTTTTCTCCATTGCAGCATTAAAATTAGCCGATTTCCTGGATTGGCGGGTTGACATCCTCCATTCAAACGACTGGCATACAGCAGCCGCAATTTACGCCCTGGATGTTCTTGATTTCTCATCGAAAAATCTCAAAAACACGAAAATTTATTACTCGCTGCACAACCTTCCTTATATGGGATATGGCATTCAACAAGCGCTGAATAATTACGGGCTTCCAGCAACCGAGGATACAAGCCTGCCAGAATGGGCGCGGCATACCCCGCTGCCGCTGGGGTTGCTGCATGCTGATAAAATTGTTGCTGTTTCACCCAATTATGCCAGGGAAATCCTGACACCGGAATTTGGCTGCGGGTTGGATGAGTTCCTTAAAACTCAAAAATCAAAAATTCTTGGCATCATTAATGGGCTGGATGTTGACCTCTGGAACCCTGAAACGGATACCAGCATCCCGCAGCAATACAACATCGAAAGTTTATCCTTGAAGACGGTTAACAAGCGCAAACTCCAGGAGGAGTTCAATCTTGCCCAAAACGATTCTGTGCCATTGCTGACCCTGGTCAGTCGGATGGATCCACAGAAAGGGATCGACATCGTCATCAAAGGTATGGCGTACTGTGAAGATTCACCCTGGCAAGCGATCTTTCTCGGAACGGGCAGTCCTGAAGTGGAAGAAATGGCGCGCCAGTTGGAAAAACGCTATCCCGATCATGTCCGCAGTATCATCGATTTTGATGCCAAATTGGCGCATAAACTTTATGCAGGCGCAGATATCTTCCTGATGCCATCGCGGTATGAACCTTGCGGTCTTTCACAAATGATTGCAATGCGCTATGGGACGGTTCCTATTGCCCGGGCAACAGGGGGATTGGCGGATACCATTCGTCATATATCACACAAGGTAAACGACGGGACAGGCTTCCTGTTTGACCGCCCCTTCCCCTCGGTATTTGCCAGCACGCTCAGACGTGCGATCCGTTTTTATCAAACCCCTGAAGTGTGGCAGCAAATTCAAAAGAACGGGATGGCAATCGATTTTTCCTGGAAAAATTCTGCTCAAAAATATATCGACATGTATAAGAGCCTGCTAAATGAATGAGATTTCGTATTCAATGGTGAGGAGATTATCATGAAGCAAAACCGCGCATCAGGCATACTTTTACATCCAACCAGCCTGCCCGGGCCGGACGGGATTGGCGACCTGGGACCTGAAGCCTATCGTTTTGTCGATTTCTTAAGCAGAACCGGCTGCCAATTTTGGCAGATCCTGCCCTTAGGGCCCACGGGATATGGCGATTCCCCCTACCAGTGCTTTTCAGCCTTTGCTGGCAACCCCTATCTGATCAGTGCCACAATGCTTCTCGAACAGGGTCTGCTCGACCCATCTGATCTGGCTGATCGACCAAACTTTCCGCTCGAGAGGGTGGATTATGGCACAGTGATCGAATGGAAGCTCAAGCTTTTGCGCCGCTCGTTTCAGGTTTTCAAATCGTTGAAGGACAACAAGATTCGCAAAGCCTTTGATGCCTTTAGAAAAGAGCAAAAAGATTGGCTTGATACCTTTGCCCTGTTCATGGCAATCAAATCTGAACAAGGCGATGTGGCCTGGAACGAATGGCCAGAGGTCTTCAGGATGCGAGATGCAGAAACCCTTTCCCGCTTTCGAAAGGACTTTTCGGAAGAAATCGAATTGCAAATTTATATGCAGTTTATTTTTTTCAATCAGTGGCAGTCCTTAAGAACCTATGCGAATGAAAAAGATGTTCACATTATTGGCGATATTCCCATTTTTGTCGCTTATGATAGTGCGGATGTGTGGGAACACAAGGAGTTGTTTTACCTTGACAGCACCGGCTTACCGGAGGTTATGGCTGGTGTGCCGCCTGATTATTTTTCTGAAACAGGGCAGCTGTGGGGAAACCCTCTTTACAAATGGCATGTTCATAAAGACAGCGGCTATCAATGGTGGACAAAGCGCCTGGAACATGTTTTCAAAACTTTAGATTATGTGAGATTGGATCACTTCCGGGGTTTTGAGGCTTATTGGGAAGTTCCCTATGGAAATGAAACAGCAGTGGAAGGTCGCTGGGTCAAAGGTCCCGGTGAGGATCTGTTCATTGCCTTGCAAAATTCACTGGGAGATCTGCCCATCATCGCAGAAGATCTCGGGGTGATCACTGAACCCGTGATCAAAATGCGAGAACGTTTTAATTTGCCGGGCATGAAAATTTTCCAGTTTGCATTTGCATCGGATCCCGACGATAATTTCTTGCCCCATAATTACCCGGTTAATTGTGTCGCCTATACCGGCACCCACGACAACAACACAACCCGCGGCTGGTATGATCTGGCGCCTGAAAATGAAAAGGACTTTTGTCGTCGCTATCTTGCCAGGCCGGGTGATGACATTGCCTGGTCAATGATTCGCACACTTTGGAGGTCCGTCGCTGCCTGGGTGATCGCCCCCATGCAGGATTTTCTCAGTCTGGGAGATTGGGCTCGTATGAATTACCCCGGAACAGCCTCAGGTAACTGGACCTGGCGGATGCACCCCGACGCCATTGATCAGGGTTTGATTCGCAGACTGCACGAAACAAATTTTCTCTATGGTCGTTTACCGCAGAAAGAAAAAGATGCCATTCATGAAGCGGTTATGAAAGCCACAGAAGGCAAAGTCCTGCCCCATTAGTTTTTCATGATCCACTAACCGAACCCACCATGATTCCGATCATGATCAATATCGCCCCCACACCTTCAACAGGTGTTGGGGTTTCTTTCAAGAACAGAAACGCAAGGATGATCGTGCCGATTGGTTCTCCCAGCAACATCAGGGAGACATAAGCTGCAGATACATACTTTAGCGCCCAATTCAACAGTGAATGGCCTAATAGCTGTGGAAACAGTCCTAAAGCCAGCAGCCAAATGTAGGTTGTTCCGGAGTATGAGAAGACCGGTTCACGTCGGATGACCACAATCGATAAAAGGATTAATGCTGCAACTGAGTAAACAAAGGCTGCATAAGGAACCGTCGTTAGTTTTTTGCGAAGTTGGCGACCCATCAAAAAATATCCTGCAGCCATCCAGGCACCAAATAGCGCCAGAAAATTACCCCACAAGGTATCCTTGCTAAAAAATTGAAACATACATTGCCAACTTCCATTAATAAAACTGCAGGCGTCTGCAATGCTGACGATGATCGTCCCTGTGAGAGAGATAATCAATCCAATCAGGACGGATTTCCTGACCGGTTCTTTCAACACAACCGGTGAAAGTAAAGCCACCCATAATGGCGTCGTCGTGACCAGCACAACAGAGCTGGCAATCGATGTATATTGCATGGAGGTGATCCACGATGCGAAATGCAGGGCTAAAAACAACCCTGAAAGGCTGCCCTGCAGCAGTTCGCTGCGCGACAAACTGAACAATTCCGCTCTGTTGCGAATCAGCGCGATGGGCACAAGAATCAGGCATGCAATCAATAATCTTGATGCACCGATCACGATCGCAGAGGCTTCATTTTGCGAAAGTCGGATAAATATTGATGCTGTTGAGACGAATAGAATGCCCAAAGTTGTAGCTGTGAGGGCTTTGTTGCGTGAATGAGCTTCAGAATTTTTCTTCATGAAGACCAATTGTAACCGATTCACAAGATGGGGATGAAACCAGCTCAGAGCAGTGGAACAATCCTGAATGCATTCATTCCTACACTCTGAGAATCGAAAAATGATAGGGCAAGCATGGATCGAAGGTCACGGTTGGAGGCAGTACCTGCCCTGTATACGTCCTTTGAATCAGGCAATCAAGGCTCTCAGGTCGTTCCGTCAGGGTTTCCAGGCGCATGGTTCTATCCGCTTTGCTTGACAAATGTTTTTTACGCGGCTAAAATCTCATAACAAAATCTCAAGGAGGCCCTATGACCCATATTATCACAAGTTTGTGCGTTCGCGAAGGCAGCTGTGTGACTGTTTGCCCGGTTGAATGCATTGTGCCTGGCGAACCCCAGGGAGAGTGGCCCTGGTTTTATATCGACCCCGATACGTGTATTGACTGTGGTGCCTGTATTCCTGAGTGCCCCTTTCATGCGATTTTCACTGAAGATGATGTGCCTTCAGCTTATTTAGCCTCTGGCGGGGAAGTTCAGGTGATGCCTGAAGGTACACTTGGTTTTGATGAACCCTTTGATGGTTACGATTATGAGGGAAACCCGGTTCACATTACGTCAACCCGTCGTTTGAAACCGGGCGAAGTCGTGGACCTTACCCCTGATATTGAAGCAAACTATGATTATTTCTCCAAAGGAACAGGTTACGACGCCTTATTGAAATGATGCTGTTCAGAAAATAAAGGGTTGGCGATTTCTTTGCCAACCCTTTTTTAGTTCAACCAATGATCAATGACTCACCCGCTGCCATGGCGGCGCCAATGATCCCGGCTTGATTGAGCAGTTGGGCGGGCATGATCCTGGCATCGGTTCCCTTAAGGTACTTTCCATATTCATCAAACTGCTTGCTTACCCCGCCGCCCAGGATGATCACATCGGGCGTCAGCAGCGCATCATAAACCTGAAGGACCTCATTTAGCCTTTTCCCCCAGCTCTTCCATGAAAGACGATTTGCTTTTCTAACGCCATCACCCGCATGATGTTCAGCATCTTTTCCCCCGATCTGTAAATGGCCCAATTCTGAGTTTGGCCACAAAACGCCCCTGGCAAAGATCGCCGAACCAATCCCGGTGCCGATGGTCAGAAACAACACAAAATCATCGCCATAATTTTTACCAATTCCAAACCGCATCTCCGCCAGCCCCGCTGCATCAGCATCATTCAAAACGATCGTTTCGCATCCCGTGGCATCTTTCACCATATCCGCCAGGTTTTTGCCGACCCATTCCGAGCTGACATTTGCAGACGTTCGGACCTCCCCTCTGCGAACCACACCAGGAAATCCAATGCCGACTTCACCATCCCAGTTAAAGTGTTTAATAATCCCCCGGATGACTTCCAGAACTTGTTGAGGATGGCCGGGACTTGGTGTGGGCATGCGAAACCTGCTTTCTACGAATTCACCGGTTTCAACATTGACAGGAGCGCCCTTGATTCCCGAACCGCCAATATCAATTCCCAAAACAGCCATAAGGTCTCCTGTAGTTAAAAAGCATCACTCACAATGATTGTTCAGGTGTTCTTCAAAAGTTATCGCAAAAAGATGTCGCCCCGAATCATCACAAGCGGCTCGAAAATAATAATAAGGTGTTTCAGCAGGAAACGCGACCGCTCGGAGCGATTCCAATCCCGGGTTGCAAATTGGCGTGGGAGGTAACCCTGTGATGATATATGTATTATACGGCGATTCAACAGTCAGGTCCTGTAAGGACAGGGGTGATTTCCACCAGGAATGAGATCCAGCATCAAGCCCTATTGCGTATTGAACGGTTGGGTCTGTTTCCAATCGCATTCCAATTGCGAGGCGATTGTAAAAAACGGAAGCAATCAATGGCTTTTCTTCATCAACCACCGCTTCTTTTTCAACGATCGATGCCAGGCTGAGCGCTTCATACATGGTCAGCCCCTGGCGCGCATAGCCATCGACCAGGGTCTGATCAATGTTTTCGTTAAATGTGGAAAGTATTTCCCAAACAAGCGTATCAAGGTCAGCATCTCTTGGAAAAACATAGGTCCCCGGAAAAAGAAACCCTTCCAATGAACGCACATCCGGTACAGGTAATAATTCCTGAACATTTGAATTGGGTGCATAAGCAAATTGGATGAAGTCATCCGCCGAAATTGCCAATCCACTTGCCTCAATATTCGCCGCAATCTCCTCGATTCGCCAACCCGGCAAAATTGATACGATGGCCTCCTCCGAGCCGGGATCGATCAGGCGTGTGGTTATTTCAACAGGCGATAATGCCGAATTCAATCGAAACTTTCCCGATTTTAACTGCCGGTCCAAGCCGGTATAGATCAGATAAATCCGCATCAATTCTGCGTCATCAATCAATCCATGCTGTTCCAAACGGTAACACACCATCGAAACAGACTCTCCCTGACCAATTTCAAAGATCTTTTCTTCCTCTCCAAGGTTTTGGGCTGTTGTCAATTTATCCCGGTACAGGAACAATTCAAGAGGGAAAATTATTCTCTGAACACTTGAAAGACTGGAGTCGGGATGCCCAAATTGATTTTTCACCACCATGTTGACGCCAAAATAGCCCGCGGCTATCACGACACAAGCGATGATAAAAAACATAAAAAATAGCGTGAAAATATTTCTTTTCTTTTTATTGCGTGTCATTCGCATCCTCATTTTTTATCGATTGGTGATTGGCATTCAAAAAATCTTGCAAAAGAATGCTGGCGGCGACATCATCCAGGTGCCCGCGACGCTTTTTTCGGGACACACCCATCTCAATTCGGCTTTGAATAGCTTCCTGGGTGGTCCCGCTTTCATCCCACATTCTGACCGGCAGATCGGTCATCGTTTGGATAGCGTCTGCAAGGCGTCTGGACTTTTTTGCCCGGTAGCCCACCTCGCCCTCAGAATCCAGCGCCCAACCAACAACAATCATCTCCACAGATTCGCGATCTGCAATCGCCACAATTTGCTGAGCGTCTGCTTGCCTCGATTGATGTTTAATCACGCACACAGGCTTTGAAAGCGTGCCGGTTGGGTCGCTGATGGCAATCCCAATCCGTTTATCACCGGGATCCACTCCCAAAACCTTCATGATGCACCTGTTCCTGGTTGCATCAAATCGGGTTCGATCAATCGATCCATGTTAATTATGATCATAAAAACATTATACAATATCTGTGTTTTTAATGAAAAACTCCCGGGAAGCATATCATCCCGGGAATTCTAAAGATCAATCTGAGGTCATGTTCAGATTACAGATCAAAATCCAGAGAATAGTTCGCTGGCAGATGGATCCGAATGGCTCTCCGCGCTCTGGATAAAAGCGCTTCGAAATCACCCTGCGCCTGCGCCCTAGCCAACACGCTGAACCCGTATGCCTTTCCAGGTATTTCAACATCAGCGCGATCATCTTGCGTGATTTGCAAGAAAAGTCCGTTATTCGGTCCGCCCTTATGAAGCTGGCCGGTCGAATGCAGGAAGCGCGGTCCAAACCCGAGCGTTGTTGCCAATCCTGTTTTCTTCAACACCTGACCCCGAAGTTTTGTCAATTGCGAAATTGTCGCTGCATTGCGTGGAAGATAGGCGTTCAGCGCGATATAATCCTTTTCTTTTGACAGCCCCAAAAATGCATGGATCTCATCAGTTACCGAGCCACAGGCGTCAAGCCCATCAAAGGCCTGTCCGTAAACACGGATGCCCTCCTCCTCCCAAATGACAGGAGGTTCGTCAAGCTGATAGGTGTTTGTAGAACTTGCAATTTTCGCTTTTGTTCGGTCTTTGTTATCCTGAACATCCGGTTGATCAAAAGCATTGACGCCCATGACAGCACATGCAACTGCGACTGCAAACTCCCACAGGTAGAACTGTTCTGCCAGGCTGTAATCGTCCTTCAAATTCAGCACGACTGCCGTATGTCCGGCTTTGTGCAATTCTTCAAACAACAGATCATGTTCACCAGATTCGCGCAAATAAACAAACAACCGATCAGATCCATAAACATTTGCACTCAGAAGGGGTTCATCAGCAATGGGGACGATGCCACGCCCCTCTTTACCGCTGCTTTCTGCCACCAATTGTTCTAACCAGGCGCCTAAAGATTCGAATTTTTCGTCCGTGATAAGGGTCAATTTGTCCTTACCGCCTGCTTCGCCCACGCCAAGGAGGATGCCAAGCATTGCACCAGGGTTGAGTTCTAACTGAGTACCACAAGAACATTTTTGTGCAATCTCATCAGCACGCGCCAAAAATTTTTCAAGATCAATTCCCATCAATGCTGCAGGTACCAGTCCAAAATACGTCAGCGCTGAATAGCGCCCTCCCACGTTCGGATCGGCTGTGAACACCTCGCGAAATCCCATCTCTTCGCCCAGTTCAACAAGGTAACTGCCCGGGTCGGTGATCCCGATAAAATGAGAGCCCCGCTGATCACCCAAAACACCGGCAGATTTTTCCCAGAAGTAGTGAAATGCGGATAGCGTTTCAGTGGTCGTTCCCGATTTACTGGCAACAATGAAAAGCGTCTTTTCGTAGTCAGCCCATTCTTCAGCTGCGATCACCTGTTCGGGCACGGTCGCATCCAGAATGACCAGTTCCATACCATCCAGTCCTTTTCCGAGGACGGAACACATCGTCTCTGGCGCCAGCGAAGACCCACCCATTCCCAACAGCAATACTTTTTCCAGTCCGTCCGAGCGACATTCGTTGGTAAATTTTTTCAAATCCGCAATTAAGGTTTTGCTCTGCGATGGGAGCCAGAGCCAACCCAGTCGTTTTTGGATCTCAGACATTCCTTCAGGCAAGTTCGTCCAGATGGTCGGGTCATTTCGAAGCATCCTGCACACAAGATCACTCGCTTTGCTCAGCTCCACTTCATCAGCAACAGCATCTTTTAACGATCCGAGCTCGTTCCTGAATGCCTTTCGACGGGCTTCGATCGAAGCTAACAAATCGTTAAAAGAAGTAATGAAGCTCTGAACACCCTCATCCTCCAGCTCCTGTGTGATCTCGTCCAACGAGATGCCCAAACGGGCTAATTCCTCCAGATCTTTTTCTGCCTGATCAAGATCATCATGAATCGACACCCTGGGGTCGCCGTGATCGAGAAATGCAACAAAGGTCTTGGGCGGCAAAGTGTTGATAGAGTTTTCAGCCACAAGTTCCTCTACATATTTTAGATCACTGTAATCAGGGTCCTTCGAGCCGGTAGAAGCCCATAGTGGACGCTGCTTCTGTGCGCCTGCCTTTTCCAACGCCTTAAATCGATCTGAATTGAAATGTTCTTCATACAAGCGGTAAGCCAGGCGGGTGTTGGCAAGTGCAATTTTTCCCTTCAGTGCTTTTGCCCTCTCACCCTTCTCGCCGCCTTTTTCGGCCAGTGCCAGCAATCGTCCATCTGCTTTGGTTTCCAACCTGGATACGAAAAAGGAAGCGACCGAGGAAACCTGAGAAATATCACCGCCCTTTGCCAACCTTTTCTCCAATCCGGTCATGTATGCATCCATCACAGCAGCGTACTGTGATTGAGAAAAAATCAATGTGATATTAACCGTAATTCCTTCTGCAATCGCCTCGGTAATCGCTGGCAACCCTTCTTTTGTGCCAGGAATCTTGACCATTAAATTGGGTCGATTCACCACTTTCCAGATCCATTTCGCCTCTTCAATGGTTGCCTCAGTGTCATAAGCGAGGTTGGGGTCCACCTCAAGGCATACCAAACCATCTAATCCGCCTGTTGCATCAAAATACGGGCGCAACAGGTCGGCTACATTCTGAATGTCCTCGATGGCAAGTTTGTAAAACATATCTCGAGATGAAAGCCCTGCCCAGGACATGATCTGCAAGTCTTTGTCATACGCCTTGCTTGAGGTAATCGCAGCTTTGAAAATTGTTGGGTTGGATGTTAATCCAAGGATTTCACGACGTTCAATCCATGATTTCAAAGTACCATCCTCAATCAGTGACCGCTCAACATTGTCATACCAGACGGATTGTCCCAAAAGTTTTAATTTAACAACACTGTTCATGCCCAATAATCCTCTCAATTATTAATCAACAACTACTTTATTTTCGGTTGTTATTTTTATCATCATTAGAAAATCCCCTGTCCTTCATCAAGGACAGAGCCTCATCCATGACATGTTTGACCGTGAAGCCAAAAGCCTCCATCACCTTTGGACCTGGGGCTGAAGCGCCAAAATGATCGATGCCAATAACCCTGCCCCGATCACCAACCCAGCGATGCCAACCGAATGTAACGCCTGCTTCAACTGCCAACCTCCGTTTTATTCCCGGAGGCAGGACGCTGTCACGATAGTCCTGGTCTTGGGCTGAAAAGAGTTCCCAGCTGGGGAAAGAAACCACCCTGAGGTTGACACCTTCTGCCGCCAGGTTACCGGCAGCGCGCAAAATAAGATCCACTTCCGACCCTGATGCCATTAAAATCAATTCCGGTTCACCTTCACCAAAATCAGCCAGAACATAAGCACCTCGAATCAGTTCTTCCGCATCGGCATAAACATCCCGGTCAATTGTGGGCAAATTCTGCCGCGAAAGGACCAGTGCCACCGATTTTCGGTGCGCCAGGGCAAACCGCCAGGCTTGCAAAGTCTCATTGGCATCCGCAGGTCGAATGGTGATCAGGTCAGGGATGATCCTGAGGCTGGCGACATGTTCAACGGGTTGGTGCGTTGGGCCATCTTCACCCACACCGATCGAATCATGAGTAAAGATCCAGATCACAGGATATTCTGAAAGCGCCGAAACCCGTATTGCACCGCGCATATAATCCGAAAACACCAGGAAGGTCCCGGCATAAGGGATAATGCCGCCATGAACCGACATCCCGTTCACAACAGCCCCCATGGCATGTTCACGCACACCAAAGTACATATTGCGTCCGCTTCGCTGATCAGCCTGAAAGTCCTGCACATCATTGATCCAGGTCATATTCGAAGGCGCCAGGTCGGCAGACCCGCCCATTATTTCCGGAATTCGAGAAGCAAAGATGTTCAAAGCTTTACCGGATGCAACCCGAGTTGCCATTCCTTTTTCATCAGCAGGGAATGCCGGCAGATCGGAATCCCATCCTTCGGGCAATTCACCACGCATACGCCGTTCAAATTCAAGGGCAAGATCAGGGTAGGCAATCTTGTATTGTGCAAATTTTGTATCCCAATCGGATTCCAGGTCTTTCCCCTCATCGACCTTGGTCAGGAAATGCGTTCTGACATCCTCAGGAACGTAGAATTTCTCATCAGCAGGCCAGCCGGCATTGGCTTTTGCCTGCGCTATTTCATCCCATCCAGGTGGCGCTCCGTGGGCATTCGCTGTACCAGCCAGCGTGGGCAAACCATCGCCAATCGTTGTTTTAACAATAATTAACGAGGGACGGGGGTCAGATTTTGCCTCATCAACAGCACTGACCATTGCCTCGACATCAAAAGGATCATCCACACTGGTCACATGCCAGCCATAGGCTTTAAAGCGCGCCCCTCGATCTTCTGTAAAGGCAATATCCGTGGGTCCGTCAATGGAAATTTCATTGTCATCGTAAAAGTAAATTAATTTTCCAAGCCTGAGATGACCGGCAAGAGAGGCAGCCTCTGAGGCAATACCTTCCATCAGGTCGCCGTCGGTAACGATCCCAAAAGTGTAATGATCCACGATCGCGAAGTCAGGGCGGTTGAATTCTGATGCCAGATGGGCTTCAGCAATTGCCAGACCAACGCCATTTGCAAAGCCCTGCCCCAAAGGACCGGTGGTGACTTCCACACCGGGTGTCAATCCATATTCCGGGTGACCGGGTGTGATGCTCTCCCACTGACGGAAGGATTTCAGGTCATCCATCGTCACATCATAACCGGTTAGATAAAACATGGTATACAGCAGCATGGAACCATGCCCACCAGAGAGCACAAATCGATCCCGATCAAACCACTTCGGGTTCTTAGGATTATATTTGAGAAGCTTCATCCACAAGGCATAGGCAATTCCCGAGGTGCCCATGGGCAGCCCAGGATGCCCGGATTTTGCGGCTTGGACACCATCAACTGATAGGAATTTAATGGCGTTGATTGCTCTTTTTTGCAAAGACTCGTTATTCATTCTACGTTGCTCCTTTCTATTTTTAACCTCAATCATTTTACCACGTGAGGGCGTCGATAGACTGGCACAAAGCCACGCTTCCAATGCCATTCAGAAATTTTCTTCAAAACTTCATTCATTTTATGAGACAAATTTCTTTGCTCCCTTTCGATGCCAGGGTGGAAAGGATGGAAATCTGAAATGAAACAGTTGAGAAGTTTTATGTTCACGGGTCGCTGCAGGGTATTCAGATTGCGATTGTCCTTGGAGTCCTTTTTGATAACCGAGCCCATCCTTGCCACTCTTCATCACGATCTTTCCAGAATCAAGCCGACACCTTGTTAATTCAAATAACTGACAATACAATTATTTAGAGGTGCTTATGAAAAAGACCACGTACATCATTATGGCATTTGCAATTTCTTTGTTGGGTGTGTTATGGGTCAGCCTGACGCCGATCCTCTTTCCCTCTGTTCACGCTGAAGAAGCCACTGCTGCACCCCATGCGGGGTTTATGGCTCCACCCTTCGAACTTCAGACATCCGATAACCGCAATCTTTCTCTGGCAAATTATGAAGGGAAGCCCCGGTTGGTTTTCTTTTGGGCGTCTTGGTGTTCGGTCTGCAAGGCAACCATGCCCGGTTTACAAAAGGTTTATGAGACATTCCAGGAGGATGGGTTTGAAATCCTGGCGATCAATTCAACTTCCCAGGACAACCTTCAAAATGCCCTCCAATATTATCAAGCCCAGGGTTACACCTTTCCCATGCTTTTAGATCAGGATGGTGAAGCAGCGCATGCATATCAAATCCGGGCTTTGCCAACAGCGATTCTGATCAATCCGGATGGTACCATTTCTGAGGTGATCATTGGTTCGGGCGTGAGCCAGGGCTATCTGACCGCTGCATTGAGCAGCCTGTTTGAGGGAAAGGAATAAAGCGCCCATGTTTCCTGTCATCGATCTCGGTCCCTTTGCCATTCAGGCCTCAGGTTTGAGTCTTCTACTCAGCCTCCTGGTCGGATTCTGGCTTACCGGTCTTTTCGCAAAAAACCTTGGTACAGCAGGCGATGTGATAGAAAACAGCGTTTTTTATGGTTTGCTCGCCGGCATCGCAGCTGCCCGGGTCGGCTTTTTTCTAAAAAACCCAGTTGTATTTGCTGATGCGCCATTAAGCCTGCTGTCTCTTTCCCCAACGATGTTCGAACCCGGGTTTGGCTTGCTGGTTGGCGGTCTGACCGCCTTAATTTTCGCCCAAAAGAAACAGGCGCCTTTATGGCCAACGCTCGACACGCTCACACCTCTGATGGTATTTCTCTATGCCGGCATTCAAATTTCAGACCTGGCTGCTGGAGATCATTACGGGCTGCCGACAACACTCCCCTGGGGGATCCAGCTCTGGAATGAGGTTCGCCACCCGGTCCAGCTATATGCTCTTCTTTTATTGACGATTCTCGTGGTTTGGATGCTCATTCAGACTCGAGGACTAAAATTCACCGGTTTCTTACGCAGCGGCATTCTGTTTAATATTATTCTGGCAGGCTTGAGCAGCATCACACTGCTGACACGTGCTTTTGTTGCATCAAAAGACCTGATCAGCAGGTTGGACATCTCGCAATTATTCGCCCTGCTTGTTCTGGTGACCGCACTTATCATAATCTATGTGCTTTTGTTCAAGTCTCAGCAACGGATTGAAGTGATGATCAGCCTCGGATCCAACCTTGACCCAGTCCATCATTTGGCAGCAGCGCTTAATGAAATAAAAAAGCAATTTCGCATTCGCCTGGCTTCCAGCCTGTATCAGACGGAGGGAGTCAGAGATGCCAAACAGGGTATGCAGTTTCTCAATCAGGTGATTGAAATCGAAACAAACCTGCCCTATACTGAATTGATCGCTCAGCTCAAACAGATTGAAAAAGAATTGGGTAGAGACCCGCAAAACCGCAAATCAATTCCTATTGATCTTGATATCATCACCTATAATAAAGATGTGTTTACCTGCAATGGCCATCAAATACCTGATCCTGACCTTCAACGTTACCGGTACATCGCCCAACCCTTGGCAGAGATCTCGCCCACCTTCCGGCATCCTGCCAATGGGAGAAGTATTAAAAAGATCCTATCATCGATCGGGGACAAATCACAAATAACAAAAATCACTGAGGTTGAAAATGGACTTGAAGAATAAAACCGCCCTCATTACAGGCGGTGGCATCCGCCTTGGACGGGCTTTTTCGCTGGCGCTGGCAAAAGAAGGCGTCAATTTAATCATCCATTACAATCGCTCTGAAGCACCAGCCCTGGAAACCGCAGAAAAGGCACGTCAGTCAGGCGTCAGGGCTGTGGCTGTGGGGGCTGATTTTAATCGCCTTGATGAGGTTGAAAGCTTATTCCCCCGTGCCCTGGAGCATTTTGATCATGTGGATATCCTGATTAACAGCGCAGCCATTTATTTGCGTGGAAGCGGGTTGGAAACAACCCGTCAAATCTGGGACACACAATTTCGAATTAACCTGCAAGCGCCCTTTCTTCTGATCCAGGCATTTGCACGCCAACTGCCTGAAAATCTTGTGGGCAGCATATTGAACATTGCCGATGCACAGATTATCCAGCAAAAACCAGACCACTTTGCCTATCGCCTGACCAAACAAGCTGTCCTGGAGATGACCAGGATGTTTGCGATGGAACTGGCGCCACGCATCACAGTGAACGCTTTAGGGTTGGGAATCATGCTCCCGCTGGCAGGAAAAGAAGATGTCGATCTTGACGCCTATGCCCAAAAACATGTCCCCCTCGGACGTGTCGGCAGCCCGGAAATTGCAGCAGAAAACGCCCTCCATCTGATCAGGAGCGATTTTACGACAGGCGCGTTTTTGCGCGTGGATGGTGGACAATACCTTTAGTTTGTTCCTGTCATCATCCAAAAACGGGGATGGCGGCGCCCGTGATGATATCTGCTTCGGGTGAAGTCAGGAACAGGATCACACTGGCAATTTTATCCGGTGATACCCATTTCGAAAAATCAGCACCCGGCATGGCCTGCCGGTTCTCCGGCGTGTCAATCACACTCGGGATCACACAATTGACCTGTACATTGTGGGATTTCAATTCCGCTGAGATGCTTTCGGTCAATCGAAGCAGTGCAGCCTTTGCCGCAGAATAAGCACCCGCTTTTGCCCCACCTGTTAAAGCGGCTTTCGCACCGATGGTGATTATTTTACCCTCACCTGAATCGATGATATCAGGCGCAAATGCAGCGCTCGCAGTTAAAAATGACCGTACATTGAGGTCCATCATCTTTTGCCAGGCGTCGGAGGAAATCTGATGAACCTGCTCGCCTGCTGCGTACCCGCCCACGGTGTGCACCAATATCGACACCGTGCCAAAGTTTTTTCGAATGGTTTCTGCAAGCTCTACCAAATCATCACGGTCAAGCACATCGACGTTCTCATAGATGTGTAAGCGATCTTTATCGTCGGCGTCTCTGAAAATATCTGATAAGCGACCGGCTCGATGGTCGAGGGCACAAACCTGCCCCCCCGCCGCCAGGTAGGCTCGGGCAACTGCCTGACCCAGGTTTCCCGCGGCGCCAGTCACAACGATAATTTTATTGCTAAAATCCATGTCTCAATCCTTTCATTCAAGGTCAAATACGGGCACAATATACGTCAACTCAATCCATTCATCCCATAATTCGCTGGAAATCCCGGTCTGAATTGCTTCTTGTTTGGTAAATTTTTCTTTATCATTAATTAATTTTGCCAGGATTTCACCGTTTTCAAAACCGCCTCTGAAATCATGGTAGATTCTTTCGCCGTCAAAGTAGCACCATGGTGCCAGCATAAACGCCTGGTTTAAAGTTGGTTGAAGAGGTGAAAATTTTAATTGTTCTCGCTTCTGAGATTGGCTGATAATCCTCGCGTAGGATTCAACCTGTTTTTCGTAATTCAGTTCGGATTGCAGGTAAGCCCTGATTGGCTCCGATGGCTTTTTCTTGCCCTTGAAATAAGCCATGATCCGTTGGGCAGCATCATCGATATCACCATAATGAACTTTGTCAATCAGTTCCTCAGGCAATAAAGTGCGGTGAACGCCTGCCCGGACAACAATACTGGGAGTCCCACACGCCAGGGACTCGTAAGCCACATTGCCAAAAGCTTCCACGATATTCCCCAGGCAAAGCGTCATATCAGCCAGACTGTACAACTCTGGCATCTCATCGATACGCATCCAGCGAATAAATTGAATATGATCCACCACGTCCAGATCCACCATCATTTGTTTCATCCGGTTATAAAAATTAATTTCTCCATCAGAAACCATCTCTCCGATCCATTCTGGAATCAGAACCCTCAAATTCTTCACGCCATGCCGATGTGCCAGGCGGTTAGCCACCCTGATCGTTTCAGAGAGTCCTTTGCCCGGTTCAGGTCTGTGAGGATGCAGGAGAATGAATT
>LSQX01371600.1_pt1 | contig 19501 bp, 12 predicted proteins | sample 654561 | NCBI WGS metagenome assembly LSQX01 (sample SAMN04489861, study PRJNA283612) | anaerobic digester metagenome | isolation source: 4 biogas reactors fed with cattle manure at either 37C or 55C with and... | place: Denmark: Kongens Lyngby | collected 2014
GCTCTCCCAAAAATCATTTCCCCCGTGAGGGCTTAGCTTATTTATATTATTAAAAACCCTGCCCTCCTGAAGTACTCTAAAAGATGATAATCTTTCGTCAGAGGCAACTATTTCCTCTTTTGATGACATATTACCCATATTGATCCAGACATCTGCTTCATTACCCCACACCAGGGCGTTTTCAAAAGAGATAACATAACTTTCACGCGAACTATTATCTTTCCCCAGATAATGTCCGCCGGCATCCGCAATTATATTAGCCATATATGAATTTCCTCCCGGCACCCACCATGACCCGTTATAGGAAGAGCCTACCAGTACTTTTGGTTTACCTGCCGTATTTGCTGTCTGTTCTTTTAGTTTAAGATATTCTTCTTCAATATGCAGAAAAAGATCACCAGCAAGATCCTCCTTCTCAAACAAGCTTCCCAGGAATTTAATCCATTCTGCTTTGCCCAGTGGTGACTCTTCAAGATACTCTGCAACAATAATGACAGGTACACCCAATTCCTTCAGCTTATGAACATAAGCTGTAATTTCACTGCCAATACCATATACGATTACCAGATCTGGCTGCTGACTGACAAGCAGTTCATAATTCAGATTCTGTCCATAGCCAACATCATGAATATACCCTGTTTCAAATCTTTTCCTGATATCCGGATTATTGATATACCGGCCACCTGAAATACCCACAACTGACCCTGACTCATTTAATGCATCCAAATAGGCAAGATGAGTAGTAGAAAGGCAGATTACCCTGCGTACAGGTGTCCTGATAATATTCTTTCCGTCAGCAAACCCGGGTATATTTGTTTTTTCATTGAAGAGAAAATACTCAAATACGATGTTGTCAGCTCTTTCCCACGGATTCAGTACTGTCAGTTTTGTATAGTTCCCAAACTTCTCAATTCTGAAACCGTTTGCATAACTGTTTGTTCCGGTTTCCCCTTTTTTTTGTCCCACAGGAGATGAGCAACTAATATTAATCCAGATCAGGATAACAGCTATTAAAAAATTGTTTCTCATATTTTTAATACCACGGAATATATGATACTTTTTTAACTATCGTCCCGGTACCTGTTTTAAATCTTACAAAGTATACACCCGGCAAATTTCCCGATAAATCGATTCTCACTCTCCTTCCCTGCATATTTGAAAACTTCGCCTGAACTGCCTGTCCGATAATATTGAAAACACTCAGGTCATTCACATCTATATCCCTGCCAGCTTCAAATGTAAAGATATTTCCGGTCGGATTCGGGTAGACCAGGGCATCTTCAGGATTGTTAACCAAAGGGGTATCATTAACCATCACATCCACATTGCAGGCAACCAGCTCCATAACATTGGACATTGAATAATTGCCTGTATTCTCCTCCTTGAAGTCATACCATAAGCCGTCTTCGCGAAAGCAGAAGAAATTTTCCTTCCCCGGCAACCTTACTGATTGAAATAATACGAAAGTATCCAGGGGTTGAATGCCTGTCAGTTCAATACCCACAAAAAAAGTATCTGCGGGTTCAACAGTCTGGCTGAATTCAATAAAATTCATTGCTCCCTGATGAAGAGTACTGATCTTTACTTTTTCTGAGTGAATGAGCACTTCCGGTAATACTCCTCCGTTATATATGTTAACAGAGATTTCGCTGCCAGACCTGCTGTCATTAAGCACGATTTTGCCAATCCCCAGTGAAACCCCGGATAGTTGTTCATTCCCTCTGACCGAGAAACGTTCGGCAATAGTTGTTATACCTGCACTGTTAGTACCGCCCCAGTAACCTGCAAACTGGTCTGCATCAATTAAAGTTACATTCTCGTGATGATCCCCGTCATTCAGGTTTGTGAATGCCAGACACAGATCTTCGGCAACATTAAACCTACTGCCGTCTATTTGTTTTACTCCCGAATTTAAAGGATCAAGCCAGTATTTTAACTGCCTGGAAGAATCATTCCGGAAATCCCATGCCAGGTCAAACCGTGCAAAATAATCATTGTATGGATAACCGCAATAAGCATCACCACCGGTAAGGGTGCCAATCACATTCTGAGAAGGGTCTAACAGTGGCCCCCCGGAAGAACCATTTTCTGTAACCCCCATATCCCACTCAATTACTTTCAAAAACCCGTTTTTTATGTAACGACTACTTCCAACATCATAGATAACAGGCCTGTCTCTGTCAAATGAAATTTTTTTCAGGTGCCCTTCAGGCTGGTGTATGCTGACTGTTGAATCGGGAATATTGCCTGAGCTGTTCCAGCCGGAAAAATACGGTCTGAACGTGGGAGGAGGAGGCAGGGTAAGCTCAACAAGTGCAAAATCGAGACTGTCACTGTAAGCACGCACATAAGCCCCGGAGATCGAATTGGAAGGATCACCCTCTAAAACAGCACAATAAGGACTTTCATAATTAAATGTAAAAACAGCTGCCTCTGAATCCTGTGGTTTCGTGAAACAGTGTGCTGCAGTAATTATATACGGCCTTTCATCTTCAGATGTGTTGTTAACCAGGGTACCGGTGCAGATATCGCTTCCTACAATAAATCTGCAGACTGCATCTTTCACATCATTCCAATCTTCAGCAATCTCACAGTTAACATCAACATGGCATTCACCCGGTAATTGTCCTGATGGCCGGTATTCATCATATTTTAATATCCCTGTAAAATCGTGATTAACCTGGCTGATAACAAAGTTGTATCTTTCAGCCAATCCTGCAGGGACTTCATACTGGATAGTAATTTCATCACCGGGAACAGGAGACACGGCAAATTTTCTGAACTTTTTATTATTGCCAGAAGTATAGGCACCCAGATAGTACTCCTCCTTTTCGTTAAAAAGAAACAGCCGTGTGCCGTCAGGAAGATGGAATTCTTCAAAAATAACATTGACAGATAAAGCGCCTTCAGACCGCAATTTCAGAATCCATACATCATATCCCTTTACATCTGAAACCCATAAACCTTCGGTTTCGGGTGAAATATTAACATCAAAACTATGCGCAAAACGAAAAGGTTTCAGAAATGGCTCTGCTTTTCTCTCTTCCTCTGCCAACCTTATCAGATCTGAATTGATTACACGCGGCATCTCCTTTACCGGAACGCCCCTGCTCTTCAGTACGGGTACCTGTAAAGGCATACCTCCCCGGGAGATCTGTCCTTTAACAATAAAAACAGAAAATGTAAAAATGGTTGCTAAAAAAAACCAACGCATAATTATACTTTTTTGCCAAAGTTAATATTTAATGTTAATCAAACAGTTTAAATTTAAAATCTGAATTTTAATATTTTTTTGATTATTTTGTTGGAAATAACGATAACACTGAGGTATTATGAAGGTATTGGTAATGTATGTTGATGAATTTAGTTATTCGCCTGCCGTGAAAAATCTTGAGACAGCAGATGAAGTGACCTCGGGTGAAAAATTCACTGACTCTATCCTGGCATTTATCCAGGTAGAAAAGAGTGATGAAGAGTTTGACATAAAAAGCAGGGAGAAAAAATTAGTAAACCACTTAAAATGGACTGCCCGTAAAAATGACTGTCAAAAGATCATCCTGCACTCTTTTGCCCATCTTTCTGAATCCAAGGCTTCTGCAGAGTACACAAAAGAACTCTTCACCCTTGCTGAAGCAAGGCTTCAAAATGGCGGGTTCACAACTGCCCAGACACCTTTTGGTTATTTTCTTGACCTTAGTCTGAAGGCTCCAGGCCATTCACTTGCAAGGATTTGGGCATCCCTGTAAATAACCGGTATGGCAAATGAATTTTTTGGGTTATTTTTCGGCAGAAGAAAAGCAGTGCGGTAATACAACAGTACAATTTCTCATCTTATCCTGTTTATGCTGCGCACCAGGGCCTCATCCTTACCAATTGCGCGGATAGCAAGATAGTCTAGAATAACTGCCACTAAAGGTATGACGGTAGGGATTTTAAAAACAACATTTACTTTATCAAAGCCGGCATATAAAAAGTATATTATTAAACCTGTCAATCCAATGAGCAATACAATAGTGAATGCAAGCAATCTTATCTGGAGAATCCGTTTTTTATATAAAAAAATTATTATTAAGTGCAGAACAGTTATCAATCCTATAAAAATCGTGATAGGCAATCCGTTGAAAATCACATCTTCACCACTGGTGATACCTTTTGCGCTAAAAATATAATAATCTCCTCCGGATGCAATCTCTGCAAATTCCGTTTTAAACATCAAAGCTGTTAATAAAGCTGCAATAAAAATAAATATAGTCTGTATTCTCTGAATCATGTTCTGATAAATAAAGGTGATGCAAAATTAAAAAATATTTGCTAAGTGCAGCGGTTTAACAGACTTTACCATTCCCCTACTTTCTCTGCTTCATTAAGATTAAGATACCAAATATATCCTTCCACAACATCAAAGCCACATTTTTTAAGAGTGCCGGCATATCGTTTTATCTGCCTGTGATACCTTTCAGTCATTTTATCCCCCCATTTATAATCCACAATCAATGCTTTTCTTCCCTTAATCATAATTCGGTCAGGCCTTAATATCTTATCTTTTGTAAGTAAATTTCGTTCATTTAATATCTGATATTTACCGTTGAACCATTCACCAACCAAAGGATTCTTCAATCCTTCCTCAAATTTCTTAATAATGCCGGCCTGTTCACTTTCACTTATCTTACCTTCTGCAAACGCCTTATTGCAGGATTTACGGAAATCGTCAGCCACTTCAACATTTTCCAGGATTTCATGAACCAGCTTACCAGCATTTTTTACCGGTTTATTCTTTTCCCCGTTAATAAGAAAATCCTCACTTTTCAATCGCAGGCGGATCCTGTCGCGATAATCATAAAAATGATAACTGCCGGGCCAGTCAGGCTCTATAATCTCCTTTTGGCCCTCCACCGGCGGAAGATGTCCGAAACGAAATTCAGTTTTATCATCATTCCAACTGTCAGCAAACTTACTGTCCAGTGCCATTCTGTCCAGTGAATTAACCAAAAGGGAGTTAAAGGCAACCGGAGGCTTAGGCATTTCATTACGGTCACTTTTTTCAAACGGATCTTTACAATTAACGAATAGTACAGACCTGGCACGGGTGAAAGCCACATATACAAGGTTAAAACTATCAATATAGCTATTTACTTTTTCCTCAATATAGTCATCCCTGAAAACTGTTTTCAAAAGCTTTTTACCGGCTTTTACAGGCACCAGGGGAAAACGGTTGAACGGGTCAATATCTGCCCGGCACCATAATATCGGTGCTCTATTGGAAGGCCAGGAAGTTTCCCAGTTAAAAAAGGGAAGTATAACGGCCTCAAATTCAAGTCCTTTAGCTTTATGCACAGTGAGCAACCTGACAGCATCCACGTCCTGGTTGACACTGACAGAAACCTTATATCCTTCTTCATTCCACCATAACAACAGGTTTGTCAGGTCATTTGAAAATGTTGCTTTCTCTTCAGCAGCTTTATCCAAAAGTGTTTGCAAAAATGGTATTTCTGATTTTATAGAAAAAAGTCCGAAGAGGTTACATATCTCAGATACTGTTTCTTCAGGGGATAACAGCAACAACTTCTCCTTAAGTTCTTTCAATATCGGACCAAGTTCAGCTTCAAAAACTGTATCAGTATCATTAACAATCCTGCTCTCACCTGGATTGTTTTGAGTACGGCTCGCATCTGCCGGAAAAATTCCGGATTGATTCAGGCGTGGTTTCAACCATGACAACCAAAAATGCAAAAGAGCAGTTTTACTGATCATGTTTTCCGGTTCTGTAAGGAGGCTGACAGTTAGCATAACCATATTAACTCCCTTAGAAACAGAGAGAAACAGCGATTCACCAGAGATAACCGACAAATTATATCTCTCATTACCGGGTAGATTAGAGGCGGCTAGAAATTTTTCTATAATCCTGGGGCCCTCTTTATTCTTCCTTATAAGTATAGCTGTGTCAGAAGCCTTAATGCCCTTATCCTGCAAATATTTAACCTGTTCAAGTAAAAGATCAACCGAATTATTATCAAAATCTTCTGAAGGTAACAACTTTATCCCGGCAAGGCCGGTGGTCCCAGCCTGGCTGTTACCCGGCTGTTGCAGAAAATGTTCATATATCTGTGCAAATCGTTTTATATATTTTTCATCTTCTATCTCAGTGAGTATAAATTCCTCAAACAGGCACTTAATGTGGCCGGTTACCTCATTGTTAAATCTTATAATATTTTTACTGCTGCGCCAGTTTTTCTCCAGGGGAATCTCAAAAGGAGGATAATGGGGAAAATCGGTATTTATTTTAAATGCCAGTATATTCCAGTCACTGTTACGCCAACGGTAAATTGACTGTTTAACATCACCTGCAACCAATGCAGAGTATCCTTCCGACAAGGCATTCGCTATCAGTGGTTTGAAGTTATTCCATTGGAGTGCAGATGTATCCTGGAATTCATCGATAATATAATATTTAAACCAGTTACCTGTTTTTTCATAAATAAACGGAGTATCGGTTTCGCCAATAATTTTACTCAACAGCAGATTAGAATCTGAAATTTGCAATATCCCCTTTTCATGCAGCAGGTTTTTGATCTCTTCCCTGAGGTCAGTTAAAATTCCGAGAACCCTGATCCTACTCAGTACCTCTTTAGCAGCAAGATATTTTGGTTCATTATCATTGCGAAATCTTATTATTTCTATCAGCAGGGGCCTTAACTGCGTTTCAACTATACTGAATATCTTCTCTTTTTGTTTGCTACTTTTGGCATACCACTTTTCAGAATCCTCTGCACATGATGTAACTGTATTTGTTATCTCAGGCAGATCTCCTGAGGCCAGCCTGGAAAATACATTTCCTATTCCCCTGCTTTTACCGGAAAAATCATCAATTGTCAATCCACCTGCAAAAATAATCTCAACACCCTTTTCCCCTCTGTCCTTAAGTGCATTGTCAAAATAAGATATATATCTTTTAAGTTCTTTACGCACGGTTTCAAGGTTATCCCGCGTATACTCCGAATCTTTATCATGAGGAAAAAAAACCTGAAATTTTTCTTTGAAAAGCTCGTTGCCAAGAGCTCTTATGTCATCTTCTATCTTATGGCTGAAATTATCCATAATTTTTTCTTTACTGAATTCAACCAGCCATTTACGAAGATTCCGGTCAGTATCAATACCTGACAGCATTCTGTCTGTTGCCTCATTCAGTATCATTTCATCTTCCATCCCCAGGGTAAATTGGGGAGATATCCCTGTTTCACGGTTAAAAGCCCTGATTATACGTTGTGTAAATGAATCAATGGTATTAACTGCAAACCTGCCGTAGTCATGAAGAATATTTTTCAAGGCTTTCGATGCTCTCAGTCTGATTTTATCCTCATCAAAGATCAAAGACTCTTTCAGCATTTCCAGATAGTCAGAATCCTTATTGCCAGAAAGCAAAAAAAGTTGACGAAGGATCCGTATTTTCATTTCATTAGCTGCTTTATTGGTAAAGGTTACAGCCAAAATGTGCCTGTAGTTGTAAGGATTAGAAATAATCAGCTTCAGATATTCATAAACAAGATGAAATGTTTTACCCGACCCTGCTGAGGCTTTATAAACAGTTAACATGACTATAATTGAATTCAGTAATTAACAACCTTAATAAATGCTAAAATCCGGGACTCCTGGTGACACTGACACTGGTTCCGATCTTAAAATTCCTGGAAACATTATATTCCATAAAAAATGTGGAACCACGAAAATCATAATTGCCAATACCCCTGTTTGGTAATGGGGCGCTAAAAATAGAATTTCCTCCGTAACTGAAGCCTCCAAGCGATATCCGATCGTTTATTTTATAATTTGCACCACTAAAAACAGTTCCGTTTCTGATAAATGGGGAAAAAGCCAAACCCGGTGAAAATGGAAAAAAACTACCTGTGAAAAACTGATTATAATTAAATTCCGAAATAAAATAATTTCGTCTTCTGGCAAGTTCTGAGTCAAAGTTAAAATCAGGTAACTGAACAGGGTTTAAATGATTGTATAATAAAAGTTCTGCCGGTAGCGGATTGTTATACATGTAATTCCGGGATGTATCTGAAATTAAGGAATCATTTTCAGAAACTTCAGGCATCAGCAGCTCCTGAGCTGTAGATCCGCAATATACAATTATTAACAACAACAATATCCGTAATTTCACGGCACTCCTCCATTATAATTAATACTTCAAAATTAATATAATTGATTAGAAAAAATAATCTTCTGAAAATCCTGTTTCGCAAAATTATAATTCCTCAAATAAGGGACCTCCTGTTTTGATAAATCTTTTCAATTGCATCAACTATATCACTCATATGATTTCAGCTTTTTATTAATTAACAAATTCCCTACTCTAATACCAAAGTACAAAAACCAGCTTAAAAAACAGTTATATTTTATGTGAATTTATTTGGATAAGTCTTTATTCCAAAATACTTTTGATACAAAACTGCAAACCTTTAAAACCAATAAATCTAAACCCTTATAACTTTATAATATTAATCCTATGTTAATATCTCTCATTTGAAACCGGATTGCTGATGCTATAAATATTTTTTGGCTGTAAAGTACTTTAATTTTGTTAAAAAAAACTAACTTCACATTCTGAAACCCATGGTAGTTATATTTAACTATATATTGTTTGAGGATTTACCCAGGACAAGTATCATTCATTTTTTTACTGTAATTGCTGCAATTGTCACAATTGTAATAATTTATAAATACAGAATAGTCCCTGAGGTAAAATATCTCATATGTATTTTGGCCAGTGCGGCGATCTGGGCATTTACCTATGGTATGGAATTTTTGTCATCAGAATTTGAAGAAAAGGTGCTATGGTCAAAACTTTCATATTTTGGAATAACTTTCATCCCGGTGTCATATTTTTTGTTCACTAAAGCATTCAGTCAAAGAACAGATTTAATTAAGTCAGGTGAGAAAATTCTTATCTCAATTATCCCATTAATCACACTAGTCCTTATAATTACAAATGATTACCACAAACTTATCTGGGCAGAGGTTATCCCTGATAATGAAAAAAATATGATCCTTTATAAATACGGAATCTGGTTTTGGCTGTTCTGGCTCTATTCGTTGCTGATAATTTTATTAGGAATTTATAATCTTTCCCGTTCTTTTAATAAATATACAGGATACTATAATGCACAAGTGATAATTTTACTGCTTGCCACATTGATTCCGCTCATTGGAAATACGATGTATGTGACCGGACTGACTCCGGTTCCAGGATTTGACCTTACACCGGTATTGTTTATATTCTCAGGGATAATTATCACAACAGGTATAATAAGTTATGGGATGTTTGAGCTGGTACCCCTGGCAAGGAATAAACTCATTGACACCATGGAGGACGGAGTTTTAGTGGTAAACACAAAAGGAATTATTGAAGACCACAATCCGGCATTATTAAGTATTTTAAGGATAGAAGGCAGACAGATAATAAAAAAGCCGTTGAAAGAGGTCTTTGCCGGTTATAACGAACTGATTAATGCTACAAAAAATAACGAAGTTGAACAACTGAACATCGAAATTAACTTAGAAGATAAAAATAATTATTATCAGGTACGTATTTCACCGTTACTGAACCAGAAAAATATAGTAGCAGGCCACCTTGTTCAAATACACGATATTACTACCCTAAAGCAGGGAGAGGAAAAAATGATCGAAACTAACAGGCATTTACATGAAGAAATTAAACAGCGGGGCAAACTGATTGATGATCTGGATGCATTTGCACACACTATTGCTCATGAACTTCGCAATTCACTCGGTTCTATATACTCATCCAGTGAAGTCATAAAAGAGAGCCTTTCAGCTATTGCAGATGCAGATTTTCTGATAGAATTATCTGATCTTATGCGAAATTCTGCACAAAAGGCAATGCACATTACGGAAGAATTACTTATACTTGCCACAGTCAGGAATGAAAAGATTGACAGAAAGCCGCTTGACATGAAATCAATTTTTCATGAAGCTGAAAATCAACTTAGTGGAATGATAAAGGAATATGAAGCCCGGATCAATTCACCCGGTACATGGCCTGAAGCATTGGGACATGCTCCATGGATTGAAGAAGTTTGGGTAAATTATATCAGTAATGCCATAAAATACGGGGGGACCCCTCCCGTAATTGAGGTAGGGGCTGACCAGCCATCAAACAATTTTGTTAAATTCTGGATAAAAGACAACGGCAATGGCATTACTGAAGATGAACAGACAAAACTTTTTAAGGAATATGCCAGGCTTGCCCCGGAAAAAGCCTACGGATACGGGCTTGGTCTTTCAATTGTCAAACGAATAGTGGATAAACTTGGAGGCAGGGTAGGTATGGAAAGCACCGGCCAACCCGGTGAGGGGGCCAGATTCTGGTTTGAACTACCTGTTAACTGAAAAATAAATTATTGTTATGCAAGCATATATATTCCCCGGACAGGGTGCGCAGTACCCGGGTATGGGTAAAGACCTGTATGAAAAATCATATGAAGCAAAATTACTCTTTGAAAAAGCAAATGATATCCTTGGATTCAATATTATAAAAATTATGTCCGAAGGAACTGCCGACGAGCTGAAACAAACAAGGGTGACCCAGCCGGCAATATTTTTACATTCTGTGCTTCTTGCCGGAACTGTTAATGAATTTAATCCCGGAATGGCAGCAGGCCACTCACTGGGAGAATTATCTGCACTTACAGTGAGCGGTGCGCTCTCTTTTGAAGATGGTCTGACACTGGTATCAAAACGTGCAGCAGCCATGCAGAAGGCCTGCGAAGCAAAACCTTCTGCTATGGCAGCGATAATAGGACTGGATGATGAAATTGTTGAGGAAGTATGTGCTGCAGATGAGGATATTGTAGTAGCAGCAAATTATAACTGTCCGGGTCAACTGGTTATCTCAGGCGCAGTGGAGGGGATAGACCGTGTATGTAAAATTCTTGCCGGTAAAGGGGCCCGGCGGGCAATTAAACTTTCTGTAAGCGGCGCATTCCATTCCCCTTATATGGAACCGGCAGGGAAGGAACTGGAAGCTGCTATCAAGTCAGTAATCTTTAAAAATCCTGACTACCCTGTTTATCAAAATGTTAATGCAGAGCCTGTTACTGACCCGAAAAAAATCAGGACAAACCTTATATCACAATTAACATCTCCGGTGAGATGGACTCAAACTATTCAGAATATGATAAATGATGGCGCTACATCATTTATTGAAATAGGGCCGGGAAATGTACTGCAGGGACTGGTAAAAAAAATAAACAGGAACGTAGAGGTCAGTGGCATTGATAAACTGCTGTAAAAGCTAACCCGAAAATCCCTTGACGATTTATGGCCTCTTCCTGGTTGTCAGCAGTTATTTCCGCACTCTTTTTCAAGGTTCCGCCTCTCTATCTGAAATGTGGTATGCCCGATATTAAAACGCTCCTTCAGTTCTGACTTCAATTCTGATATAAATTTATCGTCATTACCAGCCGGCATTACCAGATGAGCAGTCAGAGCTGCCTGGGTAGTGCTCATTGCCCATATATGCAGGTCATGCAAATTTTCCACACCGGCTTGTGATTCAATGAACTGACGGACTTTATCTATGTCAATATTTTTGGGTACAGCATCTAATGCAAGGTTGACAGAATCAGAAAAAAGTCCCCATGTACCATATAAAATGACCGCGATAATAATAAAACTCATCAGGGAATCAATCCAAAACAAACCAGTTACGTTGATCAGGAAACCTGCCAGAACAACCCCCAGCGATACGGCTGCATCTGCTGCCATATGAAGAAATGCTCCTCTTATATTCAGATCATGCTTCTGTCCTTTAAAAAAAAGCAGTGCAGTCAGGGTATTTATTACAACACCGATTCCGGCAACAATCATTACCTGCTCACCTGCTACCGCCTGTGGATCCTTTATCTTGTTATATGAATCCCAGCCTATTGCTATAACTGCGGCAAATAATAGAAAAGCATTCAGTATTGCCACAAGAACTGTGGTTTTTCGCAAACCATAAGTATATTTCCCCCGGGGCCTGATGGTAGCAAGCCAGGAGGCAGTCCAGGCAAATACAAGTCCCAGGACATCACTGGCATTATGGCCGGCATCTGCAAGAAGGGCCGAAGAATTGGAAATAAGCCCATAGATGATCTCAACTGCGACAAAAACTATGTTCAGTATGATCCCTATAGCAAAAGCCCTGTTATAGGATGTATGATTCTGACTGTGCAAATGTGCCATAGTTATATAAATTCAATCACAAGTTACCTATTTTATATGCCAATTATTACAAAGCTTCTATTAAATAATCTAACAATCTACTAACAATCAGGTTCAAATTGTCATTTATTATTATATTTTACCACACTTTGATTTTTTTTGCGATTTTTACATAAAATTAGTATAAAAACCGGTCTTGGAGTCAGTTGTAAAAAAAAGAATATTAGTGTCAGTTACCAGCGACCTTGTATCAGACAACAGGGTGCATAAGGTATGTACAGCACTGCATGAATTGGGATTTGATGTTTTGCTGACAGGCCGCAAAATACCAGGAGGGCCAGACCTGTCACCCCGTAAGTACAAAACAAAACGGTTCAAACTGCCCTTTAATAAAGGATTTTTCTTTTATGCATGTTTCAATCTCAGGCTCCTGGGGCTTCTGTTAGTTAATAAATTTGATGTTCTGCTTGCAAATGATCTTGATACTCTGCCCGCCAATTTTTTGATAGCCAAAATTAAAAATAAACCTCTGGTGTATGACAGCCATGAATATTTTACTGAAGTACCTGAACTTGTAAACAGAAAATTTGTAAAACATATATGGGAGTTTATGGAACGCATTATGCTGCCTCATATAAAATATGCATATACTGTCTGCGATTCAATTGCAGATATTTATTCCGCCAGATATAGAACCAGCTTCAGGGTTGTAAGGAATATTTCCTCCTACAAATATGCACCCCCGGAAGATGTGGAGACGGTTTCAGGATCTGAAAAAATAATATTATATCAGGGAGCTTTAAATGAAGGGCGGGGACTTAAACAGGCTGTCATGGCCATGAAATTCATTGAAGGTGCCAGACTGATTATTGCCGGCGACGGCACTATTAAAAATGAATTAATAAAACTTATTGACAATCATAACCTTCAACAAAAAGTACAATTGACAGGCAGATTGTCTATTGAGGAACTGGCCAGACTCACTCCCAGGGCTTCGGCAGGATTATCCATTGAAGAAGACCTGGCTATGAATTACCACTTTGCCCTGCCTAATAAACTTTTCGACTATATACAGGCCCACGTGCCTGTGATTGTTACTAATCTGCCAGAAATGGCTGCAGTTGTGAAACATTATCAGATTGGACTGGTGATATCTTCACATGAACCGACTGAGCTTGCAGAAGCAATCAGAACAGCGTTGTTTAACACAAAACTGAGAGAAGAATGGAGAAAGAACCTGAAAACAGCAACAGAAGAACTTACCTGGGAAAATGAAAAAAAAGTTCTTTATGACATATTTAAAGCTTTTTTGTGACTTAATTTTTTAATATTTAAATACTAAACAAGGGAAATGAACAGTTATTCTGTAAGAAACTTCAAAAACCTGATATGAGCATTCCGATAAAAACCGGGACACAAGAATATGATTAAACCATATGAATAAACTCAAACGCGGGTTCCATGTTGCTGAGGTGTTAATATAAAGTAGTAACAATAATACGCAATTAGTAATCGATAACATAAGAATGATTTATACACATGAAAACGACACATCTTATTTTTTTTATACTGTCATTCATAATTCAAACACAGTTTCAACTCTATGCACAAAAAACAGAATACTACGGTACAGTTGAGCAGGAGGTAAAACTGGGAAGGGAGTTGTTCATGCAAGGCAAATACAATTCAGCTTTCAGACAGTTTGAAAAGGTTCAGAAAAAAGCAGATCCAAAGTCTGAAATATATTCTGAGGCAATATTCTATAAATCAGTATCAGCACTTAAATCTGGAAATTCAGCAGGTTATAAATTACTTGGCAGGTTTATCGAGGACTATCCGGAAAGTCCTTATATAGACAGGGCTTGGCTGAACCTCGGCGATTACCAGTTTGAACACAAACATTATCAGGCTGTTTTGCAAAGTTACAGCAAAGTTGACCGTACCTCATTAAATCCAAATGACCGGATTCAGTTTCAATACAGAAACGGGTACTCCCACCTTATGATGGAGAATAATGAGCAGGCACTCAGGGAATTTACAGAGATTAAAGATGCAAATAACCTGTATAGCAGGCCTGCAACATACTACTATGCCCACATTATGTATCTTAATGAAAATTATCAGTCAGCCCTGGAAGGTTTTACAAAGTTAAATGACGATCCGGTATATTCAAGGGTTATCCCGATCTATGTAAGCCATATATTTTACAAACAACAGAAATATAATGAAATAGTTAACTATACAGTCAATATTATAGATGACGTTGAGGAGGAGCATAAAAGTGAATTATCCAAGATAACAGGTGATTCATACTTTCACCTGCGCGAATACGACAAAGCATTACCTTACCTGGAATATTACTACAACACACCCTCCCTGAAAACAAGGGAAGATAATTATATCCTGGGGTACTGTTATTATCATTCTGAACAATTCCAAAAAGCAGTTCCTCTGTTGGAGAATGCCTCACAAGGTAAGGATGAAATGGCACAAAATGCTTATTATCACCTTGCTGATTCATATATCAAATTAAATGATAAAGAGAAAGCCAGAGTTGCATTTGAAGCTGCCTCTGAATTTGATTTCAATGAAAGGATTAAGGAAGATGCGCTTTTCAGCTATGCTAAACTTACTTATGAACTGTCATATTCTCCATTTAATGAAACTATAAAAGCATTCGACCGCTATATTACACTTTATCCCAATTCTCAAAGAAATACTGAAGCCTACCGTTATCTTACCGAAGTTTTTATGGTAACGAGAAATTACAGGGATGCAATAAGTTCAATTGAGAAAATTGAGATAAAAACATCAGAAATATTAAAAGCTTATCAACGGGTTACATTCTACCACGGAATGGAACTGTTTAATAACCTGGCATATAACGAAGCTATAGACTATTTTGACCTATCGCTCCAAAATGGCAGTCACAGCCGGGAGTTAAATGCAAAAGCGCTTTATTGGAAAGCTGAAGCATTATACAGGGTAGGAAACTATGGGGAGTCGGCAGAGGTATACTCTGAATTTCTGCGCACTGCCGGGTCCTTTTCACTCCCTGAATATTCAGAAGCTGAATATAACCTGGGTTATTCCCGGTTTAAATTAGGTGACTATAGCGCAGCAGCTTCACATTTCAGGAATTATATAAACTCTGAGAAAGGCAACCGTACCGGTAAACTGGCTGATGCCTATAACCGCCTGGGAGATTACCATTTTCTCAATTCAAATTACAGTCTTGCCAGACAAAATTATCAGCAGGCCTACGATATGAACCTTTATGAACCAGACTATTCCCTGTATCAGATTGCTTTCTGCATGGGACTGGAACATAACCAGCAGGCAAAAATCAACAGCCTGGAAAGGCTGTTATCGGGATTCCCTGATTCAGATTACTCAGATGATGCATACTTCGAACTGGGACGTGCCCATGAGAGGCTGGGACAAATTTCGCAGGCTACAAAATATTACAGTGAAATTATATCGTCATATAAACAAAGTATTTATTACCCTAAGGCGCTGCTTCAAATGGGACTTATCAGTTTTAACAGCGGAGATTTCAACCAGGCTCTTACCAACTATAAACAGGTAGCGGAAAATTTTTCCGGCACACCTGATGCACAGGCAGCTTTACTGGGAATCAAAAACTGCTATGTGGAAATGAATAACGTTGATGCCTACTTCGCATATACACGTACCCTTGGGGGAGGAGCAGGAGTAGTAACAACCTCTGAACAGGACTCACTTATATATATGTCTGCAGAACGTTTGTATATGTCTGGTGATCCTAAGGCATCTGAACAGCTACAGAGATATCTCAGGGAATTTCCTGATGGCAGCTTCGTAATTAACACAAAATTCTACCTTGCCGAACTCTATTATAAAGAAGGAAGTTACTCTCTGGCAAATGACAATTATACCTTTGTAGCCGGGCAACCCAACAATATATTCAGCGAACAGGCCTTGTCGAGAGCTTCAGAGCTCACATACAATGCAGGAAAATACGAAGAGGCACTTGATCTGTTTAACAGACTGGAATCATTAGCCGGCTCAAAATGGAATACATTAAAAGCATACACCGGACAGATGAGGTGTAATTTTGAACTGAAGCGTTACAGTGAGGCAGTCCTTGCAGCCGGCAAAGTTAAAAATTCGGATGCAGTGAATGAAGCATGGATCAGAGAGGCTGATTTTATAGAAGGAAAATCTGAATACCTTACCGGACAATTTGCATCAGCCCTCGAACCACTTAAAAAAGTAGCTTCAGATACCAAGCTTGCACAGGGAGCTGAATCTAAATATCTTATAGCTGATATATATTATAAACAGAATCAAAAGAAACAGGCTGAAGATGAAATTATGGAATTTGTTTCAGAAGGTACCCCTTTCCAGTTTTGGCTGGGCAAATCCTTCCTGCTGCTGTCTGATATCTATATTGACCGTAATGATGAATTTCAGGCTAAACATACCCTTCGAAGTGTTGTTGAAAACTATGGTAATGACGAAGACGGAATAAAAGAAGAAGCAGCACGCAAACTGGCACAAATCGAAACCAGGGAGCAACAAGATCAGCAAAGAGCAAAAGATAGTTCATTCCAGCTGAAACTTAATTAATGAAATAAGCATCCCTGTTAAAACCAGGATAAGTATCATTTAAGCGAGTTACATGAATTACAGCCGAAAATAATAATATAAACAAATAAAATATCACTGACTATGTTTCGAAAATTAATTATATTGTTTCTGAGTATTCTTTCTGTGACTGCACCAATAAGGTCTTATGCACAAAAAGATACTACCCTTACAAGAGAGGTGGAAGTCATAAAACCTTATAACCCTGCTATCTCCGATGCAAACAAGATCAGCAGCATGCCAGAAGCCGAAGAGCCAAAGCATGAAAAACCAAGCTTTACATATAGTATATTCAGCCAGCCGGTCTTTAATACATTTTCTGTAAATACACTAAAAGCAGCTGCTTTTGCCTCACAACCAAAAGAGGATACCGGATTTGGACTTATCAGGGCAGGTGCGGGAAATTATAACAGACCTTACGGAGAATTATTCTTTAACAGCAGGAATATGAAAAATACAATATTCGGGCTGCACGGGAAACACCTCTCCTCACATGGGAAACTGAATCTGGAAGGTGGAGATAAGGTAGATGCCCCTTTTTCAGATAATGAAGCTGAAATGTATATCAAGCACTTCTTTAATAGATCCCTGCTCACTGTTAATATTGATTTCAGCCATAATGGATTTAATTATTACGGATATCCAAAAGATTCAATACCCTCTTTACTAAAAGATGAAGATCAGGAGATAAATTACCTCGGACAAAGACAGACATTTACCAGGGGGGGCTTTAATCTCAGCCTTGAAAATGCTTCAGCCGGAAAAAATGATTTCACATTTGACTTTGATTTTGATTACGACTATTTTAAATCAAAAACAGGGCAAACAGAACATTACGGAAAGTTTTTAGCCGATATAAAAAAACCATATTATAAGGGGGCAGGATTGCTGACTGCAGGAGTAAATGTTATCCATACAGACAACATTTTTAACCCTTATCTGATGGGGATGGGAAAAAACAGACAAATATGGATTACTGCACAACCTTCCTTTATGATCGGTGGAGATGTTGCAAATTTACAGATTGGGGCAAAAGGATGGTTTGTTCTGGACAGCAGTACTGATGCACTTGCAAAACTGGCACCGGTTGTTAAGGTCAATTTTATGCCGGTAGAGGAGATAATAAATATTTTTGCCGGCATAGACGGTAACTACTCGGCAAATAATTATTCGAAAATAGCATATGAGAATCCATATATTGACCCCAGACACCATGTACATAAAAATACATTTGAAAGATTCCGGTTCTATGGAGGTTTTGACGGCAAGCTAGCCCCTAAGACAAATTTCAAGATATCGGCAGACTATTCTATGTTCAAAAATAAACCGCTCTATTATCTTTTTAAATATATGAATAACGCTTCTATGCCGTCTTCATATATTGTTGATAATGATTTCGATGTTATTTATGACAACCTTGATCTTTTAAAATTTAACCTCGAAATATTTCATGCGTCATTTGAAAAAATGAATTTACTCATTTCAGGAAATTACTACGTTTATAAAATGGAATCAATGCAGGAAGCCTGGAACCTGCCCGACTGGGATGCAAAACTTTCTTTGGAATATAAAGCATCGGAACAGTTAAGTGTTGGGACCAGCCTCTTTTTTACCGGCAGCAGAAACGCTCTTATCTATTCATATCCCGGTGAAGATCCAAGGCCTCTGTCAAACGCAGACCTGCTACAGCTTGAAAATTTACAAACTGAAAAATATACTCTTGAACCAATATTTGACCTTAATTTTAATGCTGATTATAAAGTAACTGATAAATTTTCGGTTTTTGTTCATCTGAACAATTTTGCCTTCAATAAGTATCAGCACTGGTTAGGATATCCGGTACAAAGTTTCAATGTACTGGGTGGTTTGGGTTATGCATTTTAAGTGTATGTTAAAACTTAAAAATCAGTCCTTGCAAAGAGTGCAATCCCAGGCTCTTTTAAAATAGTCTTATTCTCTCATTTTCAGGTTAATATCTTGTTGAAAAATAAGCGTTAAAAAGCCGGAAAAAGGTCCGTTGCAACGGTTATTTTTAGTATATTTGCATTAATGGAATCAGTACTTCGTTTTTTTAAATATAATCCTGAATGCCAATGTTTTAACCTAAATGCAAAAATAATTATTTAAAACTAGCGGACGGGTACTGAGCCTTTTAATTTTCAATTGAAAAATTTATAGACAAAATAATGAACGAGATAGAAAATAAAATTATCCCGAAAGGGGGAAATGGGAACTATTCAGCTGCCAGCATCCAGATTCTCGAAGGACTTGAAGCTGTCAGGAAAAGACCTGCGATGTATATTGGTGATGTTAATGACAAAGGGCTTCACCACCTGGTATATGAAGNNATAGACAATTCAATTGATGAGGCACTTGCCGGTTATTGCGATGAGATTGATGTAATAATTCATCCTGATAATTCAGTAACTGTTGCAGATAACGGGCGGGGTATACCTACCGAAAATCATTCCGGAGAAAACAAATCTGCTTTAGAGGTGGTGATGACTGTGCTCCATGCAGGAGGTAAATTTGATAAAGATTCATATAAGGTTTCCGGAGGATTGCACGGAGTTGGCGTTTCATGTGTCAACGCCCTATCCTCTAATCTGAAAGCTGAAGTACGCCGAGAAGGCAAAATCTGGGT
>LSQX01348768.1_pt2 | contig 19500 bp, 18 predicted proteins | sample 654561 | NCBI WGS metagenome assembly LSQX01 (sample SAMN04489861, study PRJNA283612) | anaerobic digester metagenome | isolation source: 4 biogas reactors fed with cattle manure at either 37C or 55C with and... | place: Denmark: Kongens Lyngby | collected 2014
TGTTTCATACGATTAAAATTATTTTTTACATTACGGTCGCATGCTACACGTCATTCATTTTCATGTGGTTTGGGTGAAATTTTGCTTTTTAATGGCAGACTTATAAGTTTTTCTCTGACTTTATCCATCCCCAAAAAATCTGTATCTTTGCACTAAATTATACGTCAAGTAATTATAGAAAATGGATTTAAGAGATAAAGTTACGACTTTGATTTTTGATTTGGGGGGAGTTTTGATTAATTTGGATTGGGAAAGATGTACTGATAATTTCAGAAAATTAGGTATTTCCAAAATGGAAAATCTGATTAGTACTACTCTGCAGCGAGGATTTATTTTGGATTATGAAAGAGGTGAAATTTCTACGGATGAATTTAGGGCAGAAGTAAGAAAATTTACTGACCGCGAGGTTACAAACGATGAAATTGACTTTGCTTGGACATCACTTTTGGTGGAAATACCGGATGAAAAACTCCAATTGCTCCTTGACCTGAAGAAAAAATACCGAATTTTCATGCTGAGTAATACAAACGAGCTTTCGTTTCAATTCAGCAGAGATAATATGTTTAATTACAACGGATTGTCTATCCATGATTTCTTTGACAAATGCTATCTTTCGTACGAAATGAAAGCCAATAAGCCGGAACCGGATATTTTCGAAAAATTGTTGCAAGATGCCGGATTAAAAGCAGAAGAATGTTTGTTTCTCGATGATGGAATTCACAACATAAAAACTGCATGTAACCTCGGCTTTCAAACCGAATACATCGAACCTTCCTCAAATATTGGCGAGTGGGAGTTTCTGGGTTGGTTGAAGTAGTTAAATCGTAAATTTATATTTCCGTACATTAGTTTTTCAGAATTATTAATTTTCAAACTTTACAGGCTCTGAAAACCTTTCTAAGGTGTTTAAGTGCCCTTTGTCAAGATGTTTATCTATAAAAATAACGATGCGGTGCCATGGGAAAAATGCATTGCCACAGTTGGATTCTTTGACGGTGTGCATGGNNTTTTATTAAACGAACTCAATGAAGAAGCCCGTAAAAAAGATTGTATTTCAGTTGTTATCACTTTCAATATCCACCCGCGAAAAATCTTGAAAAGTGATTTCCAGCCCCGTTTATTAACTACTCTTGAAGAAAAACTCGAACTGCTGAGTACTACGGGCGTTGATGCATGTTATGTCCTGGATTTTACACACGAACTTTCGCTTTTCACGGCACAGGAATTTATTGAGAAAATTCTCTTTGAAAAACTTCATGTCAGATCCCTATTAGTCGGACATGACCATCGGTTTGGGCACAATCGCGAAGAAGGTTTTGAAGATTATTGCAGGTATGGCAAGGACTTGGGGATGAACGTAATTCAAGCTGCGAAATTCACCGTTGAGAAAGAAGAGCATTTTAGCAGCTCACAGATTCGCACCGCGTTGCGAACCGGCGACATTGAGCGTGCAAACAAGTTGCTGACTTATCCTTATACTTTTGTCGGGAAAGTAATCGGAGGATATAAAAACGGTAGAAAAATTGGTTTTCCAACAGCGAATATCTGGTTTGAAAATAAAGAGAAAATCGTACCTGCGATTGGAGTTTATGCTGTCAGAGCATATGTTAGAAACCGGGTTCACATAGGGATGATGAATATTGGTTACCGACCAACGATTTCTTCAGATGGAGAAATAAGTATGGAGGTGCATATCATTGATTTTGATTATGATATTTACAATCATTATATAAAAATCGAATGTATCCACAGAATTCGAGATGAAATGAAATTTAACGGGATCGATGAGTTGGTTGCTCAGCTAAAAAAGGACAAAGAGAATGTCATCAGGTTGCTGAAATAAGATTGCCGAATTTCTTACACCATACTCTCCCGGCACTTAGAGTAATTGTGTTTGAGTAACAGAAAGCTTTAATTGTTTTATTGTTAAGTTGTTACGCTGTTCTTCGTTGAGGCAAGTTTTGAGTGACTTTCACCTTCTATTTCGGTTATTTAGCCCGCTAAAAAGCTTCAAGGAAAGACAAAATCCATCTCAAATAATCATTTTCTATTACTTACCAATATAGATATCATCCTTTTCTATAATTATTATTCAAATAATTTGTATATTTTTGTATATTAAATTCATTAGACACATTAAAAATCCATTTTAAAATGAAAAAAATCCTTTTAGTTATGATGATTGGAACAATGATAGCGGCTTGTACCGGAAAGACTGACAAGTCGGGAAATCCGTTTTTCCAAGCGTATGAAAATGAGTACGGAGCTCCACCGTTTGAGCAAATCAAGAACAAACATTTTCTTCCTGCTTTCGAGGAGGGAATCAAGCAGCACCAGGCTGAAATTGACAGTATCGCCAATAATCCGGAAGCGCCAACTTTTGTAAATACCATTGAAGCAATGGAGTATAGCGGTGAATTACTGAACAAAGTTTCTCGGGTGTTTTTCAATCTCACATCAGCTGAAACAAACGATGAAATAGATAAAATAGCTGAAGAAATTACACCGAAACTCACCGAACACAATGACAATATCTACCTGAATGACAAGCTGTTTCAACGGGTGAAAGCCATTCATAACGAAGTTGCCACACTCGGACTTACTGCTGAGCAAGAACGCGTCTTGGATAAAATCTACAAGCGCTTTGTTCGCAGCGGTGCAGACCTGAACGACGAGCAAAAAGTACAACTTCGTGAAATCAATAAAGAGCTAAGTTCGTTAGAGTTAAAATTTGGACAAAACATTTTGGCAGAAACGAATGCTTACAAAAAATTTGTAACTGACAAAGAAGACCTGAAGGGACTTCCTGAAAGTGTAATTCAAGCTGCTGCCGAAGCGGCAAAGGATGAAGGGAAAGATGGTCAGTGGCTGTTTACCGTTTCAAAAACGAGCTTTATCCCGGTTCTTCAATACGGAGAAAATCGGGAGTTACGTAAAGAGCTTCTGCTTGCCTACGCGAATCGTTGTAATAACGATAACGAATTTGACAACAAAGAAATCATTAGTGAAATAATGAAACTTCGTGTTAAGAAAGCAAATTTGCTTGGTTTTGAATCACCGGCAGCCTATATTTTGGACAATACAATGGCAAAAACTCCCGAAGCCGTTTACAGTTTACTGAACAAAATGTGGACTCCAGCTTTGGCAAAAGCAAAAGTAGAAGCATACGAACTTCAAAAACTGATGGATGCTGAAGGAAAAGGTGAAAAGTTAGAAGCTTGGGACTGGTGGTATTACACCGAAAAACTACGGAAAGAAAATTTTGATTTAGATGAAGAGGAGCTGAGACCTTACTTCAAGCTTGAAAATGTACGAAAAGGAGTGTTTGATTTGACTACAAAACTCTTTGGACTGCATTATGAGAAATTAGAAGGAATGCCCGTCTATCACAAAGAAGTAGAAACATTCAAAGTTACCGATGATACCGGAAAATTCATTGGAATTCTCTATACAGATTATTTCCCGCGTCCCGGCAAAACTGTTGGTGCATGGATGAGCAGCTATAAAAATCAATTTATAAAAGACAGTGTTAATCACCGTCCGATAGTAGTAAATGTGGGTAATTTTACGCGTCCTACCTCAGAAAAGCCTTCTCTTATGACAATGGATGAGGTTGAAACCTTGTTCCACGAGTTTGGTCACGCGCTTCACGGACTTTTAGCCAATTCAACTTATCCATCGCTTTCAGGTACAAATGTTTCACGTGACTTTGTGGAATTGCCCTCGCAGATAATGGAAAATTGGTGCTGGGAGCCGGAAGTGATGAAAACTTACGCGTTTCATTACGAAACCGGTGAAGTAATGCCGCAGGAGCTGATGGATAAAATCCAGCAGGCAGGTACGTTTAATCAAGGATTTGTCAATACAGAGTTGCTTTCTGCCTCATTCTTAGATATGGATTACCACATCAAAACTGACACTTCGGAAATCGATGTAACTGCTTTTGAAAAAGCAAGTTTGGATAAAATCGGCATGATTCCTGAAATCATTGTTCGCTATAAGAGCCCTATTTTCAAGCACATATTTGAAGGCGGGTATTCTGCCGGATATTACAGCTACAGCTGGGCTGCGGTTCTTGATGCTGATGCTTATCAAGCCTTTAAGGAATCCGGAGACATTTACAACAAAGAGGTAGCCGAATCATTCAAAAAGAATATTCTTGAGAAAGGTGACAGCGATGACCCGATGAAATTGTATCGAGCATTTCGTGGCGCAGATCCAAATTCTGACGCATTATTGAAAAAACGAGGATTGAAATAATATTTTTGCAGGATGTTTGCTGCCTGAAGTTTGATGTATTTAAGTAGAGACAACGTATGCGTTGTCTCTATGTTTTTATTTTAATTCATCATCTATTTACAAATTCAATTCAAATATTTAGTTAATTTTGTCAATTCAATTATAATCATGAAATCAAACCTACAACCACTTATCACACCTTCACTCCCGATGACTGCATTTATTTATGTGGTTTTCTTTGGTGTGTGGATAGGCTTTTACTGGTTATATGATTTTCCGGCGGAAATGAAAGGGTTTGCCGGTACTTTTGCCGAATCTTTTCTCCCTTCCAAGTCGCTCATTGCCAGCCTGATAACTTTTGCGATTGTTGTGTTAAATTCCATGATAATTGCACAAATGAACAATAGGTTTGCAATAATACGTACCCGAACTTTTATGCCGCCTTTTATATATTTGTTACTTTCGGTATGTTGGCTGCCGGCTTATGGGAATTATGTAGCTGCTCTCGGCTCCATGTTTGTTTTACTCGGATTGTATTTAAGTTTGGGGATGTATAAGGATAAAAATGTAGAAATTGCTTTTTTGTCATTTTTCTTTCTCGCGCTAAGTTCGTTTTTGATTCATGAATTTGTTATCCTCACTCTAATATTCTGGATTGGCTTTGCTATACTGAATAGTTTTTCCGGAAGGGTGTTTTTTGCATCTGTTTTCGGATTTCTTGCTCCTTGGATATTGTTTTTTGCCATACACTACTATTTTTTCAACCAAACATTTTTTATTCCTCAGGTTCAGGAGTTTGTTTTGAATTTTTCTTTGTTTGGCGTAGATGCATTGATATTATTTATTTACGTTATTATCCTAATCTTTGTTTTGGTTGTATCGCTGTTTCAAATTACTGCTAACAGCCGTCAAGACAGTATCCAGACACGTAATATTCTTAATTTTTTCAAATTACTGATAATTTCACTTTCTCTTTTGCTTATCTTCCGAAATTCCGGATTTATATCTTACTTACCGCTGGTTGCTATTGTTTTTTCATTGATAACGTCATACATTTTTACCTTATTAAAGAATACGTTCAATTACATTGTTTTTTTAGTATTGTGTTTGTCGAGTTTCCTGATTGCATTTTATCTTATAATTTTCTGATTCAATGTTAGATTTTGCCGAATGGGGTTATTACGGATTGTTTCTTGCTTCTTTTTTAGCAGCTACAGTTGTACCTTTCAGCTCGGAAATCGTATTTTCGGCTATGGTTTTTGGCGGGCAGTTAGACCCATGGACCTGCGTATTCGTCGCTACTTCAGGAAACTGGTTAGGCGGAATGACAAGCTATTACTTAGGGCGACTCGGAAAAATTGAATGGATTGAAAAATACCTGCGTATCAAGCAAGAAAAAATCGATAAATTTCTTACCAAATTTCACAAATACGGCGATTGGTTTGTCTTCTTTTCCTTTGTGCCGTTTATCGGAGATGTTATTGCTGTTGCAGCCGGATTTCTCCGCGGAAGGTGGTGGGTAGTAGCATTTGCCATGCTTCTCGGTAAGTTTATCCGCTATGTCGGCTGGATGTATTTCAACGGACTTTTCTTTACTTTGTAACCTAAAATTCATTTGATTGTATGCTCTATGTAATAATGTTGTAACATTATTGCTGTTACTTTGCATCAGTAATAAAAGAAAAATTATCAAATGAAAAAAATCCTATTTACAATCTTGGCTTTGGCTGTTCTTTCATTGAACAATGCCGTACAAGCGACTCCCGAACCAGAGGCAAAAACCGAAACAAAAGTTGAAAATACTGTGATGATTAACGGTTTAGTACTTGACAACGCGACAAATGAAACGCTTGCGGGAGCAGTTATCACTGTTGACGGACAAACAATTTATTCTGACTTGGATGGCAATTTTATACTGAAAAATGTGAAACCCGGAAAAATCAAAGTGAAAGTAAGCATGATTTCGTATGTGGATCAGGTGCTGGAAATTGACGCGAACAATGCTTCAAAAATTGATGTGAAATTAAAACAAATTTAAAAAGGTATTAGATTAAATATGTTGAATCGCCCGAAGATTTTAATATCTCGGGCGATTTTTTTGTGATTATTTTTATTTGTCATACATTTGTAACACTTATTACACGTCATCGAAATATAAAAGAAGTTACTTTGCATTGAAATAAGTATTACAAAACTTTGAGCTTCGTGCTTCAAGTTTGTTCATTTCTTTTGATTTTTAACTTCTAATTTATTACAATGAATCCTTACAAAATTTTGGTTGTTGACGATGAAGAAGATTTATGTGAAATTCTTCAATTCAATTTAGAAACCGAAGGCTACGAAGTAGATGTGGCTTATTCGGCAGAAGATGCGCTTAAAAAGGATATTACGCAGTATAATTTGCTCCTTTTAGATGTGATGATGGGTGTAATTTCCGGCTTTAAGATGGCCCGAATCCTGAATGAAGACCCAAAGACCGCCAATATCCCTATTATTTTTCTTACGGCCAAAGATACTGAAAATGATCGGCTGACCGGTTTTAATATCGGTGCAGATGACTACATTTCCAAACCGTTTTCTATTCGAGAAGTTCTTGCTCGTGTGAAAGCAGTCTTGCGAAGAGTGGAAAGTAATACAGAGCAAGACGATGTGACAGAGCTTAGTCATGAAGGTTTAGTCATGAGTATCAAAAATAAAAAAGTGACCCTTAACAATGAGGATGTTGCATTTACGAAAAAGGAGTTTGAGATTTTAAAGTTATTCCTTGAGAACAAGAATCGTGTTTTCACTCGAGAAGAAATTCTATCCCGGGTCTGGTCGGATGAAGTAGTGGTGCTCGACCGTACAATCGATGTGAATATTACACGTTTAAGAAAAAAAATTGGAGAATACGGCAAACAAATCATTACCCGGTTAGGTTATGGATATTGTTTTGAAGGGTAATTTTTTTTAGTTTACAGTTCGGAGCATGTAGTCTGTGTTTTTTTAGTAAAATACGGACTACTTATTCCTCTTCGCCTATTGCTTACCGCTAACTAAGTATGCGTTTATATCAAAAACTTTTCCTCTACTTTTTCTTGATGATTTTCATCTTGATGAGCGCTATCACGTTTGTTCAGTACCAGCGTGAGAAGAAATTTCACTCCGGTCAGCTTGACAATCAGCTTGAAAAGTATAATCATCTTATTCATAATTACATTGGAGACAACGGCCAAAACTGGGAGTCGCTCACAGATCTTACGGAGTTATTCCCGGATTCCGGCTTACGCGTAACTATTATTGATACGTTGGGAAATGTGCTTTTTGATTCTTCAATAAAAGATGCCTTACAATTAGAAAATCACAGAGCGCGTCCTGAATTTCTGCAGGCTCGTGAATCTAAAACCGGTAAAGCTATCAGACACTCCACTACTACCGGAAAAGATTATTATTACTACGCTGAAAAGTTTCGGCAGTATTATATTCGAAGCGCTTTGCCTTACACGGTTGAGTTGAAATCACTGCTAAAAGTAAACATGTTTTTTGTCTATTTTATGGTGATCATCTTACTTTTGGCCGTTTTGGCACTGTATCTGATCACGAAAAACTTCACAAAATCCATTGACAGGATGCGCATCTTTACAGAAAGAGCGAAAAACGGGGAAGAATTAGAAGCCGATTTGGTTTTTCCAAAAGATGAGTTGGGAGAAATCAGCAACAACATGGTGATGCTATACAAGCAGTTAGCAAAGACGAAAGATGAGGTAAATAATGAGCGAGAAAAACTAATCAACCACTTGCATATTTCTCAGGAAGGGCTTGGTATTTTTTCAGAAGATAAAAAAGAAATTTTAGCGAATCCGACTTTCATCCAATATGCGAGCTTCCTTTCAGATAAAAACGAAACTACCTCCGAAGAGATTTTCAAAGTACCTGAATTTGCTGAGATTAACTCATTTATTGATGAAAATCTACTCACAAAACAGATGCACCGCAAGCGGATGACAATCGAAAAAGACAGTCGTTATTTCTTTGTCCAATGTATTGTTTTCCAGGATAATACTTTTGAAATATCAATAAATGATGTCACGGCTCAGGAACGTGAGAATGAATTGAAGCGGGAGATTACGCAAAATGTTTCGCATGAGTTGAAAACCCCCGTAAGTACCATTATGGGCTATATGGAGAGTATTTTGGATAATCCGGATCTTCCACGCGAGCGGCAGTCGTTTTTTATCGAGCGGTCATTTCAGCAAGCGCAACGATTGAGTTTACTTTTGCAGGATATTTCTACACTGAACAAATTGGATGAAAAGCAAAAAGTACATGAAAGGGAAGTCATTGATTTGTTTACAATTTTTCAGGATGTACTGAAAGACGTTGCTCTTGAAATTGAAGAAAAAAGATTCCGTATCGTACATAATTTACACATAGGGATGGAGATAAAAGGAGATACATCCTTGATTTACTCTATATTTAGAAACCTGATAGACAATGCATTGTCTTATGCAGGCGAGAGTGTGCGAATAGATGTAAACTGCTATCGTGAAGATGAACGATTTTTCTATTTTACCTTTGCCGATAATGGGGTGGGAGTGAATGAGGAGCATCTAAACCGTCTTTTTGAGCGATTTTACCGTGTGGATAAAGGGCGTAGTCGAAAAATGGGTGGCACAGGACTTGGATTGGCCATTGTAAAGAATGCCGTTATATACCATAAAGGAACCATTACGGCCAAAAATACTCCGGGTGGCGGAATTACTTTTGTCTTTTCGTTGAAGAAATATTGAGGTGACCGCTCAACAGTTAAAGCATAAAGCAAAAGGCTTAAATCGTTGGATTTAAGCCTTTTTTGTATTGTCTGCTGAGGTTGTCTGTCACATGACTTAGATACTTTTATATAAAGTAATTACTCGAAAAATATGTATTTCAGAATTAAAATAAATTGATTAATAATGAAAAGTTAGTAATAAAATTAAATAATAAGATTTTTAAGACACTACCTCAGTCAATGTACAAATGTAACAAATTTGAAATGTATTTTGTTCAAAATTGAGTTAAAAGATCATAAAATAGATATCAATGGCAAGAGATTCTCCCGGATATTTCTGGGCGAAATAACGTGTTTCCCCGTCATAGAAAAGCTTTTGGCTGAGTCATATAATTTTTCAAAGCGCTCTTTGTAGGAAAACAATTCATCGTCTGTAGAAAAAAGCGCGTAAGTCAACTTCTTCTCATCGGGAGAAACCTCACGGTTTTCCAATTGCCTGTACTTTTCAAGATCTTCTTCGGTGATTTCGTCTAAAATTCCATGTCCGAATATCTCCGAAGGAACCATAGCCGGATTAATTAAGATTTTCTGCACTTCCGGTATCTGCATAGCGGTAAATCCACCCATGCTGGAACCAATTACCAAATCAACGTTATGCTCTTTTATAAAATTAACCGCACTCCGAATATTTTGTTTCATATTCTCAAATAAAAATAAATCATTTGAAAAACCGGGCAAAAAAACTGTGGCATTATCACCAAGCTTACGCTGTATTTCACTGCCGGTGATACTGTTAGCCCCTGAACCATAGCCGTGGATGTAGAGGATTTTGAGATGTCGTTTCATAAAATGGAAGTGAAGATTTATGAGGCAAATTTACATAAATTATTTTTATTGCAGAATGATAGTGCGACTCAATGGTACAGGCTTATAGACAAACTAACGGATGTAAGATAATCGGCAGGGTGATATAGTATTCAATTCGCGTAACTTGTTGAACTTGCAAAACAATTAGAATTTAACTTTTTCGGTTGACAAGGAGCATTGATCAAAACAGCGCTTTCCTTGTCTCAAATAGTATAGAAACAAGGAAAGTTGGCAGATGGATCTCGCATCTCGGTGTGCGGGAAAAGGAAAAATCGATAATGAAAAGTGTAGAAACCCGGCTAAATCTAAAACTTGCATTGCATCTCAACAGAAAAGCCTGACATTTTTTTTAATTGCTAATTACGAATTTCCTTTATCGAGCGTAGTGTCCATCTTCAAAAAATCTGAATTATGAATCGCATGAGTAATTTTTCAGCGTAGGTTAAAGAATAAAGGATTGACAGCCTAATTTAGCTTTTATATGTTTCACACATGACGAGTTAACTTTCGCTCTATGGTTTTGTACAAAGTATGGAGCGTGCTTGTGGCATACTAACCAACCCAATAATGCTCAAAATTTGAAAGCCACACCGGCTTTCAGTATGGAGGCGCCGTAACCTAACTCGGCGAAAGCACCCATACTGTTCGTAAAGAACCAGCGGCTACCCACAAAAAAGGCAAATCCCATTCCGCTGCCGTAAGAGTTAGGGTTCATGTACGATTCTCCGGAAGCTTTATAGCTCACTAAGTTGTAGCCGAGCATCAGACCTGCATACGGGTCAAGCTTAGGAACGGAAGTAAATCCATTGTAATGGTACACGCCTCGCACACCCAATACGGTAAAATTCCATTTTTGCGTATAGCTGCCATCTTGATACTTATAGCCCACATTTTCGACAAATCCTCCTAAGCTGATGACACCCGGACCAGCATCCGCCATTCCGTATTCTGCTGAAAGATTAATGGCAGGACGTCCATTTCCTAACCCGCTCCAAGCCGTTCCAACTCCTATCCCTAAGTTTACGCCAATAGTTCCTTTTTGAAATTGTTGTGCTGAAAGCGGCATCAATGCCATGATTGCTAAAAAGGCAAAAAAGATTGTTGTTTTTATTGTTTTCATAGTTTTATAGTTAAATCTTAAATTGTTGTTTTTATTTTATGTTTAATACTTCGTGAAAGTGGCTTCGCTGATAATGGCTTCGCCGATTGAGCTTCGCTGATAATGGCTTCGCTGATAGAGCTTCGCTGATAGTGGCTTTGCCGATAGAGCTTTGCCGATAGAGCTTCGCTGATAGAGGCTTCGCCGATAGAGCTTCGCTGATAATGGCTACGCCGATAGAGCTTTGCTGATAATGGCTACGCCGATAGAGCTGCGCTGATAGTGGCTCCGCTGATAATGACTTCGTCGATAGAGCTGCGCTGATAGTGGCTACGCCGATAAAAATATGCTGAAATTATCACGAACGTAGTGAGTACTACCGCTGTTATTTCTCTAATTAGCAGGTCTATACGAGTAATTTGTCTGCCCGACAACAACATCCGACCCGGTATTATACTTCAATTGCTTGGTAGGATATCCCTGTTTGTTGTAGGTGTATTTGAAGGTATAGTCGTGGTTTCCAGCCGGTGAGACTAATTGTTCTCGAAGCACATTGTTATTAGAAGGTATCCAATGCAGCGCGCCGCCGTATAATCCGGCTGACGGATTGTTGTCATGCTCGCTCATTGTAAAAACAGAGTGTATTTTTCCATTCAGACCAAATGATAGTGACGTTAAGTTCTTTTTATTATACACATACTCTTCCGTTGTAATATATTTTTCCTCTTCATCAGTTCTCGGTATATTAGTTACTACCAATTTATTGTCGGAGAAAACATATTTCGAATCCACAATGTAGTTTTCTTCTTTATTATAAACAGTAGCCACCTTTGAGATTGGTTTACCATCTTTACCGTAGGTGAAATCCTCGCGAAGCGAAATTCTTCCGTTCATTTCTTTGGCTAAGATTGTAGATACATGCCCATTCCCGTTGTATTTATACTCTATAATTGTTCCCGCACTGTGCACATTCCGTGTTAATCTGTTTTTGCTGTCGTATTCAAATGTGATAGTGTTTTCTCCCACCATTTCCATTACGGTCATTAACAGCACTTCGGAATTTCCGGAACCCGAACCTGAGCCCGGTCCTGTTGCGGGTATGCTGTCATTTTCTTCGTCATTGTTTAATCGCGGTTCTTCATTCCCGCAAGATGCTATGGCTAAGGTTATTACTGCCAAAAACATAAAATTCAGATACTTTTTCATTGTTGTAATATTTTTTTAGTGTTAATAATATGTTTTATATATCAGTTACAGTTTTTTTACTTTTTGCTTAATGCCCCCTTCCCCTGTCGGGACTTCCCCAAGGGGAAAGACAGTACGCTAAGATTTGCGACTAAATTAACTTTTTGCACCTGCCAAAAGTCCCCCCTGGGGGATTTAGGAGGTAGGGGGCTTTTTTTTCATTTCTTTTTTGATATGTTACAAAATTACAAGAACAAGGAGGCGAAAAACACCCCCAAAAAGGGGTATTTGTCAAAAACTGCATTTATTTTACTGGAATGTATTTGTAGCTGTGTTTTGCAACGACCAATTTGGTTTTCAAATCGAAGACTTCGGCTGTGACAGGACAACCGGCTTCATTATAGGTGTAACTCCAGGTTTGCTCCTCTACAGTAGGATGGTTTATTGTCACGGAAGTTCGTTTGAGCAAACGAGCATTGTTAGCCGAACCTTCTTTCCAAAACCGGGGATTTTTGGTGTAGCGAAATACTTTGTCATCGTAATTGTTGTATTCATCAACTATCATCAAAAGGGACGGATCGCCGAATTCCTTTTTCAACAAGTTTCGGTTGCTGTCGAAAGTGTACGTGTAAACTATTTGTTCAGAATCTTTTATCACCGTTTCTTTCATAATATTGCCCGCGTACGTATATTGAACCTGAGAAGTTTCACCGAGGACTTTATTCTCCCAAACTCCTGAGATCGGCTCCTTGTCGGAGTTGTAGGTGTATTTTTCAGTTAACAAAACTTGATCTCCATCTTTAATCTCCACAAGCGTCAAAAGCCCTTGCGCGTTGTAAGTATAGTGCTCTGTAACCTTAAGCTCGGGCGATAAATATTTCGTTTTTTCTACCATTCGGTGCTTATCATCATACTTAAATGTAAACACCAACTGTCCATTCTTCTTTTCTTCCGTAATCAGCCATATTTCTTCTTTCGTATCACCGTCGTTGTCATTGCCATCGCCGTTACCATCGTCATTCCCATCATCATTTCCATCGTCATTGTCATCGTTGTCGTCAACTCCAACACCATTTTCAATGTCAGGTTCGTTTATATCCATATTTTTACTGCAAGAAGCAAATGCCGTAACTAACACGACTAACGCTAAAATATTCAAATACTTTTTCATAACTAAATCATTTTTAAATTGTAAGTAAAATAAATGCAAACAATAATGAACTAATGTTGTTTTTTTATCAGAAGACTTTCATGTCATTATTCATTTGCAAAATTATAGGCACAACGAAGCGAAAAATACCCCCAAAAAGGGGTATTTACTGCCAACCGTTTGATGCTAACTTTGTAATGTGAGAAAAATAGTATTTTCCGCAATTGTATATAAATCTAAATATCAGTAAGTTATGAGAAAAGTCCTTCGGTATTATACAACTGTTTTACTTGGAATAATATTTTTTCTGCCTGTGAAATTAAATTCTCAGAATTTAGATTCGCTTGAAAATTTACTTATAGGGAAAAAACTTTCTGTGGCTGATGAAATAAGGATATATGATGACCTGAGCTGGTTCTATCAAAACAGCAACATGCGGAAAGCAGTAGATCACGGTTTCGCGGGATTAAAATTAGCCCAGCGGGAAGGTGATAAGCAAATGGAAGCCACCTTTTACCGCAATATCGGCGTGGCGTATTATATGGCATCGATGAATGATTCTGCCAAAATCAACTTGGATCAATCGCTCAGAATTGTAGAAAAGATCAATGATACCAGCTTAGCGGCTGCGCTTAATGTGGCTTACGGCAATATTTCTCGAGTTCAAAGCCGTTACAACGATGCCCTGCGACATTACTTGAAGGCGGCAGAAATTTTGGAGCAACGAAAAGAATCCCACCGTTTAGGAGCAGTTTATCTGAATATCGGCGGTATTTATCAGATTATGAGAAATTTTAACCAAGCGCTTGGCTATTTTGAGAAAGCTAAAGTGATTGCAGAAGAGACCGGCAATTCCGAATTGCTGGCGGATATTTATGTTTCATTAAGCGACAGGGAATTATATCACGGTGAAGTTAAAGCGCAATCATTGTACTATGGCGAAGAAGCTTTAAAAATATACAAGGAGATTGGAAATACCTACAAAGAATATTACACGCTGCTCTTGCTTTCAAAAGTTTACTATCACCATCAAGATTATACGAAAGCATTCGCACTGGCGCAGGAAGTATTGGAAAAGACGAAAAATCTTGGTTTTCCCACCTTGGCAAGCAACGCGTATATCCACATTTCGAACATTCATTACCGCCAAGGTCGATATGCCGAGTCGGCAGAAGCTGCTAAGCAGGCGCTCGAGGTGGATACCACAGATACCAACATTACGAAAAATGCTTATTCAAATTTACTCCGGTCGAATGCTTTTCTGGGTAAACCGGCACTGACCGAGCATTTTTTAGAGCGATACGGGGAAGCGTTGGATAAGTTTTCTAACAAGGAATTTCAAAATTCGCTTTCGGAAATGGAGGTAAAATATGAAACCGAAAAGAAAGAGTTGCGTATCAATTCATTAGAAAAAGAACGGGTGCTTTACGGCATTATTTTCGGTGTGAGTTTTTTGGGAATTGCCATTTTATTAGGTGCGCTTTACCTGCGTCAGCGGGCTAAAAAACAGCTTGCCGAGCAAAAAGTCATTCAACTTGAACAAGAAAAACAATTAGTAGCCACGCAAGCCGTACTCGACGGCGAAACTGCCGAGCGTACGCGTCTTGCACGTGATCTGCACGACGGGTTAGGCGGTATGCTTTCGGCTGTAAAACTTAATTTATTTGATATGAAAAATGGGGTAATAATAGAAGCGGAAGATGTGTTGCGCTTCAATAAAGTGATGGATATGTTAGACAATTCCATGCAGGAACTCCGGCGGGTGGCACACAACATGATGCCTGAATCATTGTCGCGGTACGGACTGAAAGTGGCTTTGGAAGACTTCTGCAACAACATCAGGCATGTCAATTTCCATTTCTTCGGCGAAGATAAAAGGTTGGAACAAAAGACGGAAGCTACGCTTTATCGAGCTGTGATTGAGTTAGTTAATAACGCTATTAAGCATTCCGAAGCCGAAACCATCAACGTGCAGCTTGTGCAGCAGCCGGAAAGCATTTCCATCAATGTGCAGGATGACGGCAAAGGTTTTGACCTGAACGAAGAAACGAAAGGTACGGGATTAATCAACATCAAAAACCGGATAAAATCTGCCGGTGGAACGATTGATGTGTTCTCATCGGCCGTCAAAGGGACGGAAGTTGCCATAGGAATGAACGTAAAGCAGACTTAAACATGGACAAAATCAAACTACTTATCGTGGACGATCACCGCATCTTGGTGGACGGGCTGAAAAATCTGTTCGAAAATTCTGAAACAGTGTACGTTACAGGCATTGCTTACACGGGCAAGGAGTGCCGCCTTGCCTTGCAGAAAGAGTTGCCGGATGTGATTTTGTTAGATATCAATCTGCCGGATGCGAGCGGCATTGACCTTTGCAAGGAAATCAAAGAAAAATACAGCGAAGTTAAAATCGTGGCGTTGTCGAGCTTTAACGAATATGCCATTGTGCGGCGAATGATGGAAAACGGCGCTTCGGGCTATGTGGTGAAAAACGCTATGCCCGAGGAAATCATGATGAGCATAGAATCCGTGATGAACGATGAAACGTTTCTTTGCGAAGAGATAGACCTGCTGATGCGGAAACGCTCGCACAGCCCCGTATGGCTCACGCCACGCGAAAAAGAACTGCTGAAGCATATCACCGAAGGATATACCAACGCTGAAATAGCCGAAAAGATGTTTCTCGGCGTAGAAACCATCAACAGCTACCGAAAAAACCTGCTGATAAAGCTGAATGCAAAAAATACAGCTGTGCTCGTTCGGATGGCGTTGGAAGAGAAATTGGTGTGAGTGGTGAGACTGCCGCTAATGCTGCAGAAGTTTTCCATTGTTTTTTTGGACCTAATAAGTCTGAAATATAATTTCTCCCACAAAAATACACAATTTCCCCCAACTTCAAACCCATTCTCAATAAATCACAAGCACAAAAAAACTTCCCGACCGAAATCTCTTTTCAATCGAGAAGTTCTTAAAAATAAGCTTACCCATCGGGAAAGTTTGGAAATGCTTTATTTCACTTCTTCAAAGTATTTACACAAACATTTTCTATCAATCGAAAAGCCGTAATCAATGAAAAATCAAAAAAGCTTCGCTGTTGCCGTTATCAACCAATTCTTTCTGCACCCGATACACACCTCGACTGAAACGATTGACATAACTCAACACTTTTATTGCTTCTGCAATAAAGGGATTTAGATAATCGTTCATGTTTGAGAAATTAGCAGGACTAACTTTTATTTTTCATGTATTGCTTTAACTACTCAAATCATATAAATAAGAAAATAACTACACTTTTGCTTTGCTTTTATGTTTGTTTAGAAGACTTTTAAACTCAGTGTCTGCACTTATTTTGTCAATAATAGTCTTTGCGACTCTTTCTATTTCTTTACCTTCAGAATAGTCTGCAGAACAGACGAAGTTCACCCTATCTTCGCTAATCAGTTTTTCTGATGTCTTTTTTTTCTTTCTATCGTTTGGTTTATAAACAGCTATAGAGTGTCCTCCTTGTTGTTTGACAAGCTTCATACATGGAATATCAGTTTCTCCATCGCCAAAATAAATCATATTAGAAAAGGGAACCACTCTCTCTTCTTCAGGTATGTATTCATTTATTTTTTTAGATTCGTAAATGCTATCGATTCCTTTGTTTATTTTAAATAAGAATTGTGTCTTGTTTGTGAAATTTACCGACACCGCAGGCCAAACAGCTTTGCCATCAACATCATATAAATATGAACACGCAAATATTTTCTTGAATTTTTTAGCAATTACTGTTCCTTCAATCATTTCTTGTAAACCGGAAGAATTAATGTAATGTTCTATTGTTACACCTTTAGTCTTACCGTAGCTTTTAATCCTATCAAACCAATCTACAACACCGTTAAAAAGCTCTACGGATTTGCCGAAATCTCTGAAACTTTCTTTTTTTAATGATACATCTTTGCTTGATGCTTTTTTCAACATCAAATGCATATAGGTCAAAACCTGATCCGCATCATTACTTTCTGCTAAATTCGAGTTTTCACGCCAAAATTCATCTTTGTTTGCTCCAATAGCTTGCATAAAAGCAAACTCTTGCATATTCCCGGGTGACAATGTCCCGTCAAAATCATAAATAAGTGCTACAACAGTTTTATTTTTTTTCGCCATAATTATAAATGCTTTTTTTTTAATCTTCGTTCTCAAAAACCATAGAGTAGTCTGTCGGGCTTACCACCGTATCAAACAACCCAATTTCTTCCCCTGCATGCTTATTTATGCCTGTATACTCAAGGCTTGAATCTTCATAGCGTTTGAACTTATAGACAGCATCATTCATCAGGGCGAAATTAAACACTCCCAGGCTTACCAATAACTCAAAATCATCAACATTTAAGCCGGTAACTTTTTTGAAAAGAGCCGGTTCCAACTGGGTTATAACATCTTTCAACGCACGTTCCCTAAAATCGGTCAGATACATAAATATGGGAATCCGAGTAGCAAATTTGATGAGTTTTTCCTGAATTTGTTTCCGCAGGCTTTTGTATTCCTTCTCTTCGGCTGTCAGTTCTTTTTTCTCTTGTTTAGTAAGTTCTTCCTCGTTAGCTTCTTTCTTTGCTTTTTTAACAGCTTCCGATTTGTTGATAATTGTCTCAATGTCTTGATTAAGGTTTCTAAATCCTTCAATGTTCATCAAGGCACTCATGGCTTCCTTGTTTGCCATAAGTCGAGCGAGTGTGCTGTTGTCCACATTCACGAGCAAAGCACTTTCCCACCGCCTTGCCAAAAGTGTTGCAGTTGTTCCACTCATTGCCATGTCCAATATCCCCGCCGCATCAATCTGTTTCATTGAACTACCATCGTAAGCTAATACAGGCAGAAAGTTAATAAACTCTGCTACCTTCGCTTCGGGGTTAGACTCATCCACATTGAGCCTGCAACTGTAATCTGCAATTTGACGCAAAGCACGATCGGGAGCAAAGTCAAACACATAACACTCATGTTTCAATATCTCTTGTTTGTTAGGTGAAAGACTGTCAGGATTATTTATAACCCATGGGGATTGAACACGAAACGCTGCTTGAAAATAGGTTTCGGGGCTTGATGAATTACGAAGCATAAAAATACCTGTCCAAGGCTTTACGGTAACACCTGTTGTGAGTTTTCCACACGAAAGTGTAATGGTTTTTGTTTCTAATGGATTGTCTGTCATCGCATCCTCTACAGGTGGTAAAGCGTGAACACCGATACCCGCACTTGCTCCCGCCGCTACTACTACCTCGTAATCGTGATAAAACTTATTTTGCCTTTGTTTCAATAGGTTTGCCATGGCATGACAAGAAGCTACCGTAGGTAAAAACCAAAAAGTATGATTCAATACTTTTAATAAGGGCGCATGTGAGAAAGGTAAGGGCGGTTTCTTTGCTCCCATTTTCAGGTTATCGACAGTAGTCTCGCTAAACGAACCACGTATTAGATCCAACCACTTCTGAACCTCATCTTCATACCTAAATCGGGCAGTTCTTCTTTCACCCTCGGCTGAAAAGAAAACATTCAAATCAAATTCGTTAAATTCACCCTCCATAGCAATTTGACGAATAGTGTCCGGCAGTTGGTAAGTGAGCATCACCATACGAGGCAAAGAAGCATAAGGATTGTTCTCTCCCTCCCATTCTGTTTTGGCTCTCTGCTCGTCTGAGTAAGTCCAGTTGAATATCTGTTCTTCAATAAACTCCCCCGAAGCAATCGCACGAAAAGGCGTACCCGATAAATAGAGGTAATGGTTGGTTGTAATGGGCATTATATCTTCATCGAAATAATCCATTCCTTCGCCTTCGGCAAAAGCAATTTCTTTCTTACTTTCAGCTTCAAAGAGTTCTTTGGCATTTTCTCGCCAAGCGCCGTAATGATATTCGTCAAAAATCACGCAATCCCAATTGGTGGCGTGTACCCATTCGTTGCGAGGCTTAATTCCGCCTGCTTCATTTTTACCTAAATAATCTTGAAAAGAACCAAAACAAACGATTGGTTTTTTGGGGTCTGCATCTTCAAATGTCAAACCATCGCGAGAGATAAATTGCCATCCTTCAAAATCGACGTGTGTAAGCAAATCTTCTTCCCAAGCGCTTTGCACGGCAGGTTTAAATGTAAGCACTAACACCTTAGTCCATCCCATTTCTTTTGCCAATTGATACGATGCGAATGTTTTTCCGAAACGCATTTTGGCGT
>LSQX01285464.1_pt2 | contig 19498 bp, 17 predicted proteins | sample 654561 | NCBI WGS metagenome assembly LSQX01 (sample SAMN04489861, study PRJNA283612) | anaerobic digester metagenome | isolation source: 4 biogas reactors fed with cattle manure at either 37C or 55C with and... | place: Denmark: Kongens Lyngby | collected 2014
CCGGACCTGACGGGATTCACGGGCCGCATCGCGCGGGACCAACGTTCGGCTGCGGGCCGGGCACGGTGTGTCGTTTTATCCAGACGCCATTATATCACACGGTTGAGGGCGGGTCACCGCCGTAGGGAGGGGGTTTAGCGGGAAGGAAAGCGAAGTAGCGAGAGTCTGGGTCGCCTCTTTTTTCTTTTTTCCCGGATGTTGTCAAACGGCGAGAAAACCGGTCATAAATCTTGTGCGGTGTGTCGGTTTGACGCGAACGTCACACGTTGGTATAATCTGTTCAATCCGTGTGTAATATACGGGTAATAATTTAGACTTTTTGAACAGGCTTGCTCGATTCCACGGTCAGCCTGTTCTTTTCGGGTTTTTGGATCCAGGCGGCGAGCCGGACGATCCGGCCCACATTGGAGGTAGCATGGCAGACAAACAGGCTCCGCGGCGGAAGCAACACGCTCTATTGGCAGGACTCGCAGCCGCGCTGATTGTCACCCTTCCCATTTTGGATTTACATCTTCCTTTTCCAACCGCAAAAGTCAACGAAACCACCCCGTCCGAGGTCGTCCAGACCGAAGAAGTCGGCACGGTATCCATCGCCGGCGAAACACCGGAGGCGACCGCCGCGGACGAAAGCGTATTTGATTTTGAAGTCAGCCTCGACGCCGGTACACCAGGAGTCTTAAACCGCGGCGACGTATTGTCCCAGGCTGTGACCGAACATGTCGAGAACATGGCCCGCTCGGTGGCGAACACGGTGCCGATTTTTATCTTTGAGGTCCGTACCGTCTATGTGGCTTCCGCGAACGCCGCTGCCTATGTGAGCCCATCCGAAGAAGCGCCCCACGTGATCGCGTTCCGCCGGGGCGACACCCTGGCGGTGACCGGCGTAGCGGACGGCTGGATGCGGATTCAGTACCAGGGCAACATCATGTATGTCCTGGAAAGCGATATAACCGACGAGATCGTGTTCGTTCCGGCCGACCAGACCTTGTTTGTGCTCGCGACTGACGAAGCGGATCTCAAACTCTACGCCGCTCCTTCCCGGGACGGGGAGGTGCTGAAGGAAATCTGGTTTGCGGACCGGGTGACTTCCGTGGAAACTTCTCCGGAGTGGGTCAAGGTCGTGACCGAGGCCAAAGTCGAGGGATATCTTCCCGCATCGATTCTGACGAAAGATGTCGTGTTTGCCCAAGGCAGTTATACCATGTATTGCCTGCAGGATATCGCGGTATACATCCGACCCGATCCGGACACCGAAGTGGTTCACTATTACGACGAGGACGATGCGGTCCAGGTCACAGGCTACAGCTTTGACTGGATCCGTGTTGTGACGTCCGAAGACGAAACCGGCTACATCCAATTGGAGAAATTGACGGAGTCCGCGCCGTATACCCCGCCGGTTTATACGCCTCCTCCGTACGTCGCTCCCGCCGCTCCCGCACCTCAAACGACCTTCACGCCCGCCACATATGCCAATGCGAGCGTACAGACTGTGGTCAACAAAGCGATGTCCTATGTTGGCAGCCCGTATGTGCTGGGCGGGACCGGATATGGCGGCATCGACTGTTCCGGACTCACCATGCGCGCCTATGAGGCCGCCGGCGTCTATATCACCCGCTCCTCTTATGCCTACTGGGGTGTGGGATATGGGGTTTCCTTCTCGGATCTCCGCCCTGGTGACATCGTGTGCTACGACTCCGAATGGAACGGTTCGATCGGACATGTCGCGATCTACATCGGCAACGGCCAGGTCGTGCACGCCATGAACGAGTGGCGGGGTGTCGGCGTGAGTTCGGTGTACTTTGGCGGGTATAACATCCTGACGGTACGCCGGATCATCGGCTGATCGTAAGAGACAAGCAATATGAACAAAAACCGCCGAAAGGCGGTTTTTTTGTGCTGACTTCTGTTTAGGTCAAAACCGGGATGTAAGACTTATTGGCATACTGGCACAGAGTAAGGGTCGGTTCAGCCTACCCCTTCCGTTCGTCCGCCGCGCGGATGTCTTTGCGCATGATCTTGCCCGAGACTGTTTTAGGAAGCTCGCTTACGAATTCGACGATCCGGGGGTATTTGTAGGGGGCGGTGGTCTTTTTGACATGCTCCTGCAGTTCGTGCACGAGGTCATCAACTGGCATATATCCGCGGGCGAGCACGATGGTCGCTTTGACTACCTGGCCACGCACCGGATCGGGCACCGCGGTGACCGCGCATTCCAGCACCGAACGGTGCTCCTGGAGCGCGCTCTCGACCTCGAACGGGCCGATGCGGTAGCCCGAGCATTTGATCACGTCGTCGGACCGGCCGACTTACCAGTAGTATCCCGATTCATCTTTATAGGCGACGTCGCCGGTGTAGTACATCCCATCGTGCCAGACCGACGCGGTCGTGCCCGGATCCCGGTAGTACTCCCGGAACAGCCCGGGCGGGATCTCGCGGTCCAGGTTCCGGATCACCAGGCTGCCTTCGGTGCCGGCGGGCACGGACTGTCCCTCGTCGTCGACGAGGTCGATGTGATAGAGCGCGGAAGGTTTTCCCATGGACCCGGGCCGGATCGGGAATCCCTCGTAGTTGGCGCACAGCACCACCCCTTCGGTTTGCCCAAATCCTTCGGTGATCGGCAATCCGGTCAGCGACTGCCAGCGGGAATACACCTCGGGCTGCAGGGGTTCGCCCGCGGTCAGACAGCGGCGAAGTGCGGACAGGTCGTATTTTGCGAAATCCTCGTGGATCAGGAATCGGTAGATGGTGGGGGGCGCGCAAAATGTGGTCACGCGATAATGTGAGAGCCGTTCCAGCAGGAAGGCCGGATCAAACTTCTCCATGTCGTATACAAAGTTGTCGACGCCTACGATCCACTGCCCGTACAGCTTGCCCCAGCCGCATTTGGCCCAGCCTGTGTCGGAGACCGACAGATGGAGGTCGTCCGGTCGGAGCTGCTGCCAGTACCGCGCGGTGACGATGTGACCGAGCGGATGATTGTAGTCGTGCAGCACCATTTTGGGCTGTCCGGTGGTTCCGGACGTGAAATAGAGCAGCATCGTGTCCTCGCCGGCCGGCCGCTCCGCGCGGGGTACTGCCAGCCAGGACGCGACTTCGTCGTCCGGGATATTTTCCACGACCTTGTCCCAGTCGGCCCAGCCGTCGGAGAGGCTCTGTGACACCTGTCCCGAGGCGGTCAGGGTGGTTTGGGCGGCGGGCATGCAACGGACAGCGGCTCGTGCGCGGACCGTCTTGCAGGCGGGGAGTGCTTCGTCGATGTGCCGGAGCACCTCGGTGTCCGATACCGACAAGAGGAGCCGGACGTCGGCGGCGTTGCACCGGTAAGCGACATCCTTGGCGGTCAGCAGATGGGTGGCGGGGATGAACGGGCAACCGACCCGCATGCAGGCGATTACGAGCGGCCAGAACTGCCAGCGCCGTTTGAGCAGGAACATCACCACGTCCCCGCGGCGGACACCCAACTGTGTAAGGGCAGACGCATATCGCGCGGACAGCAGCGACAGTGTGTGCCAGTCCAGGCGGACCTCGTCTCCGAAGTCGTTGCACCATAACAGCGCTTCCTTGTTGGGGGCTTCGGCGGCCCAGGCGTCAACGACGTCGTACGCCATATTGAAGCGGGCGGGGGTGAGGATCCGGAAATTTTGTTTCCAGTCCTCATAGGAGTCAAATATTTCTCGGTTGACGAATCGTTCCAGCATGACCGGACCTCCAGGGTGAATTTCAGTCTTTGTCGGGGGCGCCGTGGACAATCACGGTCAAAAACCGCGCGACCTTACCCTCGACGCATTGCTGGCCGTGGGGGATCGCGGGGTCAAAGTAGACGGAGTCCCCGGGGCCCAGATCGACCGTCTCGGTGCCCAGGATGACGCGTACCGTACCCTCCAGGACCAGGTTGAACTCCTGACCGGGATGGGTGACCAGCTTCATTTTGCGGTTTTCATCCGGATCCAGGGTCACAATAAGGGGCTCGATCGAGCGGTTGCGAAAAGCGTGCGCGAGGCTTTCGAAGCGGTATCCCGGATAGCGCTCGACCTCCAGTCCCTTGCCGGCGCGGACGACGGCAAAATCGTGCAGTGTTGCGGACTTGCCAGTCATGAGATCGGTCATGTCCACTCCGAACATGCCGGCGAGTTCGTACAGCATACTGATCGGAATGTCGACTGCTCCGGACTCGTATCCGGCATACTCCGCGGGGGAGACTCCCAGTCGTGCAGCGACGGTTTCCGGAGAGAATCCAGCGATCTCCCGCAGCTCCCGGACACGGGCTCCTGTATCAGATGTTCCATTCGCCATGATGCGCTCCTCCGGTCTGATGGGTGGATGAAAGGACAGTATGTATATAGACACAAAAACCCGTTACAGGCAAGGCTCACCCCGTTCGGAATGGGTTTGCATCCGGTCCGGAAAAATACGTCACAATGCACAAGGCAATTCGTCTTTTGTGCAAATTCACACAAAACACCCCCCTCTACGTTGACCTAATTACTGAAAAATGTTACAATACATCCAATATCTATTTGTACTGCTGAAGCAAATGATACCGCTCGCGCGAATTCGATGATATGGAGGTATTTGACGAAATGATCGCCAAAACGGATTTGGATTCCTGCCGCAGAGACATGGAGAATTTTGTAGGAAAACGGGTTAGATTGAAGTCCAACGGAGGCAGGAAACGCACCATCATCCAGGTCGGCGTGCTCGACAGCTGCTATCCCAACGTTTTCACCGTCCGCTGCTCCCGCAGCAATGCCTACCAGGAAATGGTATCCTATAGCTACATCGACGTGCTGACCCGGGCAGTCGAGGTGGCGGTCGAATCCGAGGCGCTTTCAACCCTGGCGGTCGCGCCCGGCAACTAACCGGTATCCGACTCGAAGAAAAGCCCAGTATGAAAAGCGCGGCCCGCCGATACCCGGCGGGCCTTTTTTCCGCCCATTGGGCGAGCACAGGAGGAGGGATGATCCATGAAGGCGCTGACGGTTCAGGTACCCGGCAAGGTCAACCTGTCTCTGGATGTGGTTGGCAGAAGGCCGGACGGATACCACCTGCTGTCCACCATCATGCAGGCGGTCGCCGTTCACGACGAACTGCGGATTGAAATTGTCACACCGGAACACGGCATCTGCCTGTCGACCGACCAGGAAGTACTTGAAATCGATGAGCACAATACCTGTCACCACGCCGCGCGGGCCTTTCTGGAGGCCGCGGGGATCACAGACGGGGTACGGATCCATCTGTCAAAGCGGATTCCGATTGCGGCGGGGATGGGCGGCGGAAGCGCCGATGCCGCAGGGGTGCTGTTCGGGCTCAACCGTTTGTATCCCGGCCGTTTGGATGCGGACACGCTGCATGCGCTGGGGGTCGGGATCGGAGCAGATGTACCCTATTGTCTGATCGGGGGAACCGCACTATGCGAGGGGATCGGGGAGTATGTCTCCCCGTTGACGCCCTTTGCGGGACGGCCCGCGATCCTGGTGAAACCGATATATGGCGTGTCGACCGCCTGGGTATATGCCCATCTGGATCGGGATAACCTGGGCGTTCGCCCGGACAATGCCCGCCTGATTCGGGCGATGGAGGCGGGGGATCTCAGACAGATGGCCGCCACCGCGGGCAATGTTCTCGAGTCGGTTACGGTCTCTGCTTACCCGTTGCTGACGCAGATCAAGCTTTGGCTGCAGGAGGCGGGAGCGGGATTTGCCGCGATGAGCGGGAGCGGGCCGACGGTGTTTGGGCTTTTCGACGACATCGAACAGCGTGACAAGGCCGCCACGTGGCTGGATTCCTGTCTCGGAGAGGCCGGACATGTGCTTCGCACCGAGACGGTGGGATATGGACCCCGCTTGGCGGACGCCTAGCCTTAGCCGATAACGCTGCGGATCGAGCGTGGGAGAAACGGAAAACAACCCTCTCGTGCCACCACACGCGAGAGGATTGTTTTAAAGGAGTTTGAAGAGGAGCACAGGAGTTCTTGGTCTGGCGGTCCGCCGGTACGTTTACGTTCGTGTGGTCCGCCTTGCACATAGATTATCAACCGTACTGGGCAAGAGTGTAGACGGAATATGGAGAATTGTGAACATCGCGGCTTGTGTACACTGGCTGCGATGGGGTGGGAATCCGGTTCGGAGCGGATTTTGGGCCTGGTTGACACATCCCGCATTCACCCTATATAATGCTCTTTGCTTTGACGATAAGGGAGGGAACCCCATATGGCTAAGATGACTTATCAACCCAAGAAGCGCCAGCGCAGCAAAGAACACGGCTTCCGCAAGCGCATGGCGACATCCAAGGGCCGCGAAGTGCTTCGCAGACGCCGGCTCAAGGGCAGGAAACAGCTCTCCGCATGAGGAAGGCCGCGCCTGAGTGGTCGTTGATCCATTCGGCGATCTGCGATGTGAAGCCGTCCCGCCGTGCTGCGCCCCCGTTCGACGGTGGCCGGGCATCCGGTTGGGGCGGTTTTTGACGCAAGCCTATGATGCGGTTTACAGCAACGCTGAAAATGAACTACGAGTTCGCGCGCGTGTATCACAAGGGCAAATACGCGGCGAACCGGTACGTTGTGGTACACTACTTGAAAAAGAAGACCCCGGGCAACCGCCTTGGTGTTTCGTGTAGCCGCAAAGTCAAAGGCAGCGTGCGGCGCAACCGGCGAAAGCGCCTCCTGCGGGAGAGTTACCGGTTGTTGGAACCCGGACTGGAACAGGGGTACGACATCGTCCTGATCGCGCGCGACTGGCGGGAAGATCCCGGTTGCGCTGCGGTGGCGGACGACATCGCCCGGACGATGCGGCGGATTGGCCTGATGAAAGACCGGACCCCACGCGCCCGGGACGACGGGGAGGGCAACCGGGATGGCAAGCAGAATCCTGCTGGCGATAATCCGGTTTTATAGAAAGGCGATTTCCCCGCACCTCGGTGCCAATTGCCGGTTCACACCGACCTGTTCCGAGTACGCGATGGAAGCAATACGGAAATACGGCGCGCTGCGGGGCGGAGCCAAAGCCTTGTGGCGCATCCTGCGGTGTAACCCTTTTTGCAAAGGTGGCTATGATCCGGTGGACTGACCACCGGACAGAATCGGACAGGAGCACACAACACCGATGGAATTCGCAACGCTGACTATGTCCATTTTCGACCCGTTTTATTCTGCGTTCGGCTGGATCATGCGGATCCTCTACGACCTCGTCAACAATTACGGCCTTGTCATCATCCTGTTTACCATCCTCATCCGGGGGATCATCCTGTTGCCGCTCAACATCCGCTCCCAGCGTTCGATGATGAAGCAGCAGGCGGTGGCGCCGCTGATCAACGACATCAAACGCCGGTACGGTGACGACAAGCAGCACGTCCAGGAAGAGACCATGAAGGTCTACAAGGAGCATGGGGTCAAGCTGACCGCAGGATGTCTGCCGATGATCCTGCAGCTGATCATCATCATCCCGATCTGGCGTTCCATCCAGGCCCCGCTCCGCTACATCATGAACGTCTCGGCGGAGAACCTGCAGAAGGTCGCGGACCTGTTGTCCGGCGAAGGCCTCCTGACCGCCAACCAGGCCAAGGGCATTCTGGCGAACAATATCCCGCTGCTCGACGCGCTCGGCAAGAGCGCCCAGTCGGTCGCCGAGGTCGTCAACAAGGGATGGCTCAAAATGACCGACCTGCTCGACATGAGCTTTCTCGGGCTCAATCTGGGCGCGACCCCCACAATCAGCCCCGCCAAGCTGTTTGGCGAGGAGATGGGAATTTATCTCCCGTTGATGCTCATCCCGCTGCTCGCGCTGGTGACCACGTTCCTGCAGACCAAGGTGACCGAGTGGACCAGTCCGGCGCAGAAACGACTCAAGGAGCAAAAGGCGCTCGCCAAGAAGAATCCTGCGCGCCAGACGCCCGATAACGATCCCTCCGCAGCCATGACGAGCAGCATGAAGTACTTTATGCCCCTCATGATCGTGTTTTTTACCTTCTCGATGCCTGCCGCGATGGGCTTGTACTGGGTGGTCGGCAACATCCTGGGCATCGCACAGTCCTATGCGATCTATTGGATCCTCTACGGCTTTCCCAAAAAGAAAACAAAGCCGCAGATCGTTCCCGTGAATCAGTCGACCGGATCGTAACGTAAGCCGGCCACAAAGCCGGAGACCGTCGCGCCGCGTCCACATTCCGTCGAATCAACCCGCAAGGAGGATATAGTTCCATGGCCATGTCTGTTGAAAAGAGCGCTAAGACCGTCCAAGAGGCGATCGACAGTGCACTGCAGGAACTCCAGGCCAGCGTCGACGACGTCGTCATCGAAGTGCTGGACGAAGGCGATGCCGGTATCCTCGGCATCGGGCGCAAACCCGCACGGGTGCTGGTGACGCTCGAAAGCGCAACCGTGCCCCAGGCGGTGGAAGAGCCGGTCGACACCACCTACTATGGAGATGACGAAGAGTACACAGGCGAAACCGAATCCCCGGAAGAAACCGCGTCTGTGGACTTTGTCAGCCGTGTGCTGGCCGGAATCGGGATCCGCGGGCAAATCAGCTCCTATCGCGAGGACTCCACGATCTTTATCGATGTGGACGGCAGCGATGTCGGCGCGGTCATTGGCCGCCGGGGCGAGAGCCTCGACGCGCTGCAGTACCTGTCCACCCTCGTGGCCTGCAAAAACAGCGAAGAGCGGGTGCGGGTCGTGCTGGACATCGGAGGTTACCGCCGCCGGCGCGAAGCGTCGCTGGTCAGCCTGGCCGAGCGGACCGCCGCCAAGGTGGCACGCAGCGGCAGCCGGTATTCGCTGGAGCCGATGAACCCCGCGGAGCGCCGCGTGGTGCACACCGCGCTGCAGGGGTATCCGGGCGTCATGACGTTCAGCGAAGGCGTCGATCCGGAGCGCCGGGTCATCGTCGCACCCGCGGAGGAAGTGGAAGAAGCCGTACTTGCGGAGAGTCCCGCGGAGTAACCCGTCCCGACTGCCCGTAAACAAAACCACACGCGACGGTTTCGGGACGCACATCGCGTCCCGCGGCCGTTTCGCTTTTTTCAAGAGGTGAGAAAACCAGTGCAGGACCGCCACGCGGATTCACCCTACGCCGCCCCATTGGACACCACTACCGTCGCGGCGGTCGCAACGCCCCCCGGGACCGGCGCGATCGCCGTCGTGCGGATGACCGGACCGGACGCGGTCGCGATCGCGGACCGGGTGTTCGCGCTGCCCGGATCCACTGCCGGGCAAGGTGCGGTGTCCCGGATGGAGGGGCGCACCTGCCGGGTGGGCCGCATACTGGATCCCACGGACGGGTCCGTGGTCGACGAGGTGGTGCTGACCCGCTTTGCCGCCCCGCGCTCCTATACCGGAGAGGAACTGATCGAGATCTCCTGCCACGGAGGCAACGCGGTCAAGCGCAGGATCTTCGACGTGCTGGTGTCCGCAGGTGCGCAACCCGCAGGCCCGGGGGAGTTTTCCCGCCGGGCGTTTCTCCATGGGAAAATGGACCTGTCCCAGGCCGAAGCGGTGATGGACCTGATCCAGGCTTCCGCCGCGCGGACGGCCCGTGCGGCCGCTTCCCAGCTGGGCGGGGCGCTGTCCAGGCATGTGCGCGGGATCGCGGAGGACCTGTATCTCTTGCTGGGCCGGCTGGAAATGAGCATCGAGTATCCGGAACACGAAGAGGCCGACACGGCGCAGGAAGGGCTTCTGCGGGACGTGGGAGCGCTGACGGATCGCATGGCCACGCTCGAAGCCACACATGTCCGGGGGCGTATGCTCCGGGAAGGGCTGACCATCGTCATCGCGGGTCGCCCCAACGTGGGCAAGTCGTCGCTGTTAAACCGGCTTGCGGGATATGAACGGGCCATCGTGACCGAAATCGCCGGCACGACCCGCGACACGGTCGAAGAGGTCGTGGACGTGGACGGGCTCCCGGTCCGGCTGGTCGATACCGCGGGGATGCGGGAGACCGGGGACCGGATCGAGCGGCTGGGGGTGGAGCGCTCCATCGACGCGATCGGGCGCGCGGACCTGGTGTTCTGGGTGTCAACCCCGCACGATGGCGAACCGCCATCCCCAACCGATGGCGAACCGTTCGGACAGACGCAGGACGACACCCCGCCGGACGATGCGGAGCGACAGGCGATCCTTGCAGCCGCCGCGCGGGCGCGGGTCGTGGTTGTCGCGGGCAAGGTGGACATCGGAGGCAGCCTCGCGTATGCGCAGGCGCTCCGCGAGAGCCTCGGAGAAGGCGCGCCGGAGGTTTTGCCCTTCTCGGCTGTGACCGGCGAGGGGCTGGGAGCGATCCGTGCCGCGATCCGCTCGGTCTATGAAGAGGCGGAGGCTCCCGAAGGGGACGAGGTGCTGCTGGTCAACGCGCGCCACGCGCGTTGTGCGGCCGATGCGCTGCAGTCGCTCCGGCAGGCGCGGGAGGCACTGGAGGCAGGCGCCGCGGGACGGCCCGCGCTCCCGCCCGACATGGTGTCGGCACTCCTGCGGGAAGCTGCGGAGCACCTCGCCGAGATCACCGGCGACGCGGTGTCCGACCGGATTGTCGACACGGTGTTTTCCCGTTTTTGCGTCGGCAAATGAATCGACCGGTGCCGCGCGGCCTCCCGGAGAAGGAATGAAGTAGACCGATGGATGACACTTGGGGAAACCCGATCCCGACTTTTGAAGAAGCACTGGCTCTCCCGTATGCTTTCGACGCGGGAGCATTTGACGTCATCGTGGTCGGCGCGGGCCACGCGGGGTGCGAAGCCGCGCTCGCGGCGGCCCGGCTGGGGTGTGAAACCCTGCTGCTCGGGATGAATCTCGACGCGGTCGCCAACATGCCCTGCAATCCCAGCATCGGAGGGACCGCCAAAGGACAGCTCGTGCGCGAAATCGACGCGATGGGCGGGGAGATGGGGCGTGTCGCGGACCGCACCCTGCTGCAGATGCGGATGCTCAACCGGTCCAAGGGTCCGGCAGTGCTTTCCCCGCGCGCGCAGATTGACCGCCGGCGCTACCAGACCGGTATGAAACAGGTGGTCGAACGGCAGGACAGACTGTGGCTGCGACAGGCCGAAGCGGTCTGTCTGCTCACGGAACCCGTGGCGGACCCTGCCCGGCCGGAGGCGGAGGGAGCCGCATCGCGCCATCGGGTGGCGGGGATCCTCACGCGCAATCGTGCGGTCTACCGGGCCCGTGCGGTCATCCTGGCGACCGGCACCTATCTCGAGGCCCGCACCATCACCGGCGAAGTTGTCGTGGACGCGGGGCCGGACGGACTGTTCCCCTCCCGCGGGCTGTCGGCTTCGCTTCTGGCTCTGGGGCTTCCGGTCATGCGGTTCAAAACCGGCACGCCGGTCCGAGTGGACGGAGGATCGATCGACTACGGGGTGATGGCCGTGCAGGAGGGGGACGCGGAGCCGACACCCTTCTCGTTTGACAACGAAGACCGGCCGGACTGGCCGGGCATCCGGCAGACCCCCTGCTGGATGACCTGGACGACCCCGGAAACCCGGGAGGCTGTGGTCGAAAACCTCGGGCGGTCTCCGCTCTTCAGCGGTGTGATCCAGGGCACGGGACCGCGGTATTGCCCCTCGCTGGAAGACAAATATGTCAAGTTTCCCGACAAGGAACGACACCAGGTGTTTGTCGAGCCGACCGGACGGGACACCATCGAAATGTATCTGCAGGGGGCTTCGAGCAGCATGCCCGAGGACGTGCAGGCCCGGATGGTGCGTTCGATGCCCGGACTGGAGCACGTCCGGATCATGCGCAGCGCCTATGCGATCGAATATGACTGCCTGGATCCGACCTGTCTGTGGCCCTCGCTGGAGACCCGCACGGTGGCGGGGCTGTACGGTGCGGGACAGGTGAACGGGTCTTCCGGGTATGAAGAGGCCGCCGCACAGGGGTTGATGGCGGGCATCAACGCCGCGCGTGCGCTCCAGGACAAGCCGCCTGTGGTGCTGGACCGGTCTCAGGCCTACATCGGGGTGCTGATCGACGATCTGGTGATCAAGGGCACCCCGGAGCCCTATCGCATGATGACCGCCCGCGCGGAATACCGGCTGCTGCTGCGGCAGGACAACGCGGATCTCAGGCTGACGCCGATCGGGCGGGAGATTGGGCTGGTCGATGACGTGCGCTGGGAACGTTTTCGCCGCAAGGCCGCCCAGGTGGAGGCCGAAATCGCCCGGGTCCGCGCCCTCCGCCTCGTACCCGCGGCGGTCAACCGGCTGCTCGAGACCCTGGAGAGTGCGCCGGTGTCGGGCGGGGTGGCGATGGCCGACCTGCTGCGCCGTCCCGAAGTCACCTACGAAGCGCTCGCCCCAGCCGATCCGGAACGCCCCGACCTCCCCCGCGCGGTACGCGTCCAGGTCGAGATCGCGGTCAAATATGAAGGATACCTCCGGATCGAGGAAACCCGGATCGCGCGGTTCCGCCGCATGGAGGAAACCCTGTTGCCGCCGGACATCGAGTACGCTTCGATCTCCGGGCTACGGCTGGAAGCCCGGCAAAAACTCGCACGTCTCCGTCCCCTTTCGGTCGGACAGGCCGGCCGGATCTCCGGGGTGTCACCCGCGGATCTGTCGGTGTTGCTGGTCTGGCTGGCCGCCACGCAGCCACGCAGGGAGGCGTACGTGACGGGAGAGACAAGGGAGAAGGCCGGATCTGCGGTCAGTGGACAGGGAGGGGAAGATGAAAAAACCGCTGCCCCCCTATGATCCGGTCCGGATGGAAGAGGCCCTGCGCGCGGGGTGTGCCACCTGTGGCGTAGAGCTTGGCGCGTATGCGGTGAGTCAACTCGACGCCTACGCCCGCCTGTTGCGCGACGGCAGCGCCCGGATGAACCTCACCGCCATCCTCGACGACCGCGGAATCGCGGTACGGCATTTCGCGGATTCTCTTTCGGTGCTCCCGCTGTTGCTGGAGGAAGCCGCCAGGCATTCCGGCCGTGCGGAGCCCTTTACGGTGCTCGACGTCGGCAGCGGCGCGGGACTGCCTGGGATTCCGCTGCGGATCGCGCTCGACGCGCTGTCCCTTGCAAAGCAGGAAGGTGGCGGCGTTCCCGCCCCCGCGTCTGACACCACCGCCGTGTCCGCCGGGACGGACAGCCCACCCGCCCTGCCCCGGGTCCGCATTCGGCTGCTGGACGCGCTGGCCAAACGGGTCGGATTTCTGGAGGAGGTCATCCATACGCTGGGTCTCGCGGACATCGAAGCCCTGCACGCCCGGGCGGAGGACGCCGCGCACGGTCCGCTCCGCGAGCGGTTTGACTTTGTGGTCGCGCGGGCGGTTGCCCCGCTCAACGTGCTGCTCGAATACGGGTTGCCCTATGTTCGTGTCGGCGGATTGTTCGTCGCGATGAAAGGACCCGATCCCGCGGATGAAACCGCGGCGGCTGCGCGGGCGGTCTCCCTGCTGGGGGGTCGGATGGAGCAACTCCGCTCCCTGGAACTGCCCGATCCGGAGGGGGGAACGGCGTCGCGGACACTTGTGCCTGTGCGCAAGCAAAACCCCTGTCCCAAAGGCTGGCCGAGACAGGCCGGAAAACCGGAGAAAGCGCCCATTGTGTAGGCCTTTGAGGCCTTTTTAGCTTGTCTTTGTGTTATACTGTTTTGGATAAGGAAAAACACGCCCGGAGGAGGTACCCATGGCAGACACGACGCTTCCGGATAAGGGTCGCGGCCGCCCTGACAAGCAGGCGCTGCAAAAGGCGAAGGAAGCGGAAATCGACCTCGCTTTTCGTTCGGAACAAACCACCATCATTCCCGTAGACCTGGAATCCGAGATGAAAAAATCGTTCATCGACTATGCGATGAGCGTGATCACCGACCGCGCGCTCCCGGATGTGCGCGACGGATTGAAGCCGGTCCACCGGCGCATTCTCTACTCTATGTTTTCGCAGGGGTTCACCCCGGACAAACCCTACCGCAAATGCGCGACCACGGTCGGCGATGTGCTGGGCCGGTTCCATCCGCACGGCGACCAGTCGGTCTACGACGCGCTGGTCCGTCTGGCCCAGGACTTTTCGATGCGGCACATGCTGGTCGACGGACACGGCAACTTCGGCTCGATCGACGGCGATCCGCCGGCGGCCTACCGGTATACCGAGGCCCGGCTGTCCCGCATCTCGCTGGAGATGATGGCGGACATCAACAAGGACACCGTCGATTTTAGGCCCAACTTTGACGAGCACGAGCTGGAACCAGTCGTGCTGCCTTCGCGGTTCCCCAACCTGCTGGTCAACGGTTCGACCGGGATCGCGGTCGGCATGGCCACCCAGATTCCGCCCCACAATCTCGGGGAGGTGCTCGATGGCGTCTTCCTGATGCTCGACAACCCCGACGCCACCGACGACGACCTGATGACGGTGGTCAGAGGGCCGGACTTTCCGACCGGTGGCACGATTCTCGGCACATCGGGCATCCGCCAGGCTTATCGGACCGGGCGCGGGCGTATCGTCGTGCGTGCCAAAGCCACGATCGAACCCATGTCTGCCACCCGCCAGCGCATCGTGGTGAGCGATTTGCCCTATATGGTCAACAAACAGCGCCTGATCGAGCGCATTGCAGACCTCGTCAAAGAAAAACGACTCGAGGGCATCTCCGACCTGCGCGACGAATCCGACCGCAGCGATCGCGTGCGGATCGTGATCGAGCTCAAGCGGGACGCCAACCCCAATGTGGTGCTCAACCAACTGTACAAAAACACCGCGCTCCAGGACGCGTTCAATGCCAATATGCTCGCGCTCGTGCCCGACGCAAGCGGTCGGTACGAGCCCCGGATGGTGACACTGTCCGATGCGCTGCGCCATTACATCGCGCACCAGAAGGACGTCGTACTGCGCCGCACCCGATTCGATCTCGAGCGCGCGGAAGCCCGTCGCCATCTGGTCGAGGGCCTGCTCAAGGCGATCGACATCATCGACGAAGTCATCGCGACCATCCGCGCTTCGCACAACGAGGACACCGCGCGCTCCCGGCTGTGTGAGCTGTATGGGTTTTCCGAAAAGCAATCCGAACACATCGTCGACATGCGGCTGGGTCGCCTGACCGGACTCGAGGTCGAAAAACTGCAGGCGGAATTCAACGAACTGTGCGAGCGCATCCTGCGGTTCCAGGCCATCCTGTCCGACGAGGGACTGCTCGCCCAGATCATCAAGGACGAGCTTTCGGTTGTGAAGCGCAGATATGCGGAGCCCCGCCGTACCGCGATCGACGAAAGCGTGGACGAGGACATCGACGACGAGTCGCTGATTCAGGAAGAGGACGTCGTCGTCACGATGACCCACTTCGGCTACGTCAAACGCCTGCCGATCGACACCTATCAGGCACAGCACCGCGGGGGCCGCGGCATCACCGGCATGCAGACCCGCGAGGAAGATTTTGTCGAGAGCCTCTTGACAACCTCCACGCACGCCACGCTGTTGTTTTTCACCAACCGAGGCCGGGTGTTCCGGCTCAAAGGCTATCAGATCCCGGTGGCGGGCCGCCAGGCCAAGGGCATGGCGATCGTCAACCTCCTCCAGCTCGACGGCCAGGAGAAGGTCCGCACAATCATTCCGGTGCGCGATTTCGGACAAGAAGGGTATCTGATGATGTCGACCCGGTGCGGTACGGTCAAAAAGACCTTATTGTCCGAGTACGCGAACATCAACAAGAGTGGGCTGATCGCGATCAGCCTCCGGGACGAAGACGAGCTGATCGGGGTGCGTCTGACGGACGGCAGCAATGACATCGTGCTGGTCACGCGGGCCGGCATGTCGATCCGGTTCCACGAAGAGGACGTCCGCCACACCGGGCGCAACACCCAGGGGGTCCGCGGGATTCTGCTGGGCGACGACGACCAGGTCATCGGCATGGCGCCGGTCGAGGCAGGAAAGAACCTGCTGGTGGTCTCGGAACGCGGCTTTGGCAAGCGGACCGACATGGACGACTACCGGGTCCAGAACCGCGGCGGCAAGGGCCTCAAGACCTACCGCACTGTGGAAAAGACCGGCCAGCTGGTCGGGATCGGGCTGGTCGACGACGACAACGACATCATCCTCATCAGCGACACCGGCGTGATCATCCGCATGTGGGCACTCGAGATTCCGACGCTGGCGCGCATCACCCAGGGCGTGACCCTCATGCGCACCGGAGTGGGCAAGGTGGTGGACATCGCGGTCGTGGAACACGAGATCACCGAGGACATGCAATCGTTCGAGCAGGCCGAGGCGGAAGCCGAAGGGGCCGCGGAAGCCTCGCCGGAGGACGGCGAGGCAGGAGAGGCCGAACAGGCCGCGCCCGAAGAGGACGATACGGAGGCCGGACAGCCGGCATCCGCAGAGGATGACGATATCTAGCGTGTTCCGAGCGGGGACACTTCCATCGTACGGACAGGCCGGGATCTAGTGGATCCCGGCCTTTTCACATCCCCCCGCCAACGGACTGCGTTGCGGGGAGATGCCCGCTCCGCTAGACTGGAATCACACACGACGCATCCAAAGGAGGGAATCTATATGGACGCCAACGCCCGCCCCCGCCGCATCGTCGTCATCGGCGCCGTCGCTGCCGGCACCTCCGCGGCCGCCAAGGCCCGCCGCAACGACGAAGAAGCCGAGATCGTGCTGTATGAGCGCGACCGTCATATCTCTTACTCCGGTTGCGGGATGCCCTACTACATCGGAGGTCTGCTCTCCGATTTCAAGGAGATCGTGCCCCGGGATGCCGCCTATTTCAAAAAGAAGTACAACGTGGACGTCCGGATCCGGCACGAGGTGGTGTCCGTCGACCCGGAAGCGTACACCCTGACGGTCAAAAACCTGGAGACCGGAGAGACCTTTGGCGACCGATATGACACCCTGGTGCTGGCGACCGGCGCCATGCCCGTGATTCTTCCGGTCCCGGGCGTGGAAGGGGACCATGTGTTCCCGCTCCGCAACCCGACGCATGCGCTGGGCATCCGCGGGTTTCTCGAACAGCGGCATCCCAAGTCCGCCGTGGTGATCGGGAGCGGCTTCATCGGCCTGGAGATGGTCGAAAACCTCGCCCACGCGGGACTTGCGGTCTCACTGGTCGAAAAACTCCCGCACGTCTGTCCGTTTGTCGATCCCGACCTCTCCCCCTATGTGCTGGAGGCGCTGGAGCAACACGGTGTCACCGTGCGCACCAGGCTGTCCGCAAGCGCGATCCGACCCGGGGAGGTCGAGCTGGAGGACGGCTCCACGCTCCCGGGCGACCTGGTGATCCTGGCGGTCGGCATCCGTCCGGAAACCGGCCTGGCGCGCGCGATGGGAGTGGCTCTCGGCGCGAACGGCGCGATACAAGTGGACGAGAGCATGCGGACCAACCTGCCGGACGTCTATGCCTGCGGGGACTGCGCGGAAAACGTTTCCATCGTCGACAGGCGGCGTTTCTACCGCCCGCTCGGGTCCACCGCCAACAAAACCGGCCGGATCTGCGGGGACGTGATCACCGGCGGGCCGCTGGTCCACCGGGGGGTTGCGGGCACCGGGATCTTCCGGGTGTTTGATCGCGCGGTCGCCGCGACCGGACTCAACGAACGGGAAGCCCGCGCGACCGGGCGGGACGTCGTCGTGAGCCACAACATCAAGCCGGACCGGCCGGACTATCTCGGCGGGCGTGAGATGGTGATCAAAACGATCGCGGACCGCGCGGACGGCACGCTCCTCGGGGTGCAGATCGTCGGATTCGAGGGGGTGGACAAACGCATCGATGTGCTTGTGACCGCGATGACCGCCGGGCTCAAAGCCGCCGACCTGTTCCACCTCGACCTGGCGTACGCGCCGCCATTTGCCACCACCAAGGACCCGGTCCACTACACCGGCATGATCCTGGAAAACGCGCTCTCGCGCGGACGGGAACTGCTGGGAGGAGATCAACTGGCCGCAGCGGGAGAAGGGGTCTATACCGTGGTGGATACCCGCGTGCCCGCGCAGTATGAGGCGGGACATGTGCCGGGCGCGATCAACCTGCCGCAGGAACAGGTGCGGGAGGCGCTGGCAGGACTCGACCGGAACAAACCGATCGTGACCTACTGTAACAAAGGGGTGACCGGCAACGCGGTCCAGAACATTCTGCTGAACAACGGATTCAAACGAGTCTATACGCTGTCCGGCGGGTTCCGTCAGTTCCAGAGTTGCCGGGTCGCGGCCGGAAAATTGAACTGCAAGGACGCAGCCCGGAGAATCGTGGAGGACGAAGCTGTGCGACCTGCGTTACAGAAAGACGGGCGCTAGACGGATAGAGTGTCTACAAAACGCCTGCGCGTCGCCGACGCGCAAGACTTGCGCCCGGAGGAACACACGCAATGATCGATACTTGGATGCAGGCCCTCGGAGACGCGATCCGGGCCAATGTCTGGACTGCGCCTCTCTTTGCTTTGCTAGCCGGATTGCTGACCGCCTTCACCCCCTGCTCGCTGTCGACCGTCCCGCTGGTGATCGGCTATGTGGGCGGGACCGCGGGACAGGATCCCAAACGCGCGTTCCGGTTTTCGCTCGCCTTTGCGACCGGCATGGCGGTCACGCTGACCGCGCTCGGCACCGCGGCCTCCCTGATGGGGCGGTTGATGCAGGGCACCGGACGGTGGTGGTATCTCATCCTGGGCGCTTTGATGGTGCTGATGGCACTGCAGACCTGGGAGGTCATCACGATCATCCCCCAGTCTGGCCTGATGGCCAAACACCCGAAACGCGGGGTGGTCGGCGCGGTGCTGGCCGGCATGCTCGGCGGTCTGTTTGCCTCTCCCTGCGCAACCCCCGTCCTGGTCGTCCTGCTGGCGATCGTCGCGGAGCGCGGCAGCCTGGCGCAGGGCATCTTGCTGCTGTTGCTGTACTCAGTCGGACACGGTGCGCTGCTGGTGGCGGTCGGGACCTCGACCGGGCTCGCGCGACGGATCACCCGCTCGGAGAAGTTCGGCAAATACAGCCAGCTCTTCCGCTGGGTCACGGGCGGTCTGATCCTGCTGCTGGGATTGTACATGCTCTATCTCGGGATCTGACATCGTCTGCGTTTAGACTCCGGACGAGGGGACAGGCAGTCCCGGAGTCTGGTGAAAAACAGGAATCATGGATCCTCAACAGGCCCCTGTGTGCAAGATCGCCGCAGGGGTCTTTCATTTGCAGACGGCAAAACCGAACACCGGAGATTGACACGTTGCAGCCGGCGCGGTACAGTGAAGCACAGGTTTTCCACCAGTTATCCACAGCCCGGCACCCGTGAAACAACCGGTTATACACCGGAGACTGGATAACGGAAAACCCGAGAAAACCGTTCAAATCGGGAGCAAAGGCAAGTAACTCCCGGTCCCGGATCAGCTCTGGGCGATCCTCCCGAACGCACGAAAACCCTTTGTTACAGGGGCTTTACGGTCCCTTTACATGTGAAACGCTCTGGCACGGTTATGCACAGAGTTTTCCACAGTATCCACAGTTGTCCACAGAGGTTTTCCACAACGGAGGAGGAACGTATGGCACGTCGGACCAACAGAAACATCGCTGGTCAAACCGAACAAAATGTCAACAGAAAGGGA
>LSQX01355045.1_pt1 | contig 19495 bp, 18 predicted proteins | sample 654561 | NCBI WGS metagenome assembly LSQX01 (sample SAMN04489861, study PRJNA283612) | anaerobic digester metagenome | isolation source: 4 biogas reactors fed with cattle manure at either 37C or 55C with and... | place: Denmark: Kongens Lyngby | collected 2014
CATAGTGATGATTCCTTTCGAATTGCCGTCCTGCTGCCCAATTCTGCCATAGAATCTTTGCTGTGGATATGCTTTTTTATTATCGCAGCTTCATTTTACAAACTGCGGTCAAAAACAAAGAAAAATACGGAGGCATCATAAATGAAAAAGAAAGCCATAATCGAATCCGGAGTTCCTCAACTCAGAGACCCCTGCGTTTTGGTAAAGGACAACATTTATTATATGTGCGGAACCGGTTGGCATATATGGAAAAATGACACGGGAAATCTCGCCGGAGGATGGGTCGATCTCGGATGCGTCGCAGAGATTCCCGAGGATGCAAAGACAAATTTCTGGGCGCCGGAAATCCATGCCTATAACGGCGCATATTATATGTTTACCACCTATTTAAGCAAAAAAACCGGACGCCGGGGATGTACTGTTTTCCGCGCGGATGCGCTCGAAGGACCTTATCGCGAGATCAGCGGCGGACACTTGACTCCCGCCGATTGGGATGCAATCGACGCCACTTTATATGTCGACGAAAGCGGTCAGCCCTGGATGATTTTCGTTCATGAATGGGTTTGTATGCCCGATAAAGTAGGAGCCATGGTTGCGGCTAAGATGTCAGATGACCTCACAAGCCTTGTAAGCGAGCCGGTCGAGCTTTTCCGCGCCGATGCTCCCGGTTGGGCTGTTGGCGGCGTTACCGACGGATGCTGGATGTATCGCTGCGCCGACGGTCAGCTTCTCATGCTCTGGTCAAACTGGGATAACGCCGGATACTGCGTCGGTATTTCAAGAAGCGCGTCCGGGGATCTTCTCGGCGAATGGACACACGATCCCGTCCCCCTTTACTCAAAGAATATAACAGGCGTTTACGACGGCGGCCACGGAATGATTTTTAAGGATATAAAAGGTCAGATGTACCTCTCGATCCACTCACCTAACTCCCCTGTCGGCAGCCGTCTTGAGATGCCTATATTTGTGCCCGTAAAAGAGAAGGACGTAACTCTTATATTAGATATGTGAGCATAAGGGGTTTGCGATTTTTTGCAGATGTAAAGGAGAAAAACCATGTTTCAGCCCGATTACAGATATCTCAAGTCCGCTGCAAGGAATGTAGAAGCCACCCGCATCCCGCTTTATGAACACTTGATTAACTTCGATGTAATCGAAAAAATAATGAATAAGGAATTCGCTCCGCTTATCTGGGGGAATTATGAGGAGAAAAAAGAATTCTTCCGAAATTATTGCGCATTCTTTATGAAGCTGGGATATGATACCGTTTCGTTTGAATTGTGTATAGGCGGGGTTCTGCCCGGCGGAGGCGCGTTGGGCGGACACAAAAAAGGCGTTATACAGACCAGAGAAGATTTTGAAAAATATCCTTTCGACGAAATTCCGGAATTGTATGAAAAAGCTTTTCATGATATCTTCAGAGCGCTGCATGAAGTGATGCCGGATGGTATGAAAGCAGTGGGCGGCGTCGGCAACGGCGTTTTTGAGTGTGTCCAGGATCTGACGGGTTATATTGACCTCTGCTATATATCTGCGGACGATCCCGAACTTTACGCGGATTTATATAAAAAGGTCGGAGACATGAGCCTTAAAATCTGGAAAAATTTCCTGAAAGAGTTTTCCGATGATTTCTGTGTTCTGAGATTCGGCGATGACCTGGGATTCAAGAGCAATACATTGATATCTGACGACGATATCGTCACTCATATCATTCCGCAGTATAAAAGGATAATCGATGAAGTGCATCGCTGCGGAAAACCGTTCCTGCTTCATTCCTGCGGAAATATATTCAATGTCATGGATGAACTGATTGCCGCCGGCATCGATGCAAAGCACTCAAATGAGGATCAGATTGCGCCTTTCCCGGTGTGGGTTGAAAAATACGGAGATAAAATCGGCAATTTCGGCGGCATCGACACAGACGCGGTTTGCCGTTTGTCAAGAGCCGAAATGAAGGAATATATCAGCGATGTAGTGAAAAAATCCGTAGGACGCGGCGGTTTTGCTTTCGGTTCCGGAAATTCAATTCCAAGTTTTGTTCCGGTAGATAATTATCTTATGATGAATGAGATAATCAGAGAAATCCGCGGTGAATAAATAAGATTTTTTGCAACAGGAGTTATATCATGAAAGATTGGATTAAAAAGCTGCCCCAAAGCCGCAAACCGTTTCCGCTGCTTTCTTTTCCGTCATCACAGCTGATCGGAGAAAGTGTATACCGGATAACCCATGACGCTGAAATACAAGCCGAAGGAATCGTGAGAATTGCCCGGGAATTCAATTCTGCCGCGGCCGTGTGTATGATGGATCTTTCGGTGGAAGCGGAGGCTTTCGGCTGCAAAATCGTTGCCGGAGAGAACGAGATTCCTACCGTTGTCGGCGCATTGATTTCGGATATAGACGAAGCTCTTGCGCTCCCAATCCCTGTAGTCGGAGAAGCGTCGAATCGAACCGGCTTATATATAAAAGCTGCGAAGCTGGCAGCGGAACAGATCAAAGACCGCCCTGTATTTGCCGGAATCATCGGTCCCTTCTCTTTGGTCGGACGACTGATGGAGGTACAGGAGGCTCTTATGAATTGTATAGCAGATGAGGATTTTGTTTCTGCCGCGCTGGAAAAAGCTACCGAATTTCTCATTAGATACGCAAAAGGTTATAAAGACGCGGGAATCAACGGACTTGTGATGGCGGAACCTCTTGCGGGTATTTTGTCCCCCGCTCTGGAAGAAGTCTTCTCCGCGCCTTATGTAAAGCGGATCATTGATTCGGTACGGGATGATAATTTTATCGTGATCTATCACAACTGCGGACCAAATATAACCCGGATGACAAAATCCTTTGCCGATAACGGCGCAGCCGCTTATCTTTTCGGAGATGCGGTTGATCTTTTGCAGATGCTTGAATTAATGCCTGCGGATAAACCTGTCATGGGAAACATTTCCCCTGCCGAACAGTTTTTGTCCGGCACGCCGGAAAGTATGACCGAAGCCGTAAACATGCTGATAAATAAATGTTCTTCATATAAGAACTTCGTACTGTCATCGGGATGCGACATTCCGCCCTCATCAAATTTAGACAATATCCGGGCGTTTTTTAAAGCTGCGGAAGATGCGGCAAGCAAATAAAAAGCAATAAAATCAGATATGAAGAAGAGGTGACGGTTATGTCTAAAGAAATTCATTATGACTTGAATTTTGTGATGAAAAAAGGGTACCCGAAGATAAAAAAGCTCGGAGCAATAAGTCCGTACGGAGAGTCGACCCCGTTCGTATTCAACGGCCGTCTCTGCCGGCTTGAGCTTGTTGATACCAATCGTCCGACGAAAGGTCTCGACCCGAATCTGCCTATTCACGCGATTATCCGCGACAGGGAGACGGGAGAGATTATTTCCCGTTTCGGCGAAGGCTGTTATTATTATTCGTTGTATCAGGAAAACGAAACTGTATATGTTATCGGAACAAAATCTCTGCCGGGAATACTGGCGGGAGACGGATTCAGAATTTTTGAGACACGTGATCTGATTCACTGGCAGGATAGGGAGCTGCTGTCAAATCCCGGATGGCGGTATTATAACACCTCTCTGACCAAAGGCTCGGAAGGGTATGTCCTGTGTATGGAATCGGATTATACAGGCGTGCCGTTTACCTGCTTTTTCGCCGTTTCAAAAGACATGATTAACTGGACTTTCATGGACACCGAAAAAGGATATCCGCTTGATAGATATTGCGGCGGTCCCTGGATGCGATACAGCAGGGGGTATTATTATTTGATTCTTGTCACGGAGCTGCCGGGAAGTCGTTATACGAATTATGTCTGCCGCACGAAAGATTTTGACACATGGGAGCTGGGCTATTACAACCCTCTGCTGATGCCCGACGAAGAGGATCGAAAAATCTCTCCTTATATGTATGATATAACGCCCGAACTTCTTGAACAGATAAGAACGGGATTTATAACAAGCAACTCGGACGTCGATCTTTGCGAATGGGAAGGGAAAACAATAATCACATACAACGTGGGTAATCAGCTGGGATTCTATTATATGGCGGAAGCGGAATACGACGGCAGCCTTGCCGATTTTCTCGAATCATTTTTTGAGTGAGCTGTTCCGCGTGAAGTTTGTTTTCACGGAGGATTTTTATCATGAAGTCAGATATTAAAAAAACGCTTGCATTGTTCCTTTGCATACTGTTATTGTTCTCGTTTATTGCCTGCGGCAATGCCGACACGACCGGTATATCGGAAACTGCAGACGGACAAAATTCCTGTTCTGAGGAAACGGAAACCCCAGCTGAGGACAGCGCTAATAATAAACTCTATACATCATATCTTACTCCCGATGATTTTTCGGGGGGGAAGAGTTCAGAATATATACATCAAACAGCATCAACGGTTTGAAATTGGTTACCACCCTGAACTATGGCGAAGAAGAAACCGGTGAGGTGGTAAACGATGCGCTTGTCGCGCGCGACCGCTGGCTTGAGGAGACATACAAGGTTGAACTCAGCTTCACCGTTGACGACTCTACCGCAAAAGCAAGCATAGCCGGAATGCTGAATAAGCTGGTGCTTGCCGGAGACGACGTATATGACGCCGTAATAGAGGATGTCGCTCAGGTGGCGAAAGGCATGACCATGGCCGGAACCGCCTACTCGATGAGTGAAGTTCTTTCTGCCGATCTTTCGGCCGGTTACTGGATGCCGGAAATAAACGAGCAGCTCAAAATAGGCGGGAAATCCTATTTTACGGCTAGCTCCATCAGTCCGCGGTTTTACGGTTCGGCGTATATCATCATGTTTAACCGCGATCTTGCGTCAAATCTGGGAATCAATGATCTTTACGATCTGGTAATCGGTGATAAATGGACAACAGACAAGCTGATGGAGTATTCCCGTCTCGGGGTTGCGGATATAGACGGTGATGCGCAGATCACCGGCAAAGATCAGGTCGGTATGTTCTACGAGGTTCTGACACCCGAAGCCCTGGTAATGGGTGCCGGTTATCATTATGTCGAGAATATAGGCGGCGAATTAAAAATCATGCTCGAAGATCAGGGGCTGCAGTCATATATGGATAAACTCAGCCGATTCTTCCAGGAAGAAGGTATATTCTGGACCAACGATAAAGGTTTCAGCGAGAGTGATACGATTAATAACGGAACATATCTCTTCTTTAATCCCTGTACTTTCAACCTCGATGAATTTCGCGACCTCGATTATGATTACGGCATTCTTCCGATGCCGAAGAGGGATGAAGCGCAGGAGCATTATATTAGCTACGCTCAGCCGTGGGTTGTGGCGGTTCCGGTAGTGCCTGCCACAGTGACGGGCGAAAGGCTGAACATGACCGGAGTCATGCTTAACGCCATAGCTGCTTACGGTTACGATTATCTCCGTCCGGCAATTTACGAAAATGTGATTCAGCTCAAAGGAACCCGCGACGAGCAATCGGCTGAGATAGTGAATCAGCTTTTTGACCATGTTACCTTTGAGCTTGCCGCAATACTTAGATTCGGAAGTTTTGACGATAAAATAAATGCATATTTTACCAATAATCTCGGCAGGCAGGATATAGCTTCTCTTTATGCGTCTGTAAAAAGTTCAGCAGAAGGTGAGATTGAAAAGATATCAAATACTTACGCCGAGCTTGAACAGGCAAGAAAAGGATAATATCGGCAGGTACCGACAGGATTTCAGAAATATGACTACAATAAAAACCGCAAAAATCCCGACTTCAAAATGCTGAAGAAACGCTGTATATAAAGTATTATCATAATTTCACGCAACAACAGGAGGAAGTTAATGACCGATCGCGAAAACTTTTTGTCAATAGCGAGACGCACCGGCTACGAAAGAATGCCCGTTAGCTTTTCCATGTGTCCGGCTCTTGCGCAGAAATATAACGACTACATTAAAGAGCATCCGCTGAAATTAAATCGGCAGTACGGAGATATCGGCGGAATAGGAGCCAAATACACAGATGCGGAAACATTCCGGAGAAAATATTACGCCGATAAATCTTTCAAACCGGGCACACAGATAGACGGCTGGGGTGTTGCGCATGAACCCGGTTCCGCCGCGGCATACCATATGACATACATGCATCACCCGATGGACAAATTCGATTCCGTCGAGCAGATACTTGAATATCCGTTACCTGTTTTTGATAAAAGCAGAATTCCGGAAATGAAAAAACAGGCCGAAGCGCTTCACGAAAGCGAACAAGCCGTTATGGGCAGCATGCAGTGCACGGTATGGGAAACCGCATGGTATATGCGCGGCATGGAAAACCTGATGTGCGACATGGTTACGGATGACGAGATGGCGGAGGTGCTGCTTGACCGCGTAACCGAAACGGCGGTAATGCGTGCCGAAGCGTTTGCCGAGGCGGGAGCCGACGCACTCTTCCTGGGCGACGACGTCGGAATGCAGCATTCAATCATGATGAGCGAAACGCTATATGACGAGTGGCTGAAACCGCGGCTCAGACGCGTCATCGACGCCGCGCGCGCTTACAACCCCGACATCGTCATATTCTATCACTCGTGCGGCCGCGTGACGGAACTGATACCGCATTTAATCGATGCCGGCATCGACGTCCTTAATCCGGTTCAGCCGGAATGTATGGACTTCCTTGAAATCCACGATAAATACGGCGACCGCCTGAGCTTTCACGGAACCATAGGCACGCAGTCGGTCATGCCGTTCGGAACGCCGGAGGATGTGCGCCGTGAGGTTTTTAAGAATCTCGAAATTGCGGGTCGCAAAGGCGGACTTTATGTCTGCCCGACACATCTGCTTGAACCCGAAGTTCCGCTTGAAAACGTGCTCGCATATATACATGCATGCGAAGATTATACGAGTTAATCGAAAAATTGCAATCTCCGGTATGCTTTTCAAGGCCGATTAATAGTCGTAAAGCAAAACGAGAAACCCGGGATGTTTGATTATGTGGTTATAAATAAGATATATCATCACCGCTCGAGTAATACATAACATTCATTCCTTGACAAACCGAACGGGATATGATATGATTTAAAAGGCGCAAGTGAATAATTATGCGAGTCGGGATGCAAATAAAAACATCACCCTTTAAGATACTTCGCGATGAAGCGCTTTATAAATTTCGAATAATTAAGAGAAGAGGATGATTACATGAACAAAAAAAGCAAAAGCCCGAACGATAAGCTGAGCGTTGCCATTATCGGTATCGGCATTCAAGGCCGCGGACTTACAAGCGGATTCCTTTGGCAAGGCGTGAACGTCGCCGCTATATGCGATGTCGATACCACCCGCCGTCTGGACGGTGTGAAGCGCGTAGAAGAGTTTTACAAAGCCCATCCCGATAAGGGCAAGCCGGGCAACTGTAAAGCATACAGTGATTTCCGCGATGTGCTTGCCCGCGATGACATCGACATGGTCTGTATCGCAACCCCCGACCATTGGCACGCCTACATAACCATCGCGGCAATGGCTGCCGGCAAGGATGTATACTGTGAAAAGCCGCTGACCTACACCGTCGATGAAACTGTTAAAGTCATGGCTGCCGCCAAAAAATATAATCGTATCCTTCAGGTCGGCGCAATGCAGCGTTCGGCTTTCGAGTTCCGTACCGCCTGCGAGCTTGTAAGAAACGGCTGCATCGGTAAGATCAAGCACGTCGAATGTTCCTTCGGTGGTCCTTCCCGCCCTCACTTCGACCCCAAGGAGGACATCCCGATGGAGCCGGGACTTGATTGGGATATGTGGTGCGGAGGCGCCCCGCTTGTGATATACAACGACCAGCTCTCCCCGCGCGGCGTGCATGACTTTTACCCGATGGTCTGGCGCATGGACGACCTTTTCGGAACAGGTTACTGCGGCGACTGGGGCGCGCATCATCTGGATATAGCACAGTGGGGACTCGATATGGATAACGGCGGTCCCGTCAAAGTTATCCGCGCCGAACGCACCGAAGCGGATAAAGCTAACGCTGAGCTGGGAGGACGCGCTCAGTCGGGAGCCATGTTTGTCTTCGACGGCGGAACAACTGTGATGCACAAACCCGGGCAATTCGGCGTAATCTTCCACGGTTCCGAGGGCTCTGTATCGGTTGACCGTGGCGCCTTTGAGATTAAATACGGCAATAATTTTATGATAAGCACCCGCAACGGCGACGCTGTGAAGGAACTTGACAATGCAATTTCCACGGCGCGGAAGATCTTCCTGACCGACAGCACATATAAAACTAAGCTTTACGATACCGGCGGCAGCCACATCGCCGATTTCATTTCCGCGGTAAAATCCCGCAAGCCGGCCTGCTCGAATGAAGATGTAGGCGGTCACGCAACGATCCTATGCCATCTTATGAATATATCATATGTCCGTGACGCAAGTTTCGACTGGGATCCCGTGAATATGACCTTTGCAAACGGAACCGGCGACCCCGCCTGGCTGGTTCGCGAAGGCGGCTATCGCAACGGCTGGACGGTTTAAGCGGAATATAAATCCTACATATATATGGTATTATAAGCTCAATTAAATAATAATGCCCCTTCGGAGCAGAACCTCGAAAAAACGAGACTGTTTTGAGGGGCATATCATTTTTCTCTGATTTAGTTAAATTTACCGCCGGCATTGCAAAATCTGCGGTTCTATGATAAAATATTGCTGTATTGTTATGACATTCCGCGAAAAAAGCTGTAAACGTCTGAAAAACGCAGACAGAGAGGTATATATGAAATCAGGAAGTCACGATTACAGTTTCCGAAACCAAAATTTCTGCGCGATCCCGCCGTTGACGCTAACGCCGAACGCTTGCGGAAGCGCCGCCGCTTGCAAAATAGATGACAGCTGGGAAATCATCGTTCCGGCGAGCGATTCCCGTCTGGTAAGGTATTATGCGGACGATCTGAGTCATTTTTTCGCGGATGCTTTCGGGGTGTCTCTCCGCATTCGCTATGTGAAGAATATTCGGTCATATATCGATAATCCGTCCGGGAAGATTATACTGATACAGGAATCGGACAGGGTGGGGAATACCGTAATGTCGGATAAAAAAGCCGCTTTTCATCTGCTTGTGACGGATAGCCATGTAATCGTAACCGGAAAAACGGAAAGAGGAACCGCAAGAGGAGTATATTATCTGGAAGACAGTATGCGTCTTCGCGGAGAATGCAGTCTGCTCCCCCAAGACAGCGAACACGCGCCGCTGTTCTGCCCCAGAATGACCCATTCGGGCACCGAACTCGATACCTTTCCCGACAATTTTCTGGAGGCCTGTGCCCACGCCGGCATGGACGCAATTATAGTTTACGCCGGACATCCGGACAGCCACCTGCACGGATTTGAGGACCCGGAAGCGCTCTGGCCGGGAGCCGGTCGGGGATATTGTGATTTTGCCAACCTTGTTTGGCGCGCGAAAGGTTACGGACTCGATGTATACGTATACAGCCATATACTTTGTGACATCCATCCGGATGAGCCGGAAGCGGAAGCTTATTATGAAGCGTCTTTCGGCAAACTTTTTAAAAGCGCTCCCGGAATAAAGGGACTGATTTTTGTCGGAGAAACCTTTGAATTCCCGTCCAAAGACCCACATACCTCCGGTGTCCGCTGTCAGCTGCAGCCAAAAGACGATCCCCGCGTATCGCCGGGATGGTACCCATGCTATGATTATCCGCAGCTGCTTTCGCTGATACAGAAGACCGTCCGGAAGTATAACCCCGACGTGGATATTGTATTCTGGACCTACAACTGGGGATATGTGGATAAAGAAGCAAGACTCGCGCTTATCGAAAATTTGCCGAAGGATATCACTCTGCAGTTGACGTTTGAAATGTGGGAATCCTTTGTCGGCGTAAACGGAAAGCGATATTCTATCGACGACTATTCCATTTCTTTCCCGGGTCCGTCGCAGGTGTTTATCGACGAAGCAGAAAAAGCGAAAGAGCTGGGTATCCGGCTGTATACCATGGCAAATACCGGCGGAAGGACATGGGACAACGGCGCAGCGCCGTATCTTCCGGTACCGCAGCAGTGGCAGAAACGGTATGAAGCGCTGTGCAGAGCAAACAAGGAATACGGTCTTTCAGGACTTATGGAGAACCATCATTACGGCTGGCTCCCATCCTTCCTCAGCCTGTTTTCCAAAAATGCGTTTACATCAAACGGTCTGCCAAACGACGAAATGCTCCGGCAAATCGCCGCGCGGGATTACGGCTCGTGCGCCGACCTTGCGCTGCGGGCATGGGAATGTTTCAGCGAAGGCATTTCCAAAGTAATAGCGGCGGGCGTTGATCAGTACGGACCTTATCGCTGCGGACCTACCTATCCGCTTTTATTTGATCAGACGTCGGCGGAGCTGCAGATTCCTTCCGCACCATGGGCGTGGCATAAAGGCGGGAGTATCTGGAATCCGGTTTACCCGGATTCGGTTTTTCCGAACTATGAGAACGTTATTATGCGGTACCGCCATGTAAAAACGGTTAAGGAGCATTTTGCCTGCGGCGTAAAGCTGCTTGCTGAAGCGGCGGAAACACTTAAGGTACCTTTTGGAAGCGAAGTATCCCGCCAAATAGCCGTGGCAAAATTTCTTTTATGCACATATGTGACGACGGAGAACGTGATCGGATGGACAATGGCGAAAGCGTTTCTGCTCCGCGGGGAAAAAGACATTCCCAAAGACGTAATATGCACTGTCAGTCAAACGCTGGGCATACAGGACACACCGGAAGAACTTGCGGAATACATGAAACAGGTTGCGGCAAAGGAAACCGAAAACGTCGCGGCTGCACTCAAATGTTGGGAAGAAGACAGCAGCATCGGTTTTGAAGCTTCGATGGAATATGTATTCAACGATGTCTTTGCCGAATGGAAAAATGCAGAAACCGAATGTTCATTGCAAAGGCTGGAAAGATGGTTTGATAATAATCATTTCTGATATGCAAGCAGGCGCTGTGAAGCATACAGGCGGAGAGTCTTTCTGTCGGTTGAATAAAATGTATAAAATAATCAAAAGGAGCTGCAGCAAAGTTTGTTTTTTTGCTGCAGCTCCTTGATTTTTTGTCTATTGTCCTGCGAAACAGTCTATCGTCGCCTGGATGGCGGCGACCAGTTTGCTTTCCCTGGAAGCCGCAAAAGAGGCGATGTCTGTGCTGCCCTTGCCGATACGGGTAGACATATCACCGGCGAAGTTCGCCCAGCCGTAGACATTGGCAAGAGAAGCCTTGCCGTTGGCGAAGATAATATCAAGCATCTCCTGCGACTGTTCGTCCTGGATGCGCTTGAAATCGAGAGTCACATCGAAGTGGTGACTTCGGTCTCTGCGATCGTATCGCCTGCAGTTACCGTCGTTTCGTTAACTGCTTCGTTTCCCGAGCCGCTCCCGCATGATGCAAGGACAGATAATATAACCGCAGAAAGCAGCATAATGGAAGCAAGCCTTGTTTTTTTCATTCCAAACCTCCGTGAAGATAATAAGAGGGTGTTATCATATTTTATTATACACTACCGTAAGAATAAATACAAGTATATCAACCAAAAGTTTTACAATAACCTGACAACAATTTGATGACAGCGTAAACAAAGATATGTTATAATTCATTTTGAAGTTTTATGTTTATGATATTTTTCGCCGACTATATAATAAAACCTGTTGACAGCTATGCTTACGTTATGATAAAATAGTATTTAAATAACATCCCGAGTAGGGGAATGTCCGGAATTAAACAGAGGTGTATACAATGAAAACAAAAAGAATTTTCTGTATGCTGACAGCAGCGCTGATGCTCGTTTCGGCTGTTGCCTCCTGCGGCTCGGAGGGAGGTGCGACCGCAGTTACCACAAATGAATCGGCGACTACGGCGGCACCCGAAACCACGGAGACCTCGCTTTTTATGAACGACGACCTGCCGGAGCTTGATTTTGAAAGCGCCGAGGTTAAGGTTTTCTGTTGGGAGAGCTGGGATCAGGCCGAGTTCTTCGTTGAGGAGGATACCGGCGAAATCCTCGACTCTGTAATATATGATCGCAACCTGAAAGTTGAGGAACGGCTGAATATAGACCTTGTCTGGGTAATGAAACCCCGCGATTCGGCCGCTTACGGCTCCGCTCTCAAGGATGCCATGTCAGCTCAGAATTTATCGGGTGATGTTATCTACGATCTGGTGGCGTGCTACGGAGCGCGGGTAGCCTCCTGCGCCGTGGACGGGCATCTCTCAAATCTTAACGATGCTCCGTACATGGATCTGAGCAAACCCTGGTATTCCGAATCGGCAATAGCCGCCGGTCAGCTGGGCGATGGCTTCAACTATTTCTTTGCCGGAGATATCTCCTACAACTACCTGTCGCGTATGTCGGGTATATTCTTCAACCGCGGCATGATAAACAATTTCGGCCTTGAGGATCCTTACAAGCTTGTTCTTGACGGCAAATGGACCATCGATAAGCTGCTTGAGATGATAAACGGTACCTATGTCGACCTGAACGGCAACGGCAAAGCGGATAAGGAAGATCAGTTTGGTATTATGACCGCCTCCGACCAGATGAATACTCTATACTACGGCACAGGCTCACACTTCATCAGCCATGACGAAAACGGTGTCCCCCGGCTCAGCGACGATATCTTTTCCGAGCGCACCATGATGATAATCGAAAAGTATCTCGGCGTCTTCGCCGATCCCGCCGCATTCAAACACCCCACGGTTGACGACACCGCAATCTTCGACACCGGCCGCTGCCTATTCTACATCTATCCGCTTGGTCATGTAAATGATGCCACCCTCCGTGATTCCGAGACAACTTACGGCTTTATTCCGCAGCCCAAGCCCGCAGAAACCGAGGAAAACTATCATGCATCGGTCACAAATGCAGTAACTCTCTTCGGCATACCGCTGGTGGTAGAGTCGATGGAGCGCGCATCTGCGCTTGCCGAGTGTCTGTCCTCCGAGGGTTATCGTCTGGTTTCTCCCGCCGTCTTTGAAATAGTATATAAAGTGAAATACAACTACTCCGAAGGCAGCGAGCAGTCAGAAATATTCGACATGATGCGCCGGAATGTCGTTTTTGACTTCGGTAAGCTCTTTATGGACTCCTTCTCCGGTTTCACAAACGGCGTAATCAGCGAAACCCTCTGGAGCGGCAAAAATAAATACGCATCCGTGGTAGCCTCCAAGCGCGAGTCTTGGGAGAACACTCTGCAGAAGATCATAGAAAATCTGACTGCCGTGAAAAATTAAGGCGCATTAAAATATCATTAATTTAACCTTTGAAAGGTTTGGGATTCACCGGAAAAGCCGGATAAATCGTGTGTTTATCCGGCTTTTTTATGTTTAATATGAATTTTCCTGAATGTTTCGCATCATTCCGCTATTCATGCTTGACAACAAAAAAACCGCGTAGTATAATAAACAAAAACGATGGAACAATGGGAGGCAACCATGGATAAAGTCAGATACGGCGTTATCGGTCTCGGAATGGGCAGAGCCCATATATCCGGAATGAGAGAAATCATGCGCGCGGAGCTTACGGCTGTCTGCGACACGAACGAAGAGCGTTTGGCGGACTGCCTGAAGAGCTATCCCGGAGTCGTGGGGTATACAGATTACAAAGCGCTTTTGGAGCGTGACGATGTAGACGCAGTGGTCGTAGCGACACCCGACCGGCTTCATCGCGAAATGACAGTAGCTGCCATCAATGCTGGAAAGCATGTGCTTTGCGAAAAGCCGATGGCGCTTACGCTTGAAGACTGTCAAATGATGATCGATGCCTCTCGTAATACCGACAGGAAGCTTATGATAGGTCAGATATGCCGGTTTACACCAGGATTCATGCGAGCGAAACAGCTTATCGACAACGGAGAAATCGGCGACCTTTTCTTTGTTGAAAGCGAATACGCTCACGATTATTCCAAAATCCCCGGCACCTTCTCAAACTGGCGTCTTGACCCCCTCCGCCACGGTTTTCTGGGCGGAGGCTGTCACGCCGTCGACCTTGTCCGCTGGATTGCCGGAAATCCATATGAAGTAGCCGCGTTCGCCAATAAAAAGATGCTCGTAGACTGGCCGACCGATGACTGCACGATTGCCATTATGAAGTTCCCGAACGATGTAATCGGCAAGGTGTTTGTCTCCATCGGCTGCAAGAGAAACTACACAATGAGAAGCGTATTCTACGGCTCAAAAGGCACAATCATCGTCGATAACACAAACCCGGTAATGCAGGTTTTTAAAACCGAATCTGACTGCGGCTTTACCGTCCCGATGCTCTACCCGATTTCCCTGAATAACCACAACACGGCTGGCGAAATAGCCTCCCTGACGGACGCCATTCTGAACGACATACCCATTGAGATGGACGCTGTAGAGGGGGCAAGCACCGTAAAAGCCGCTCTCGCCGCCGTAGAATCCTCAAAAACCGGACGGATCGTAAAGGTAGATTACGATTTCTGAACCTGAATAATGCATTTATGGTTATTTCCGCATGATGGTTTTCTATACGAAAAATCCTTTCCATGACAAAAATCTCATGGAAAGGATTTTATTTTAATATTTTTTTCCGAGGTTAATCGTAAATTGCCCGCGGCTGACTTGATTTATCCTTCTCCGTAATATTCGTCCAACACCTCGGATACCGTCTTCGCCCATATCATAAGATTGCGCGGATCATAGCTCACGGTGCTGATGTCCTTGAGAGTAATGTCGCAGGGACAGCCGTATTTCAGGCATATCCGTGCGGTTTCGCTTATTTCGGCGCGTATGATATCCGGGTCAGCTTTCAGTGCCACATAAGCGGGATTCGGCTTGCGCGAGAGCACATAATTACCGCCTATGGCTTCGGCGCTTGCTTCGAGGTCAACCCAGGGCGTTACACCGATTTTGCGCAGGTTCGGATAGCGCATGATGACGTCGAGACGGTCGTGCAGCGGTTCACAGCAGCCGTAGTAGGTGTAAGCGCAGCGCTCGGCGAGCGGCAGGCTGTAAGCCACGTCAAATTCGTAATGCGCCGCCGGGGAGACCATCGAAAACATCTGAGCCATGGTGCGGAACCAGATATCCCGGCAGCCGTATCTGCCGTCCGACGCGCTGCTTGTCTCTTCAGGCGGAGTTACATATCCGGGAGTGCAGTGGAGGTTGATTCCCCTCGGGTCATAAAGCCCCAAAGCCTCCATCTGGTCCATCTCGCAGACCATGCCGCGGGTAAAGAGACCGATTATTTTATGCAGATGTTCCGGCCGCTCAATCATATCTACGCATATCGGTTCGACGCCGCGAAGCATGGCAATCCTGTCCCATGGAGCGTAGTAGATATAATTACCGCGCAGTTCCACCGGCATAATGCCGCCGAGTATTTCCCGGGCCCGGGCGACACGGGCGGCGTCGCCCTCTGGATCGGCGGTTATAACCGGATCGTGATACTTTTCAAGCGCCGCGTCGTCGGCAAGCACATCTTCATATTGATGAGAGACAATATGGTTGCGGTCGTCCACGGCAAGCCGCTTCTCGGTTATCTCAAACCCGATACCGGTCGAGTGATAAGATTTGTTCACCACCCAGACAGGCTCAATGAAGTTGTCGCAGGCGAGATACTTATCGCGCAGAAGCGCAACCCGAAGACCGTATTCCATTCCGCGCAGAAAGGAATCCTCACAGAAACAGTCGAGAGCGCCCTCATAATTCATCTCATGCCAAGGAACCTCCTCGATTAAGACGGGAGGTCTTACTATTTTCAGGTCGTTGCTGTCGCGAAAGCGCTGTCTCATGCGCAAATATCGCTCGGACATTGCGATTTCCATGTAGCATCTCGCAAGTTCGCGGACAACCGATACGTCGTTGCTTATGCTCATAAGTATCCTCCATAGAGAATTATTTCTGTTAATAAACCGAATGACCGAATACGGAAAGTTGTTATCTGTGCTTTCGGGCAGAGTTCAATATTTAATATCCGATTGCATAAAGATAAGCGTCACACAATGTCACCCGCATTCTCAGCGTCTTTCCGGCAATGGAGTAAAGGTCGATCGGTGCGTCAAGCTCGTTGCCGAACAGCTCGAAGGACATTCCGTCAATCGGGCTTCCGTCGGGGTTGAGTATATCGACGAAAAGCGAGCCTAAAGCCGATGTGTTATAGTTAAAGGTAAGACGATTTCCGTCAAGCCTGAAAGGCTTTGTTATAAACCAACCGTCGGCGGAATAAGCGTATCCGAGCCTCATGCGCGGCACGGCATAGCGTACCATTGCGCAGTCGTCCCAGCAGTAGTGGTCGGAGATATAGACCGAGAAGCTGTCATTTTTATCGACAATACCGGCGGATACGATGAAATTGCGCTGTGTCCACTGGCGCCGGTCAAGTCCCGGGTAGATCCACGGGCGGGCATCCCGCATAACCCAGTCATGACCGTCGCGGCTTGAAAGCAGCACACAGTCGGAAACTCCCACATCGGGGTGTTCATCAACCTTCTTACGGTCGGGATTGAAGCGCATCGGTATTGAGACATACATATGTTCCGCTCCGGGGATCGGCCGGGCGGCATTGGTATAAAAATGCATTGAAGGTTCGCAACCCGAATAACTGTTCGGAACCTGACTGGACCAGTTTATAAAGTCAAGGGAAGTGCAGCTCTGAATTGCTCGCAGTCCGTTATAACCCTCTCCTGTCCAGTATCGGGAGTAGCAGCGATATACGCCCTTAATGTTGTCGAAAAATACCGTGTTCAGCGAGTCAAAGAGACCGTCGGTTATAACCGGCTCATCCCGCATGAGTTTCCAGCTGATACCGTCCGGAGAGACATAGGCAAGAAGAGTCTCGTTAGGCCCAAGTCCCAGCGCCTTGAAACGCTCATTCTCCCGGCAGTCGGGATTGGTGTCATAGAACGGAGCAAAGTTGTGACATGAAGGGCTGTCCTGCAGCACGATGTTGCGGTCACCGGTCTCTGTGCGGGTGAAGTGTATGCCGTCGTCGCTGAGCGCAAGGCAGGTATACTGCTTCGAGCAGTCGACAAGGGGCGCGCCGCGGTAATAGAGGTAGACTTTTCCGGTGACTGGATGCTGTATTACCGTCTGATATGTGCTTGCGATACCTTCCCAGGGCATGTCCATCGGCAGAGAGACCTCCATCCTCTGAGGTCGGTTCAGGTCAAGGGTAATATCCCGTGAATCTTCAAAAAGAAAATCGTCCAGCAAAAGTTCGTTTTTGTTTCCGAGTGTAAGCATAGAATACCTCCCAGTAATAAAAAATCATATAAATTCAAATGTGAATAACTGCCCCGCAGCGTCGGAATAATATAGCAAACCGTTATAGAAGCATACAAATTCAGGTTCTGAAACAAGCCCCCGGCTCATGAAATCCATCACCGCGATCGTCTTCTTTTCGAAAAGGTCGACAACCTGCATCCGGGGTCTTGCCGCAGTATAATTGTCAAAGCCTTCAAGCGAATATATCCTGTTTTCGTGATAACAGGCTCCCTGAAGGTAATATGAGTAGTCGCAGTCAAACTTATCTTTAATATCTTCCTTTTCAAGGGTCAGCAGCCTGCAGCCGTAAGAATCATTCATGACACCTTCCGAAAGCTCGGGTAATTCAAAGGAGAAGTATCTGGTTTTGTGATCGGCATCGCGCATGGTAAAAGCATAAAGCTTGTTATTCATCGTATCGACGATAAAATTTCCGTAGGGTCGGACATCCTTGATCTCAGGAGCCGATTTCCAGCATAAATCATCGGTAAAGCCGACCTTGATCACCTGAACCAATTCTCCGACAAAATCAGAACCGTCTTCAACAATGCGGTAGACGCCGCATGTCCCCTCTCTGCGGTCATTTTCGGATGAATAATTGTTGTATACATTGCTGTATAAAAGCGGAAATCTGTCTCCCGGGTTATAAAAGGTATTTCCGAAGCAGACGGCGTTTGAATGCATGGATATAATATCGTTTTTTTCGAGTCTAATTTCCGCCGTCTGAATAAAGGATTCCATTGAATAAACCTGCCCGGTTCCGTTTGCATCAAATCTGAACAAAAGCCCGTCATATATTGCACCGTCCTGACCGCCTTTTATCCTCCCGATTTTAGTGCATATTGTCTCCGAGGATGTTGCGAGAGGTTTTCCTTTGTATGTAAACACTTCACCGAATCTGTCTTTGTTATCGTTTTTCATGGCAGCTCCCGTTTGTTTGTCTTGTTTTTCGATAATTATATCATCCGCCGCATTCATTTGTCAACAAAAATTATATATATATTTTACTCCGACTTGCTTGATTGAAGTGAAAATACGGCGTATAATATAAAGCAGAATCAATGCAGAGAAGATGAAAGGCAAACAGAATGACCGTCAATTATCACACACATACAGTCAGATGCCGTCATGCCTCCGGAACCGAGCGCGAATATATCGAAACGGCAATTTCACGCGGCATAACCACGCTCGGATTTTCCGATCATTCCCCGTATATATTCGACGGCGTATATTATTCAAGCTTTCGTATGAGGCCGGAGGAGCTGAAAGATTATTATGAAACGCTTGCCGCATTGCGCGATGAATATAATGATCGTATAGATATTAAAATAGGCCTTGAAGCTGAGTATTATCCGAATTATTTCGAAGAATTTCTCAAGCTTATCAAACCATTTGATATAGACTATCTTATTCTGGGACAGCATTTTCTCGAAAACGAAATTGAGGGAGAATACTCATCCAAGCCGACTTCCGATCCGGACAGAATGACTGCATATATATCACAGGTCATCAAAGGAATGGAAACAGGCTTATTCACATATGTTGCTCATCCCGATGTCATAACATTTACCGGCGATTTGGCAATATACAGGCATGAAGCCGCAAGAATCTGCAGCGCCGCCCGGGAGCTTGACATACCGCTCGAGATTAACATGCTCGGTCTGCGCGACTCGAGGTTCTATCCTTATAAAGAGTTTTGGCGTGTTGCCGCACAGAGCGGCTGCCGCATCGTCATGGGCTGTGACGCTCATGAGCCCGCATCGGTTGCAGAGCCGGAAAATGTCCGCCAAACCAGAGCGTTTGCCAAAGAACTCGGGATAACGCTTGATGAAGACCCGATTGTTTTGCGAAAGCCGGGAAATCTGATATGAATTGTATTACATGAAGCTATAATTCTTATTAACCAAATATGTTTCAAAAGAGCAGGATTAACTGCTCTTTTATGTATCCCGTCAAATTGTTTCTCTGATTTTTCAATCCGAATCGTATATCCACGCCGGTCTACTTATAAAGGAAAAAATCTTTTTTATGTATTGATATCGGCAGTCTTATGTGGTATTATTAAATAAACCAAAAAAGAAGGAAGGTGTATCCGGAGAATTATATGAAAAAATTCCTGATGCGTTTTTCCGTATTTCGAAATTATACCGACTGTATGCAAAAGTCGCTTTGTGATATCGGTGACGGTCTGCATATCAGCCGCCGCGGCATACTGCTTTCAAATAATGCAACAACCGTTATCAACAATCTGACAGGCGGAATATTTTCGACTACTCTGCTTCTGCT
>LSQX01347264.1_pt1 | contig 19492 bp, 26 predicted proteins | sample 654561 | NCBI WGS metagenome assembly LSQX01 (sample SAMN04489861, study PRJNA283612) | anaerobic digester metagenome | isolation source: 4 biogas reactors fed with cattle manure at either 37C or 55C with and... | place: Denmark: Kongens Lyngby | collected 2014
TGGCTACTTGAACAACCCCGATGGCACATACATCTCACGTGAGAACGAGCTGACGCAGGGGGTCGAGTCCACAAAGGTCTATGCTCAGATGAACATCCCGAGTGGCTGCTCTCTGAACTGGTTCGCCTCCAACGACGGCGGGTCGACCTGGGAGCCGATGGCACTGGATTCCACAAGGGAAGTAGACCAGACCTGGACGGAATATGTCTTCCTCCGCACCTTCACCAACCCCGCCGGAAACCGCGTGCGCTACAAAGCTGTGATGACCGGCAACAACCTGATCTACCCGCGCATCCACTCCCTAGGCGCAACGCTGAGCTAGAGGAGCGCGCAAATGATAACAAGACGCTGCGGCGGGATGACTGAGTTCATCCCGTCGCCCTCCGAGAAACGGGATGGTGTCATCCGAAACCACGTGTTTGATCTGCTCGCGAACCTCGATGAGCGACTGCGGCGCATTGAAGAGGGATGTGGTCTGCCTACTGATCTGGCCGACTCCTTTGCCAATGCCATGGCCCGGATCACCCACGAGGAAGCACACGTCAGGCGACTGAACGAAGCCCTGCTCGATGCCGGTATCGACCAAGGCGAGACCATCCCAGGGTAATCGGTGACCCCTGCGCCAATCATTCCACGCTTGAAAAAGAACACCAGATTCCTCGGAAATCTGCCTCATTGGACTTGATGTTTCCTCGGGTTTGAGGCATTCATTGAACAGCAGGAACACCAAACATGTGTTCTGTTAGTCCACAAACTCGGAGGTAGATAAGTGAAGCTCCAGGAACTCAGGTTCGGAATCGAGATCGAGACTATTAAGCGCGGCCGTGGTGACGTTGCTCACGCGATACAGAGTGTGGTCGGAGGAAACGTTGAGCACGTCGGAAGCCCGAGCTGCTACGACCCCTGGCATGTGGTCGATGAGCGTGGCCGCAAGTGGATGGTTGTCGCGGACTCCTCGCTAACAAGTGTGCCGGCCAATCTTAGGGCCGAGGTGGTTTCTCCTGTCCTCAACTACGACGACATCGACACCCTGCAGAATGTCATTCGGGCAGTCCGCAAGATCGGGGCGACGGTGGATGATAAGTGCGGCATCCACATCCACGTTGACGCATCCGCCTTTGACGGCAAGACACTCGGCAACCTTGCCAAGATCGTCCACAAGCAGGAGCCCCTGATCCTTACGGCCCTAGGCGTCGAAGAGTCGAGGCTCAGGAATTACACCAAGCCGGTCAGTTCGGAGTTCATCGCCAAGATAGAGCGCAGCCGTCCGAAGACGCGCGAGCAGATGAACCGCATCTGGTATGGCTACCACAATCACCACCCGCAGCACTACGACCAAACCCGCTACCACGGCGTGAATCTGCACAACGTCTGGTATCGAGGCACAGTCGAGTTTCGATGGTTCCAGGCGACTCTGCATGCTGGCAAGGTGAAAGCCGCGGTGCAGTTCGTTCTTGCCATCGCTGCAAAGGCGCTAAACAGCCGGGGAGCATCCAGCCGCAAGCGTGAATTCGATCCCGCCAGCGCAAAGTATGATTTCAGGGTCTTTTTGCTGCACCTGGGCCTCATAGGCGACGAGTTCAAGAGCGCTCGCAAGCATCTCCTGAATGCAATGCCGGGAGATGCCGCATGGAAGAACGGCAGGCCGAAGCCGAAAAACCCGAAGCCAGTCACCGAGGTAACGGAGGTGGGCAATGGATCGAACTAAGGTGGAAGTGCCCGCTGATGTGCTGGAGGGTCTGGAGGCTGTCAGACTCTCCGGCAAGACCAATATGCTGGATGCGCCCAGAGTTATCGAGCTTGCACATGAGATGGGTCACTACGCCACGGCGCTCTGGGTGTATGAGAACCGTGGTCTCTACGCCCACGGAATATTCCAGGGCTTTACCGCAGTGACCTCGCCAAACGAATGCGACCATTCGCGCCACGTTGCGCAACACGACGCATCTGACCGAAAGGTCGACAAACCATCCGATCAATGCAAACCGGACGACTCATGCGAGGGAGGTGGTAATCCATGTGCGGACAGGTAGGGGTCATACTGGGAACCAAACGGCGCAGGCAAGAGGAGATAGACTACATCACGTGGACATTCACCAGACTCCTGGAACTCAGCGAAGAGCGAGGACCCCACGCAACGGGCATGGCCTGGGTCAACAAAGCTGGCGAGCACAGGCTGTTCAAGCGCCCGATTCCGGCAAGCGAGTTCGTGCGGGACAAGGCTTTCGGCGAGGTGCTGGGCGATGTCGACAACAGCGCCACCGTGCTGATGGGCCACACTCGTTTCGTCACGCGGGGCGACGCCGCAGTCAACGAGAACAACCACCCGCTGCGGACCGGAGACTGCCTGATTACCCACAACGGCACGGTCCTGAACGCCGACTACCTCTTTCATCGGTTCGGCTTTGAGAGGCATGCCGAGGTGGACAGCGAAATCCTTGGGCGCATCGCAGATGCCAGCATAGTCGGCGACTGCATAGATGTGAAGGCGCTGCAGGACAGGCTCGCACTCTGTCGCGGTCAGATGAGCGCCGTCATCGTGGCGAAGACCGACCCGGGGACCGTTATCATCGCCAAGGGCAACAAACCCCTGGAACTGGTCTATCACTCGAAGCTGCGCGCCGTCTTCTATGCATCGTCGGCGAAGTATCTTCGCACAGCATTGTCCGACACTCGGGGCTGGGAGTGTCTGCCGCTCAAACCAATGACGATCTGTGTGCTCAACTGCTCCGACTTTACCAGACTCCGGCGAATAACACTCGATTTCCTGGTCCAGGCCAGAGCGGTGACAGCGAGAGGAGGCATGTCGATATGAGCAACCTTCTATTCAGGCTATTCGTCTATGGCACGCTGAAGAGCGGGTTCTGGAACCACGAAACATACTGCCGGGAAGCGATATCCATAGAGCCTGCTGCAGTAATGGGGCGGCTCTATGAACTGCCATCGGGAATACCAGTGCTTGAGGTGCCAAAGGAAAACATCATCGCGGTCGGCTCGCGAGACATTTGTAGAGACGCCAGTGTGCAGAGCAGCACAGGTTGGCAAAGCAGTATGCACATGGGGTGCGAGCAATGGAGATGGATAGAAGGCGAAATCATCGCCTTCGCCGATCCGCATCGCGCAATCCCACCTATAGACCGGCTTGAAGGTTACTGCCCTGGAGGTTTGAGCTGCTACAACAGGGTTCTGGTGTTTGCCAAATTCAGTGCCACCGATGTTGCGCCGGCCTGGTGCTATGCCGCCACTGCCGGGCTCCTACGCGCGGCGACTGCCCTTGATAAGAACGCTTGGCCTTAGAACGCACGGATGTCTCCACTCGGTCAGTCGTGTCGAGTGCAACGCCTGAGTCGCGAAGGTCTACTGTGTGAACCAGCGTGCCAACCTGCCCTGACATTGTTGCGTAGATGCGGCTCAGACGTGTAGCAGACACGCCAATGCGCTCAGAAAGAGGCAACTCGAGACAGAATGTCTGACATAACCGCAGGATCTGTAGACCAGGCACAAGCGTTCTCACGACTCAGAACATAGAGCCCTTGCCGCCATCCAGATGGCTTTTCATCGACTTGCCTTCCATCTTCTGGATCTCAGGCATGATCCTGTCACGCAGGAACGCGTAGGCATCATCTTTGTCCTGGTCCATCATAACGACCTTGAGTCTCATGACATCTTGTTCTGTAAGCGTAATAGTTGCCATTCTATCCTCTCGCTAGTTGATTACGCAGATCATCCGATCACTCCAATGACTGCGCCGGAGACTGCTGTCTCGCCTTCTTTGACCCTGATCTCTTGCAGGACTCCGGTCTCCGTGGATTCGATCTCCATATTGGCCTTGTCGATGTCTACCTCCAGCAAGAGATCACCCTTCTCCACTTTGTCACCTAAGCGCTTCGTCCACTTGGTGATCGTGGCGTCTTCAACCATTGGTCCAAAGTCTGGAAGCTTCACGTCTCCCATTGCAGTCAATCCTCCCTGCTACATTCAGCGGCCTTCACCAGCCCATCCTACCTTTGCCGTCACACGGATGGGTGATCTCCTCCACTGCTTGATTCGGACAGAACCCCTTGCACTTCATACATCCGGCGCAACGATAGAAGTCCACCCATGGTCTCGCATCTTGTGGTTCACGGAAAACAGCCTCCATAGGGCAATCGCGTTCAACAAGGCACGATGCGCAATTCTCACATTTGGCTGGGTCTATCAGAGCTCGTTTCAAGAATCTGTCTCCATCGGTAAGGGCCGTGCTTGCACTCTGGCGCAAGCTAACATCTCTTGACATTCTAGCACAAGTTGGCTAAACTGCCAATTAGCAAAATATAGAATCCACTAACGTAGAACGAAGGAGCATTACCTAATGGCACAGAACGACTGCTGTTGTGGCAGCACCAGTTTGATTCTTGCGTGTTCGGGAGCGTCGAACGTTGGGCAGATAACCAACGAGGTGGCGAAGAAGCTCGATATCGAGAAGCAAGGCAGGTTCTTCTGCCTGGCCGGAGTCGGCGGCCACATCAGTGGCATGGTTGCCTCAGTGGACGGATCGGACACGGTTCTTGTGATTGACGGCTGCCCTGTAGCCTGCGCCAAGCGGACAATGGACGAAGCTGGGCTGAACGGCTACGAGTATGTGGTCGTGACCGATCTCGGCATTGAGAAGAACCACGACTTTGCGCTCGACGCTGCCGATATCGACAAGACTCTCGAGAGCTGTCGAGAAAGACTCACCGGCTCACAGGTATAGTCGATGGGGCACGATGGAAATGTTGCGCCAGACAAAGTATTTGGTTATAATACCAAATACAGAGGAATAAACCAATATGAACAGGCGAGCATACGAAGAGAGAGCAAAGATCATAAAGGCATTAGCGCATCCCAGCAGACTTATGATGGTGGATGCGCTTGTTGATGGCGAGAAGTGCGTCTGTGAACTGCGTGAGCTTGTAGGCTCCGATATGTCCACGGTCTCGAAGCATCTGGCGCTTATGAAAGAGGCCGGAATAGTCGACGACCGCAAGGTAGGACTACAAGTATTCTACAGTCTCCGGGTACCATGCATAGTGAAGTTCTTTGGCTGCGTCGAGGCGGTTATGAAGTCAAATGCCAAGGACAAGATGGAACTCGTCGGATAGACAATACGTAACTGAAAGAGATGAGCTCGCATGAGCTTTTCTTTTTTGCCGAGTAAATGGCTACTTAGCCAATTAACCAACAAGCGCGGCTTTGTAGTGTGGAGGATACACATGAAAAAGATTCAGATTCTGGGCACTGGCTGTGCGAAGTGCAAGACTCTCTATGAGAACACCAAGAAAGCGGTCGAACTAGCCGAAGTGGAAGCCGAGATCGAGAAGGTCGAAGACATCAAGGAGATCATGAAGTTCAACGTTCTTATGACTCCCGGCCTTGTGATCGATGGAGAAGTCAAGGCCGCCGGAAGAGTCCTCTCCCCCGAGGATATCAAGAAGCTCTTGGTAAGCTAGAGGAGGTTTCCAATGTCAAATGAACTACCTGGCCTGATAATGTGCGTGTGCACCGGCAAGTGCCCTGGATTCTCCAAGATGGACATCTGGGATTTCATTAATCGCGTGCGCGTTGAACTACCGGTTGAATATGGATTCATCCATCCGCAGCTCTGCGAAGAGGATGGTGATCGGTTCCTTGCCGATATGCTCAAGGCAGGAAGGAAGCTGGTCATAGCCGGATGCGCTCCCAACATGCAGAACAAGCTTTTCCGTGATGCCTTTGAGACTGCCGGAATGGATATCAAGACCGATATGGTTCCGCTGGATATCCGCGAAATGACAACCGACGAGGCGGTCGACAAGGTGTCAAAAGCGCTTGCCGAAATGGGGGTAGAGCAGGATGGCTGAAGACACCTTCATGGGCGTGAAGCGCGACAAGATCGGCTGGTGTCCAACCATCGACTACTCCAAGTGCGACTTCTGTATGGAGTGCGATCAGTTCTGCCCGCACCAGGTTTTCGAGCACCGGGAGGAGCCGAAGCTGATTGTTGCTAATCCGCACAACTGCGTCGTCTTCTGCCGAGCATGCGCAAAGACCTGCGGGCCGGATGCTATATCGTTCCCAAGCAAGCCTGAAACCATCGCGACTATAAAGAGAATCCGCGAGGAAGAAGGCGAGCAATGAATCGCGCCGTTTTGCCCTGCAATGGCCTGGACAAGCAGCACGGAGTGCTCGCTCGGGAGTTGGCTTTATGCCTGTCCGAGACCCAGGGAGCCGAAGTCATCTGCCCAGTGCTCTTGAACAACTCTCCGGCACGATATGAGAATGCTCTGGAAGGAGCATCTCTTCTTGTCATAGACGGCTGCCCCACTCGCTGTGCGTCAAAGCTGGCCAACAAGCTGGCTCTGAATGTTGATGACAAGGTGCTGGTGTCCGAACAGGCTAAGAACGCTGGGCTGGATGTAGGCGAATCGTTGCGACCCGGACCGGTGGGAACGCGGCTGGTCGAGCTTATGGCTGAGGAGCTTGTCGCGCCGAGTGAGACTTCGGCTGATGAGGCATCCTCCAGTGGCTTTGAGTCTCCAGTTGAGTTCATCACCGTCACCTACGACAAGTTCATCTTCAAGATACCCACCGAGGGCTATCTCTTCAACGAGAACGACTGCTGGGTCCGGGTAATAGGCAACAGGGCGCGGGTCGGTGTGTCGGACTTCGTCCAGCAGAACCTGACCGACATCACCTACTTTGAGCCCGCTGAGGTCGGCAGAGAGATCGAGCAGTTCGATGAAGTCGGTTCTCTCGAGTCGGGCAAGTCCATGATGGATGCGCTGTCCCCCGTCTCCGGACGAGTCGTCGCAGTCAATACCCCGCTTGTTGATTCGCCGGAACTGGTAAACGAGGACCCTTACGGTAGAGGTTGGTTGGCCGAGATAGAGATGAGCAGCTTTGGGGCAGACAGGGAGTTGCTCCTGGATGCCGAGGCCTATTCCAAGATCGTCGAGAGGAAAGCTGCTGAAGCACAGCATTAGGCAGAGAGGACCTGTGATTGCAGATGAATGCAAACAGAAAGATCATAGTGATGCCCTGTAGCGGAATTGGCAAGGTTCACGGGCTTATCGCGCGCGAGGTAACCTATGCCGTTACCGACGAGATGGCTCCGGCGAATGCTGAGACTCTTTGCCTGGCGCTGCTGGTCTCCGGTGACGAGGAGGCGAAGGCAAAGGTCCGGGAGGCCGATTGCATCGCCATTGACGGCTGCCCCAAGCTGTGCGCGGCCAAGAATGTGGAGATGGCTGGAGGTAAAGTCATCCGGTCGACCCGTGTAGTCGATGCGTTCAAGAATCATCGCGGTGCGGAGCCCGGTACCGCGACGACTCTTGCGGACGACGGATGGAAGATTGTGCGCGAGATTGCCGGAGACATAGCCGACCGTATCTGCTGCCAGTGCGAAAGCTCTCTCGCGCAAGCTCGACTCGGGGACGGCGCAAGCGCCGAGGAGGTGAAGTAACGATGGCGGACGGCGACATTAAGGTAGGCATTATCTCCTGCAGTGGCGAGGAGATACCGGAGGGTACGATTTCCCGCCTGGCAACCCGTAGGGTTCTGGAACTTATGAGACCGGGCAATACAGTTACAATCTGCCTGCCCCTCTTTTTGGCGGGCAACGAAGCGGAACAGGAGTTTGCGAAAAAGCATCCCACAATCACCGTGGACGGATGCGACAAGCTATGTGCCAAGAAGGGCACGGAGAAGTATAGCGGCCCGGTCAGTGCGGCGCTTGTGGTGTCGGAAATCTTGAACGGTGAGTGCGCTTGCTATGCTCGTTCAGCAAGAAACCGGTCTGAAAAGGACAAGGAAGCTGTCTGGACGGTTTCTGAGGAGATCGCCAAAGCGGTGGATGCGATCATCAATGAAGACGGTGGATGCGGCCCTGAAGTCGGAGAGGACATCGCTGCCTGCGCGTGCTCCAAGCCTATTCCCGGCATCGAAGTCCAGATCGACGGCAAGTCAGTCACAATCGCGGGACTCGCACTGGTTTTTGATCATCTTGCGGAGACCGGCCTCACTGCCGATGGTGCAACTGGCGCCAAGCTGCTTGAGACGGTGCGTATCTATCACCAGATCGAACCCGAAGAAGAGGATGCCTATAAGACGGCTTTGTTATCAGCATACAGAACATACAGGAGGCAATAAGGTTATGAAGAGTAAGTGGTTCAAAATCTCAGCAGTGATGATAGTGGTGTTGGTTGTCGCGCTTGCGGTGAGCGTGGGCAATGCGGCTAACAGCAAAGACACCAAGAAACCGGCGAAGCCCGCCGCCAAGCAGCTTCCCAAGCTTCTCGACCTCGGCGCGACCAAGTGTGTGCCCTGCAAAATGATGGCCCCTATTCTTGAGGAACTCGCGAAGGAGTACAAGGGCCAACTTACAGTCCAGTTCATTGACGTCTGGAAGGACGAGAAAGCCGCCGAGAAGTACAAAATCCAGAGCATTCCTACCCAGATCTTCTACGACGCCAAGGGCAAGGAGTTCTTCAGGCACGTGGGCTTCTTCTCAAAAGAAGACATCCTGAAGGCATTCGAGAAGCAGGGTATCAAACTCAAGAAGCCTGCACCACCCAAGAAGCTCGCCAAGAAGTAGCTGAGCTGCACACCAATCAGACGGAGGTAATGGCATTGAAGCCTTATGTGAAGATCATCTTGGTAGTGGCTATCTTTGCGCTTTGGATAGCACTGACTCAGTTATCCAATGGCAGTGGCACAGGAACAACCGGCGGATGCGGTTGTGGTGGCGGAACATGTTCCGTCGCACCACCCGCCGATTCGAAGAAATAGACTGATGGAGGCATCTCGCATGCGTAGGACTCAACGCAGGATGTTTGTGGCTATAGCATTGGGATTTATGATTCTATCTACAAATGGTGGTATTGCGGAGCCTGCAACCAAGACCTGTAGTGTCGAGTATCCTTACATGTGCTCAGGTGCGCTTCGCGACGCCGAGCTTTCGGATCTCCCCGATGGAGTCATTGCGCAATGCGACGGCATTACAGTATCACAGAAAGACTTGGACGCGCAGATCAGGAAACTCACAGGATCTACTCGAGACCAGGCTCGGAAATACCCGGTCTACATTCTTGAACAGCATCTTGCGAAGCGCCTGATGCTGATCGAGGCAAAAGACTGGGCTAAGGCAACTGGGAAAAAGGAATGCTCTGACGACCAACTGCTCCGGAGCTACCTGACTGCCATGACGCCGAAGTTCGACGTGAGCGACAAGGAAGCAGAAGAGTTCTATAAGCAGCACGTGAGCATGTTCGGCGGCTCCCCCTATGAACAGGTCAAAGACACTGTTGTCTATTTCGTTCGAGACCAGAAGATCGCGGAGGCGGAGAATCAGCTCTCCGGCTCAGTGGGCAAGCGCCACAAGATACTGGTTTCGGCTTCCTGGGCTCGCTCCGAGCACGAACGATGGGCAATGAATCCCGTTGAGCAGGCCCGACAGTCGGGTAGGCCGACTTATGTGAATTTCGGAGTGATCGGGTGCTGCGACAAGATGAACTCTGTCACTCAGTCGCTCCGCGCGGAGTACGGTGGCATGCTCAGTGTTGTCTTCGTCCATGTTGGCGAGGAAGAGATACTCTCGAATCTATACGGCATCAGCGCCATACCGGTCCAGTTGCTCCTTGACAAAGATGGCAAGCAGCTACTTCGGCACCAGGGCAATATCACAAAAGAGCAGGTTCTTGCTAAGTTCGCAGAATACGGCATCGACCTAAGCAAAGGAAATGCGAATGAATAAGCATACTTCACTGATCCTGGGAGTGTTGTCGCTTGCGATGGTGATCATCTCCGCAGCGACAAACGCCGCAGATGGTGTGAGCGCCGTGCAGCTTGTGAAGGACGCATACCCGACCCTCACGACGGACGCGCTTGCTTCGGCAAGGCTTACGGAGATTCCGGTGGGCACGGTGCTGCATTCGGGACAGATCAAGATCACGCAGAAGGACCTGGATGCCGAGATAGGCAAAGCTCCCCAGACTCTCCGTCCGCAGCTTAAGCGCAATCTGTTCTTCGTGCTGGAGAACAAGGCCACGCAGATGTTCCTGGAGTATGAGGCAGGCAACTGGGCCAAGCAGAACAAAACGGCATCGGGAAGTGGCCAAGGGGATCTGGTTAAGTCCTACCTATCGAGTCTTACGAGCGGTTTGTCGATAACTGACGAAGAGCTCAAGAGCTTCTTTGATAGTAACAAAGACATGATAGGTGAGGCGACGTTCGATCAGGTCAAGGACCAGCTCGCGGATTACTTGCTGGACCAGAAGCGGCAGGATGCAGTGAACGCCCACATTGCCGCAATAGGCGAAAGATTTGAAATCGATATAAACAAGACTTGGGCTGCGAAGCAGTACTCGGCCGCGATGGACAACCCCGTAGACAAAGCCAGGAAGTCCGGTAAGCCCACGATGGTCGATCTCGGCGCTGACGGCTGCCGCCCTTGCGATATGATGACTCCAATATTGGAGTCGATGAAGAAAGACTATGCAGGCAGGGTCAATGTCCTATTTGTTCACGTTCGCAAGGAGCAAATACTTGCGGCGCGTTACGGTGTGCAGTCCATTCCGGTGCAAATATTCTTCGACAAGGACGGCAAGGAAGTTTTCCGACATGTTGGATTCTTCCCCAAGGACCAAATAACCGCGAAACTTGCGGAGATGGGGGTTAAGTGATTTGGAGCAACTATTTATAACACTCAGTAAAGCAATCGAGGGGTCAGTGCCGGTCGCGCTGGGCGCTTCGTTTGTGTGGGGCATACTAAGCGTAATACTAAGCCCCTGTCACCTTTCGAGCATACCGCTGATAATAGGCTTTATCAGCGAGCAGGGTAAACTGACTACCCGCAAAGCGTTCGGGCTGTCGTTTCTCTTCGGTCTCGGAATACTCGTCACCATCGCGCTGATAGGTGTGATAACAGCAGCCATGGGCCGGATGATGGGAGACGTAGGCAAGTACGGCAATTATGCCGTGGCTGCTGTCTTTTTCATCGTCGGTCTGCACCTGATCGGCGTTATTCCAATGCCATTCTCGGGTCCCGGTAACGTAGGTATCAAGCGCAAGGGGCTTGCAGCATCGTTCATCTTGGGACTGGTATTCGGCATAGCGCTTGGCCCATGCACGTTTGCCTATATGGCTCCAGTGCTCACGCTCTCATTCAAGGTTGCCGCAACCAATGCAATATATGCAGTCTTGCTGCTTGCCGTATATGGGATTGGCCACTGTGCGGTGATTGTGGCGGCCGGCACATCCACAGAGGCGGTTCAGAACTATCTGAACTGGAACGAGAAGTCAAAGGGTGCGAACATCGTAAAGAGAATATGTGGCGTGCTGGTCATGCTTGGTGGAGTCTATCTGATCTATGCGGCAAACTAGCCTTGCAGAACTGCCTCGTGCCCGACTGATTTGTTCGTCAGGGAGCATGGAGGTGATCCGCTGGTCGGAGCCGACCGTCGAGATGAACCTCGCAGTTGATGAACAGCTTGCCCAGTGCGCCGGACGAACGGGCAGACGCGTTCTGCGTCTTTGGTGGGGCGGCAGCCCCACAGTTGTTCTGGGCTGTGGCGACAAGCCCGAGGTGGCTTTGGATATTGATGAATGCGAGCGGCGCGGAATCGGTTGGGTGAAGAGAGTCACCGGCGGCGGAACGGTTTTGCAGACTCCGGGAGTTCTGAATTACTCCTACACCGCGCCCGACTTTGGGCGTATGGATATGCGACGATTGTTTGAGCAGGGCGCGGGATTGGTCGTTTGCGCGCTGGCCCAGTTGGGGGTGAGCGCACAGCAATGCGGAATATCGGACGTGGCAGTGGATGATCGGAAGATTTCAGGAAACGCACAAGCCCGTAAGTGGAAGGCTGCGCTGCTGCATGGGACACTGCTGATCGACCTAGACGGTAAACTCATGGAGGCTGTTCTGAGACATCCTCACAGAGAACCGGACTACCGAAATGGTCGCACGCACAGTGACTTTATCGTTACGCTCAATGAGCTTGGAGTGGTTGCCAGCGATGCGGAAGTGGAAAACGCCTTCGCGTCAGCAGCGCTCGATGTCTTTGGGTGTTTATGACTTCTCATGTAAACGAGGTTATACAAAATGGCTGATGTGACTATCGCAATAGAAGCGGAATCCCGCAGCAAGACGCGCGCTGATGTCAGCGTCCGCGATCTTACTTTCAGTGTTGACGAGCCTGAAAAGCTGGGCGGTACCAACACCGGGCCCAATGCAGTCGAGTTGCTCTTGGGAGCGCTTGCCGGCTGCCTGAATGTCATAGGGCACATGGTCGCAAAGGAGATGGGATTTGAGATCCAATCGATGCAGATGCGCATAGAAGGCAATCTCGACCCGCTGGCCTATCTCGGCAAAAAGCCCGGCGTTCGGCCAGGGTTCAAGGAAATACGTGTCTCTATGGACGTACAATCCACGGCGACTCCTGATCTCCTGAACGAGTGGGCCAAGGCAATCGAGACTCGCTGTCCGGTTAGTAATAATCTGATCAGCCCCACTCCGATCAGAATTACTTTATGACTCCGCGGTCCGATTTTGATGCCGAGCTTATGCTTGCATTTCAGCGTGGGGATGAGGGTGCCTTCACATCTCTTTTTGAGCGTTATCGCGTAAGAGTGACGAGTATCGCTTACCGCTTCATTGCAGACAGAGAAGCTGCCGAAGATGTCGCGCAGGAAGTCTTCGTGAAGGTATACGCTTCTCGAAAGAGCTATCATCCCAGCGCAAAGTTCAGCACCTGGCTGTATCGGATGACAGCGAATACCTGCCTTGATGAGATGAGAAAGCGCGGGGGCGGCAAGGTTACCCCGATATCTGAAGTTGCGATAGAAGCGTCGCCCTCCTCCCCAGAATCGCTGGCTGAGTCAAACGAACTGGTTCGGCAAGTGAGGGCGGCAATAGTATCTCTTCCCGAGAACCAGCGAATCGCGATCATACTTCAGAGATATGAATGCCTGAGCTACCAGGAAATAGCGGAGGTGCTTAATACATCCGTCTCCGCCGTGGAATCCCTGCTCTTCCGCGCAAAACAATCCCTCAAGACAAAACTCGCCCCTTATGTAGAACTCCCCGCCGAGTCCAGCCGATCAGACAAAGTCCTCGCAGAGTAAAAAGTCCCATCGCACCGCAAGTTTCTACTGCTGAGCTACGTTCAACTTATAGAGAGGAATCACCATGAACTGTAGTACAGCCAGACAACTGATCTCCTGCTTCCTGGATCACGAGCTTGCCGGAAGCAAGGAGTCGAGACTGAAAGAGCATCTTGCCTCATGCGCTGCATGCCGGGCAGAACTGGATGCACTGATGCGAACGCACGAAATCCTTGGCGCGTTGCCGGACGTTCAGCCTGCGTTTAACGTGGCGGATGTTAAGGCCCGTGCAGCGGAACAGCGTCACGCTCCACTGCGCGGAGTTCCAGCATTTCCATGGATTCCCCAGTTGCCCCGATGGGCATCCGCTCTCGGCGTCACCGCCAGCATTTGCCTGGGAACACTCGGCGGCTTGACTATCCATACCGTGCTCCAACCAGTAACACCACAAGCTAATAACTCGGCGCATGCTTCATCGAATGTCTTGTCCCTGGCGGGATTCGACGATCCTGTCGACAACGTGCTGAGCCATCTGCTGGAGGAGAACCAGTGAAACGACTCTACCCATTTCTGTTCTTGATGATCTTGGTTGCCGGTATCTCATTCGGAGCATTGAGTTTGCTTCATTCCAAGCAACCATTGCCGCGTCCGTGTTCCTTCGACTCGTTGTCCGTATATCTCTCGCTTACTGAAGAGCAGCGCAAGCAAGTCCAGCCGATGTTCGCAAAGCTTGAGAACGAGAGGCCACAGGCTGTCCGAGCTAGAGATGAGGCAGTTTCACGTCTAGTAACCATTCTAAAGTCCGACAAGGCAACGAATGGACAAGTTGAATCCGCGCTTCGGTCGGTCGATGCCGCACAGTCGAGAGTGAGACAAATGACAGTACGCCATCTAGTGCGACTGAAGACAGTGCTTACGGATGAGCAAAAAGAGAAGCTCTTTGATCTGGTGGAGCAAAGGCTCTGTGTCGGCGATCATCAGGCAATGGAAAAGCGGAATGAAAGGATGTAATTGTAGTAATGACCCGTTTGAATATGTTGGTCCTTTTGGCAGTCTTCTTGTGCTGCCTGTCCCCAGTAAATGCTGGAGACCAACCAAGCGCTAAAGACCTAACCCTCGACGAATGTATATCGATAGCCCTGTCGCAGAACCCGAGGATTGTCACCGCCACGCAGCGTGCGATTGAGAACAGGGAGAGAGTGGCGGTAAGACGTGGCATCAAGTTGCCCCAGATTGAGTTTCGCGCGGACGCGCTCACATACGATTGGCTCCCCCCGAACAAGGAGAAAATCCTTGGTGGCGGGACAACCGACGTCTACAGCGCACTGAACCTGAGCATGCTCTTGTTCTCAAGCGGAAGAGCCGAAGCCGGGATCGACGCGGCGACCGCGCGGTTTTATGCTTCTCAGCAAGAGCTTCGCCGAGCAAGACAAGACGTTGCGTTCGAGGTCAACAGGTCTTACTACAATGTCCTTCGGCTGAAAGCAATCCTTGCCTCGAATCATGAGGCAGTCAAGCAGATGGACCACTACCTGGCGGTCGCGAAGGAGAAGAATGAGATCGGCAAAGCTCCCAAACTCGATGTCCTGCGTGCCGAAGTCCAACTCGCTGACGTAACACAGGCCGAAATCCTTAGCCTGAATCAGTTGGATATAGCGCGCCTGGAACTGCTGAACGCGATGGGCATCCAGGATCAGTGTGTCCTAATCAATCCGATAAGTGACGACACTCCTGCTGCATGCTTCAATAAGCCCGATGAGTTTCTACAGGAAGCATTCAAGACCAATCCGGATTATCTGAGAACCCAGTATTTGACGCAGGCAGCCCAACGGGATGTCACGGTAGCCAGATCGGAATTCGGACCCAACCTCAGCCTGATCGCAAGCTATAACGGTGAGGGCAGCAGCACGCCGGATGTTACCAACTGGTTCGCTGGGTTTGCGCTCAACGTTCCGATATATACCGGCGGGATAACACGAGCCAGGGTTGGAGAGGCAAAGGCCGTCGTGGAGCAGAACAAGTCAACCACGGATCTGGTTAGTCAGCGGATGACGCTCGCGGTCCGCTCCGCCGTGCTGTCCACCCAGGACGCAGCGAATCGGCTTGCTGCTACACGCAAGAGTGTTGAGCAGGCACAAGAAGCCCTGAATATTGCCCAAGAGAAATACTCAGTCGGGCTAGGTTCGACCACAGAGGTCATCGACACACAGGTCGCGCTCGCGCAAGCTCAGACAAACTATGCGCAGGCGCTCTACGATGGCAAGGTAGCTATCGCAGCCCTGAACTATGCTATTGGCAGAGACCCGCTCATAGCAGAGAAGACCGCGCTGAGCGCAGGAGGAGAAGGCAAATGATGAAAGCGGGGAGAAGCAGAGCATTCGGCATAGTAGCCGTCGTGATTTTGGTAGGTTCGGGGATGGCTGTGCACCGAAAGGCAACATCGGGCAACGGCGAACCCGTGCAGAAGAAAATGCCGCTGGTGGCGGTCGCGCCGGTCCGGTTGGGTTCGATAGCACGGACTATCGAGACCAGCGGAACGGTGGAACCAGAAAACGCTGTTTCGATTGTCCCAAAAGTCGAGCAGCGGATCATATGGATGCCGCTTAAGGAAGGGGACACAGTTCGACGAGGACAAGTTTTGGCAAGGCTGGACAGTGCCGAGTCAATCGACCAACTAGCCGCAACTCAAGCGGAAGTATCGGTTGCGGGAGCCAGACTGCGGGATGTTCTTTCCGGCTCGCGCCCGCAGGAGATCAGGTCGGCCAAGGCATCTCTTGTTCAAGCTCAGTCTATCGCACAACAGGCAAAAAGAGACCTGGAGCATACAAAGAAACTCTACGGAGCTAGCGGTATTCCAGAGCAGCAGCGCGACGAAGCGCAGAGTAAGTATGATACGGCCCAGGCGAATGTTGAAGCAGCCAAAGCGACACTCACCGACGCCGAGACCGAGCTGGGCAGACAGAAGAAAATGCTCAAGATTGGCGGAGTGTCTCAGGAAGACGTGGACAAGGCTCAAATGCGCTCCGATGTCGCGAAGTCGGCCCTGAACTCAGCAAACTCCGCGCTTAGAGCCGCGAAAAGCAACCTCAAGCACGTCGAGGAACTCAACGTAAAGGTGATCCCCGAGCAGAAGCTCGACGAGTCGGAGTCAAAGTATGCCTCGGCGCTCTCCTCGGTAGAATCGGCAAAAGCCCGCCTCGACTTGTTGACCGAAGGGGCAAGCGCGACGCAGATATCGGTGGCTCGTGAGCAAGTGCGACAGGCTAGCATGAAAGCAGAAACTCTGCGAACGCAGGCCGGATACTGTGTCATAACGTCCCCGGTCAGTGGAGTCATCACCAAAACGTATATGTGCGAAGGCGACCTTGCGCAGACCAAGCAACCGATCATGAGCATCTCCGAGAGCGGACGGATGATAGTCAAAGCTGCTGTCACGGACAATGAAGCAACCGCCATGCGTCCGGGCACTCCCGCCATGCTTCAGACATCCACCGGTTTGCCGATCAAGCTCAAGATCACACGCGTCTACCCGTCCGCCGATTCCGCAACACGGCTTGTTCCCATAGAGCTGGCTCTCCCAAAGGAAGCCCACGTATCGCAGGGGTCGTTTGCCAGAATCAACATTGTCACGGAGAAACGGGACAACTGTGTGCTTGTGCCGACGGACGCAGTCATGCAGAAGCCGGGAGGCAAGAGTGTTGTCTTCACGGTTGATGGCGGCAAGGCGTTTGCCAGGCCGATTATGACCGGGATAGAGTCCAACGGTAAGGTAGAGGTTCTCTCGGGGCTTGGCGCGGGCGAAATGCTCGTCATCAAAGGCCAGGAGATGCTCAGAGACGGCGTAGAGGTCAAGGTCAAACCTAAGAAAGGACCGATGGGCCAAGGCAAACCAGGAATGATGCAGCTGGGCGGCTCGAAACGTAAGGACGGGGGTATGGCTCGATGAATCTCTCCTCTTTAGCTCTGCGCAGACCCGTCGCGGTAGTTGTGCTGTTGCTTACCACGGTAGTCCTCGGAGCGTTTGGCCTCTGGCAGCTTCCGGTGAACCTGCTGCCTGATATCACCTACCCATTGGTCAAGGTCTACATCAACTGGCGAGGAGCAACACCGCAGGAGATCGAGGACAATATCGCCACCATAGTCGAGAGGAAGCTCTCGACCGTGGACGGTCTGGACTATCTGGACTCGCAGTCGACCGAGGGCATGTATTCGCTTTTGGTCAACTTCGATTTCGATGTTGACCGCGATGTTGCCTACCAGGATGTGCTGGCGAAACTCGGCACAGTCAGGAAGAACCTGCCCAAGGACGCCGATGAGCCTTATGTCTTTAAGGCCGATCCTTCACAGCTTCCAGTGATAGACATGGCGGTCTCATCCGATCAGATGGATACAACCAAGCTGCGGGCTTGGGTCGAGCACTATTTGCAGGACGAGTTCGCCACGATCTCCGGCACCGCCGGAAGCGATGTCTCCGGTGGGCGCATACGGGAGATACGGGTCAACCTTGACCAGAAGCGCATGCAATATTTCGGCGTCTCCGCCAACGATGTCTCTGAAAGGCTCAAAGAGGCAAATGTGGAGCTTATGGGTGGAAGGGTGACCGCCGGACGCCGTGAGTTCGTCGTGCGTACCAAGGGAGAGTTTGTCGATGTTGATGAGGTCCGTAACACAGTCATCGGGTCGAGCAAGAGCGGCGGAGCGGTGCTTGTAGGGGACCTTGCGCGAGTTGAAGATGCCTCGGATCAGCAGAGAGTTATCACACGCCTTAACGGGACCGAATGCGTCCGCCTTTCGATCTTCAAGCAGGCTGGAGCAAACACAGTCGATGTGGCGCACGGCATACAAGCGAAGATTGCCGACCTCAAAGACAGACTGCCAGAGGGGGTCAAAACTGCGGTCATATACAACCAGGCGGATTACATCGAGTCATCTGTCGCGGGTGTAAGAGATGCAGCCGCTATTGCCGCGATACTCGTTATACTCGTCACCGCGTTCTTCCTCAAGGGCTGGAAGCGCGTGCTCATAGTCACGACCACTATCCCCGTAACCGTGTTCCTGACGTTCTTTGTCATGCAGATGTTCGGGTTCTCAGTGAACATATTCTCTCTTGCCGGATTGGTGATAGCCATTTCGTTGATCCTCGACGACTGCGTCGTCGTAATCGAGAACATCACCCGGCTTCGCTCCGAATCAAAGGATCAGGTCGGACTGACTGAATCGGGGGCCAACCAGGTCGCGGGAGCGGTGTTCTCATCGACAATAACGTTCCTTGCGCTCTTTGTCCCGTTCATGCTGGTTCCTGGTATGGTCTCGCTTCTCTTCCGTGAACTCATTCTGACGGTTGCTGTGGCAGTAACGATATCTACAATTGTCGCCTTAACGGCAACTCCTACACTGTATCGGCTTCTACACCCCGAAGACAAAGCTGAGCCAGAGGCAACGTCAGCAGTCGAGAGGTTATCCAACAGCTTCCTGAGCATATGTTTGAAATTCTATAATCGGGGAGTGAACTGGAGCACGGAGCATCGTGGTCTCACTATCGGGATTGCGCTGATCGCTTTTGTTGTGGGGATATTCTCCGTAAGGTTCCTGGGATCGGAATTCCTGCCGGAGATGGACGACGGTCAAGTGGTCATCAAAGTGAAGATGCCCACAGGGACATCGGTCGCTGAGACTGCGCGCGTGCTCAAAGGCGTGGAAGACGCCGTGAAAGACCTGCCTGCGGTAGATCGCTATTATACGCTTGCCGGAGGCAGGGTATGGGGCCTTGTGACATACGAGAACGCAAACGAAGGTGAGGTAGACGTGCAGCTTGTTCCTCGAAACAAGCGAAACATGTCGACCAAGCGATACGTCGAATGGCTCAACCCCATTGTCGCCAAGAAAGCTCGCGTTCCTGGGGCAAAGATCAAGGTGATGCACGCGAAGGTGAAGGGTATCAGAGCCATCGGCGAGTATGACATCGAGGCGGAGGTCTATGCTCCACGCAGTGAGTCGATGGAAGACATCTATGACCTCTCCACCCAGATAATGAGGGAAGTAAAAGACACCCCCGGTCTGGCAAACCCGGATGTTTCTATTGACGTCGCCAAACCGGAATATCAGGTGATAGTGGACCGCAACCGAGCAGCGGACCTTGGTCTTTCCGTGAGCAAGATCGCCTCGGCGATACGCAATTCAGTCGACGGCGGCGTGGCTTCTCAGTTCAAGGACGAAGGCTACTATTACAATATCCGCACTGTGGTTTCCGAAGACGAACTGCGCGACAAATCCAGCGTTGAGAACATAGCGCTCGCCTCGCCGCTTGGCGGAAGCTGTTTCTTAAGGGATGTGGCCACAGTCGTGCCATCGGTGGGGCCGGTGGAGATTGACAGGAAAGACCAGATAAGGC
>LSQX01058249.1_pt1 | contig 19486 bp, 17 predicted proteins | sample 654561 | NCBI WGS metagenome assembly LSQX01 (sample SAMN04489861, study PRJNA283612) | anaerobic digester metagenome | isolation source: 4 biogas reactors fed with cattle manure at either 37C or 55C with and... | place: Denmark: Kongens Lyngby | collected 2014
GGACATTGCGGAACTCCGTTAAAGTCAATACATAATTAAAAGGGGTAATGAAGTGATAGTTAATATTTGGTGCGATGGCAGTATTCGCCGAACTAAATTACCAAATACGAAAAAATGTCCCCGGGCAGCATTCGCAGCTTTTTGCGCCGATACGGGACATTATTGGTACGATCAGATATACGCTAATAAATCCAGCGACGCAGAACTGAGCGCCGTCATGGTTGGCCTGCTTTGGGCATCGCAGCAAGGATTTAATAGAATAATCATACACACAGATGATCAGACCATTCCGGGCAACTTATATGGCCCAAACCAGGGCAATTCTTTAGGGGATTTAAGGGTTCTTATAGAGTCTTGCGCAGCAGAAGTAGAAATAATTTATATTCCCCGCAGCCAAAATGGCCAAGCCCATCGACTATGCAACTTGGCTTATAAAGAATATCTTAAAGACCATAGATTTCCAAGGAAAATAAAAAGCAAATGGTCATACCGGTCCTTGAATGCGCTAAAGGAAGCCCAATCGCAAGGATATATCAAAGAAGTTAAATTAATAAGCAAAGAAGGTGGACTATTTTATCGCCAGCATCTGGCCTAATTTAAGGAGAGCATTAATACAAGCCCTGACAATTTTGTTGCCAGGCGAGAAGCTTGAATTATTCCAGGGAACCATCAGATAACGAGTTGCAAACCCCGAGCTGTAATGACTTAAAAGAAGCAGCAACTCGTATCCTCAAGGCCGAGAGCCATTTAAAAAGACCGGACAAGCCACTGGTTGTTTTCAGATGATTCATGGCGGAACTTAGACAGTGTTTGAATATTACTTAAAACGCGAAAACATGCTCAATGCAGGGGTGGATATTAACCATTATCGCCCGGTAACCTTTCACCCAACTAGTGGAAAACAACAAATACTTTCGGGAGATTAATATGCAGAAGTGCCAAGGGAATGGTGAGCAAGGCATTTAGCGGCAGCCAATTGTGAACAAGAATAGTCGGAGGTTAGTATATGAAAATATTTGCTACGTCAGGCATTTTAGAGTAATAATTAATATCAGCGTCTATCAAATATTCTTAAAGATGGTGATTATACTGAGTAAGACAGCGTTACCTGTTAGGGCAGCGGAAATGCCGCCTTTTATCGTTATGGATGTATTGGAAAGAGCGCAGGAAATGGAAGCCAGGGGAAAGAGTATAATCCATATGGAAATTGGCGAACCCGATTTTGACACTCCCCTGCCGGTAAAGGAAGCCGCCATCCGAGCCATTACAGCAGGCGATACCCACTACACCTCCAGCCCTGGTAAAATAGAGCTGCGGGAAGCGATCGCAGCTCATTATAAAAGCAAATACAATGTAGAGGTGTCACCTGATCGAATTCTGGTCACAGCGGGTACCTCCCCTGGAATGTTGCTGGTTTTTTCAGCGCTAATGGAACAGGGCGAGGAAATTATTCTGCCTGATCCGTATTACGCCTGCTATCCTAATTTCATACGATACCTGGGCGGGCAGCCGGTTTTTGTACCCGTTTGGGAGGAAGACGGATTCAAATATCGCCCAGAAGAAATTAAGAAATCGATTAGTGGCCGCACCAGGGGAGTAATAGTAAATTCACCGGCCAATCCCACCGGTACGGTTTTTTCAGGCCAGGAATTGGCAGCCATGGCCGAAATAGGCCCAACAATAATAGCGGATGAAATTTATCATGGTCTCGTCTATGAGGGTGAAGAACACTCTATTCTGGAGTTTACTGACCAAGCGTTCGTTATCAATGGCTTTTCCAAACTTTATGCTATGACCGGCTGGCGTTTAGGCTGGGTTATTGCTCCCCCTGAATATACCTGCCCCATACAGAGGATGCAGCAGAATTTATTTATATGTGCACCCTCATTTGCGCAAACTGCGGCTATCTCAGCCCTTACCCAGTGCGACAGGTATATTGAAGATATGGTACAGGCTTATGACGAAAGGCGGAGATATCTTCTTAGGAGACTTAACGAAATGGGGATCGCCACCAGGGTTGCACCCACCGGAGCATTTTATGCTCTGGCCAATGTAAAAAAGTATACCAACGATTCCTATGCCTTTGCTTTTGAAATACTTGAAAAAGCTGGCGTAGCTGTTACCCCCGGCATTGATTTCGGACCGAAGTGCGAAGGGTACCTGCGGTTTTCTTATGCAAATTCATTGGAAAATATTAAAGAGGGAATGGACCGGATCGAGAAATTCCTGGCTCAATTACCTAAGTAAAATCAATTGCAAATCCTAATATATACAATTGTGCGGTAAGACAACATGTCAGAAGGAATAAAGTAGTTATATAGAAATATGCTATTGAATACAAAAACCCGCTAAGGCAGCAAACATGCTGACCTTAGCGGGCTAGTATTTATGCAGATGGAGGATTCTGATTCACCCATAAGAAGGGATTAAATTCAAGGGACCTGAGGCTGAACATTATTGGTATAATCGGATATATGCTATATATCCAGCGAAGCAGAGCCGAGTGCTGTTACTGGAACATGAGGCTGGAGTAAGCTTGTATTCTGAGGGGGACCGGAGGAAATGAGCATTAAACAGCGGGTAGAGTCATTAATAGAGGCCATTGAGTCAGATAAATCTGAAGAAAAGATCAAGGTTAGAAAAAAGCTTATGATAAAGAATTTGCTGGAGAGCAGTCTTAAATATGTTCATATCGTTGTTATACAGGGAGTAGAAATGCAGCTCGATGATGGAGCTGGTAACCGGCAACGGCTGCAAGAGCTTGCCTCCATTGATGAGAATCGTTCCCGCACCCATGATAGCTTAATCAGCGTGCTAAATGCCGTAAATAGAATGTGTGCCCAATATGAACTAGCTCCCATTTACCAAGGAAAAGACAACCGAAGGGACATAGGGGATTTTGCCTTGGAGATAATGGAGGAATATTTTAGGGAAAGACTGTAGTCTACACCAAAGGTGACCATAGTTGAGGATGAAATCAAGGAAAAGCGAGAGTTACCCCTCGTTTTTGACATATAAAGGGGGCGGCAGGAGTTTTCCTGCCGCCCTGTTCTGCTAAATTCATTACTTAATTAGACTATGCTTATCCCCGAGCTTGGAGAGCCTTTTTGTCGGGTTTGCCCACAGTGGTTCTGGGCAGGGCATCCATAAATTCTACCTGGGTGGGTACTTTGTAGGGAGCCAGGCTTTCCCGGCAGTGGGCAATGACTTCTTCGGCGGTTAGGGTCTCGCCTGATTTTGTAACTACAAAGGCTTTTACGGTTTCACCGCGTTTGGGATCAGGAACTCCTATTACACAGGCTTCAACAATTTTGGGATGGGCAAACAAGACTTCTTCCACATCGCGAGGATATACATTGAAGCCGCTGCAGATAATGATGTCTTTTTTACGGTCAACGATGAAAACGAAGCCTTCTTCATCAATGTACCCGATGTCACCTGTGTAGAGCCATTCGCCTCGGATGGCTTTCTCAGTTTCTTCGGGGTTCTGCCAGTATTCTTTTATAACCTGGGGACCGCGGCATACTATTTCGCCAAATTCGCCCCGAGGCATTACCTCGGTGCCGGTGTCCACATCTACGATGACTATGTCAGTATCAGGCCATACCAGACCGACGCTGCCGTATTTGCGAACGTTGAAGGCATTGGCGGTAATAATGTTCAAGGTTTCTGACAGACCGTAACCTTCGATGATATAGCCGCCGGTGAGCTGTTCAAATTCTTTCAGGGTTTCTACTGCCAGGGCAGCCGAACCGCAGAACATGCCTTTCAGCGAGCTGATATCAGCCTTGGCTATATCGGGATGATTAATAAGACCTATAATCATGGCTGGAACCGCAGCAAAGATGGTCGGTTTGTTTTTCTGAATGAACGTCAGCAGGTTGTCGGCATTGGGTACAGGCACCAGTACCATGCTGCCGCCGGTATAAAGGTTAACACCGATATTGAAGTTGTAGCCATAAACATGGTTTAAGGGGATAGCGGCCAGGGTACGGTAATCTTCTTTGGAAACGATGGTAAAACCTCTGGCACTGATAGTGGAAGTGCGAATAGCCTGGGTCATTACCATGTAATTGGTCAGGACGCATCCTTTGGGTACCCCAGTAGTACCGCCGGTATATTGTAGCCGGCAGATATCATCGCCGGTAACTTCAATATCCGGCTCTGCATTGCTGGCCTTGGCTATTAGTTCGTTCAAGTCATAGATTCCTTCGCCGGATTCTACTTCAACGGGTCCGCTGGGAACCTGGAAGTAGATGACCCTTTTGACCGAGGAGTTAGGATCTTTTAATAATTCGATGGCTTTGGAAGCAAACATGGCCATGACGATGACGGTTTCCGTGCCGCTGTCAGCGAATTGATGAGCCAATTCCGGTACAGTGTAAAGAGGGTTGGCAGGTACCTCGATCATGCCGGTTTTGAATAATGCCTGCACAGCCATAACATATTGAGGGACGTTGGGAGCCATAACAGCCACCCGGTCACCTTTTTTAACCCCCAGATCCAGCAGGGCGTTGGCGATACGGCGGCTCATGTCGTTGCATATTCCGTAGGTCAAAACCAGATCGCCCATTAATAAATAAGGCCGGTCAGGGTATTCCTCCGCCCACTTGTTGAACCACCATCTGGGTGGTTCAGACGGGTAATCATAGTGGATAGGGTTTTCTTTGTCCAAACGTGATTCCCAGGTATGCCGCCATTTTTCTGCATCCGCTTCAAATTCTTTCAAATAATCTTCCATTTAAGTAACCCCCTTTAAATTAATAACTGTTTTGATGCAGATTTACGCAGATATTCGCTGATTCCATATGACTTTTTTGTTTAGTCTATCTGCGGTATCTTAATAAATCCCCCTTAGGGAACTGCTTATGTTCCCTGAGGTCACTATTGAGGCTGCAGTGCTAATATGCGTTTGAGATCGCTTCGTCGCTTCGCTCCCGCAACATTAATAGCGACTGAATGGAGCATCAGGAGTGCCGGAACGGCCGATGACACTGAGATAACTATTTTCACCACATAAGGCTCCATTCTCACAGCAAAGACAGGTTTACTTAAATCTGGCCAAGTTTTTGGCCAAAATTTCCTCAGCCTCTTGTACCATCCGGTCCAGCAGTTCCTGACAGGTCACTACATCGTGGATTAAACCGACGGTCTGTCCTACCATAAAAGCAGCGTAATTTACATCACCGGTCTTATAGGCTTCCTTCATCCTTTGCCCGGAAATAAATGGAGCTAATTCGCTCAACCCGCCTCCTTGACTTTCAATCTCCAGGATTTTGGCTACGGTATCATTCTTCAGGGCGCGTCCCTGCAAATTTATGCTTTTGTTGATGAGAGTAGTATCCTGTTCCTGGCGGTTGATCAGCTCCTGATGAAAGTTCTCATGTATTTCACATTCCTTGGTAGCTATGAACCGGGTGGCCATCAGCACTCCTTCCGCTCCCAGAGTCAGTGCTGCCGCTAGTCCGCGGCCATCGGCAATACCACCGGTGGTTATGACCGGGATAGAGACCGATTCTGCCATTCTAGGGGTAAGGACCATAGTGGTTACATCATCATTCAAGGGATGCCCGCCTTCTTCGATGCCAGCGGCAATTACCGCATCATAGCCAAACTTTTCAATATTACGGGCGTGCCTTACCGCTCCAACTTTGTGCATGATCTTGACTCCGGCGGCATGTACCATATCCATATACTTGGTGGCAGGTTTTCCGGAAACCTCGATAGCGGTAACTTTCTCCTCGCAGCAGACCCGGAAATAATCATCATAGGTTTCCTCGGTAATTCTGAAAGAGGGCAGCAGGGTGATATTGACCCCAATGGGCTTGTCGGTCAGTTTCCTGGTCTCCTGGATAGCCGCCCGCAGCTCTTCGCCGGTGTCGTAATTAGCTGCGGTTATATTGCCTAAACCGCCAGCATTGGATATAGCTGCACACAGGGCAGGTGTGGAAAGCCACAACATTCCTCCGCAGATAATGGGATATTTAATTCCAAACAATTCAGTGATCCTGGTCTTCATTTAGTTCCTCCTTTGCTTGCTGGGTCGCTGTTAACGGTTTTTGAATACCGGGGGGCGTTTCTCGATAAAGGCCTGTAAAGCTTCCTTTTGGTCTTCAGTTCCACAGCAGTAGGTAGCCTGGGCTTGTTCGAAAAATAGTCCGGCAGCTACACTGCTTTCGTTAGCCAGGTTGATGCCTAATTTGGCGAACCGTAATCCGGCGGGAGGGAAGTTGCACATATTTTTAGCAATTTTGAAAGCATAATCACGAACTTCTTCCGGTTTAACCACCACTTCCACCAGACCGATGCGCAGAGCTTCCTCAGCCTTGATTTGTTCACAGTTCATTATCATACGCTTGGCCTGACCGACACCCACTAGTTGGGTTAAGCGGGTGGTACCGCCATGATCCGGGGATAAGCCAAACCGTACCTCCTGAATGGCAAACTCACTGTCTTCAGCGGCGATGCGGATATCGCAGGCTAATATTAATTCCGTGGCGATGCCGAAACATAATCCATTTACGGCGGCTATCACGGGAATCCCTATTTCCTGCCAGAAAGAGTAGATGCGCTGGTTGCGAAACAGCTTCTCCATTACCAGCTGAGAGTTCAAGATTCCCAGACTGGAAAAGTGGATGCCGGCTGAAAAATGCTTGCCCTTGGTCTGGATAATCACGGCTCTTAAGGAAGTATCCTGGGCGATTTCTTCTTGGATGCGGCCGATATCATCGATCAGCTCCCAGGTAAAAAAGTTGTAACCTTTGGGATCGGTCAGGCTGATAATACCGATGTTATCAACCACTTCGTAAGTGATGTTGGACGAGAATGCCATAGTAGTCTCCCCTTTCTACTCATTGAATAACCAGAGTTAAATCTGACAACGGATAGGCCCGGCAGGAATGAATATAACCCAGTAAACGATCGGACTGGCGTACCAAAGCACTGTTGGGTTGGAATACCTTCCCGGCAGTCATCTTGACCCGGCAGAGGCTGCATTCCCCGGTGCGGCAGGCATTAGGAACAGCTAGTCCAGCTTTCTCCAGTGCCGTTAGGACGGGTTCGCCTACCCGGGTATTGATAGTAACTATCTCTCCGCTGGAACGCTGTACGGTAAGGGTGACCGGGTTATCCGCAGATATGTCCTTAGGCCAGGCGGGATCGTTCAAGACATCGCCAGGGGATATAAAAGCTTCCCGGCGGATGGCCCGGCGTCTTACTCCCAGGGATTCCAACTGGCTGGTACAGAACTCCTGCATGGCTGAGGGCCCACATATATAGAAAGTTGTTCCCGCCATATCATTAACCAATTCCTTAATAAGACTGGCATCGATAAGACCCCTGCGACCCTGATCGCCGCTGTCTGGTTCGGAAAGGACCAATTCAAACTTGAAATTAGTATGCAGTTCAGCACGGCGCCTCAGTTCAGGCAGGAACAGGGCGTCTTTAACAGAGCGGCAGCCGTAGAGCAAGAGTATATCCAGATCAAGGTTTTGATCAGTAAAGGTGCGGATCATACTCATAAAGGGAGTGATTCCCGTGCCACCGGCCAGAAATACCAGCTTTTGGCCATGAAACAAAGGATTGTAATAGAAATTTCCTAATGGCCCGCTGGTGGTGAGGGTATCTCCCACCTTCACCTCATCCAAAAGGTAGTTGGAAACAAAACCATCCTTTACCCGCCCGACGGTTAGATCATAATAAGCGGTTTGGGTAGGTGAGGAGGATATGCTGTAGGGACGGCTGGTTCGAACCCCATCGATATCCATGGTCAGGCTCAAGTACTGACCAGGCAGGAACGAGGGCAGAGCTCGTCCGTTAGCCGTTAAGCGCAGGGTTTTGGCATGGGCATTTTCAGTAATGATTTCCGAAACGGTCAATTCCAACTGCCGGGGATGGAGCCGGTCGATTATGGCCGCTTTCAGGCCCCGATCATGGCGATAATCCCGGCCATACTTCTGGCAGATTTCCATTTCTTTTTTTATTTCCTGGTAGCCTTTTAAGGCAGGTCTTATATCTTGGCGTACACTCATTATTTTCCCTCCCCTAGCTGCTGTAAATAGCGTTTAATAGCTCTGGCGGCAGAACCACCGGACATCAAGGAAGGCTGAAATCCGCCCGGTCCTGCCCAGGCTCCGGCTAGTGCCAGACCTTGAATGGGTGCGGTGGGGGAGACGAAGAAGTTGGAGTTTTTGGCAAACTGATCAAAGCCGTAAATAGCTCCTCCTGGAGTGTTCAGATAACGCATGTGGGTTAAGGGAGTAGCCACTTCAATTTCTTCGATATGATCGCGAAAGCCGGGAAAAACTTGTTCAACCCGGTTTAGAACTCCACCGGCGGCCTTGAATTTGGCCTGGTGATATTCTGATGGAGGCAAAGTGAGCCAGGGCTGGGCATATTTTAAGTTAACAATAGAGACTTGGGATGTACCCGGTGGTGATGCCTGGGGATCATCCAAGTTATAGCAGGATAAGAGCAGGTAATCATCGTTGGTATCCAGCCGGCTCATGGAGGCGAACTGCTTGTCCGTATCGGGATCGCTGATAATAAAATTGGTGGTATCGGTTATACCCACCTCATGAGGTTCACAGTCCAGCCCTACATACAAGGTGAGCGAGGAAGGCCCCACCGTTTGGCCGCCCAGGATCTTGAACTGTTCTTCAGGAACATGTTCTTCTCCTACCAATTCCACATAGGTGTCAATACTGGAGGCGTTGGAAACCACCGCATTGGCAGTAATCACATCACCATGCTCGGTTTCCACTCCCACCACCCGACCATCGTCAACCAGAATTCTTTTGGCTCCACAGTTAAAGCAAGCCTGACCACCGTTAGCTAAAATATATTCCAAAAGTGCATTGGACATAGCCTGAGAACCATGGCGGATATATCCTGGTTTCCACTGTAAGTAGGCAAAATACAAGGTGGCATAATCTATAAAGGGCAATTGGGATAGCGGAACCCCTGAATAACCCCAATAGATTCCCAGAGCCACCTTGATCAGCGGGTTTTGAAAAAACTCATTCATAACCTGTTCGGTGGGCTGCAGTGTGTATTGGGTCATCAGCGTGTATTTCTCGGCACTGGCTTCCGGATCACGCTGGTAAAACACCGCCGCATATTCCATAAAAGTGCGATAGACTAGATCAATGAAACCTTCAATGCCTTCTTTTTCATCGGGGAATTGTGCTACTAAGGCTTGGGTAGTGCCCTCGCGGTTAGCGGGGAGAGTAATATCCAGTTGCCCGGGCACCACTAGACGATAGAGATTTTTCATGTCCAAAAATTCACAACGGTCCGGTATCCCGAATTGACTTAAGAAACTGCGCAAAGGCCCCGGGTTGTCAGCTTGGCCGTATCCGCTTAGTTGATGCAAGGCTACCTCAAATTCAAAGCGTCCCCGGCAAAAGGAAGTGGCACAGCCGCCTGGAACATTATGACGCTCTAAAATCAGGGTTTTGAGCCCGGCTTTGGCCAGGCTGGCAGCAGCAGTGAGACCACCATTGCCTGCCCCGATGACCACTACATCAAAATCGGTCATGCAAGTCACTCCTGTCATATTGATAGATTTAGTTTGGTTGATTCGGCTTTGCATTATTAAGAAGCAATTTGTGTGCCACCCCGGGCCAAATTCAAAAAACCATTATAAACGCCTATATCCCAACATTAAGAAAACATGAGGGGTATCCACCCATGGACAACTCTGTCCGAAAAGGCGCATTTTTGACCAAATAATGGACAGATTTGTCGAACAAGGTTGTAATTTGGAACCGCAAATGATAAGTTGGAAACAGTTAAAGCCAATTAAATTGGGAGTGGAAATTATGAACGATACCATTCTGGAAGGGCTGAGTTTTTCTAATTTCATCCGCAATGGGCCCATAATTATGTTCATCTATAACCGGCATTTTCAATACGTGTGGACCAACACCGCTTTTCAAGAATATACCGGGTACAGCAACGAAGATGCCCTGCAGATGAAGTTTTGGGAAGTAATTCACCCGGATCACCAGGGATTGGTTCGAACCAATGCCCTAGCCCGGCAGCGGGGAGAAAAAGTGCCCAACAGTTATGAATTGAAAATACTAACCAAAAATGGTGAAGAAAAATGGGTGGATGTATTCCTGTTTGAAGAATGGATGGGGGATCAACCCTATGTTATGCTAGGTGCTTATGGCATTACTGAGCGAATACATGCCCAAACCCAACTGCAAAAAGCATATGATCACCTGGACCAATTGGTACAGGAACGCACCAAAGAATTAACCATTTCCAACCAGGCCTTGATGCTGAAAGAAAAACTGCTCATGGATATTATCAGCAATATGTCCGATGGGGTAATTATCATTTCCCGCCAGGGAGAAATTGAATTTATAAATCAGACCCTTAAAATCATGCTGGGGAGGACCTCTGTCGATATACGGGAACAGTTAAGTTATGAAAAACTGGTAGCTGACAACAAAAACCTGGAAAAGATGCTGACCAAAAAGCAGGCTTTTCGAGATGAGGAAATTGTCTTAACTATTGAAGGAAGAGAAATGCAGTTTCTGGCTACTGGAACTCCTATTGAGGATCCCGACGGGACCACCCACAAGGGGATTTTAATGCTGAAACCTCTGGCCGAAGTACATCGATTGGTAAATCGCTACAGCATTTCCCCGGCCCGTTTTTGTTTTGATGATATATTAACCCGCAGCGAGATTATGAGGGATACTATAGAACTGGCTAAAGCAGCCAGCCAGAACAAGAGCACTATTCTAATTCAGGGGGAAAGCGGCACCGGCAAAGAAATGTTTGCCCAGTCCATACACAATCAGAGCCGCTACGCAGATGGTCCCTTTATAGCCGTGAACTGCGGAGCCATTCCCCGGGAACTGGTAGGCAGTGAACTGTTTGGCTATGTGGAAGGTGCTTTTACCGGGGCTCGCAAAGGAGGAAGTCCCGGTAAATTCGAGCTGGCTCAGGGAGGAACCCTGTTTCTGGATGAGATCGGGGATATGCCTTTGGAGCAGCAGGCTGCATTGTTAAGAGTATTACAGGAAAAGCAGGTATGCCGCCTGGGTAGTTCTAAAGCTATTCCTATCGATGTCCGGGTTATTTGTGCTACCAACCGGGATCTGTACAGTGAAGTTCAAAAAGGAACCATCCGCAAGGATTTATATTTCCGGCTTAATGTCATAAGCTTGAGGATTCCCCCGCTGCGGGAACGGCCGGAAGATATTGATTTGCTCCTTAAGCATTTCTTGGTCCAGGGTGATCCCCAATGGCTGGAGCATATCCATGCCATTGACCCGGTGGTCTGGGATTTGTTAAAGCGCTATTCCTGGCCGGGCAATGTGCGGGAACTGCAAAACTTTGCGGAAAGAATCCAGTTTGCAGTAAATGACTATGTAATCAGACCAGAAGATCTGCCCTTGGAAATCCAGACTCTATATTATGATAGAGAGACGGACAGATCTATAACGCCCCTGCCCTTGAAACAGCTAAACATAAAACAGCAGCTGGCTGAGGTAGAAGCCAATCAGATTAAAGCACTGCTGATACAATATAATGGGAATGTAAGCCGGGTTGCCGAGGCATTAGGAGTATCGCGCCGTACCGTAGACCGCCGCATTAAAAAATATGGTTTGAAATAGCTGTATCAGTATGTGTGAGAAGGAGGAACCAACATGAAATATGAGCAGGTAAAGTATGAAATAGAAGATAGGATATTAACCTTAACCCTCAACCGCCCGGAACGCATGAATACCTATACTGAGGTAATGCGTGCAGAGTTGGTTGATGCCATGGGACGTGCCGAGGCCGACGACAATGTGAGGGTGATAATTGTTACCGGGGCGGGGCGGGCTTTCTGCGCAGGAATGGATTTAGGCGAGGCAGGAGCTACCTTTGACTATACCAGTGTGGCTCAGGATGAGCACCGGGACGGCGGGGGTATATTGGCTTTGCGCATGTACCGCTGCACCAAGCCTATTATTGCTGCTATAAATGGTGCAGCAGTGGGGTGGGATTAACCATGACCTTGCCCATGGATATACGCATAGCTGCCCATACAGCTAAGATGGGAATTGTCTTTGTCCGCAGGGGAATAGTGGTGGATGCTTGCAGTTCGTGGTTTTTGCCCCGGGTGGTGGGCATCAGCAAGGCGCTGGATTGGGCTATGACCGGAAGAGTTTTCTCAGCCCAGGAAGCTTTCGAAAGTGGCTTGGTGAGTCAACTGGTGGAGCCTGATCAGGTTATTCCGGCTGCTCAGGCCATTGCCTTAGAGATTGCCCGATTTTCTGCCCCAGTTTCGGTAGCCCTGATACGGCAGATGATGTGGAGCATGCTGGGAGCATCTCATCCCATGGAAGCCCACCGCATTGAGTCCCAGGGATTTCACTACCTGGGACAGAGGCCCGATGCGGATGAAGGAATTAATGCCTTTCTGGAAAAAAGAGAGCCGCACTTTACTATGAGTCCCTCTAACCACATGCCGGATTTTTACCCCTGGGCGAAAGAGCCGCCCTTTAAGGGCTAAACGGTGCAAGAGGACGTACCTCTTATGATGATTGGTAAGTCTTCCAAGAAAACGGGACGATGTAGGCATCGTCCCCCAGACTGTCGATAAAGGTAATAAAAGAGATCGCCACGTCGATGCGCTCCTCGCAACCATAATAGTGAGCGATAGAGAACATCGGTAGTGCCGGAACGGCCGATGGCAGAACCAAAAGCCCATCATATGTGTCATTGCGAGGCACGAAGTGCCGTGGCAATCGTTTGACCAGCATGTTTGCTGAGCCGATGGGCTGAAAGAAGCCCTATCACCTAACCAGCGGGAAGATAACCCGAGGGCAAGGGCGTCACTGGTAACGGTGGGGTCTGAAGGAAGCCGTAGGGGGAATTCGGAACATAGCGTAAGCGAACCGAGGTTGGCTTACAAGGCGGGTAACCTTGCGATTGGTGGGAAAGCCCAAAAGCTGGATAGCCTTGTGAGTTAGGACGGATGGATTCGGATTCAGGCAGGTAAACTTAACTGGTGAAGCCCTGTATCATCTCACGAAGGTGAGTAAGTCCAAACAAGTTGAGAAACAAGGGAGGAAATAAGTGGTGCAGGGTGGCAGATGAGTCCGTAGTAGTTATTAACCCACAGCCAATGAAAGACTGGTAACAGACTGGAGGAGAAAACTGAGGGGACACTGTACCAGGTTACAGTGAGGTATGGATAGCCAAAAGCGTTCATACTTGCGAAGGGACGAAGGTAAACCGAAATATGCAGCCTTAATGACCAAATGGACTTTGTAAAGGAAAGACAACCGAGGTTGAAATACCAAGGGGAACGGAGGACCAGGGGTGACGAACCTTCAGGACCTTGCGCCCGTCCAGAGCAGAGTATCGCAGTGTATACCCAGTAAGATTGCCATAGAGCTAGAGACGCTGGAGACATTGCAGGAAGGAACTGCCGCAAAGAATACAAGAGGGCATTCAAGGGGCATAGCAAAGATAGGTGAAATGATGAAGAAATGGTATAGCCTAATAGACAAAGTGTATGCCAAAAAGAATCTATACAATTCCTACAAATTAGTCAGGGCCAACAAAGGGGCACCCGGAATAGACAGAGTGACCGTAGAAGCCTATCGCACAAATCTGGAGGAAGAAATAGATAAACTTCATCATGAACTTAAAACCGGAACATACGAACCCCAACCCGTCCTTAGAGTAGAAATACCCAAACCGGACGGCGGCAAACGACCGCTGGGAATACCTACAGTAAGAGACAGGGTAGTCCAACAAGCTCTTCTAAATATTCTGCAGCCCATATTTGAGCCAGAATTTCACCCATCCAGTTACGGTTATCGCCCCAACCGCTCCTGCCAGCAGGCAGTAGCCAAAGCAGAGAGGTTCATGAACAAATACGGGTTAGAGCATGTAGTAGACATGGACTTGTCCAAGTGTTTTGACCGGTTAGACCATGAGCTGATACTAGCAAGCGTTAACCGGAAAGTCAGCGATGGGAGCGTACTCAAGCTAATAAAGAAATTCTTAAAAGCCGGAGTAATGAAAGATGGAGCATATGAGGAAACAGACATTGGAAGCCCGCAAGGCGGCGTAATATCACCCCTTTTAGCCAACATTTATCTGGATTACTTTGACCAGAAGATGAAAGCAAAAGGAATTCGAATAGTACGCTATGCCGACGACATACTAATATTCGCCAAAAGCAACCATAAGGCCAGGAAATACCTGCAGACAGCCACATCGATATTAGAAGATGAACTAAAGTTAGTAGTAAACAAAGACAAGACCCACCTAACCAGCGCAGGTAGTGGAGTAGCATTTCTGGGATTTGTGATACGACCCAACGGTGTAGTAAGCATACACCTCAAGAGAATAGCAGCATTCAAAGACAAGATAAGGAAAATGACCCCCAGGAACCACGGAATTAACGTAGAAGAAATGGCTAGGAAACTGAACCCAGTGCTACGAGGGTGGGCCAACTATTATCGAATAGCTAACTGCAGGAGCATATTTGCCAAGCTAATGAGCTGGATAAGGCGGAGATTAAGAATGAAGCAAATGCGGGAATGGAAGAGCTGCAAACAGCTACACAAAGCATTGCGACGAAGAGGATACAAAGGAGAGTTTCGCAAAATATCCATGACCAGGTGGAGAAATTCAGCCAACTCCCTTGTTAATATGGCACTGCCAAATAGCTGGTTTGATGAGATTGGACTTATAGACATAGGTAAGTACAGGACCGGGACTTTGTCATTCTATTATGAGTGATAAGGTTTACCAGGAGCCGTATACGAGGCCCGTACGTACGGTTCTGTGAGAGGGATGCAGCTGCAGCCAGCTACTGCAGCTGCACCCTACTCGATTCAAACGGGGATTACATGTATGCAAAAGACCTATTATGTTTATATACTTACCAATAAAACCAACACAGTTTTATATACTGGTGTAACTAGTGATCTGAAAAGAAGGATCTATGAACACAAACACAAAATGGTGGAAGGATTTACGAATAAGTACAATGTAAATAAGCTAGTTTACTATGAGGTTAGCAACGATGTTTATGCAGCTATATCACGCGAGAAACAGATCAAAGCTGGTTCTAGGCAACGAAAGATTGACTTAATTAGCTCTGTTAATATGGAATGGCAAGACTTATTTTATGATCTGTGAATTACATGAGATTGCCACGCCCCCTACGGGGGCTCGCAATGACAAAAGTCTACTTCCGTGTCATTGCCCCCTCCGGGGACACCTGATGTGTTCAAACCCTACGGGTTATGAACACTATTAAGGTTGCGATAAGCGACAGCGACGAAGCAATATCAAACGGGCAAAAAGCATAGAAGCAGCCCCGGTTGCTCGATAAGGGAGGAAGTTATGAAAAAACAAGCCACAAGAGATGCCTATGGTCTAGCTTTGGTAGAGCTGGGTAAGGCTCAGGATAATGTAGTGGTATTGGATGCAGATTTATCCAAATCCACTAAAACCGCAGAATTTGCCAAAGTGTTCCCAGAACGTTTTTTTAATGCTGGTATAGCAGAACAGAATATGATGGGAATGGCTGCCGGCATGGCGGCATCAGGCAAGGTGGTATTTGCCAGTTCTTTTGCCATCTTTGCCACGGGGCGGGCTTTTGAGCAGGTGCGCAATTCCATTGCCTACCCCCATTTGAATGTAAAGGTATGTGCCACCCACGCAGGATTGACAGTAGGTGAGGACGGAGGTTCCCATCAGGCAGTGGAGGATGTGGCTGTTATGCGCAGCCTGCCCAATATGACTGTAGTAGTACCGGCTGACGGAGTGTCGGTCCGCAAAATGGTTGAGGAGCTATACCACCGGGAAGGCCCCGCTTATCTGCGCCTGGGCCGGCCAGCGGTGCCGGTTTTATACAATGAGGAAGATGAGATTAAAATAGGCAAAGGTAATCTGCTACGGGAGGGCAGTGATGCTGCCATTATTGCCTGCGGTATTATGGTGGCCAAAGCCTTGGAAGCCGCTGAACTTTTGGCAGAGAGCGGGATTCAGGTGGCGGTAGCTGATATGCATACCATCAAACCTCTGGATAATGACTTGTTAATAAAACTAGCCCGTCAGACCGGGGCAGTGCTTACCGTGGAAGAGCACAGTATAATAGGTGGTCTGGGCGGTGCCGTCTGTGAGACCCTTAGTGAGCATTTTCCGGTGCCGGTTTTACGCATGGGCATAGCTGATGTTTTTGGGCAATCGGGTCAGCCGGAACAGTTGCTGGAGCATTACAATTTAACCGTGGAGCAAATAGTGCAAAACATCCATAAATTGCTGGAAAAACGTTCAGCCTAAAAGAGGATTTTCTGAGTTTTTTGTAGAACCACCACTAATGGTGGTTTTTTTGTGCCTTGGGGTGTTATAAGTCCCCATAAGGTCGGAAAAACCTGGCTTCTGAGAAGTTTGAAAGTCCTTGGTTTGACATAGAAAAACTAGTTCCGTCACTACAACTCGGCCGAAGTCGGTTTATTTGTTGGAGGTAAATCATGCTCGTTCAATTCTACAATGTCTCCAAGATTTACCCTAATGGTGTTAAAGCTTTAGATGACATTTCTTTGAAGATAGATCGCGGGGAATTTCTCTTTTTAATGGGCCAGAGCGGGGCTGGCAAATCTTCGTTAATAAAAATGCTGTTCCGGGAGGAACTCCCTACCCGGGGTCAAATCTTCGTAGCGTCCCGCAGTATTGTACGAATGAAGCGCAGCGATATACCTAAGCTGCGCCGCAATATGGGAATCGTTTTCCAGGATTTTAAGCTTTTGGAGAACAAAACCGTAGCCGAAAATATCGCTTTTGCTATGAAAGTGGTAGGTAGCAGCAGCCGAGACATTAGACAGCGTGTACCTGAAGTTATAAAAATGGTGGGACTCAGTGGCAAGGAAGACTCCTTACCCACCCAATTATCAGGTGGAGAACAACAGAGGGTGGGTATTGCCCGAGCTCTGGCCAACCGTCCTCTCATGCTGATAGCCGATGAGCCAACTGGCAATTTGGATATGGAGACCTCACTGGGCATTATGGAACTGCTTTATGACATAAATCGCAAAGGTACTACGGTCATAATGGCAACTCATGCCCGGGAACTGGTCAAAAAGGCTCATAGGCGCATCATCATGTTGGAGAATGGCCGCATAGCAAGCGATACCTCCCATGGGGAGTTACCGTCATGAGCCTAACCAATGCGGTATATTTTGTCCGCGAAGCTTATAAATCTCTGTCGCGTAACCGGTTGCTGAGTTTTGCTACTGTATCTACGGTCACCACCTGCATTCTTATTCTGGGTATGGCGGTTTTGCTGACCATGAATGCGGGTAGGTTCATGAATCGTCTGGAGTCAGATGTCCAGATGATAGCTTTTCTGGATAAGTCACTGAGCCAGGGACAAATCAACTCTGCTCGGGCTGATATCGAGAAAATTAGCGGTGTCAAGTCAATTGAATTTATATCCCGGGATGAGTCTTTGGCTGAATTGCAGAAGACATACGGCAGTGAGTATGACCTGGAAGCGACTTTAGGAACTAATCCGCTTCCCCATACCTTTAAGATTGAAGCCCATAATCCCCAGGAGGTACCGCAAATAGCGGAAAAGGTCAACCAGGTAGCGGGAGTGTATAAGGTTAATTATGGTCAGGGTATAGTGGAACGCCTGTTCCAGGTGACCCGCTGGGTGCGGATTATAAGTGTGGCTTTTATCGTTGTACTGGGTGCGGGGGCGGTTTTCTTGATCGCTACTACCACCAGGTTATCGGTTTTTGCCCGCCGCAAAGAGATTTATTTAATGAAACTTATCGGCGCTACCGATTGGTTTATACGTTGGCCTTTCTTTATTGAAGGCATATTTCTAGGAGTAGTAGGGAGTCTGCTGGCAGTACTGCTGTTAGCCCTGGGGTACGGAGCACTGTTGCAAAATATTAGCTCTATGACCCTAGTGACTCTGATTAGCGATACGGTTTTACTGGGAAAAGTTTATTTGTCTCTGTTAGCCGTGGGAGCTGTATTAGGAGTATTAGGCACTTCCATCTCTTTAAATCGTTTCCTGGATGTGTGATCCTGTACTGATAACAGCGCTTAGGGAGGGTTTACTGGTGAAAATGAGGAGAAAAAGCCTAGCCACACTGTTGATGATGGTGTTTTTCATTAGCGCTGTACTGCCGGTTTATGCGGATGAACTGGAAGAGACCCGGCGGCAGTTGGAGGCCATCAGCCGCAACATTGACGCTACCCAGAGCAAAGTAACCAGTGTTAAAAAACAGGAAAGCAGCATAATGGGGCAGATTCAGAGTTTGGAAAAAGAGATAAGTTCCACAGAAAATCAGATTACTGCCACCGAAGACCGCATCATTTTTCTGCAGGATAGCATAGTTGCCACTCAGGCGGATATTGAAGAAACGGAGCAAAACCTGAAGGAAAAAAGTGAGTTGCTCAGCGAACGGCTGGTAGTTTTGCATGAACAAGGAGAGGTAACTTATCTGGAAGTATTACTGTCCGCCACTGATTTTAAGGATTTTCTTACCCGTTATGAAATGGTAAACAACATAATCGAGCAGGATGTAGATCTGATTGCTTCTATCAACCAGGATAAGCAGGACCTGGAGATGAGAAAGAGCGATTTGGAAGTAAAAAAGAAAGAGTTAGAAAATGCTCTTAAGCAGCAGGAGAGCATGAGAGCGCAGCTGGATGAACAGAAAGCAGAGAAAAAACAGATTCTCGCCAGTGTGCAGAATGAAAGGGCTGCTTTTGAAAAAGCTTTACAGGAACTGGAAGAGACCTCCCGCCAGCTGGAACAAATGATTCGCCAATTGCAGGGAGGAAGTTCGGAGGCCTTGGGAACCGGGGTCTATACCTGGCCAACTCCTGGCTATACTAGCATATCGTCACCCTATGGCATGCGCTTTCATCCTATATTAAAGCAGCGCAAGATGCACACCGGTGTTGATATCCGTGCTCCTATGGGGGCCACCATAGTTGCCGCGGACAGCGGTAAGGTTATTCATGCCGGCTGGATGGGAGGTTATGGACAGGTTATAGTAATCGACCATGGCAATGGTGTTTCCACCCTCTATGCTCATCAATCGGCTTTCCTGGTCGGGAATGGAGACACCGTTAGCAGGGGACAGGCCATTGGCAAAGTAGGCAGCACCGGCTGGAGTACCGGACCACACTTACATTTTGAGGTGCGTATTAACGGTTCATACACTGATCCCATGCCCTATATTCAGTAAATGCATGCAAGAGGGGACGGTTCTTTCTGTCATGTCAATTGAACTGATTTCATCAGCCTTTTCCTTTCGCACATGACAGAAAGAACCGTCCCTTGGTTTTATTGTGAAAAGAAGTCCTCTTTTGTCATTGCCGTAAAAATGGAGGATTACGAACGTGTCATCGAGAGGAGCGCAGCGACGTGGCGAACTCGAGCGGGAATTGCAGGAGTATTGGCCGGCTCGCTCCAAGACTCCTCGCCTGCAAC
>LSQX01112084.1_pt1 | contig 19478 bp, 15 predicted proteins | sample 654561 | NCBI WGS metagenome assembly LSQX01 (sample SAMN04489861, study PRJNA283612) | anaerobic digester metagenome | isolation source: 4 biogas reactors fed with cattle manure at either 37C or 55C with and... | place: Denmark: Kongens Lyngby | collected 2014
CAAGGGCTGGCCCTCTCATGGAAGCAGCGACTGCCTGACCTCTTCGCCCGCTCGGACCGTCACGGGCCTGCCGTCATGAAGTATGGTCAGCTCATCACCCGCCAGGAGTTGATATGAGGTGGCCTCTTCGTCGACCTCCACCCGCAACGTCTTTTCTCCCATCTGTATCTTGAAGGCGAGACGCGTCATCCGTCGCGGCAAGCGGGGACGGAACGACAACTGCCCATTGCGGTCACGCATGCCCCCGAATCCGTTGACCAAGGCCATCCAGACGCCTCCGGCGGACGCGACATGGACGCCGTCCCGGACGTTCCCCGCCATGTCGGCAAGGTCGATGCCCACCGCGTCGATGAAGTACTCCTCCGCCGCTCGGAGGTCGTCGCCGACCTCGGCGGCCATAATGCTCTGTATGCACTCCGACAACGAGGAGTCGCTGGTGGTCAGGGGATCGTAATACTCGAGGATATTGCGCTTCTCTTGGAATGTGAACAGCTCGGAGAGCAAGAACGTGGCAAGCACAACGTCCGCCTGCTTGATCACCTGGTGCCTGTATAACACCAGGGGATGGTAATGGAGCAGCAGCGGGTAATGATCCAGAGGAGTGTTTTCGAAATCCCAGCGCTCGAGATCTAGGACCCCGTCGTCCTGCAGATGAAGTCGCCTTTCTTCGTCGTAGGGGACGTACATGAGATCGGCCGCCCTCCGCCACACTTCGAGTTCCCCGTCGTCAAGACCGGTGGCTCGGAGTAGGCGCGCATGCGCCTCCAGGTCGGTCTTATGCAGGTGTTCCACGGCCCGTACGGCTTGGCGCATGTTCTCTTGAGCCATGAGGTTGGTGTAGGTGTTGTTGTCCACCAAGGCGCTGTATTCATCCGGCCCGGTGACCCCGTTGATGACGAAGTGCCCTCCCTTGCGCTCTGAGAAGAAGCCCAAGCCGGCCCACAGCCGGGCTGTTTCCACCAGGATCTCAGCGCCATAGCGGGCGAGGAAGTCGGTGTCGCCGGTCGCCTGAACATGCTGGACCAGGGCATACGCGATGTCGGCGTTGATATGGTATTGGGCCGTTCCGGCGACGTAGTAGGCGGAGGCCTCGTCGCCCCCGATGGTCCGCCAGGGGAAGAGGGCTCCATGCTCGTTGACCTCACGCGCCCTCTGTCTCGCCTTGTCGAGCATCCGGTAGCGATGGCGGAGAAGGTTCTTGGCGATGTGCGGCGCGGTGTAGGTGAAGAACGGCATCGCATAGATCTCTGTGTCCCAGAAGTAATGACCGTCGTAGCCGCGGCCGGTGAGACCTTTGGCCGGGATGCCGTATCCTTCCGCCCGCGCCGAGGCTTGGAGCAACTGGAAGAGATTGAAATGGATGGCCTGCTGAAGGAGGGGGGCGCCCTCGACGACGACGTCGCTGCGCTCCCAGAAGCTCTTCACGTAGTCTCGCTGCCGGGCCAGGGTGCCTTCGAAGCTCTGGCCGGCCGCCTGCTGAAGGCTCATCTTGACCCGGAAGGTCAGTTCCGCGACCGGTCCGTCGCCATCGTGGTGGTAGGCGAGGAATTTGACGAGACGCACTGCCTGTCCCTGCGCCGCGTTGAACCTATAGACCACCCGCGACCAGTCATCTTCGGTGATGATCTGCGGTTCATCCATAAGAACGCCGGCGGTCAGTCTGTGGTCCATGCCGCAAGCCATCTTCAGCTCACTGTTCTTCGTCCTGTAGGCCACGATGACCTGCTGGTCGTCGGCCGACTCAGCGATCTTCTCCAGAGCGCTCTTGCCCAGAGCCCGGCCTCGGCGAGGATCCTCCCGGACCCGGTCGCCATTCTCTGGATGGAGCAGGAGATCGGAGGATATGGTCAGGTCGGCGTCTTCGTCGAGCGAGGTCACCTCGTACTCGATGCAGGCGAGATGGCGGCTGACGAACGACACCAACCGCCTGGTCGTGATTTCAAAACGATCGCCACCGCTGCTCCGCCAAAGGATTCTCCGGGTCAGAACACCAGCACCCATGTCGAGGACCCGTTCGTATTCCAGAACCTCGGAGCGTCCTAGAACAAACGGTTCGTCTCCCACATAAATCCGTATCGGAGTTCCATCCGGCACGCTCACGATGGTCTGACCGATCTCGGCGAAGCCGGCGGCCGGTTCCGGATACTCGATGGGCCAAGTCTCGTAGAAGCCGTTGAGCAAGACCGCGGGGTCATAGGAAGGCCGGCCCTCGTCGTGGACTCCGCGTAGACCCATGTAACCGTTGGATAGGGCAAAGATGCTCTCCATTTGCGGCACCCTGGCGGCGTCGAACCCACGTTCTACGAGGCAGTGCTCGTCGACCGGGAAGTCCCCTTCTGCCGCGATGAGACGTGTTGCAGCCGCCCTCAGGCGATGGCTGCGCGGTCCGGCCGGACGATGATAGAAGTGGTCGGTTTCGGCGGTAACCAACACCGACAGATCTTCGACCACCAGGTCCGCCCCCGCTGCGTAGAGAACATCGGCCCGATCGGAGCGGTCGACCCCTATCACCAGACCAAATGCGCCCGCTCGTCCCGCTTCAACCCCTGCTTGAGAGTCCTCCACGACGACCGCGCGGGCCGGTTCCACGCCCAGCCGGTCCGCAGCCTCCAGGAAGACATCTGGAGCCGGCTTGCCCGCCAGCCCGAGCTCGACGGCGGTATGACCATCCACGCGGGTGTCGAAGAGATCGAGTATGCCGGCCACGGTCAGTATGCGCTCGCAGTTCATGCTTGAGGTGACGACGGCGGTCCGAAGACCCTTTTCGCGCAGCTCACGAAGCCAGGCCACCGACCCAGGGAACACCTCCACTCCTTCTGTGCGCAAAGCTTCTTCGACGTGCTCCTGCTTGCGTTTGCCGATCCCGCTGATGGACCACTCGCCGGGAAGGGACTCTTCATCTCCCTCGGGTAACGTTAGGTCGCGGGAGGCGAGGAAGTCACGAACCCCATCCTGTCGAGGCTTGCCGTCTACTGAGGTAGGGTAGTCCTCGACGATGGAGAACAGTTCGGTGCTCGATCCATGCTTGGCGTCCCAAGCCGTCAGGAAGTCGTCAAAGGTCCGCTTCCATGCAGATGCGTGCATGCGGGCGGTGGTGGTGATGACACCGTCCATGTCGAAGAGGACGGCATCGAAACGATCCGGTCGAAATAGATGAGAAGATACCCTGTCGGTATCCAGCGTCTTCTCACTCCTTGCCTGGAGCGGCGTCTCTCGGCCGCGACTTTGATCCAGCGGCTCTCATTCTAGCAAGGCCGGACGACGGCGCGGTTTGCGGAGCCGGCCCCCTCAGCGAGATGAGGTGCGACGGACGGCGCACGAACCCCTCCACCTGCATGGCCGCCATAGCCGGCCGGTTCCTCGGCCTGGGGCTTGCGCTAGAATAATCGACCTATGGCCACTTCACCTGCACTCGAGATCAAGTCTCTGACCAAGACGTTCGGCGATCGGACCGTCGTCGACGGGGTCACATTCGCCGTCAGGAGTGGGGAGATCTTCGGATTCCTGGGACCGAATGGGTCGGGCAAGACGACGACCATCCGCATGGCGCTGGACATACTGCGACCCGACACCGGCACGATCTCGGTGCTCGGCACGCATCCCGGGCTTGCGGTCCTCAGGTCGGTCGGCTACCTTCCCGAGCAGGCCGGGCTCCCCCCTAAATCCCGGGTGCTGGATACCATCCGCTACCTGGGCCGGCTCAAGGGATTGCCGCGCGCGGAGGCAGAAAGGCGCGCCGACGAGTTGTTGCTCAAGGTGGGCCTGCAAGAGCACGGAAATAAGAAGGTGGAGGCGCTCTCCCAGGGCATGCGGCAGATGATCCAATTCGTCGTTGCCATCATCCATAGGCCGCGGCTGCTCATCCTTGACGAGCCTTTCGCGGGCCTCGACCCATTGAACGTCCAGCTCATGAAGCAGATCCTGCTCGAGCGCCGGCAGGCCGGGACCACCATCATGTTCAGCACGCACATCATGTCCGACGTGGAGGAGATGTGCGAGCGGATCGCCTTGATAGCCGAGGGACGGGTGCTCTTATTCGGCGACCTGGCCGAGATCCGTCGCGAGCGGGGGGTCAAGTCCGTTCAGGTGCAGGCCCCGAGCATCCCCGACGAGCTGCGCACCGGCCGTATGAAGGAGCTCCCGGGCGATGTGATCGAGTACGAGATCGGAGACGGACAGACCCCGGAGCAGATCTATAACGCATACGCGGCCGCCCGGATCCCGGTGGACCGCTTCGAGCGGGTGCTGCCTTCACTAACCGACGTATTCATCGAGGAGGTGTCTCGTGCCCGGCGCGACTCCTGACACCTGGGTCATATTCGCCGAGGAGTTCCGCGGGCACCTGCACAGTCGTTGGTATCAGATATCGACGGTGGTCGTGGTGCTGCTCCTCATCGTGGCGATGTTCGTGGTGCCGGCTCTTGTGGGAGGCGAGGAAGGTCCTGACGCCGGTCCCGGCTCCGAGGAGAGCGTTAAGCACATCGGTTTCGTCAACGAGAGCGCCCAACTGACAGGCCTCGGGGCGGGTGGTGCAGTCGAGTTCGACGATCGCGGGCAGGGACTGCAGGCGCTGGAGCGCGGCGACATCAAGTGGCTCTACGCGATCAAGAGTGCCTACCTGGCGACAGGTCGCGTCGACCAATACGGCCGGTTCACCGGGAGGTTCCCCAGCAACCCTGAAGGCGAGGCTTTGGTCCGCTCACTGCTCATCCGGGGTCTGATGCGCGACGGCGTGGACCCCGGCATTACGGCGCGGGTACTGGCACCGGCCGATTTCGAGAACTACCAGGTGGCCGATGACGGCACGATCTCGGAGTTGCCGCCGACCGCCCAGGCGGTCGGCGGCCTGCTCGTCCCCATCCTCTTCGCCGGTCTTCTGGCGCTGGGTCTATCGGTAGGAGCGGGCAACATGGTGCGCAGCGTCTCCGAAGAGAAGGAGAGCAGACTGGTCGAGGTGGTCATCACCTCGGTCTCGCCGACCTCCTTCATGGCGGGCAAGCTCCTGGGTGTGCTCGCGGTCAGCCTGGCGCAGGCGGCGGTGTGGATCATCACCGCGGCCATCACGATCCCCGTGATGTTCGGCCGCATCCCCGGCTTCGGCGGCTTCACGATCTCGGCCGGGCTGTGGCTGACCATCATCGGTTGTCTCGTAACCGGGTACTTTCTCATCGCCACCCTCAGTGTCCTTGTGGGGGCGGTGGCGCCCTCCAGCCGCGAGGCCACCGGCTACGGAGGATGGCTCTCCATAATCGAGTTCGTCCCGATATGGTTCGCCGGCTTTCTCATATGGCAACCGGACGGGCTGCTAGGTAGGCTCCTCTCCTATATCCCTTTCACCGCCTCAAGCGGCATCCTGGTGAGACTGGGTGGGGGAGGACAGATGTCCTGGTGGAAGATCAGCCTTTCACTGGCGGCGGTCGCGGTTGTGGCGGTCGTCTTCCTCTGGGTAGCGATCCGTATCTTTCGGGCGGCCATCCTCATGCGCGGCCAGAGCTTCACCGGAGGCAATCTTCGGAAGGCGTTGAACAGTTCCGAGTGAGCCCGGCCTGGAGCTCAGTGGCGCCATCCTGCGCGGCCACTTTCAAGGTATTTCAAGAGCACGGCCTGCCGGTCACCCTTAGATCGGCGCGCTCCCGGCTCCGCGGTTTCGGGCCGACGAGGGGCCACGATGCCCGCGATCCGATGAGCCGGCGCGACTTCATTCCGTGTTTACGGCAAGTTTAGGACGGCGCCGCCATGATCACGAGGTAGTCTGATTTGCACCATACCGCCGTCTCTGTTAGCATGACCCGCTGTTGGGACGCTGTTAGTTTCAACTAAGCGTATTATTCAGATTGTTCTTGAGGTGATGGACCCGCGAGCACTCCGCGACTCATCGAAGTCACAGACCTGACTAAGGACTACGGCTTCGGCCGTGGGGTGTTCGACGTATCCTTCTACATCGAAGAGGGCGAGGTGTTCGGCTTTCTCGGGCCCAACGGCGCCGGCAAGACCACCACCATCCGCCACATCATGGGGTTCTCGAAGCCCGAGAAGGGGTCCACCACGGTCGACGGCATGGACGGCTGGCGGGATGCCGACCGCATCCAGAAGGAAATGGGCTACCTGCCCGGCGAGATCGCCCTGCCGGCGAACCTGACCGGCACCCAGTTCATCCGCTACATGGCCGAGCTGCGCGGTGTGACCGACATGACCAAGACCGAATACCTACTCAACAAGTTCGAGCTCGAACCCTCGGGCAGGCTCAAGCGGATGTCGCTGGGTATGAAGCGCAAGCTGGCCATCGTCACCGCCTTCATGCACGACCCCCGCATCCTGGCCCTAGACGAGCCCACCAGCGGTCTTGACCCGGTCATGCAGGAGACCTTCATCGAGTTCGTGCTCGAGGAGAAGCAACAGGGCAAGACCATCCTGCTGTCCTCGCACGTATTCAATGAGGTCGAGGCGACCTGCGATCGCATCGCCATCATCAAAGAGGGCCGCGTGGTCTCAGAGATCGTCACCGACGACCTGCGCCATCGTCAGGACAAGGTCTACAAGCTCGAACTTCTCGACGATGACGAGTTCGTCCGCTTCACCGGCGACACCCGCTTGGGGATCATCGCCGCCCACCGTGAGAAACTGCAGGTGACGGTAGGTATCCACGACAACGACATCAACGAGTTCTTCTTCATCCTCTCCCAGTTCCATCTGAAGTACCTGAAGGAGGAGAAGTTCACTCTGGAAGAATACTTCCTCGATTTCTACGACAGAGAGAAGACCGTGGCCGAGGGGGTGGGTCGTGTCGCTCGTTGAGATCCACCAACTCACCAAGGACTACGGGATGGGACGCGGCGTCTTCGATATCGACCTCAAGGTGGAGGAGGGCGAATCGTTCGGGTTCGTAGGCACGAACGGCGCCGGCAAGACCACCACCATCCGCCACCTGATGGGATTCCTCCGACCCGACAAGGGGAGTTGCACCATCAGGGGATTGGATTGCTGGAAGCAGGCGGCCGAGATCAACCGGTATGTGGGATATGTGCCGGGTGAGATCGCCTTCCCCGACGCGCCGGACGGCTTCGCCTTCTTGGATCGGCAGGCCACCCTGCAGGGAGAGTCCGACCGCGAGCACCGCGACTACATCCTCGACAAGCTGCAGCTCGACGCGTCCGCCAACCTGAAGCGGATGTCGAAGGGTATGAAGCAGAAGACGGCCATCGTCGCGGCTTTCATGCACGATCCACAGATCCTCATCCTCGATGAGCCCACTACCGGTCTCGACCCGCTCATGCGCGAATCGTTCTTGGAGTTGATCGAGGAGGAGCGCGGCCGCGGCAAGACCATCTTCATGTCGTCGCACATGTTCAACGAGCTCGAGACGACGTGCGACCGGGTGGCCATGATCCGGGACGGTGTCATCATCGACATCGCCTCCACTGTGGCTATACGCCACTACGAGAACAAGACCTACAAGATCGAGTTCCTCGACTCTGCCGACTATCAGCGGTTCCTCTCTGAGCCTTTCGAGCTGGGAGAGCGCCGTGAGCAGCTCAACCAAGTGTTCGTGAACATCAGCGACACCGAGGTCGACCACCTCGTACGCACGCTCACCGGGTATCGCATCAAATTCTTCACCGAGGTCAAGTATTCGCTGGAGAAATACTTCAACAGCATCTACAAGAAGGAAGCAGCCGATGTTCAGTAGACCGGTCTTCTGGCAGTCAGTGCGGTCCCACTACGTGTTGTGGGTCATATGCACCGTGGTGCTCACGGCCTTGCTCTCGCTCATCTCGGCCTTCCACGACCCCTCGGTGATGTCCAGTTTCATGGAAGCCTTCGAGGATACGCCCATGGCCGCCGAAGCCGGCGACCAGTTCGAACTGTTCGGCTCGTTGCTCGGCATCATCACCCAGACCGTCTTCGGCTTCGCCGGGATGATGATTGCCATGGTCTACGTCGTCGTGACCGCGAACGGATTGGTGGCCTCGGAGGTTGACAGGGGCTCTATGGCCTACACGCTTTCGACGCCCATCAAGAGAAGCACCGTCATCTTCACCAAGGCCACGTATCTGATCGCCTCCATCGTTCTCATGTTCGTCATCATCGGCGGAGTGGGAGCCGTGACCATCCAGATCAAGCATCACGGCCTCTGGGGCACCACCTATACGGCCGACGTGAAGGCGGCTGCCAAGATCCTCGACCGCGACCGCGCCGAGGTGGCGGCCGACTTGACGCTCATCTCGGAAGACCCGCAGGCGTTCTCGGCCGGAGCCAGGGCGAGAGGCCTGACCCCCATGGTCTACTCAGCCTACCTGGTCCAAGCCATGCAGCGCGACGCCACCGCCGCGGCGGCGGAAGTGCTGGGTATGCCGGCGGCTGAACTGGCGAAGGATCCTTCTCCGATACTCGACGACCCCGAGGCGGTGGCGGCCGCCGCCGGTGTACTGAAGCAAGACCCAGTTGCCTTCAGAGCTCAGCTCGAAGAGATGCTGGCCCAGATGGAGGCGTCGAAGGCTGAGCAGGCGATCATCGAGACACAGTTGACCGACGGCCTGACCGCCGCCGCCAAGCACCTGGGCCTGCGGACGGCCGAACTGGCGGCAGACCTCAGCCTCCTCAAGGACGACTCGGGGGCCATGGCCGTGGCGAGCGAGGCGTCGACGATGGACGTCTTGACCCTCGACTACGTTATCACCCAGGTGATGGCGAGCAACGAGGTCTCGGCCGACCTGGCTGTCGACTTCGACGCATTCGCCTTTCTGATGATGATCCTGGGCTTCCTCCTCTTGATGCTGGCGGTGAGCGGCATCTCGTTCTTGGCCTCGTGCACCTTCAACCTGTCGAAGCACTCACTCGCTCTGGGAGCGGGCCTCCCCTTCGCCTTCCTGATCCTCAACCTGTTGAGCACGGTCAACGATACACTCGAGCCGCTGAAGTTCTTCTCCTTGATGACCCTGTTCGACACTGAGCGGATCATGCGCGGACTCCTCTACGCCCCGCAGTTCGTGGCTCTGGGAGTGCTGACGGTGATCCTCTACGTGTTCGCCATCAGGGTGTTCAAACGCAAGGACCTGCCGCTCTAGCGGCGGGGGCCGACTCGGCTTCCAAAGACCGAGTACAGTCGCCGGCGCTATCCTGTGACGGCGCCGGATCGTATCGAGCCGGACCGCGCCGCCAGCGTCACCTGGAAGGTCAGGGTCTGACCGTCGCGGTCGACGGCCAGCGAGACGCTGTCTCCGGAGTTCTTGCGGGCTACAGCATCGATGAGGTCTTCCTGCGTGGCCACCGGTGTCCCGTCGATGCTGATGATGACGTCACCTCGCCGGATGCCGACCTGGGAGGCCGGCCCGCTCTGATCAAGGGAAGCAACCAGAGCCCCGTCCGTGCGGGAGAGGTCACGTTGCTGCTGTATGGCCGGGGTGACGGTCGTCACCCGTACCCCAAGGTAACCCTGCTGATCGGACGGGGTCTGCTGGGTGGATGGGGTCTGCGGAGTCGACGGGGTCTGCTCGTCGGACGGGGCCTGCGGCGTTGACGGGGCCTGCGGCGTTGACGGGGCTTGTCGATCGGGCCGACCGTCGGACGGACGTTGTCCTTGGGGATAGCAACGCTCTTGTCTCTGGCCGGACCCCTGTCGGCGGCCATCGTCCTGCCGGAAGCCCTGCCCCGGCGGGTTCATCTGCCGGCTGATCTCCGGCACGCCTGGAGCGCCGTCGTGGTCTCCGCGCGTGGAGGTGAACCATCCGATGGTGAAAAAGCCGCCGGCCACCAGAACAATGACCGCCGCGGCAAGGCCGCAACGCCAACCTCCGCCAAACCAACCTACGGAACGCCGGCTGTTCCCGGTCGGGGGTGTATCGCCCGGCTGAGTCGTGGCCGCAGACACCTCGGTCGGCTGAGTCGTGGCCGCAGACGCCGTCACAGGCGCTTGCTCGGGCGTTTGCGTGGGCGCGACCTCCGGTGCTTGCGCGGGTGTGTCCGTCGGGGCGGCGGTGGGATCAACCGTCTCGCTCAACATCGCCTCCTACTCTTGCCCGATCCTCGTCTGTGTGCAAAATCCGAGAATCGGGGCTTCTCTTCGTCAAGGTAAGATAGCGGTTTGCAGGTAAAATCTCTGTAAAGCGGGTCTCGACGTACGGCAACCTCTGCGGGGCTGTCGTAGGCGCTACCCAGTGGCCGGCGATCAGCTACAGATTCACCTGCCTGCCGTCGTCCGGCCCGCCCACTATGGCACCATCGGCTGTAGCAGCAGCAGGTTGTACAGCACCTGGGCCACCTCACCCCGGGTCATATCGCCGTAAGGGTCGAGAGACTGGAGCCCGCCCGAGTGACCCAGCCCTTCGAGTAGCCCGCTGTACTCCGCCTGGGCGGCGTTGGGTCCATGGGTGGGGTCGCCTCTCCAGAGGCCGAAACCGGGCGGCGGGGTGGTGAGGTATCCGGGCCGGAGCTTCTCCACGGCCCGCACCACCATGCTTATGACCTGGTAACGGGTGATGTGGTCGTAGGGAGCGAAGCTCGTGGGGGTCTTGCCTTGGGTTATGCCGTTCCGGAAGCACACCGACACGTACTCATGGGGATAGAGGTCGCTCAGGTCGTCGGCTCCCAGGTCCACGAAGCGCACCTCCGGGTGGGGCCAATCGTCCTCGTCCACCGGGAGGCCGAGGACGCCCACGATCATCTTGGCGAACTGCGCCCGCCTGACCGAGTCGCTGGGACCGAATCTGCCGTCTCCAAAGCCGCTGACGATCTGTCGGACGGCCAGCTCCATGATGGCGTCGTAGTAAGGGTCGCCCGGCTTGACGTCCGTGAACGCGACGGTAGGCGGCGGGGGTGGCAGCGCCGGAGCCGCGGCCGTGGTGAACGTCCAGCTGACCGCCCTCGACAGAGCCGGGCCGTTCAGCGCCTTCACGCCGGTCGTCAGAGTCATCCGGTAGGTCTTGTCCCAATTGAGCTGGTCATTCGGCTTGAGCGTGACCGTACGACCGTCGAGACTGAAGAGGGTCGCCGCGGGCACCGGGCCCGTATGGAGCTCGTAGAGGTAGAAGGTACCGTTGTTGATCGTCGTGGGGTCGATATCGGCGTCAAAGGTGACGTGTACATAGGAGCCGGGATGAACATCCACGGCCTCAGGTGCCGGAGTCTTCTCCACCACCTCGAGCGGCGCCGGAGGCGGAGGCGGCGGCAGCGGCGGAGCGACCGTGGTGAAGAGCCAGCTCACCTGTTTCGCTAGAGGAAGGCCGTTCGTTCCCTTTATCCCTGTGGTGAGGATCACCTCGTAGGTCGTGTTCTTCTTGAGCTGGTCCGCGGGGACCAGCATGATGTCGCGCTTGTTGGCCTCGCAAAAGATCTGGGAATCGAGCGCGGAGGATCCCGCCTGCTCCTTGAGATAGAAGGTGGCATGTTTCACTGTGGTCGGATCGATGTCTCTGTCGAAGGTCACCCGCACGGCTTGGTCGGACGAGACGCTAGTGGCGGAGGCCGCCGGCGTCGTACTGACCACTTTGGGCGGAGTGGTGGTCCTGAAGGTCCAGGTCGTCCAGACCAGGGAATAAGACAGCAGGCCCTTGCTCTTGATCGCGTTCGTGAGCACGACCTTGTAGGTGGTGCCCGGTTGCAGGACCTCGTCGGTCTTGAGGAAAGCCTGGGTATCGGCCTCCTTGAACGTGAAGTGTCCCTTGGCCTTGGCTCCTCCCGGCTTCTCGATGTAGAAGCTGTCGCTGGTGATGGTGGCGGGCTTGAAGGGGATGTTGAAATTCACCTCCACGAGCGGGACCAGGGGCGCGTCGGTCTCGTCTACCGCCGGGAAGACGGAGACGGTTCGAAACGGGGCCATCAGTGGTGGGATGGCGTCGGCTTCGTCCGCGGTCGCCAGCAGCGTCCCGGTAAACGCGAGCGTGAAGACCGCGATCAGAAGCAGGATGATGAACGGGGTCCTACGGCCGGAGTGGACTATCTTCATGATCTTGCCTCCGTGGCTTCGTCTGTTCTAGGCCAGGCGGGCAACGGTCTGAAGCCCATGTTGCGCCCCTAAGCATTAGACCCAACCTGGGTCCGGGTGTCAAGGACGACGGAGGCCGGCGAGGCCGGCAAGGCTCTTCACAACCTGTCGGTGGGAGACAAGATGGGCATCCATGCCCCGATAGGCTGCGGCTTTCCGCCGGTTGTCTCGGAACTTCGCCGGCCATACGCGCTATCCTGTAGTGCGAGCCCTCGACGAAGGGCCGGCCCATCCACCCGGATGAGATTCTGTGTGAGGATTTCGTACCCGACTGGAGGTTTGTGTACATGCCGACGATTGAAGAATTACGGAGTTATGGCAAGGAGATTGACGATCTTCTGCGGCTGGATTCTTTCACTGTAGCGGTAAAAATGATCCGTGACATGGAAGAGATCCCGGCAGAAGCAGTGAGGCCGAAGAGAGATCACAATGAGCATATTGCTCAATGTCAGGCTTTCTCCCTGACGCGGCGCGACGGCAAGACTGTGGCAATGCTGAAAGAAGACCACTGGTGCTATGCGCCGGTCATCGGTTATGGGCTGGTCGAGCAGCCCGACTTTTTCAAGAAGGGGGGCTTGTATAACCCTCAATTCGACGATGACCCGGAAATAAGGGAGGCTCTGGGCGGTACGGGTTCAAAGTTCCTCGGTCATTTTCTCGAAAAGCCGGAATTGGCGAAGAATATGACATTCCCATGCCTCGAAGCCGGCAAATACATCGGCTGCCTCACGGCGCCCCTGAGGGATACGACCTTTGAACCGGATGTAGTCTTCATCTATTCCAACAACGCACAGCTAAGAAATATCTTGATGGCGATAAAGTACAAAGAAGGAGTCCATGTAACTTCTGAGTTCGACCCTATAGACTCCTGTATATATTCACTAGTTCCTCTGATGGAGGGTAAGCAAGACTATGTGATCACTATTCCTGATCCGGGCGAACAGGAGCGGGCACTGACCGATGAGAACAAGATCATCTTCTCGCTGACGCGAGACAAGCTCAAGGTCCTGGTGGAGGGTCTGAGACACTATGATGAGATCAAGCTCGGATATGTCCATCTGACCAAACTGATGCAGGCGGATTTCGAACAACCACAGTTCTACACCCTCTTGTTCAAGAGGTGGGGGATCATAGAGTAGTTCAAGAGTCTCCACCGTGATCGGTCGGAAGATCGCTCTGCCGGATGGCAGGCAGGCCGACGAAGAGGAGCCGACGTTGACCGTCGGAGCTCGGGACAAGAATGAATCGTTTTCTTCGGGGGGCGCCGCAAGGCGCCCCCTTCTGCATGCCTGTCATGGGCGCCGCGGGCCGGCTATTCGCGAAGACCCGGCCCTAGGACGAGGTGCGGCTCTACTCTCACCCGCCCTATGCGTCCTCCCGCTCCTCCGCCTCCAGCTTGGAGAGGGCCTCGGCCACGGCCGCCAAGTTGGACTCGTCCAGCACCACGTCACCGGCCGCGGCGTTCTCCAAGACCTGCTGCGGATTGCGGGCTCCCACCAGGGCGTGAGTCAGTCCCGGCTGGGCCAGCGTCCAGGCGATGGCCAGTTGGGCCAGGGTGATCTCGTGAGCGTCGGCGATGGGCCGGATCTCCTGCAGGAAGGCCAAGATCCGCTCGCGACCGGCCGGGGAGAACCTTGGATTCATCGCGCGTAGGTCGTCCTCGGCCAGCTCCCGCTCCACCGACACCTTGCCGGTCAGCAATCCCTGAGCCAGCGGTGAATAGGCCAGTACGGCGATGTTGTTCTTCTTGCAGTATGGCAAGTGCTCGATCTCCAGCTCCCGGTCGAGCATGCTGTATTTCTCTTGGTCGGCGTCCAACGGCCCGCCTGTCCGGTACTCGTCCATCTGCGCGACGGTGGCGTTGCTGGCCCCGATGGCGCGGATCTTGCCCTCCTTCTTGAGCTCCAGCAACGTGGCCATCGTCTCGTCGATAGGAGTGGTCTCATCCTGCCAGTGGGTCTGGTACAGATCGATCACGTCGGTCTGCAGGCGGCGGAGACTTTGCTCCACTTCGTATCGTATCGACTCAGGCCCTAAGTACCTGTTGATGGGCTGACCCAACTCTTCTGCGAAAGGGGTTCCTTTCTCCGTGTGCCACGTCATGCCGCATTTAGTGGCCAGGACTACCTGGTCCCGACGTCCCCGGATGGCTCTGCCCACGACCTCCTCAGAACGTCCCAAGCCGTAAGCCGGGGCCGTATCTATCAAGGTGATGCCGGCGTCTACGGCCTGTTGGATGGCGGCTATCGACTCCCTGTCGTCCGCCCCTCCCCAGAACCAGCCGCCGATCGCCCAGGCGCCGAAAGCGACCACCGACGCTTGTATGCCCGACTCACCCAATGGAAGATAACGCATGCCGCCTCCTCTCTAGACAGTGATCTCCAAGACCGTCTTGCCGTGCAGATGTCCGGTCAGACTCTCTTCAAGCACCCGCGGCCCCTCGGCCAGATCCAGCACCCGTTCCAGCGGGACGACGATCTCGTCAGTCTGGAACAGAGCGGCCAACTCCTCGAGTTGGTGTTTGGTCGGCTGCTTCGAGTAGTTCCATGCTCGTGCGGAAGCGGCGTAAGGCGCCGCTTGGTCGACGGCACCTACCGTGGAGACCAGGCCCCCTTCAGCGCGCAACAGCCTACCCAGGGCAAGAAGGAGGTCTTGGTCGCCTACGAGATCGACGAGGGCGTCCAGTTCTGCGATGCCGGCGGCCGAGATCTGCTGGGGCAGGGGCGTGGAGTCGGTGTGGTCGACTACGTGGGTCGCCCCCAAGGCCTGTACCTTCTCGCGTAGCTGCGGCCGGGCGGTTGCCACCACCAGCAGGCCGGCCCGGGAGGCGAACTGGGTGAGGAAGGACCCCACGCCTCCCGTGGCTCCCACGATGAGGATCGTAGCGGGCGCGCGGAGTCCGAGTTCCTCCAAGATGCCGTAGGCCGTCAGGCCGGCCACGGGCACGGCCGCGGCCTGAGCGAACTCGAGTCCGGCGGGCATCTCGGCAACCACGGCTGTTTCCTTGGTGGTCACGTACTCGGCGTAGGTACCGCGTCCGATCCGCCCCAGTCGACCGAAGACCCGGTCGCCTATCTTGAAGGCGGTGACGGCCTCGCCCAGCTTTTCGACTATACCCGCGCCGTCGAAGCCGGGGATGTACGGGACCACCACCGGCCCGAAGGCGCCGGAAGCGGCCTTACCGTCGGCAGGGTTGACCCCGGCCGCCCGCACCTGCACGCGTATCTCGTCGGGGCCGGGCTCAGGAGTCGGCAGGTCGGTCACCTCTGGGGATGTTCCTTCTTTGAGTATGGCTACGGCTCTCATCTTCTACCTCCCGTCCTGAAGGCGCAACCTGGACTTAGGGCCGAGCAGCACGGGGACATCCGGCCAACCCTACTTCAACGTCGCCTTGAGGTTGTCAACAGCAAGCAGGCCCGCTTCCTTGAGCATCTCCTGGTTCTCTTTGTCGCTCAGATTGCCGAGTGCGATGCTGATGTAGTAGCCGTCGGAGAGGATGTGGAGGCCCGGGGTGGCCAAGTAGGCCTCGTCGCCTATGCCCTCCACTCACGCACCAAGGACTAGCACCAAGAACGCCATGACCAGCAGTGAGATGATCCTCATGTTCACTCCTCTCTGCGCCTGCGATCTCTTGCGTGGGCCCCTCAGCACCCGGCTGCTATCCCAAGAGCCCCTGTGCCCACTTCTGGAAGCGCGGGTCGAATCGTCCGACGCAGGGGCCCGTTCATGCTATCAGGTCGGCGATGCTGGGATTCATATTCGCATCTATCCCCATCGATTCTTAGGCTCAACCTCCGATGCGACGGTGAATCCGACCTCCGCCGGCTCGGTTTCTCATATCGGCGGCTGAGACTTCGCGGGGTGGCGTCGTAGTCGAAGCGCGTCTGCTAAAGTCTGCCCCTGCGCGACGACAGCGAGTTGGCGCCGAACATCGCCATCCCTGCCGAGCAAGACGGTCGACGCGTCCACATGTGGGCGTTCATGGAGTCAAGGTACCCGACACAGAGAGCCGGCAGGCATGCCGTTTGATATCTCCCAGATAGAGACCTATCAGTGGGCGCTCGCGATCATCAGCGCCATGGTGATTGGCATGTCGAAAGCAGGCATCACCGGCCTGACGCTGATGTTCATCCCGCTCATGGCGATCTCTTTCGGGGGTAGGGCTTCGACGGGAATCCTGCTGCCCATGCTTTGCGTGGGCGATGTCTTCGCGGTGGCGTGGTACCGCAGGGATGCGGAATGGCGCTACCTGCTCAAGCTCCTGCCCAGCGCGGTGGTCGGCTTAGGAGCAGGCGTCGCGGTGGGCGGACGTCTGTCCGACGACTCGTTCCGCTTCCTGCTGGGCGGCATCATCTTGATGCTGTTGGGGATGATGATCTGGCAGGACGTGCAGAAGAAGGAGCCCCATTACCCTCAGGCTTGGTGGTTCGCGATCCTGGCCGGGCTGGCAGCGGGTTTCACCACCATGATCGGTAACGCCGCGGGAGCGATCACGTCCATCTATCTCCTCTCGATGCGCCTGCCCAAGAACGGGTTCATCGGGACGGCGGCCTGGTTCTTCCTCATCGTCAACCTGCTGAAGGTCCCCCTGCAGGTGATTTTCTGGAAGAACATCAGTATGGCTACACTGACATTCGACGCCATCATGGTCCCCGCGATAGCGGTCGGAGCCGCCATCGGCATCATCGCGGCGGGTAAGATCCCCGAGAAGGCGTATCGTGTGTTCGTCATGGTCATGACCGGAGTGGCAGGTGTGCTGCTGTTCGTTCTATGAGGCCATGGGTCCGTGTGCGAGCGGTATCGAACCGGCACGGCTGGTAGGGAAGGATGCGGGGTCCTCGGCCCGTCGCCGGTTGCAGCTACACACCGCCCCGACTAACATGGGCTGAAGCCCGCAAAGTCGCAGGAAGGAGTGAAAGAGATGGCTGATCGACCGCCGCGTACGAGAGTGGCCGCTGTGCATGCGGCCTCGGTCTTCCTCGACAAGGAGGCGTCGACCGCCAAGGCGTGCGATCTCATTATCGAAGCGGCCCGCGAGGGCGCCCGCGTGATCGCTTTTCCGGAGACCTTCATCCCCGGCTATCCATACTGGGTGTGGACGCATACGCCGCCGGCCGGAGCGCCGCTGTTCCGTGAGTACTTCCTCAACTCCGTGGAAGTGCCCGGCCCGGCCGTCGACGCGCTGGGCGCCGCGAGCCGTGAGGCAGGGGCCTATGTCGTCATGGGCGTGAGTGAGCGAGAGGCGGGGACCCTCTACAACACGCTGCTTTACTTCGACGACCAGGGAGCCCTGATCGGCCGACATCGCAAGCTTCAGCCCACCCAAGCCGAACGGATGGTGTGGGGGCGTGGCGACTCCCGCGACCTGATCGTGCTCGCAACGCCCCATGGGCGGTTGGGAGGGTTGATCTGCTTCGAGCACACAATGGACCTGGCCCGCTACGCTCTTACCACGATGGGCGAACAGATACACGTGGCCGCGTGGCCGGCCATCTCCGCCATACCTCACGATCCGGTCTCGCGTTTCTTCGACTCCATCTCAGAAGCGGCGGCGAAGCATCACGCACTGGCCGGCCAGACCTTCGTCGTGAACGTGCAACCCTGTGTGGACGAGGACACCGTCGACCGGCTGGGATTCGGGGACCGTCCGGACATGCTCAGGACCGGAGGGGGATGGAGCGCCGTTGTGGGCCCGCACGGGCAGGTGATCGCCGGGCCTACGAGAGACGAAGAGACCATTCTCCACGCCGACATCGACCTCGCCGACATCATCACCATGAAGCAGCCCTGTGATTCGGCGGGGCACTACGCGCGGCCCGACGTGTTCTTCTTCGGTCTGCGGCCGCCGGCGACGAAAGACTGCAGCCCGGCGGCGATTCCGTGTAGCATGCACGAAGACACCCAAGAACAGCCCATCGACCTCTAGGAGAAGCCGGCCATGGCGGAGGATGCGCTTGTCTACCGCGGTAAATCGAAGGACGTGTTCGCGATAGCCGAAGGACCATACGCCGGCAAGTATCGCTTCGTCTTCACCGATAGGGCCACCGGATACATGGAGGACGGGAAGCCGGTCTTCGACCCGGGTCGTGATGTGGTCGTGGGTGAGATCCCCGGGAAAGGCGCCATCGCCTGCCGGTTCGCCACGCATTTCTTCAGGCTGCTGAAGGAGAAGGGTATCCCGTCGCATTACATCGATACGATCTGCGAGAACGAGATGATCGTCGAACCGGCCCTGCCTCTCGGTATACCGGCGGCGTCGCCGGCGTTCCCCGGATCGGCACCCTTGGAGAATCTCGAGTTCACCTGGAGGAACAACGCCACCGGGAGCTTCTGGAGGAGATATCCTTTCGTGCGACCGTGCAGGGCGCTTGGCGGGGTCGTCGAGGCGTGGACCAAGGGTGCCATCGACGTCCTCATCACCATGGAGGCGCTGGAGGCGGCCGGTGTGATGACCGGCGACGAGATCAGAGAAAGCGTGGAGCTCGTGAAGAGCATCGCCGCGATCGTCACCGAGGAATTCGCGTCCCGCGGTTTCCACGTGATCGATGGCAAGTTCGAGCTGGGCAGGCTGATGTCGGGTGAAGGTGACATCGTGATCATTGACGAGATATCACCCGACGTCCTGCGCGTATGTAAGGGATACTCTCCCGATAGCAGCGGTGACTGCACCGTGTACCGAGAGTGCGCGGCTACGGACTGCGCCGACGGGAAGAGGACGATAATGAACAGGAACCAGGTCGCCGCCGGAGACTTCGTCGGCATATTCCTATAGATGGAGCGAGAATGGAGGGAGCCGGCGGCACATATGCCGGTTCGGCTCGTGCTTCGGCGGCTTCAATGGAAGGAGAGAGGCCCGTGGGGCGCCGCGTAGGGACCGTGGTGAGGGGGATACGTATCCCCATCGTGCGCACGGGTGACGCCATAGATGAGATGGTCGTGGAAGGCGTCCTCGAGGCCGCTCAGGAGGAGGGCTTTGCCATCCGGGACCGGGACGTGGTGGGGATCACCGAATCGGTCGTGGCTCGAGCACAGGGGAATTACGCGACCGTCGACGACATCGCCGCCGACGTGAAGGCCAAGTTCGGCGGTGGCCTCCTGGGTATCGTGTTCCCCATACTGAGCCGGAATCGCTACGCGGTCCTGCTCAAAGGCATAGCGCGCAGCGCCGAACACATAGTGCTGCAGCTCAGTTACCCGGCCGACGAGGTGGGTAACCAGCTCTTCGACCCGGACCTCTTGGAGCGGTACGGCATCGATCCCTGGGCCGACCGGTTGACGGAAGACCGGTTCAGACAGTATTTCGGCGATACCGTCCACCCGTTCACGGGTGTCGACTACGTAGCCTACTATCGATCGCTGGTGGAGGCGGAAGGAGCCGTCTGCACCATCATCTTCTCTAACAGACCCGAGACGATCCTGGAGTATGCGAAGAACGTCTTGGTCTGTGACGTCCACACCCGGACGCGTACGAAACAGCGGTTGATGGCCGCAGGAGCGG